>WNGL01012301.1_pt1 | contig 11598 bp, 8 predicted proteins | sample 5400591 | NCBI WGS metagenome assembly WNGL01 (sample SAMN13153377, study PRJNA577476) | soil metagenome | isolation source: 80 cm soil or saprolite under Garry oak tree replicate 1 | place: USA:California | collected 2016-06-15
GGATTTCGAATCTTATTCCTAATCAAAAAAGTGGACAGTTGTTAGTTACAACTATTTCCATAAGATGGCGGCGCTGAAGAGAATGCATTGAAGCAATCGATAAGTTAACATCAGAAAATCCTACTGTTACGTCAGTTCAGAATCTATGTGGTAGAGCCATGAGGTTAGTAATAATAAGAAGGGGAAAGACAAAGTCAAATTCAAAAGGAAGATAATAGATCAGCATCTCTATCTCTTCCTCCATTAACACGCGAGGACTCAGATAAGATAAGATAATAGGAAGTCAAATATACCAACCGAGTGAGTATATTTACCTTCGTTCATTCGTTGTCTGTATCATATATAGTTGCGCATGGATTGGAATCCATTGAGCCGAGGTCTGGGCTCACTATTACAGACATAAAGTATGATAAGCAATAAGTTAGTTAGTTTAATCAACGTTCTTATAATACAGTTATTCGTCAAAAATCAAATAAAGAATAGCTATAGACTTAGTTATAATGAAGTTATTCTAAGTTCGTATAAAGCATAGGTCTGGTATGACGAGTACATGTACACAAGAGCAACATCGACTATATTCGTCATCACGGTAGTAGCGGCAACGACACTACTCCTCCTAGCATCAACCACAATCACGGGTTCAGTATTCGCCGCAAAGGCAAGTCTATCCCATCACAGCGGCAAAAGCAATGGCAAAACTACCAGCAGTGGTAGTGGAAGCACTATTAGTAGCGGCAGTACTACTGACAGCACCAATAATAACACACCATCGACAATAAGTAACGGTAATCCAAACTTTGACAATCTCCTAGCATGTGAGTCTACTGCAGCACACGGATCTGGACAACTCACTAAGGCTGAAGTCATGAATTGCTATTTGCAATTCTCACGCGGTTCTGCAAGTTCGCTTTCCATTATCGGGAACGGCAATAATTCACCAGGCAATACTGGCAGTAGCAGTGGCGCTTCGACTTCAACAACACATCATGCAGGTTTGTCGACCACGCATACACATAGTCATCATCACAGCCCAACTAATCCAATCAGCTCAAGGGGTAATAGCACTTCAAGTGGCTGATCCTGAGGACACGTACAGAAAGAATTCATTTCATTTTCCTTTTCTTTTCTGGATGATTAGCTTAACTAATAATAGAAACTGGCCATAACGTCAGTTGTATGAGGAGCTGAGAATTATGGCACACCGATACACTGTCAAACAAGTATTTTTCAAAGAATAAGTGTTCCTTTGAAGAAAGCGCAAAATACTTACCCTGCGATTCTCACAACAAATCACGGCAATCGACGACAAGGCAAAAAAGAGAATAGTCAAACATAGACCCCTTGCTTTTCGAATCGATCTGACACCGACGTAGGCTAGCCCGCCGAATAGTAGATCTGTACTAATGCAAATAGTCTTCAGAAGAGTCTGCCGCGAACAAGGTTCTAGTGAGACTCTTACGTCTAGCACAGGCAATAGGATTTATCCGTTTCTAGAAATAATCTGTATTACTCTTTATCTCCAATACCTTAATCTCGCTAACATGCTTATCCACTTACCTCTTTGTATTATTCCTAAATAAAGCAAGAAAGATCCAACGAAGCTTGGAATCGTTGCACCAATCTGAGACCATTGCGGAATGTAAATCGGAGACAGAGAGGATAAAAGATAATACAGCAGTACACCAAATGACCATGCAATAATCGCCGGAAATCCAATTTTTAGGACGTTCTTTCCGTACATCATATCCTGCGCATATTGCCGCCGCTTTACAATATAGTAGTCAGACAGAACAACCCCAAATAACGGTACGAAGACAGATCCTATCAAAAGAATAAAGGTCTCATATTGCGAGATAGGAATCATCAGGGCAAGCACAGTACTAAGAGCTGTAAAACCAATTATCAGATAACGCTGCTTAATTTTATGAAATATACTTTGAGTGGACACTGCTGAAGAATAAACATCTGCAAATGCATTATTAGTCTCGTGTAAAATAAACATAAACAAAAGAAATCCGAAAAATATTGACTGTATTGCAACAATTATTGCAACAACATCGGAATTACCAACAAGTACCCCGCCAAAATAAAACAAGATGTTAGTAATTGCAAAACCCACAAACGTGCCCCTAAAGGCTCCCTTGCTATCTTTTGCAAACCTGTTATAATCAGCTACAAGTGGCATCCATGATACAGGTATGGCTATTACAATATCGAGTGCAGAGAAGAAGGACATTCCAGCTCCTCCAGATGCTGATAGCAGTTTCGAAAAGTGTCCTGACATCACAAGATTGATAATTATTAGGATCGAAGCGGCATAAACCACCCAGATGGCAAATTTTTCCAACCACAGTCTCACTACAGTAAGTGGGCCTACAATACCAAGCAAAATAACGAAAGCTCCGAATACAATAGTCCAAAGATAATATGGGATTCGATCCCCTGTTAGGATTTCCGTAGCTTTTGACATTATCATAATTTCAAAGACAGTCCATCCGATCAGCTGCATTACATTTAATATGGCTGGAATAGAAGCTCCATGAATACCAAATGACGGTCTGGTGCTTATCAGGGATGGAACTGCATGATCGCTTCCAATCTTTCCTGCAAGAGCGAGAAGCAAAGAGCCTGCAATAGAACCAACTAGAATTGCGGGTAGCGCGTCAATAAACCGAGCGGCAGTAAGAAGAGATCCCGCAGAGAAAACTAGCAGTCCCACTCCTAGACTTGACCACAGCACAAAGTACTCGATCCCTCTAAGGGATCTATCTTTTGTCGGAATAGGCTCAATACCCCACTCCGGTAGCCTCCTTATTGGAAACATTTTGCTATTGTCTATACCAGTTATTCATATGAATATGAACATGTCGAGTGCTGCTGGTAATGATTACACATATTAGCTAACATTTTGATCAATTAAAGTTATTGCATCAATCGATTAGTGGGATCTACCCTACAATATTTGATTAATTCCGCAAATCCATCTATAGCGCTTGATCGCAACTGCCCAGGAAGAACTATCACTGAGTGAACTCAAAGCATCAAAAGGAAACAGAGATATATTATACCTTTGCAGAGGATGTCTGTCAGCGGGGTGGGGAAGCCAGATCCTTATAAAAGTGAGGCTAGGTGATCCCGGCGGGCTCATAACCCGCAGAGCGGTTTCCACTTTTGCATCTAGCACGTGGCCGCAGGTTCAAATCAACCCCCCGCTACTAATTTTTTAAGAGGAGGTAAAAAACCATCTTGCTATTAATTTCGCTCCTGGACTAGTGCTGAATGACTTCTTTTCCATACCATATCTGTGAAAGGGTTTAGTTAGATGTCTATGAGATTTCGGTGTCGGAACATAGAGTCCTGTCAGGCCATTTCTATTCCGAGGTATTGGGATTTTCTTGGCAGTGCTGTCCTTATAATGACACCTGTCACATTGGAATCCTTTGTCCTTTCCTTCTGACTTCATTTTCTTGGTACAGTTTTTGCAGGGCGGATTAAACAGATTGTATATCTCTACGATTTTCAAAATATAGATGTACTCCACATTTAAAATTGGAGGACGATTACATGTTGCTCTTCGGATACCACATCCTATCTCGATCACATCCCCTATTTCCAATTGTGAGGCGATATTTGTCAGACCTGTTGGTTCAAATACTGCAGCCGAGGCTGTAACGCCACCAGAATCTTCAATTTCGAAGAATACATGTCCTCCTTGTATGGTATGCGGTTTTGTGATTACCTGACCGCGTACATAACCTGCCATGTAAACTCTGATTTTTGATAACTTCAATTCATTTTGCAAATGCAAATTTGTTCCTTGATTTGAACGAAAGACCATATATCCATCCAAGATCTCTTCGGGCTGTAGCCATTGTAACGATGAAACTACAACTTCTGGACTTTCACCTCTTATGCCACAAAAAACGGGATCTGGACCGTGAGGTGCAATCAACACGCGTCTGTGGTTTTGATCATAGTTATTGAAGGTATTCGGAAAAGTTCTCTTATCATACTGGATTACTCTGGATGCATTTATTTGTCTCGTTGTCCCATAGTTCTTGCATCTTCTGTATGCTATAGCCTCAAATGTGTGATCTCCATCTTCCAAACTGCCAATTGCAGCGAGCGAACCTACTAAACCTTGACCATTTCCAAATGTAAAATGGCGAACGCGATTTTCTTTTGCTATTTTTTCTGCCTTTTGCTTACTTAGAATATCAAACATTGCAAACCTGCCAAATTCCTTGAGTGCTTTCGGGACTAGTCCTCCATTAAAAAATGCGACGCCAGGATTTGCACCCAATCCTATGGCTGATTCTTCTTCGATAAGTTGTCTTATATCTTGAATTATTTTCTCGTGGTTTCTTACCTTAACTCTTAAACAGACAGCTCCATTACCACGGGTCTTCAATGGGATATTGGGATTTAACCTAACCAATAATGGATAGTCGAGGAACTCTGTATCTGAATTCTTTAGTAAATATCCAGTAATTTTAAATGCGAGATGTGTAGTGCATTTTCCACACAGTGAGTCAGTATCATCAAATCCGATATGAAGAATCTCATCCTGGTTGATAGCGCAAAGATCGGACGTCGCCATATCGATCATATTGTTACTACATGAAATAAGAAATAAAGTGCAAATATTAATTGTAACTGTTAGGTTTCAGCCTATTACACCAGAGGTGGAAGATAAATTAAATATTCGCGAAATAGAGCCTCTAAGAAGGTATCTATGTTTTTGTCAGTCACAATTCTGCATAAAAAAAGCCACATTAGGTGGTTATATCTTAAAAAGAACCTGTCCATTATTTGCCAACTTATTGCGTCCACCTCCTTATCGTGTAGAAACGAGTAGTTTGAAAAACCTAGTTTGATAAATGCCGAACAGGACTCGGAATAAATTGGAAAATGAAGAATGTCATCTTCTGGCGCGGGTATCCTTATTAATAACTATATTTAGACTAATTAATCCATAACTGTTGTCTCGTGATGTACCTAAGGATCGGTTCGGCCCACGTGCGAGTGCCTTTCATGCAAGGCCAATTCTGATCTAAACGGCGAATCGAGTCACAACGGCGTCAGAAGTTTTTATTGGCTTAGAAGTGGTACTAGACGGTAGGTTAGATTGTTGGGAGAGAATGCCGCTTCCAAGTGCCTTCGAATTGCGCTAACACTATTACTAGACAATTAGTTTATTCCGAATCATTTTTAATTGTGGACTAGAGATTATATGCGTTTGAACAAGTCATTAGCAGATATAGACTTCGCGAGACGAAATGGTCTAATCCCTGTGGTACTTCAGGATAGAAAGACAAAGGATATCCTAATGCTTGCCTATACTAATAGAGAAGCGCTTGACAATACCCTAAAAACCGGAAACGCTTGGTTTTGGAGCACCTCCCGCGGTAAATTATGGATGAAAGGTGAGGAGTCTGGAAATATTCAGCCTGTTAAGGAAATACGCGTGGATTGTGACTCTGATGCTTTGCTATATGTGGTAGATTCGGAAACCTCTGTGTGTCATACTGGCAACCGCTCGTGCTTTCATAACATACTAGTAGATGGAAAAATTTGACTGAACCTACACAAAGTTACTAAAATATTTATTTAAAATCGGCTATTAACAATTATTAGTTACAAAATGGAAATTTATTGATAATGATTATTTTTTTTAAAAATTCAGTATTACTAAAATTGTGATTAGCCAACCTTATCTACTGCATTTTTAGATAATTGGTAATCAAAACATGGGTATTATACAGTCGCTACAGTGTAGGGAGTGCAGAAGAGAATATGAACCTCAGTTTAGATATATATGTGAAGAGTGCTTTGGTCCACTTGATGTTATTTACAGGTTTCCTTCTAGTATAGGAAAGAACACCTTTGAATCACGAGAGAAAAATTACTGGCGTTATTTCGAACTCCTTCCTATTGCTGATAAAAACAATATTGTGAGTCTAAATGCAGGTCTCACTCCGCTACAACATGCCGATAGGCTTGGCACACAACTAGGAGGAATGAAGAATCTATTTATTAAAAACGATTCTGTAAATCCAACATTTTCATTTAAGGATAGACCAGCAGGAGTAGCCGTTTCTAGGGCCAAAGAAACTAAATTAAAATCAGTAGGTTGCGCGTCTACTGGTAACCTAGCTTCTGCAACTGCTGCTCATGCTGCTAAAGCAGCATTGCCCTGCTACATTTTTGCCCCCTCAGATATTGAAAACATAAAGATCGCGCAAGCATTATCATACGGAGCTGAATATGTAGCAGTGGATGGAACTTATGACGATGCTAACAGGGTTGCGTCCATAATCGGCGACTCGAGAGGCATCGGAATAGTCAATATAAATATGAGGCCATATTACGTTGAAGGTTCAAAGACTCTTGCCTACGAAGTTGCTGAACAGCTGAACTGGCAGGTTCCAGATAATCTTATTATTCCCGTTGGAAGTGGAGCAATGTTAAATGCGATTTGCAAGGGATTTGAAGAGTTGCACAACCTCGGATTAATTGAGAGCATAGCAAATCTAAAGATCACGGCTGCCCAACCACACGGCTGCGCTCCAATAGTCGATGCCTTCAAGAAAAATAGTGATGAAGTTATACCAGTCGAAAGACCTGACACCATTGCAAAAAGTCTTGCGATAGGCGATCCCGGAGATGGGTTGTATGTACTCAGAAGATTAAGGCAGTATAATGGAATTGCAGAAGAGGCTACTAATGACGAAATTATTGATGGGATACTAATGCTGGCCAAGACAGAAGGCGTGTTTACAGAACCTGCTGGTGGAGTAGCGGTAGCGGTACTTCAAAAGATGGTTGAAGAAGGTAAAATCGACAAAGATGAAAAAGTAGTTTGCTATATCACAGGAAATGGGTTAAAAGCTACAGAAGCGCTAGCAACTGCGCTTCCAAAACTTAGGCCTGTAAAGCCGGACGTGCAAACAGTTTCAGCAATGATTGGATAATTACATGGTGAATCAGGAGCGGTTAACATAAACATTCAAAATGGCTAATATCGAATTCGTCATTCCATCAGTCCTGAATAAAGGGATGGGAGAGAAAAAAATTTCGTTAGAAGCTCATGACCTACATGAAGCATTTGCCAATGTTTCTGATATGCTGGGAGATGATTTCAAACGTCGGGTATTTGATCTGAATGGTAAGCCACGTGCCCTGATTAATATCTACATTAACGGCAAGAATATGCGCTTTAACAGTGATGGAATGTCAACATTACTCAAAGACGGGGATTCATTGTATATATTGCCAGCAGTGGCCGGTGGTGCGGAGCTGACAAGCGAAGATATGCAACGCTTTTCCAGGCAGATAATGCTCGAAGAAATTGGATTCGTTGGAATGGAAAAGCTGCGCGATGCTAAAGTTTGTGTGGTGGGGGTCGGAGGGATCGGAAACCCGATCGTAACTCAATTAGCAGCAATGGGTGTTGGTAAACTGAAAATAGTTGATCGAGACGTTGTTGAAATTTCAAACTTACATAGGCAACATCTTTACAATGAAGACGACATAGGTAAAGTCAAGGTTGAAGTGGCCGCAGAGCGTCTGAAAAAAATGAATCCTCATGTTGAAATCGAGGCAATTCCTCTTTCTATTACTAAATACACCGCCGAAAGTATTGTCAAAGGAGCGGATATTATAATTGATGCACTTGATAGTGTTGATGCAAGATATGCTCTTAATGATGCATGTATCAGGTACAATATCCCGTTTATCTACGGTGGGGCACTGGGAATGTTAGGCTCAGTGTGTACTATTTTACCAAATAAATCCGCATGTTTACGGTGTATATTCCCCGCATTGGCTGACGAGGACATGCCTACATGTAGTACAGAAGGAGTACATCCATCAGTACTGTATTTGGTGGCCGGTGTTCAAGTGTCGGAGGCAGTAAAGATTCTTACAGGGCAACATCCTACGCTTGTAAACAAGTTGCTCTATATAGACCTGAATGAGCTGTCGTTTGACAAGATCCAGATGTTTAGAAATGAGGAATGCTCTTCATGCGGGCCAAAAAAAGAGAGTATGAAAGAAGAACTTGTTTTACAAGCGGAAGAACTGATAATTGAAGAGCTTTGCGGAAGAGATAGAGGCAAGAGAACATATACTGTTACTCCATCGTCAACAGTACCTGCATCAATCAATCTGACCGGAATAATGAAGAATGCAGAATCGCTGGGTTATGATATTAAAATGAGAGGTAATTTGGGGATTACTGCAATAAGTACAAATGCCAGCAAATTATCAATCAGTTTTCTCACAAGCGGTGCTGCAACAATAGTCGGTGCGAAAGACGAAGAGGATGCATTATTTATTTACAGAACCTTTGCAAAGGAAATAAAATGATTTCAAGTGATGTATGTAACGCGATTCTTACCATTTTTTACCTGCAGTTTCACGTATATAGTAGAAGATATATTGCTGTGCATATCCAGAATATTTACCAAAATAATTCCTGATAGTCTCTGAGAGGACTTTGTATTGATTTATAGTTATTCTATCAATCATTTTGAACTTATCTTCATTTTCAGTGAAGAGCCACCTATAGTATCGTGAAAGTGCCCTTAAAATCCAGACGTCGATAGGGAAGGCATCGAGTTTCTCCAACGAGAATAATAGGATGCAATCAGCAATTTTATTGCCGATACCATATACCTTCAAGAGCTCTTCTTTTGCGTCATGATACTTAATACGAATCAAGTGATCTATATCAAGATTGCCTGAAACGATATGCTTTGCAACAGCTTGAATCGCCTTGGCTCTATATCCCACACCACACGAGCGCAATTCGTTAATCGTTGCTTTGTTCAGACTGTGGACAGAAGGAAATGTGTAAAATTCTTTTCCGTCAAATATTACTTTGCAGCCAAATTTTTTCGAGATGTTCTTGAGCATTTTACGGATCATCAATATGTTAGTATTACTGGCACATACGAAGGAAAAAATGCATTGATACGGTTCTTGTCGCATCAAACGGAGACCAGGGTATTTTCTAATCGTCTTAGAGACCAAAGTATCATTTGATAGAGTCGATAATATTTTTTTAATGTCATCGTCAAGTCTAAAGACTTTTCTCTCCCATCCCTTGACCTCAGGATAGGAATAGAATTGGATATCGTTATTTTTGTTATTATCAATACAGAAACTTTTGTTTGTCGATGATGTAGAAAATTTTATGATGTGATTTCCATATATGCCATACCAAGAATTACCTATCTGCTCCCAAAGAAACATTTGGCCGCTGTTAATGCTGACCTCTGGGTTAATGACGGGTTGGCAATAAAATGAAGAAGGGTGTAACCACATTGGTCCAAACTAAAATGTATTGTCAACCTTATTGAACTTTTTTATTTTCTTCGTCTTTTATTTTTCTTAAGTCGTTCAGTAGGATTTCAATTGTTTTGGGATCTCTTTTTCAGCACAGAAAATACAGTTCAGTTGTGAAGATAAGGAATACGTGAAGCACTTTTGATTTAGTGGGATGGCATTCTTACATGATACGCATTTCTTCATTATGTACAAAAATCGGGTATTTTATAAATATAATCCCCAAAATATGCTTATTAAGTAGCATTTCGCTGACAGCAAGACAATAAAGCCAGATAGTTGAGTCGGAAGAATCGGTTCTAATGCATTACCACTTCATTACGGAAAGAATGATAATAATATTAGTGCTCTCAAAATGGGAAGAAAACTTTCGGGAGAATAATTCAGCACAGCTGGGCACCTTTGGGTTACCTTTTATATGTTCAAGAATTTCGAATAATTCGCTCCTACTATTATGTCCGGAAAATTCGAACCGTTTCACATCAGCAAGACATTTTCTTTCTCTACCATCAAAACTTACCACTCTCCTATCGAGAAGTGTTCGACCAGGTGTGCCTTCGCCCTGATATGATACCATTGCAACACCATTTTTATCACTCTTAGCGATTTCTTGCAGATAGAATACTGCAGAGCCTCCAACCAACATCCCAGCAGGAGAAATGATGACGCAGGGCTCCTTAACAACACTCCTTCTTCTATTCCACCCGCTTATCCATTCTGCTTCATTGATTGCTCGCTTGAATATTTCGGCATCCTTGAGGAAGGTTGGATGTTTCATCATAATTTGATTTGCTTTAAGAGCCATTCCATCCATTACAACTTTGTGTCGAAAATTGTTAGATTTTAGAACCGTTGCAATTTCCTGAGCTCTTTCTACGGAAAACGCGGGGATAAACAGTGTTCCACCTCTCTCAAGTACATCGTACGCGAACTCCAGTAACTCTTTTTCAGCCTGATCTCGTGGCATCTGTTCACTCTGAGAATAAGTACTCTCTATGATCATTAAATCAATCTCACCAAAGTCCAAATCGGCAGGTCTGAGTAACTTTGAGCCTCTTGTATTAATATCTCCAGTATAGAATATCCGTTTACCATCATGTTCTAAAATAACCGAAGCACCGCCCAACACATGGCCAGACTCATGCAGAGTTACTTTGACATCGTTTACCATATATGTTTCCTTGTATTGCAAATTCTTGGAATTTTTCATCATTGTTATTATGTCAATATATTCAAAGGGTAGGTAGAACCCTGATATTTTTATCATGTCCTCGATCAATAATCTTGCTAGCTCAAATGTGGGAGGCGTACCCAGTGCTTGTACTGATGCTGATTCAGACAAGAACAGGGATGGGACAAATCCGGAATGATCTAGATGAGCATGAGAAATCACCACAGCATCAACATCTTTTGGCCTGACATGCATAGGGAAGATTGGTTCTCTTTTCAAGAGTACACCATAATCCATCAAAATGCCTGTACTATTCACATTTACAAGGAACGCTGATCGGCCGACTTCTTTGGCAGCGCCCAAGACTGATACTTTCAATTTATCCTTTATTCTAAGGTAAGTGTTTTAAGTCTTTCACAGTGAGGACAATGACGACGATATTATTGTCCTCATCACAAACTACCCAAGAAGACTGAAAAGTGAATTATGTTCTAGTAACGCATATGGCGTTGCAAGCAGTAAGTGTAATTTATTAAATAAAAGGAACAATTTGAACAGATTTACATGAACTTCTGGAGTGTAGTGCCTTCTTTATGTTGTTCAAAGGCGGTGATAACAAGACAAAATTAAATTATCTATTCAAAAGTGTCAACACTATCAACCCAATTTAACGAGATATTAAATCATCGTACCTTATAGTTGATTATGTAAGCGTGCTATCCGTTAATTTGGGGAGACTTCTACCTGAAATATGAACTCCCCTTTGAGGTTTTATGTTTCAAACCAGATATTGATATATCAACTACTACAAGAATGAGTTCTACTTACAGATACAAACTCCCTTTGATAAAGTCAGGGATGTATGTTAAAACACCTGTGATAACAGTTCTACACAACTATTTCTATTCACATTGGCAAAAACCTGATAACCATGGGAACACGTGAACCTGTGAAGGATTTACAGAAAACCAAATAGTGGGTTAGCATTTACGACGCTGGGACATTTTGAAGACAGTTTGCAAACAAAAATTAGCTTTATCGATACAAATCTCTATTTCTTACTATGTGGCCTACGA
>WNGL01009014.1_pt1 | contig 11597 bp, 10 predicted proteins | sample 5400591 | NCBI WGS metagenome assembly WNGL01 (sample SAMN13153377, study PRJNA577476) | soil metagenome | isolation source: 80 cm soil or saprolite under Garry oak tree replicate 1 | place: USA:California | collected 2016-06-15
AACGCTCCGCCGAGTCCTGGGGACTGAGACTCATAGTAATTTGCCGCGGCGCTAAGCTCAGTCTCGGCGTCTTCATGAATTGAAAACCGGTTCATGAAAAACGAGTTCGGAGTTCGCGAAGCACTTCTTCACCGTCTCTGGCCTTTGCCGTTCCAGCGTCCAGTTTCTAAGATCCCTTTGAACATTATATCTTCCCTGGACTATCTGTCCATTTGCCTGCCCGCGCAAATCTACGTCTATCCGCCAAGGGGCGGGTCGGTGGCGCTGGCCGGCTGGGTAGAGTTGACATGAATCGTGCCAGAGGTTGAGTCAATAAAGAAATGGTTTTTGCCCGTGGAATCAGTCTGCGGGTCAGCATTCAATGTGTAAAATGCCGGCCCGCTCGGCGTTTTCGGCTTTAGCTTCAAAGTGAAAGTGTAACCGTCGGCCACCGGTGGGTTCCCCGAGAAACGAGTGTCAAAATTCATGTCCTTGATCAGTTGGTCAAAGGTTCCAAATGCGCGCTTGTGAGTATTGAAGTACTGGATTTCGACTGTCGCGATTGTCTTCAGGTCCTGAAGAGTTGCCGCCTCGTTGCCGGCTTTCTGAGCAGCCTTAAATCCGATCACAGCGCCACCAATCAAGACGCCGATGATCGCAACAGTGAGAAGCACGACCACGGCGATCAATAATGCTTTAAGCCAACCTGGCATGACGTACCTCCGATCACTTGAGAAGAATGAGCGGGCTGCGCACGCTGTGCGGGACTGGAAGTCTATGCCTACTTCAAATGCTTATCCACCCATTCCAGCACCGTGTTGTGCCAGAACTGTGAATTCGCGGGCTTCAAAACCCAGTGGCCTTCATCGGGAAAATCCATTAGCTTCGATTCGACGCCCATGCGCTGCACGGCGGTGAACAGTTGCATGCCTTCGCCTTCGGGCACGCGATAGTCGAGCGTATTCGTAATGATCAAAATAGGCGTCTTGAAATTCTGCACGAACTTGTGCGGCGACCAGCGATCGTACATCGCGGGGTTCGTCCATGGCGTGCCCTTGAATTCCCAATCGGTGAACCACAGCTCCTCGGTGACGCCGGTCATGCTTGTCAAATTGTAAACGCCGTCGTGCGATACGAGTACGTTGTAGTGGAATCGTGGATCGCTGTTATGGCCTTCGATCCAGTCAATCATGTAGCCGCCGTAGCTCGCGCCGGCCGCGCCGATGCGATTCTTGTCGATGTAAGGAAGAGCAGAAACCATCGCGACGCCGTTGCTGATATCGGTGAAGACTTTGCCACCCCAATCGCCGGAAATTTCATTGACGAACTGCTGGCCGTAGCCGGTTGAGCCGCGCGGATTTGGAGTGAACACGACGTAACCGTTGTTGGCCCAGACTTGCGGATTCCAGCGGTAGCCCCAGTTATCGTTCCACGCGCCTTGCGGCCCTCCGTGAATCAAAACCACCAGCGGCCACTTTTTTCGCGGGTTGAAGTTCGCAGGCTTGATGATCCAGCCCGCGACTTTTCTTCCCAACCCGCCCGTCCAGGTAACTTCTTCGGCGGGCTTGAGATTGAACGGCGAAATAAATGCATCGTTCGTTTTGCTCAACTCAGTCACGCCGCTGCCGTCGATACTTGCGCGATAGACTTCATTCGGCGTAGTCATGCTGCTGCGTGAGAATACCAGCGTGCTTCCATCTTTTGTTACGTGCGGCTCGCCATTGAAGCCATCCGACACGACTTTCCTGACGGGACCTCCGCTGACCGAAACTGAGTAGATTGGTTGCTTGCCTCGCTCTTCCGCAGTCAGATAGATCGTCTGGCTATTGGGAGCGAAAGTGAATTCGTCTACCCAGGAATCGAGGCTCTCGCTTAACGATCGCGCCGTGCCGGTCTTGCGATCGTAGAGCATCAAGCGAAAACGGTCGCTCTCAAAGCCAGGCGTCGCTTGCGATCGATAAGCGATGAAGCGGCCATCCGGTGAGTATTGCGGCGAGCCGTCAAACCCGCGATTCGCGGCGGTAACATTCTTCGGAGTGCCTCCGCGAACCGAAACGATCCACACGTCGGCGTTGGTTGAAATCGCCTCGACTTTATCGTGATTGCTGACAAATGCGAGTTCTTTTGAATCCGGAGAGAATGCGTAGTCGGTCGGACCGCCGAGACTGAATGGCGGCGCATCGTAATCGCCGGGCGTGAGATCATGGGCTTCGCCGCCGTTAGCTGAAACGACGAAAACGTGGCTACGCGTGCCGTCTTTCCAAGCCTTCCAGTGCCGATACAACAAGTGCGTCGCCACGTGCGCTTTGACTTTGCTCTGCGCTTTCTCTTCGGCGCGTTTCTTGTTGCAGGCATCGCTGGGGCATTCCGGATAAACATCAGAGGCAAAGGCCAACCAATTTCCGTCGGGCGACCAGACAGGATCGCCCGCCCCGGTTGAGAAACTGGTGATCTTTTTGAGCGCGCCGCTCGAAACATCGATCGTCCAGATTTGATCTTCACCATCGCGAGCCGAGATGAACGCCAGCTTTTCGCCGTCCGGGGACCAGCGTGGCGACGCAGACGAATGTTCGTCGTTCGTCAGTTGCCGCACTTCACCTCCGCTGAGTGGCACGACGTAAATCTGGGTAGTGCCTTTATTCGCGGCGACGCTCATGTCAGTGATCGTGAAAGCCACCAGATCGCCTTTGGGCGAGACCTGGGAATCACCAACCCGGCGAACTTTCAGAAGCTCGTCAATGGTGAATCGACGCTCCTGCGCGGATGCGAGTGTCGCAAAGCCAAGTAAGCCAATGAGCGAGACGATAAAATAGCGCTTCATAAATATCTTCTCCGAATTTCGCTGAAGTTGTTAGGGAAAGCGCGCGTATTATCGCACTTTTGCATGCTGATGGCGACTGAACATAGTCACGCTTATCGTGTCAGTACCGTATAATGCCCGTCACTGGAGGAGAATAAATCACGACACCCGAAGCAGATTTAATTGGGTCATGCTTGCCGGCAGTAGCAAACGAATATTACGTCGTTCTATTACCAATGCCGGAAGGCTACTTCGAAGAGCCGATCCTGACTGAGGCCGCGAAACTCCTGCAACTGAAAACCGCGGAGTTGAGTCGTATCCTCGTTTTGCGACAGCCGCTACCTGCGACGAGAACGACGACAGTTGAAGAGGCGAGCGAAATTACAGAAGCGCTGCGCGCTCTTGGTATTGAGAGCGCGACGGTGCCGAGTCGCGATTTGCATTTGGAAGAATTGTCGAAAAAAATTTCCGCGCTCGAATTTTCCGACGAAGCCTTGACAGCAACTCTCGTCGGCAGCAATGCCAGAGTTTCAGCCGGTTGGGATGAACTAATTCTTCTGGTAACGGGTCGGCTAGTTCTGAGTCGGATCGAGGTTGAAGAACGACGCCGGCGTGGACGCAAGCAGACAGTCAACTCGCGTCACCTGTCCGCGGACGAATCGGTGCTCGATGTTTACCCGGCGACCTCTGAAATCAACTGGAGAATAAGAGCGAGTAACTTTGATTTTTCCGGTCTCGGATCGACAAGGTCCATAACCACTTTCGAGAATTTCACGGTGCTACTAAATGTCCTGCGAGAACGTGCGACCAACGCTCAATTCGACGACTCATATGCGCAAGCGAGATCCGCGCTCGAAATCGTCTGGCCCCTGGAGTCCCAAACCAGGATCGGTGACTGGCGAAGCAGCGGCGCCGGCAAGTTCGATACGGCTACCGTGACGACGACTGATAACGAAGGCCAGTTCACTCGATACTCTCGACTGCGACATTATTTTAAAACGCGCGCATGAAGAAGAGAGCAGTTGGCAGCGGTCTACTTTACGGCGTCAATCCGCTGCTCGAAGCCTTGCGCGCCGGCGATCGCGCTCCCGCCGAGATTCTAGTTGCTGAAAGTGCGCGTGATGAGCGTCTGCGTGAGTTGATTGAACTGGCACGCTCCAGAAACATTTCTGTCAAACGTGTCCCTCGCGCCGTGCTGGATCGCGCTGTTGGCAGTACGCATCATCAAGGCGTCATGGCTCGAGTCGCGGCAGCTCGATACGTCGACGCGGAAGAACTCCTGTCATCGATCGCTTCGCATGTCGGACGGGAAACTGAGCCGCTGCTCCTGGTGCTGGACGGTATTGAAGATCCGCGCAACCTCGGAGCGATTCTGCGGACGGCTGAATGTGCGGGGGTCGCGGGTGTATTCATTCCTGAGCGTCGCGCCGTGGGCTTGAATGAAACGGTCGCGAAAGCTTCAGCCGGCGCGGTCGAATATGTGCCCGTCGCTCGCGTCACGAATCTCTCGCGTTTGATCGAGCAGTTGAAAGAGCGTAACGTTTGGGTCGTGGGAACCGCGGCTGATGCTCCGATGGATTACACGGAATGGGATTGGACGCGCCCGTCGGCAGTGGTTCTGGGTGGAGAAGGCGCAGGTTTGCATCGTCTGGTGCGCGAGCGCTGCGACGCGCTGGTGCGAATCCCGGCGCATGGAAGAATTGAAACACTAAACGTATCGGTCGCCACGGGCGTTGTTTTGTACGAAGCTTTACGCCACCGGAAAACTGAGCCGAGCAAGGTTTGAAATGAAACATCAATCCGCAGCGTCTCGTTTAATACAGTCTTAATGGCAAAGGCTGTGGAGGTTTTCAATGTTCTGTCCAAAATGTGCGACGCAAAATATCGAGGGCGCCCATTTCTGCCGCGTTTGCGGCGCGAATATCAGTCTCATACCGCAAGCATTGAGCGGACAGTTACCGCAGGTGACGGAAGAATCAGGCCGCCACTCGCATCGCTTGCGTCGCGGGAAGCCAAGTCTGGAAGACGGTATTCGTCAGTTGGCGACGGGCTTTGGTTTTCTTTTCGTATCGCTGGCTATCGCTGAATATGCGCCTGCCGGTCGCGTCTGGTGGTTCTGGTTGCTGATACCTGCGTTCACGTTGCTGGGCAAGGGCATTTCGGAGATTATGCGCGCGAAAAATAATCGGGCCTCGCTTCCGACATCGCAAACACCTCAGATTTCGATGCCTCAGTCTGTTCAGAACCTGCCACCTCGGAATACCGCAGAGTTAATGCCACCGGTTCCCAGCGTGACTGAAGGCACCACACGACACCTGGGAGCTGACGCGGCCACACGGCACTTTGATTCGTTGGAAGGCAAGCCATCTTGATTATCGGCGCCGTTTCAGAACCGCGAGCGGTAGCGACCGGATCATTTGCCATTTGTAGAACGTGTAATCAGCAGCCGTCTCCCAATAACAAAAGAAAAATGTCAAATGGAAAATGACAGATAAATGATCCGGTCGCTACCACTCGCGGTTCTGAAACGAATTGTGATGAGTTCTACCCTTAGAGTCTGACTAACATCGCCTCGCCCCGTTTCGGATGAAAACAAATGCAGTCAAAATCTGTGTCCCGGTTTGCGTCAGCCGAGCGAGTGAAATTGTGGAAACGATGAAGCGAGCCGCGGAAGTTGGCGACCTCATCGAGTTGCGGCTGGATTATCTTGATCAGAGTGAACGGGACGCGGCGAGGGTTTGGGTGCTTGAGTGTTTGAATCGTGCGAATGGTTCGATCATTCTGACTTTGCGATCTCCTGATCAAGGCGGACAGACTTCGATTGATCATGAAGCCCGCCATAATTTCTGGCGCTCCTTTGGCGATCTTCCGACGAACGGTTTCGCAGATCTGGAACTGGATCTGGTTAACGACTTCGCGCGCGCGAACGCTGATCAAAAACCCAGAGTAGATTGGCGACAAGTGATTTGTTCTCATCATGACTTCAAAGGCGTGCCGGCGGATTTGGAAAGAGTTTACGAGCAAATGGCTGCTACGCCCGCGGGCATCATAAAGATCGCCGTACAAGCCAACGATGCGATGGACTGCATTCCCGTCTTTCGCTTATTGGATCGGGCCCATCGCGCGCGCCGCGAAATGATCGCAATCGCAATGGGTCCCGCGGGTATTATGACTCGGCTTCTTGGCCCATCGCGCGGATCGTTTCTTACTTATGGTTCGCTCGACGATGCCAGGGCAAACGCTCCCGGCCAATTGACCGCCAAAGAGATGCGCGAGATCTATGGAATTGATCGGATAGATCGAGAGACCGAAATCTTTGGAATCATTGGCAAACCCGTTAGTCATTCGTTATCGCCGCACATTCACAACGCGGCTTTTGAAGCGGCAGGACTTAATGCGGTTTACATTCCGTTTGAGGTCGGTGATGCGCATGAATTCATGCGTCGGATGGTACACCCGCGTTCGCGCGAGATTGATTGGAATTTGCGCGGTTTGAGCGTCACCGCGCCGCACAAATTGACAGTGATGAACCGGCTCGATTGGATTGAGCCAGCAGCAAAAGAAATGCAAGCCGTGAATACGATCGTCGTGCGTGACGACGAACTTCACGGCCTCAACACTGATGCGCTCGGATTCATCTCGCCGCTGCGAGGGAAGTTTGGATCGTTGAAGCACGCGCGGTGCGCGATCATTGGCGCGGGAGGCGCGGCCCGCGCGGCTCTATGGGCGCTAAACAGGGAAGGCGCTCAGGTCAGCTTGTTTGTGCGGGACCCGGCACTCGCAGAAGTCTTCGCTCTACAGTTCAATGCTGAATGCAAATCAATTGCTGACGCCAACTTCAACGGCTTTGATGTCGTAATAAATGCTACGCCGCTCGGCACCTGCGGCGAACACGAAAACGAAACACCCATGACGGCTGAGCAGCTTCGCGGGGTGCGATTGGCTTATGATCTCGTTTACAATCCATTGGAAACGAGGTTTTTGCGCGAGGCGCGCGCCGCCGGATGCGAAACGCTGAGTGGTTTTGAGATGCTGATAGCGCAAGCGGTCGAACAGTTTAAGCTTTGGACAGGCCATGAACCCGAGGCAGAAGTGATGCGAGCAGCCGCCTCGCGGAAGCTGGTGAGATAATTTTGCCGAAGGGTGTTTGTGAAGCTAGATAGAGCGCGTTTCCCTCTCCCTTTGGGAGAGGGCTAGGGTGCGGGCGCTAGCGTGGTATGCAAGGACCACACTGACTTACTTTTGTGGTTTTCGTTCTTAAGCCCTCTCCCCAACCCTCTCCCAAAGGGAGAAGGAGTTTATGAATGATGAAGCAATCGCAAAGCGAACGATACAGCCGGCAAATTCTTTTCAGCGGCATTGGAAGAGAGGGACAGACCCGTCTGCTCAATTCGCGCGCCTTAATCCTTGGGTGTGGCGCGCTTGGCTCGGCGCAGGCGGAAGCGTTGGCGCGCGCGGGCGTAGGAACGCTGCGCATCGCCGATCGCGATTTTGTAGAGTTCTCGAATCTGCAACGGCAGACAATGTTCACCGAGCGTGACGCGACTGAACGCCTGCCAAAAGCGATCGCCTGCGCCAGACACCTTCGCGACATCAATTCCGATGTCGTTGTCGAACCGGAAATCGTCGATGCTAATCATTCGAACGCGGAGCGGTTGATCCAGAATTGCGGCGTCGTGCTTGACGGCACTGATAATTTCGCCACGCGTTATCTGATTAATGATGCGTGCATCAAACACGACGTGAATTGGATCTATGGCGCGGCGGTCGGCTCGTATGGCGTAACCATGACGGTTCGAGCCAACGAGACGCCGTGCCTGCGTTGTGTGTTTCCCGAAGCGCCGCCCGCAGCCAGTGCGCCGACGTGCGACACCGCCGGCGTGATCATGCCGATCGTTAGCATTGTCGCGGCCGTGCAAGTAAGCGAAGCTCTGAAACTCTTGACCGGACATACGGAAGATTTGCACAACTCGCTGATGCAGTTTGATGTGTGGCGAAACGAATGGCGGCGCATCTCGCTTCGAGATCGAGCTCCCGATTGTAAGACATGCGGACAGCGACAGTTTGAAACTCTCGAAACGAACAATCGTGAGTTCGCAGCAATTCTTTGTGGGCGACATGCGGTGCAAATATCACCCGCCCAGCCCGCTCGAGTTGATTTAGCGGCCCTCGGCCAAAAGCTGCAACCCGTCGGCGAGGTGAAAGGAAACGATTATCTGATTCGCTTTCGCACCGGTGATTATGAATTGACGGTCTTTCAGGATGCGCGCTCAATCATCCGCGGTACCGACGATATCGCTACGGCGCGTTCGCTTTACGCAAAATACATCGGCAATTAATTTCCTTCAGTCTTGATAAGGTCCAACGCATGCAAAAACAAAAAGTGATCCATTCGTGGCTGGCGCTCTTTTTTCTCGCCGGTTTGCCTTTCGCCGCGCCTGCATTCGCCGGCGAGCCAGTCATCTGGGACGTAAACTCGCGCGCGGAATTACTGAAAGGCGAAGCGCGCGGTGTCTCGGTCACCGACAGCGGCGTCTTAAAGTTAGCGCCCGCGCTTACCCAACTCTTCAACACGGAACAAGCTTATGTTTGGTCCACGGCGATTGATTCGGCCGGCAACATTTATCTCGGGACCGGCCACGATGGAAAGCTGTTTCGAGTGACGCCGGACGGCAAAGGAAGTTTGCTATACAAGGCTTCGGAGCTGGACGTCACGGCGATCGCAATAGCGAATGACGGTACGATCTTCGCAGCGACATCGCCGGATGGAAAAGTTTATCGCGTCAGCGCCGACGGAAAAGCCGAAGTCTATTTCGATCCCGCAGACAAATACATTTGGTCGCTGGCGATTTTGAATGACGGCTCGCTGGCTGTGGGCACCGGAGACAATGGCAAGCTTTATCGCGTGCGCGCAGCGGGCGCCAAGCCTGAAAGCTCTCTGCTAATCAATACGAATCAAACTCACGTGATGTCGCTGGCGGTGAACAAGCAAGGTGATTTGATTGCGGGGACTGATCCTGGCGGACTTGTCTTGAGAATTTCTTCGGACGGCAAAGCTTTTGGCCTATACGACGCGCCGTTGCGCGAAATCCACGCGCTGGCTCCCGCCGCTGACGGTTCGATTTATGCGCTGGCTTTGAGCGATGCGGCTTCGACAACTCGGGCGACGGGGCAATCAGCAACGACCACGTCAGCATCGGAAGCCGGCACCGCCCTGGCCGGGGTTACCGAGGAGGCGAGCGCGACCCAACCCGCGCCACCGGCCGTCCCGGCGCGCAGCCGCAACGATCTTTCCAACGTGCGCAGCGCGGTCTTTCATATCCTGCCGGATGGAGCTACCGACATCGTTTGGAGTTCGACTTCAGTGACCGGTTTCGCAGTGACCGCGGCGCGCGGCGGTGTGTTGATTGGCACGTCCGAAAAGGGTCGAGTTTATCTGGTCACGAACGATGGCCGCGACACGTTATTGCTGCAATCAACGGAGGGACAAATCTCTTCGCTGATTGCGCGCGGCGCCGATGTCTTTGCGGCTTCCAGTAATCAGGGAAAACTTTTTCGCTTCGGCCAGGCGGCCGTGAATGAAGGAAGTTACGAGTCGCCGGTTCGCGATACGAAGCTGGTGGCTTCGTGGGGACGAATCTGGTGGCGTGGCAGTGGACCCGTAGAACTGCAAACGCGAAGCGGTAACAGCGAGCGGCCGGATACGACCTGGAGTGATTGGAGTGCCAGCTATACCGATGCTCGCGGATCGCAAATCAGCAGTCCGAAGGCGAGATTTATTCAGTGGCGGGCGCTCCTGCGCGCCACCGGAAATGCGCGCGGGGAGCCAAGCCTCGACTATGTGAGTATTGCTTATCTGCCGCGCAACGTAGCTCCCGAAGTGTTGGCTATTAGCGTGTTGCCTCCCGGGGTGGCTTTGCAGCAACAGATCCAGGTGCCGGTCGATCCAAACATCGAGTCGGCCGGACTCGATGCATCGATGTTCGGAGTAATTGCCCAGGCGCCGCCCCGGCGTCTCTATCAAAGGGGCGCCCGCGCTTTGCAGTGGCAGGCGGAAGATCGCAACGGCGACACCCTCGAGTACGCGGTCTATTACCGTTCGCTCAACGAAACGACTTTTCGTCTGCTCAAGGAGCATCTTCGCGAGAGCTTCTTTACGGTGGATGGCGCCAGCCTCGCCGATGGCCGCTATGTTTTCAAGGTTGTGGCTTCAGATGGGCTCGACAATCCGCCTGGGTTTGCCTTGACAGGCGAAAGACTAAGCGAGCCCGTCGATGTCGATAACACTCCGCCGGTGGTGCGATTTACCGGCCAGCCGCAAATCGCTGGAGACCACGTGCGTGCAAATTTCGATGTCGAGGACGCGACCGGGCGCATCAAACGTGCTGATGTCAGCATTGACGGAGGCCCATGGCACGAGGTGTTTCCAGACGATGGCATCGCTGATAGTCAGCAAGAGCGCTATTCGCTGGACCTTTTGATCCCCGGAGCCGGTGAACATACGATTTCGTTGAGGGCCTTTGATAACAGCAATAATGTTGGAAGTGCTAGTGTGACGATAAGGCGATAGCGGGCCCAAATCGGCCCTATATCGGCCAGACGTGCACGATACGGTGCGAAATTCGCTGCCCAAGTTAGCATCCGATGAGTTACACTAGCGGGCCGGAGACATCTTGAAACTAACAAACCAAGACCAGAAAATTCTAAGTCCGGTAACGATGGTGGCTGGTGGAGCGTCTTGGCATTCATATTGCTGAAGTCTAGGGCAGCACGTCTCTCCGCCTCTCCCTCAAGCGTGGAATAGAGGACGCAAGGAGGCGGCAAAGTAATTATGGTTAAGTTGAGAAAGATTCTGTTGGCGGTATTGACTGGGGCGCTGATCTCAGGTTGCACGTTTGCGCAAAAGGGCGGCAACGACAATCGGCCACCAAAGGACAATCCCAAAGTGGTGGACAAAGACAAACAGAAACCACCACCGAGTCAGGATAACAACAATCGAAGGAAGCCTTAGAGAAGTAAGCAGGTATTTCAACGATTCGTTTACCGAACTCGACCCGCAGGCGCAATGCGTCGGCGGGTCGAGTTGGTTTGTGGTAGAAACTGCAACAAGCGAAAAGAGAGCACGAGTTGGAAGACCGACATGCCGGAACGAGTTCAGTACCGGGAGCGGTTTTCTCCTCGCCCTCTGGGAAAGGTCGGGTGAGGGTGCGCAGCATAGCGACTGGGTAGTCCGCGGCGCGGACACCAGCTTCGCGGGTTGAAAGCGCAGTTGCAGAGGGTCGCGACGAATTGGATCAGTTCGTCGCATCAACCCGTACCCAGGTCCCGTTGAAGGCTGCGGTCCCACAAACAGCATCGATTGCTAAATTATCCGTTACATCGTTGATGCTCGCGCCGGCGTGTTGCTGAGCCACCTCTAATTGAACTCCAAGCCGATCGTGTCCCCACCCATGCGGAATGCTCACCACGCCAGGCATCATTTCTTCGGATACCTCGACGGGAACGACTACGGATCCGACTCTCGATCTCACCGAGACTTCTTGACCCGTTCTCAGGTCGCGCTGCGCCGCATCAGTCGGGTGCATGAGAATTGTGCATCGAGATTTTCCTGGCTGGCCCTTCGCCAGTCTTTGACTATTGTGCATCCAGGAGTTGTTACTGCGAAGCTGTCGCCGTCCAATCAATAGCAGATCGCCGTTTGAATGAAGAGGCGTATCATTAAGCAATTTCGCTCTCACGCGCTCGACATCTTGCACCAGGACATCCGGCGCTAACTCAATGCGTTTGTCAGAAGTCCGCAGACGCCCAGGTAAGCAGG
>WNGL01020534.1_pt1 | contig 11597 bp, 9 predicted proteins | sample 5400591 | NCBI WGS metagenome assembly WNGL01 (sample SAMN13153377, study PRJNA577476) | soil metagenome | isolation source: 80 cm soil or saprolite under Garry oak tree replicate 1 | place: USA:California | collected 2016-06-15
GGATGTTCGGGTGTCTGTGCTGGACTGGGATGTCTGGTTTTGTGATCCCGGCGGTATCGCTCCTGCTAGGAACGTGCTGAAAAAGCCAGCTCCTGGGACGCTGCGCAGCCGGGTCCCCGCTCCTGGCCGCGCCGGTGGTCAGCCCGGTTCACGCTGAGGTCTGGCCCCGCATAACCTCCGGGTGCCCGGGTCACGGGCAGCTGGCAGGCCGGAGTGGCTGTACGGGCATGCCGGCGGGCCTGGCCGCCTGGTCAGGTGGCCAGCGCCCAGGCGCCGCCGCGGCGGGTCAGGCCCTTGCCGAGCAGGTTGCGCAGGTTCAGCGCGGCGGTGCGGCGCTTGAGCCAGGCGTTGTTCTTGGCCGTCCCGCGGTAGCGCAGCTTGAGCCGCCGTCCCCGCCAGGTGGCCACCTGGGCGATGGCCCGTTCCACGTTCGGCCGGTGTGTCCTGTAGTCCTCGCGCAGCCCGCGGCCGGCCGCCCAGGCCGCGCGGGCGGCGCGCAGCAGGTCATCGCGGGGGTGCAGGACGAGCTTGCGGCCGGTCTTGCAGGTGGTGCACCGGGCGCGCAGCGGGCAGTCGCGGCACAAGACGCCGAAGGTGGCGACCCGGGTCCGGCTGAGCGCCACGGCGTGCCCGGCCGGGCAGGTGACCGTGCCCTGCTCCTCGTCCACGGTGAAGTCATCGACGGTGAACCCGCCTTTGACCGGGGCCTGCAGCGGCTTGGGCTTGATCACCGCCCGGTGGCCGGCGTCGCAGATCGCGCCGCGCAGGTCACCGGTCCCGTAGGCCGAATCGCCGTACCAGCTCAGATCCGGGCCCGCGGCGGCACCGTCCCCTAGCCCGCCCGCGGCAGGGGGACCAGGACTGCCCGCCTCAGCGGCCAGGAACTCCTCCGCCACCGCCGGGTCGGAGTTCTCGGTCCCGGCGGCCCGGGTCAGCTTCTCACCGGTGATGATCCCGGTCTCCGGGTCGGCCGCCAGGTGCGCCCGGTACCCGTCGCGGCGGGCCTCAGGCGACTTGCGGGTGTGCCGGGCATCAGGGTCGGCAGTTGAGATCACCCTGTCCTCAGCCACCTTGCGGGCGATCCGCCACCGCCCGTCCCTGCCGTCGGAGCCCTCAGCGGGCTCCACGTCCTGCCCGGCGACCAGGGCCAGCAGGCCCAGCGCCGACGCGGCCCGCTCCTCCAGGTCACGGTCCTGCAACGCCGCCACCACCGCGTTCGCGTCGTTCACCAGCGCGGACACCAGCGCGTCCTTCGCGGCCGGATCATCCCAGTCAATCGCCGGCTTGCCCGGCTTGCTGTAATCATGGCCGGTGCACACCCGCGCGATCTGCTCCGCCGCTCCCGGCACCTCCCGGGCCACCTTGCGGATCGCCGAGACCAGCTGAGTCACCGTGTCCTGGGTCGCGACCGCATCCGCCAAGATCGTGGAGTCCACCGCCCGGCGCCGCCGCCCCTTCAGCACCCCGGTCTGCCCCACGATCGTGCGCACCGCGTCATTGATCCGGTCCGGCCGCGCCGACTTCGCGATCCGGTTCCGCCAGTACACCAGCGAGGAGGGATCAAACCCCGGATCATCCAGCGGCGCGCCGATCGCCATCTTCCACCGCACATCGAACCGGGCCGCCTCAGCCGCCTCCCGGTCCGAATAATCATGCAGCACCTGCAACACCAGCACCGCCGCCATCCGGGTCGCCGGCAGCGACGGGCGGCCCACCCCCGGCGGGGCGAACAAGTCCGCGTAATCAGCATCGGGGAACACCTCAGCCCGGTGCGCGGCCAGGAACGCGAACATGCTCCCCGCCGGCACCAGCTGCCCCACTGCGGTGTCCAGTAGCTCCCCGTCCATCCCCTCAAAGCCCTGCATGACCAAATATCCTAGATACCCGCCAGCCCTGCCAGACACGCCCGCGCGCGGCCTGGCTTTTCAGCACGCTCCTAGGTCAGAGACGGTTCCGGTCTGCCGGTATCGCGTCATGAGGGCGACTACCAGCGTGGTCTGCCGGCCAGGATGGTCGGGGTTGTGTTCAGGAGTTGCGTCGACGGCGGCTCGGGCGGCCGTCACGCATGCGTCGATGTCGGACTGCGAATCCGTGCGGATGAATATGATCTGATGGGCGCCGGCCAGGTTAGTGAGATACCGGGCTCGGTCCACATGGTCAGGTGGCACCGTCTGGACCGCCAGCCTGAAGAGCGAGACCGCCTCCTCTGCGTCTCCGAGGCGGTTACGGGCCTGGTAGCGGCAGATCAGGGCGGTGGCCAGGTTGGCTATGCAGCGGGCCCGGTCGAGCGCCGATCCTCGGTTGACCGAAACGGCCTGACGCCCGGCGTCGATAGCCGCGTCGAGGTCGGCGGCGGAGCCGGTCAGCTCGTGCCGGGTGGTAAGGGCGGCGCACAGGTTCGAGTGGTAACGGGCGACGTGCGGGTCATCGTCTTGCGCGAGGGCGACAGCCCGGGCGGTGTGTTCGATGGCCTGATTGACGTCCGCGAGGTCGCTGGTCCGCTGGCCCCGTGAGCGGAGCATCGCGCCGAGGTTTGCCACGTAGCGGGGCAACCCCGGATGGCCTGGTGCGCTGAGGAGCACCGCCTCGGATGTGACGTCGATCGCCTCGTCCAGATCGGCAAACGAGCCGAGTTGCTCGAACCGGCTGCGCAGCGCATTGCCGAGGTTCAGCAGGATCCCAAGTCGCGCCGGGTCTGCGGGCTCGGCAATGTCGGCCGCGTTCCGGTGGGCGGCAATGCTCTCTTCCAGGTCGGTCGTGCTGCCGGTCTGCTCAGCGCGTTCGCGTAGTGCAGTGCCCAAGGTGGAGAGCCGGCTCGCCGGGCCGGGGCCGGGGGGACCGGAGCCCCCGGAGTCGGCCTCGACGGCCGCGCGTGCCGCGTCGATCGCTGCGTCTAGATGTCGGCGCTCGCCGGTGACCTCGTACAGCGACATTGTCGCCGTCGCTAGGTTGCCTCCGAACAGCGCACGGGTGCGCTGGTCGGGGGCGGTTTCCATGGCCGCGGAGAGGCTGTCCACTGCCTCGAGGAGGTCTTCGGCGCGCCCGGTGCGGTCGAACCGCGACCGCAGCGCCATGGCGAGGTTGTTGGCGAGCCGCGCGTGGCGGGCGTCCGCATGCGGGAGCGAGAGCACGTCGCGCAGCAAGGCGATGGAGGCATCGTTATCGGCGCAGTCCCCCGAGTGCTCGTACCTCATGGCCAGCGCTGTGGCGAGATTCGTCTGCGCGGCCCACCGCTCAGCGTCGCCGACGTGCGCAGATGCCAGAGTGCCGAGGTCTACGGCGGTATCGAGCGCGGCGGGGTCGGCCTCAGCCTGGACTTTCGTAAGTATTTTCCGTAGGCGATTCGCCGCGGCGTGGCCGGCGAAATGGCGAAGCTCGGCCGGCAAGTCGTCGGCGTAGGAGGCTACCAGGAGGATCATCAGGTCCTCCGCCCGCCGCAGGGATGTGGCGTGGTCGAGGGTGCCGCGCAGTGCCTCTGCCCGGCACCTGTACAACCATGCGGCCAGCAACAGTTCCTGGGGCGCTCCCTCCAGGTCCGCCGACAGCCGACTGGCGAGCGCAAGGCATCCCTCGTCGGTCACGGCATGGTCGTCGCCGCGCCGGTACGCCAGTAGGCGCTGCTCGGCCTCGGCCTTGGGATCACCCACGTCAGCATCTTGCCGCACCGGCTGGCCTGGCCGGAACTGAGGATGCCCTGGTGGCACGCGAGCGATAGATTTCGGCTGTGGACGGGCAACCCGCGCGCGTGAGGTCGATGAGCGTGGGGGTTCCCTAAGGCAAGGCAGGAGGATCCTAGCGCTACTGAGGCTAGGATCCGGCTGGCCCGGCATCAGGCCGCGCGTGGCCATGTGCTGCTCGCCGCTGCCCGTGATGCCGACGCGTTCACCGAGGCGGTGGCAGCGTACCGGCATTCGCTGGCGCTGCTGCGGCCAACCGAAGGCGACCAGTGGCGCGTTGCGGGCAATCTCGGTCTTTGCCTTCTCGAGCGCTTCCGCCAGACGGCCGAACCGGACGACCTAGCTGATGCGCTGGCATCCTGAAACGAACAGTGAATGTCGACGGGCTGGAAGCACCCGTCCGCGCCGTCTTCCTGTCCACATTCGCGTCTGCCCTGAGCGCTCGCTTTGACCGCGACCAAGATCTCGCCACGTTGAGGCAGGTCATCTACGCTGCCGAGCAGGCACTCGTTTGACCGGTACCGGGCGGCGTTCGGGTAGTCCGGCGAGGTGAGGGCGACTGCGCGCCGGAAGGTGGCCACGGCCGGCTTGATCTCGGCGCGGCGGCCCGTCCGCTCGTATTCCCTGAGGGCGGCCGCTCCTTTCCAGCTCAGTTCCTCGGCGCCGGGACGCCGGAGCCAGCTTCGCGCTGCAGCTAGCAGCGCTTGCGCCTGGCTGGCTTCCATGGGATCTCTAGGTCGCGGGGTGGTGGAGCAGGACCCGGAGCAGGCTGGCTGCCCCTTCGTCGGTGATGCTGGTCACCACGTAGTGATCAGCGGTGCCCGGCAGGAAGCTGAGGGGTATCTCCTCTGGTGACCGGCCTGGCAGCACAACGGGCAGGATCTTGCGGGTCCACTCGTCCCTGTACCGGTGCAGCAGGTCCACCAGCCGCTCGTACTCGAACAGAACGCCGAGCCGCTCGCCGACGGCGAGCGTGCCGTCGCCGGCGGCGCGGTACGCGGGCGACGCAATCACTATCACGTAATCCGCGCGCCGGATCTCCGTGTTGATCCACCTGTCCCAGTTGCGGCGTTCGTGCAGCCCCTGCCGGTCGAAGTGAACGTCCAGGCCCCTGGACGACAGGAACTCGCAGAGTTCTGTTACCTCGGCCTTGTGGGCAGCCGACTCGTGAGCGTAGGAGACGAACACCCGGGTCCCGGCGCAGAAGTCCGGGGCGGGCACAGCCATGGAGACGGGCCCGGCCATGGGCAGGCGGACAGTAAACGCGTCCTGTTGCCCCGCGGGACGGAGGCGGAGGCCTGGGTCGGTCTCGACATGGTAGTTCCCCGCTGCCACGACCGGCACCTCCTCCCAGGGCTCGGGCACGAGCAGGACAACCCAGCCGACGTGCGTGCCCGGGGGCACCTCGCCGGTATGCCGCCACTTGATGAGGCTGCCGTTGAGGCCAAAGGAGTCGATGCGCGGGACGAGCGCGGGCAGCGCGATGTTCGCCGGCGGCGAGCTAGCCGACCAGGCCCTGCTCCCGCCGCCGTCCCGGCGCACGAAGTTGAGCTGCTCGGTCAGCTCGTAAGAGGCGGCCCCTGCCTGCTTGACCACCCGCGTCGGCACCGCGTCATAGACTACGACTTCCGGATCGGGGAACTCGAACCCGACCTCAGCCCACGCCGGCGGCTGCACATCGGGCGCAATGTCAAATTCGTAGCTAACCCGCACCAGGTATACGGCCCGGCCGACCAGGTCGGGCGGAGCGGGCGCCAGTCGGTGCACCTGCCACCCGCGCAGTCTGATAACGCCAAGGGTGATCCTCCCCGGCGCCATTTCCACCGACTTGGCAGAGTCAACCAGGTACAGGGGGATGCAGCCGAGATCCTTCTCGCCGGGTGAACCTGGCCGCACGCTCACGGGATCCCCCTTTACCCAAGGCGAGTACGGGCCTCATCTTATAGAATCCGGCCAGATGGGACCTGGAACCTGAGCGAATGGGCTTTGTAGGTGACTCCTGACGCGCAGAGCCGCATGTCGCGGGAAATCGACCGCCGGATGGCGCTCGCCAGGGAGTGGGATGACCTGGTCGAGCAGGTCCGCGGAATCGCGGGTTTCGAGGACTTCCTCCGCCCGCCTCCGCTGGACTCTCTGCTGAGCGCGGCTGCGGGCGGGCCGGTAGTCATCGTCAACGTGAGCCAGTGGCGTTGCGACGCCCTGATCGTCACCAAAGACGGCGTTCAGGTGACCAGGCTGCCGGGCCTGACGTCGGAGGAGGTCGCGCGTCGCGCCACTGCGTTCCTGCGCGTCCTGCAAGGCGGTGCGCCCGCCGCCCCGGGATTGTCATTCACCGAGGCCCTTGAGGCCCGCGCGCGCAGTCTTGCCGAGCGCGACAAGGTGCTGCGGTCAACGACCGAATGGCTGTGGGATGCCATCGCCGACCCGGTGCTCACCGCCCTCGGCGCTGGCCAAGCCGACCCGGCGGAGCCTTTGTCGCGCCTGTGGTGGTGCCCTACCGGGCTGCTGACGCTCCTTCCCCTGCACGGCGCGGGCTACCATCAGGCCCGGGACGGGCGCACTGTCCTAGACCGGGTCATCTCCTCCTATACTCCCACCTTGCGGGCACTGAGCGAGGCCAGGAAGCCCCGCCCTGCTGCGCCCTCGGGTCCCGGGCAGCTTCTGTTCGTCGGTGTCCCCGAAGCGCCGGACCAGCTTCAGATGGCCGAGGACGTGGCGCGCGAGCAGGATTTCCTGGCCGCGCACTTCCCTGGCGGGCTGACGGTCATGAGCGGACACGACGCCACGGTGGCAGCTGTCCAGGCGGCGATGTCCCGCCATCGCTGGGTCCACCTCAGCTGCCACGGCTACCAGGACCTGCGCGACCCGTCGGCAGCCGGCCTGGAACTATCCGACGGGACCTTGACGATCACCCGGCTGAGCGGCGCCCGCTACGCCGGCGAGCTGGCGTTCCTGTCAGCGTGCCGCACCGCAGCGGGCGGGGTTGATCTGCCGGACGAGGTGATCACGCTGGCCGCAGCGCTCAACTACACCGGCTACCGGCACGTAGTGGCGACCCTGTGGTCGGTTGACCCGGCCGTAGCGGCAGACGTGGCCACCGCCGTGTACACGGAGCTGATTACAGGCAGCGGCTTCCACGCCGACGGGTCCGCAGCCGCCCTGCACCACGCGGTACGAACGCTGCGAGACGACGGCCGCCCAATGGATGATTGGCTTCCGTTCACCCACACCGGCCCTTAATGCCTTAAGGGATGCCTCGCATCCGGCGAACCCATGTTTCTACTTCGCGGGCAGGGCGAGGCGCTTCCCCCCGGACTGCGGTAAGCGCGAGCAGGCGGCCTTGCCGAGCCTTGAGCGCAGCGAACGAGCGGTCAACGTAATCGACATAAGCGTCACCCGGATGGCCAATGAGCCGGCTACCGGTAGTGCCGCCGGATCCGTCTTCCGACAGCATAAGCACCTCGTAGGTGGACACGTGCGCGCAGAAATCCAGCAACGGCCCCGGCATCTCCGCCTCGATGATCAGGTCGGCATGCTCAAGGATCAGGTCCCGCATCCGCACGTTGGCCGGCATGAGCGAGTGACTCAACCACGCCTTCCACACGCCCAGCTCACGCGCACCAGCGCGTGCAGCGGACCGTACAACTCCCGCAGCTGGGCATTCACCCTGGCCAGCAGCGCCTGACGGCGCTCGAACTGGTACTGGTTCTGCCGGTTCAGCAAGAAGACCAGAACTGCGACGATCACGCTGGCGCTCGCGGTAATGACTGCCGTCGCCATAGCCTGCCTCACGTAAAACGGGGATGCATATCCGCCGGGTATGCACCCATATGATGCCCAGATCCCTGGCCCGTTCCCCGAGTCCCACCATGTGGCTGAATGAGCGAAGCAGGTGACTGCCGTACACGAAAGGCAACCAGTGCCACGGAAGTACCAACCCGGAGCGATCATGGCGGCAGCGCCGAGACGATCTGCGGAATCGGGGGCATGGCACTCGCAACGGACGGCAGCACCAGGTAGCTACTGAGCCAGGACGCGCTAATGTGGACCGAGGCCTCCAGAGTTCATCCTGGTGGCCATCGCGTCGCACCGATGCCGCCCTAGTCGCCGGGGCGAGCAAGACGACGCCCGCCGAATCCCTCGGCCCGTATGCCGTCGCCCTCGGAGTGTGATGGACCAGATGTCGGCAGACGATTCCAGCCGAGCGCAGCGGCTCGGCGACTTGGCCGCGGCTCTCCAACTGCGTTACTCGACCACCGGCCGTACCGCCGACCTCGAGAGGGCGATCGCTACGACACGTGAGGCACTCAGCCTGCTCAGCGAGGACCAGCCCGGGCTGCCTTTGCACCTGTCCAACCTCGGTAATGCGCTGCGGATGCGGTATGAGGCCACCGGACGGCTCGCCGATCTCGAGGAAGCCATTTCAGCGGCTCGCCAAGCCATCCAAGCGACCGCGCCCGACCACAGCGCCCGTGGCCGCCGACTGTCAAACCTTGGATATGCCCTGCGCCTGCGGTTCGAGCGCACTGGCCGCCTGCGCGATCTGGACGAGGCTATAGATGTCGGCGGCCAAACGCTCACGCTAACACCAGACGACGACCCCAACATGGCCCGGCTCCACTCCAATCTCGGCATCGCCTTGCGCGAGCGGTATGAGCACACCAACCACCCCGTCGACCTGCGGGCGGCAGCCGACCTGGCTAGGCAGGCGGTCGCCCGGACTCCTCCGGACCACCCCGATCGGGCAGGCATGATGTCCAACCTGGCCCTTGCCCTCTACCAACAGTACGAGTCCGGCCGGGCCGAGGACCTGACCCACGGCATAACCGCTGCCCGTGCAGCCCTCGCCCTGACACCCGGTGACCACAATGACCACGCGATGTATGCGCTGAACCTTGCCGTCCTTCTGCGCGCCCGAGCAGCCGCGAGTAACGACCGCACTTACTTGGACGAAGCCATCGAGTCAGCCAAGTACGCAGTCGCGCTGCTGCCGGAGAAGCACCCCGATCGGGCAGCATCCCTGTCCACCCTGGGTCGCGCCCATCGCCTGCGGTATCGCGTGCTGCACGACCCCGGAGACGCCCACGAGGCCATCGACGCACGCCGCCAGGCGGCTGCGGTCTCTACTGCCCCGCCGGTAATCCGGGCGCTCGCTGCCCGCGCGCAGGGCGAATGGGCGATGGAGGACCACGACCACGAGATCGCCAGCGACGGATACACAGCCGCTGTCAGTCTGCTGGCCGAGGTGGCCTGGCACGGACTAGAACGCAGCGTCCGAGAAGGCCATCTGGCCCAGTGGCGCGGCCTAGCTGAGGATGCGGCCGCCTGCGCTCTGCACGTTTCACCGCCGCAGGCCGTCGAACTCCTCGAACAAGGACGCACAGTGCTATGGACCCAGCGACTGCACCACAGGACTGACCTTCGCCGCCTCAACCAGACCGCTCCTGCCGTTGCAGACCGTCTCGGCGAGATCCGAGCCGAGCTCGATCACGAGACGACGCCCAGAGATCCCGAAGACCGCAGGTGAGATGCGCGGGACAGTTGACGAGATGACGTGGTCGGCGATCCTGCGAGATTGCCTGGTCGCCTGCTGGCGTGCGTGTTCCCAGGCCGATGACCTGGCTGCTGGTCGTGGCTACGGTGACCGGGTGAGTGCGGGCATAACCAACCAGCAATGGCGGTGTGCCAGCTTGGGTTCTGTGCCTGCCGGTGCCTGGTAGCCGCGGGGCGCAGCGGAGGAAGCCGAGGGTAAGCCGGGCCCTGCCTTCCAGCAGCAGGTTCGCGGTGCCGTAGCGCCGTTCGAGAGCACGGGCGTGTCAGGTGCGGGCTTCTGGCCAGGTCGAGCACGAGCAGTTGCCCGCCGCTGTGGCAGGCGGCGATTTCGCCCGCTGATGCCAACTCCGGCTGGTAGGCGCGGGCCAGGACCGCCGAGATCCTCACGCCGGGCGAGCCGCAGCCACGCTGTTAGTCTGAGGTCAGGAGGAACACGAAAACCCCGTCACCTCATGCGCCCTGCGCATATCCCTGGATTAGGCCATCGAGGTACATGGAAGGTACACGGCAGGTACCTGCGCTCGGAGGCAGGCCGCCATGGAGAAGCGGCACTGGCGGTCACGTTCTGTACTACGCTTGGCCGCGGGCCGGGCAGGTACTACTGTTCGCTATTACCGCGTTTGCGCAATTGGTCTAGACCTACCAGCTAGATTGCTCGCTCCGTGCTTGCTCGGATGCGCCGGTACGGGCCGGCAGAGGCCGGTATTCACGTCACTTTGCCTCGCGGGGTTGCGGTACGGCTTCGCACGTCATAGCATTTCTGTGAGTCAAGTTTTCTAAAAAGACACCTGAGCGGCGGACTCTTAATCCGCGGGTTCGGGGTTCAAGAACCTGGCGGAGCACCCGTACCGACCTGGTACATTACCGCCCGAGGTCATTTTTACGTGCCCGATTTATCCTGATCTTCCGCTCCTGCTCGCGGGCGGATGTTTGGGGCCGGGACGGCTTGTCAACTTCTGGCAGATTGGTCTAGACCGGCCATCGGATCCCCTTCTTATCTAGTTATGCAGCGCGATAGCGGCAGGCAGGAGTCCCGTAGCCAGGCTGTCCCCCAGCCGGAAGCCCCACATGGCCATGAAACTCGGACCGGCCAGCAGCCCGCGGGCTGCGTTTTGCCGCACATCGGGTGCAGTTCCGTTCCCGTCAGGTGCCGAAGGCACCTGTCAAGGACCACTGCAGGTCCGCCTCAGGTACATGCCAGGTATATCCGCGCGCTGACCTGCTAATACCTGGACTGGGGAAGCGCGGGCGGCATCGGCCAGCGGGAAAGCCGGCGCGAGGGGCGGCCACGCGCGGGCCGGGAGCCGGGGCCGGTAAAGCATCATGTCCAGAACGGCCGCCGCGCCGACACCGCGGCGTCACCGGCCGGACGGGCCGTACCGTCGGGCCCGCGACCGCGTCGGCGAGATCCTGCGCCGCGCGACAGGCACGAGGAACGATCTGCCTTATGTATGAAATTGCCCCTGGCCGTCGCCAGGTCGCTGCAGCAGCGACGGCAGCCGAAGCCCCGGCCATCTTCCGCGTCACCCTCGGCAGGACGAGGCTCCGGTACTCCGGGCCCCTGCGGTCAGTGACCTCGACCCGGACCAGTCCGTCCCCGGCCCTGACCGCGATCGTGACCGTCTCTCCCGGATCGCCCGAGCCGCTGCACTGCACACTACTGCCGGACAGCTCCCTGTTCACCAGCAAGACGGCGACATCCCCACACGGGTGCACCGGGCCGGGCACCCCGACCGTGAACGCGCGGGGCGACCCGCGCCCGCGCCGCCCGCCCCGCATCCGTCACGCTCTCCCGGACCGCCGCCCCGGCCATCAGCGCACCCGACCTTCCCCGCCCGCCTGACTGCGGAATCACCGGGCCGCCGGACGGGCACACGGGGATGCACGCCCGACTCACCGGGGCACGTCAAGCCGGAACATGCCGCCGGCGCGGCCCGTCCGTGGCCGTCCGTGAAACAGCCGACGGTGCGCACCGACCGTGATGGGGCACGAATCCCGTCCGCTATACGTCCGTGGACACCGCGACACAGCGGCCCGCAGCGCGACAAGATGACACACCACGGGACAGAGAAGAAACGGCCCGCATAGCCGAGAATTCCTAGCTAGCGGGCCGTTTTCGCAGGTGGTGGCAGGTGTTGGGTTCGAACCAACGTAGGCTGAGCCGACGGTTTTACAGACCGCTCTCCTTTTATCTGAGTCAAACGCGGCTGACCAGCGGATATGCGCTGTGAGGCGCGGTCCCGGGCCGCCGCCGTCCGCTATGCGTCCGTGCGCCCCAGGTTCCGGGAACTGGTGCGGGTCACGGACAGAGGGCACGCGTGGCCACGGACGACCGGGGTAGGAGCGGTTATGCTGACCGTCCACCCG
>WNGL01009015.1_pt1 | contig 11596 bp, 6 predicted proteins | sample 5400591 | NCBI WGS metagenome assembly WNGL01 (sample SAMN13153377, study PRJNA577476) | soil metagenome | isolation source: 80 cm soil or saprolite under Garry oak tree replicate 1 | place: USA:California | collected 2016-06-15
TCTTCGCCGTGTCCTGGACGCTGGCGGCGAGTTGATCGTTCTTGAGCAGATTGCCGGCCAAACCCTTGCCCGCCTGCAAATCATCCACCAGAGTTTTCAATGCTTCGGTGGAAGCTTCAATGTTTTTCACCGCGGCGTCGATGCCGGTGCTATTAGTGGCCAGGACAGAGTTCAGGTTGGCGGCGAACGCGTTGATCTGATCGGAAGCCAGGACGAGGTTGCTGCCCGAGAGGGCAAAAGACGGGCCGCTGTTGGTTATGAGCGAATTGATGCTGTCCACGGTGGTTAAGGCGCGTTCGGAGGCGCTTCGCATGTTTCCGACAGCCGTCGAGAAATTGGTCAAGGTTTGCTCATTAAGCACCAACCGCCGGACATCGGCAATAGCATCGTTAAGCTTTTTGGCAGTTTCGTCAAGGCGTTGGATGAATCCGCTGGCGGCGCGCGCGACCTCCTGAAGATTGAACGGGGACTCCGCCAGCGCGGTTTGACCATCCTCAAAGACCGGTCCCCGGTTCAGGGTGGGCATGATGGCCACGTATTGATCGCCCAGAAAGCCCGACGCCTCGATCAGGAACCGCGCATCGTTGTGGATTTGGTATTGACTGTAAATGCGCAGGGTAATGGTCACGTTGGTGCCTTGCGGGCTGAGCCTGATGTCGGAAACCGTGCCGACTTGCACGCCGGCCATCAGTACGGAGGCGCGAATTTTCAGCCCGCCGACGTTGGCGGCGCGCAGCAGGATGTTATACGTGGGCCGGAAAAAGGTAGTGCCTTTGCTGAACTGGAGCAAGAGCGCGGACAGCAGCACCAGGCCGATGAGAACAAACAACCCGACTTTCCATTCAAGGCGTGATTTGTTCATAAGCCAGCCGCGGTCAGAAATAGAGGTCTTTGGGGTCCGAAACGCCCTGGACAAAGCGTTTCACGATGGGGTCCTGGGATGCAAACATTTCATCGGGCGTTCCAGCGGCGTAAATCTTGCGGTCGTGCAGCATCAGGATGCGCTGGCCCAGCCGGCGCGCGCTGCGCATGTCATGAGTGACCACTACCGTGGTCACCTTCAGCCGATCGCGCACGCGGAGGATGAGATGATCGATGTCGTCAGACACAATAGGGTCCAGGCCGGTCGTCGGCTCGTCGTAGAGAACGATTTCCGGCTGATAAATGATCGCCCGCGCCAGGCCAACGCGCTTTTTCATGCCGCCAGACAACTCTGAGGGTTTCTTGCCTTCGGTGCCGGGCAAATCCACCATTTCAAGCACTTCGGCCACCTTTCGAGTAATCTCATGGTCTGCCATCGCGCGGTTACGCCGGAAAGCGAACGCCACATTCTCAGCCACAGTCATAGAGTCAAACAGCGCTGCGCCCTGAAACAACATACCGAACTTGGAACGCACGCGCAGCAACGCCCGTTCATTCATCGGCACGATGTCTTCGCCGGCGATCAGCACCCGGCCTCCGTCTGGCTGCAGCAGGCCAATCAAATGCTTGAGCAAAACACTTTTGCCTCCGCCACTGCGCCCAATAATGACCACCGACTCCCCTTTTTCAATGCGAAAGCTGACGCCGTCCAATATTCGGTTCGAGCCGAAGCTCTTGGTCAGATCGCACGCTTCGATCATAGGGTGTGGAACACCGCGCCCAGCGAGAGGGTCAGAAAGAAGTTGGAGATCAGGATCGTGATGGAAGAATACACGACCGCTTCGGTGGTGGCGCGCCCAACGCCCTCGGCCCCCTCGCCGCAACTCATCCCTTTGTAGCAACTGATCAATGCGACCATGCCCCCGAAAATAAAGGCTTTGGCCAGCCCAACGACGACATCCGGCGTGCTGGTGTACTTCAGCATGTTGTACCATAAATAGGTCGGGTCGATTCCCAGGTAATAGACGCCCACAGTGTAACCCGCGCCGATGCCGATGGCGATGGCTTCGGCCGTTAAGAGCGGCAGGGCCAGGTGCAGGGCGATCAACCTCGGCACCACCAGATAGTCCACCGGATGGGTGGCCAGCGTGCGCAAGGCGTCAATTTGTTCGGTCACGCGCATCGTCCCCAGTTCGGCGGCGATGGCCGCGCCGACCCTGCCGGCGACCATCAACCCGGTCAACACCGGCCCCAGTTCGCTGCACATTGACACACTGACCACCGCAAGAGTGGCGGTGTCCATCTTGACTTTGTGAAACTGCAAATAAGTCTGCACCCCAAGAACCATGCCGGTGAACGCCCCGGTGATCAGGACAACCGATTGTGACTTGACGCCCACGAAATAGCTTTGGTAGAGCAAATCGCGCCAAGCTACTCTGAAAGTCAGAAGCGAAACGACGGTCTCTTTAACCAACAGCGACAGCCGGCCCAGTCCTCCCAGCCATTCGCCAATCCATGTATTGCCCCGGCCATCCATAACCGCCGTCAAGCTAGCCGAGGGGCCAAAGCTTGGCCAGACCTTGATTTGACAGAGCAGTCGGAGCGGGCTGCTGCAGATCCGCGAGGGATCAGATGCCAACAAAGTCCAGCGCCGTGGGACGCCGGTGCAACGCCGACAGAGCCCGCAGGCGCCATCGCCTGCGCAAAGCTCTTGGCCTGCGCCTTAGGCGCCGGCGCTTCACTCGCAAACAGGACTACCGCCCACTCAGGACGTCCAGTATTTTCTGAGCCGCGGCCATCAACCGCACTGCCAGCGCCGGGGCGAAGGGCGCAATCTGCGCGCGCACTTTGTTCTGAAACGCAGCCAACTGGTTGGCTCCTGCGGTCATGTTGCCCCGATCAAACGAAGCCATGGCCGAAATCAAACTCGCAACCAACGGTTGTTTGGTCTTACTGCTCAAGCTGGCCTCGTCCACCAGGATCAGAAGTTGGCCCACGGCGGCGGCGGGAGTAATGATTTCAAATTCCACCTCGGCCGTTCCGCTTGCCATCCCGTCACTCACGACGAGCAAGACACTGTGCCGGCCAGCCGCCAGTACGTTGGTGGAGACTGCGCCAGTCGCCAGCACGTTGGAATGCCCATCGGCATACCAGGAGAATTGCAACGGATCATTTTCCACGTCCCACGATTGCGACCCATCCAAAACCACCGTGGCGTTGGAGTTGTTGGCGGAGAGTATGAACAGATTGGTTTCATTGGGTTGAATCGTGAAAAGCTGCGAGACTTTGGCCACGGCAAACGGCGCATCATTCACCGGAATGACGGTGATGCTCACGGTGGCAACCGCTGAAGTGAATACGCCATCGCTGACCATGAAACTCAAACTGTCCGGGCCATTGTAGTTGGTAACACCCAGATATGTCAGAGTGGGTGGGATGCCGGTCAAGGTGCCGTTAGTCGGTACCGACACCAAGGAGTAGCTCAGACTATCCCCATCCGCATCGAATGCAGAAAGCGTCAATGAGAGAGGCGTGTCTTCATTGACGGATACCGATTGCGAATAGGCTACCGGAGGGGAGTTAGCCACAAGCAAGCTGCCCACAATGCGATTGGTGCCGTATCGAAACCCTTGATTGACGACCAGGACTTGATTGGAAAGTCCGGAGGAAATGGCGGGTAACTGTTGATTGAAAAGCGGCGCATCAATTGCGAAGGAATTCGCGTCCAGCACGACGCCGCCAAGCGTCACGCGCGCGCCATAGATGTCCAGGTTAGTGAAGTTGGTGTCGTTTCGGCGATCCTGCCAGGTGACCACGTATTCATTGCCATCAAAAGCCACCGCAGGGAAGGATTGGTCCCTCGGCAGCGCGCAGATAGCAATGCCGTTGGTATCGCGCACGCCGCCCAACAGTCCCACCCGGGCTCCGAAGATATCAGTGCCATTGGTGGCCAGGTTCCGCTCATCGGTCCATGCGACCAGAAAATCCTGCGGACTTGATGCTGCGAGCGCTGGGAAAGTCTGGTTGCCCAAGGCGGTGCTGATCGGGAACCCGTTGGGGAACAGATTGGTTGCGATGATGCCGTTGGTTAACCAGGTCCCATAAATATCGGCGTCATTGGTCGAGTGGCGATAATCCTGCCAAACGACAAGCCAGGCCGACGAATTGGAGCCGCCGGCGCAAGCGGCCACGGCGGGATTACGTTGGTCGTTGGTGGCGATACTGATGGGTATGCCGACCGGCTCGATGGGCACGCCCTGACTGCTCACTCGAGCTCCGTAAATATCCGCGCCGTTGGTTCTTTGGTTGCGATGGTCTTCCCAGACCACCAGCCACCGGCTACCGTCGCCCACTCCGTTGGCTGCCACTGAAGGGTAAAGTTGGTCAAATGCCCACTGGCCGATCAAATTGCCGCTTGTATTGAGCACAGATCCGTTTGCCCGAACCAGGTTCCCAAATATACGGGAAGCGGCGCTCACCGGGCTGTCCTGCCACACCACCAGGAAATCTCTTCCATTCGCCGCCACGGCTGGGAAGGTCTGGTTGCGGGTTGCGCGAGCAATGCTCAAGGCATTCAGATCGAGAACTGAGCCGCCCGGGGTGACGCGCGCGCCATAAATGTCCACGCCGCTGTTGGTGGCATTGCGGTAGTCTTCCCATACCACCAGGAAATTGGTGCCATTGAACGCTACGGCGGGCGTGCTTTCTCGGCTGACCACCGCGCTGACCAGGATTCCGTTGGTGTCCAGCGTCCTGCCCGCGCCAGTAACGCGCGCGCCGAAGATGTCGGGGGGGCTGCGGAAGTTGCGCTGGTCGTGCCAGACGACCAGGAAATCACTGCCGCTGGAAGCAACGCGCGGCGCAGCGGATAGGGGGTCATTACCAGGCACGACGCTGACAAGGAATCCATTTGTTTCCAATACGCTGGCGCCGCCCGTGACTCGCGCGCCAAAAATGGCGGACCCGCCGGTGACGGACCTGCCTGACCAGCTAACGAGGTAAGTGTCGCCGTTCGCTGCGACGCCTGGTTTGGATAGGTTGAACGGAGTTCTGTTAATACGAATGCCATTGGTATCGAAAACGACCCCGCGGTCGCCGATTCGCGCCCCGTAAATGTCCGGGCTGTTTGCGCCGTTGCGGTAGTCCTTCCAAACGACAAGAAAGTCGCTGCCGAGAGAGGCGATGGAGGTGGAGGCAAACCCTTGGTCATTAGCGGAAACGCTGATGAAGATTCCGTTGGTGTCCAGCACCACTCCATCGCTGCTCACTCTGGTTCCATAGATGTCAGCAGTCCGGGGGTTTCGAAAATCATCCCAGGCGACAAAATATTCATGACCATTTGCCGCCACGATAGGATTGAGCTGACCGAAGGACGCCACACTGATTGGAAAGCCGTTCGTTTGCTGGACCACGCCGTCACGCACGAGTGCTCCATAGATGTTCGGGGCAGTCGCCAGATTTCGATAGTCCTGCCAAACTACGAGGAAGTCATTGCCGTTTGCGGCGACGGCAGCAGAACTTTGCCGGTTCGGTGCTGTGCAGATGGCAATACCGTTTGTGTCCATGACTGTTCCATCCGGCCGAACCCGGGCCCCGTACACGTCGAGGTCTGTGAACCCGCCACCTAAACGGCTCCAAACTACCAGCAGATAACTTCCGTTGGCTGCGACCGCGGGCTCAGACAGGAATTCTGCCAGTATTTCCGGCGAGCCGAGACTGATCGTTCGTGGAGCAAAATCAAGCAAGTCCCCTTGGTTGCTGATTCTGGCCGCAGAAATTCGACCTGTGGTCTGTACGAAGGATGGGAACTCCTCCCAGACCACCAAGTAATTGGTGCCGATTGCGGCCACCGCGGGATAATATTGCGAGCCAGATTCAGGGACGGCCGGGTTGTCCAGGCCGAACTCCGGTTCTATCAAGGGGTCGAGAGCTAACGGGTATTGCGCCCCTGCCAGAACCTCTTCCGGCACAACCAAGCGCAGCTTTCCAGGGTCGGATGCCGGTTCTATCGTAAGCTCCCAGCTTTGGCCAGTTGCATCCTCTGCCCTGACCTTGCTCACCCGCAGCCTCGCAAGGCCATCGCTGGCCGCGAAATGATCCCCGTGTTCAGTCGCGCCGGCGTAGGTGACGCCACTTACCACAGGCTCAATGATCAGCGGACCGCCTCCTGGCAGAGGGCGCGCCAGCACCCAGGTCAATTCAACCCCTTGGCTTCGGGTTTGGTAGTGCTCGATCAGGTCCAGGGCGGGGCTAAGCAACCTCTGCGCCGTGTTGCCGACGACTACCCACGGCGTTTGGTCTCCGGCTGCATAGATCGGTTGATTGCCTTGCCGGACTGCTTCGGTGCGGATGGTCGCCATGACTTCCGAACCTGGCCGGACGCCACCGGTCAGCGGGTTGAGAGCCCCCGCCGGACCCAGGCCAAGCGCGTGCGGCGTCAAATTCAGACCGGCTGTGCTCAGGCTGGCGGAGTAAGTTGGAGTTTCGACGCCGGGGGGAGCACCTTCGGGTCCCACGGTGAACGCGCGTGAAACACGCTCGATCACCTCTCCGAGATTGATTGATGATGGGATTGCGCCTGCGTCTGGACTCGGTTTGACTTTAACGGACTTGGCAGCGGCGCGCCGGCGCCAGAATTCCTTGCCGTAGCTAATCGCCCAGGCAGGCGCATCTTCCGGACGGGCGAAGATCTGAAATTCGGAATCTCGCGGTGGCTCGGTCACTGGCGGTGACGGAGGCCTGCGAATGAAGTTGGCCGCCTCTGGGGCTGGAGCAGCCCCTTCTGTCGCGATGTTAGCTTGGGGTTTCGGCGTTACGGCGGCCTGCTTGCCGGCGACATGCCAATGGAGCACGGCCAGCAGAGCAGCAAGGCCGCCTACCGCGACAATGAATAGACTCATCCAACGGAGATTGCTTCTGGTTTTCATAAGCGGATTTATGCCGGGTCTTGAGAGTTGTGGGCTCCGGCACTTCTGAAGTGCACTTTGATTTGGACGAAATCCTCCCGCCAATACGCGACGTGGAGACGCCACCCGGAGGCCAACGGAGGCCAGGGGCGTTGGAGTAATGGAGAAATACGGTGATGGAAGAATGAACAAGGCAGTATTTCAGCACTCCAGCACTTCCACACTGCCTCCCTGCTTCCGGCGCGTCTGGGCATTTGCTTTCGGCGGTTCATTGAATGGTAGTTACCTGCTTGAGTCGCAGCCAGTCGGGGTTTTGAGGACTGATGGCCGGCGCCTGCGCTCCTAGGATTTGGCTCTTGGGGTCTCGCAGTTGGTAAACCTCAGCGTGGCCGTCGGCGAAGTTCAGCCCGTAAGCGCGCTGATGTCGTGTAGCGGGAAAGCTCGCGAAAGGCCGGCTGTCATCCATCGTCACCAGGAACCAGGCGTCATCAATGCTGGTTTCGTGTTCGTCCATTATCAGCCAAAGCCTGGCTGGGCCTGCGGCCGCCAGCTCGGTCTCGCGCACAAAGGTGCGGAAGCCATTGGGCCGGGAATCGGTTTCCATGTATCGGCTGCCCATCCAGCCGTTCATGGAATAACTGCGAACGCGCGGCTGGCCGCCGGCTACGGACGGATCGGCCGGGCAACGGTAAAGGGCGACTTGATTCGCGTAAGGGAATAACCTGCCCTGCCGGATAAGTGTTTGATTGGTCGCATCATTGAAGCTTTTCATGTTGCCCTGCACCCAGGAGTTGGTCCCGCGCCCCTGGGGCAGATTCTCAGCCAGCTTGCCATCGTTGTCGGCGCTGTACATTTGACAGCAGAGCGCCAGTTGCTTGAGATGGTTCACGCACCCGGCCTGTTTGCCCTTGGACTTGGCAACCGACAGGGTCGGCAGGAGCAATGCCGCCAGAATCCCGATAATCGCGATGACCATGAGCAATTCGATCAAAGTAAACGCACTCTCGGAAACCAAGCCGGCTGTCACAGGCGGGTTAGGGCTGGGAGCGGCCAAGCCGCAAGCACTGGCCTCCAGACCCCAAATCCCAATTCCAAAACTCCGTTCAATCAGGGCGCAGTCGGCTTTGAGACCGCGATTCAAACCTGTGGCGGCTCGTCTTCGGTGACCGCCTTTAGTGATTTGAAGTTCTGGATTTCCCTGGAGCTTGGCGGCGCGCTCGCGACTTATCGGAGCTGGGATGCGCAGTTGTGTTTTAAGGTTCAGGCCCATGGAATTCTTTAACTCCCTCATACCCGTGCTCCTTTGGTTCAGAAAGTGTGCGTTTGAGCGCACACCCTGTGCATTTGGGCGCACAGACCGGCGGGGTCCGTGACCATCGAGTCGGATCCTCGGCGTCAAACGGCACGGCCTAAACACATACGAACCACTGCGCCTGAATTGGCCTGGCGGGTGGCGGTGCGGCAGCTCCTAATGCGGGGAGGATTCCCTCGGAGGCGCTGGAGCTTTGCGGCGTTTTGCCTGCAACTCCTTTCGCAGCCTTTCCAACGGCAGCGTGTTAAGCACATCCTCCTTCGTCAGCCAGCCCTTGCGCGCGATCCCTGCGCCGAGCCGCAGAAAAGCCGTGTGTTCGACACGGTGCCCGTCACAGTTGATGACGCATTTGACGCCTTTTGATTTTGCATATGGCCATAAACGCCAGTCCATGTCGAGACGTAAGGGATTGGCGTTGAGTTCAATCCAGGTGCCCGTCTCTGCACACGCATCAATCACCGCGCGTTGGTCCACTTTGTAGGGATCCCTTTCCAGCAGCAGGCGGCCCGTGAGATGACCCAGGATATGCACATAAGGATTGCGGGCAGCGCCGACCAACCGCTGCGTTGTCTCCGCCTCCGTCTGGCTGAAGCTTTGATGGATGCTGGCGACCACCACGTCCAGTTCGGCCAGCAGATCATCCGGAAAATCGAGCTTGCCGTCCTTCAAGATGTCCACTTCCGCGCCGGTGAGCAGGCGAAATTCTGTTCCTTCCTTGGCCAACTGTTGGTTGATGTGATTGATCTCCTTGAGTTGCTGCCGCACGCGCGCGGCGTCCAGGCCGTTGGCTTGGAAGGAAGCCTTGGAGTGATCAGTGACTGCCCAGTAGGCCAACCCAAGTTCGCGCATCGTTTTGGCAATCTCTTCGGGAGGCTGATGTCCATCGCTCCAGGTTGAGTGGTTGTGCAGCGAACCTTTCAAATCGGTCCACTCGACCAGCCGCGGCAATGGGCCTTTTTCCGCCACAGTGAATTCGTCCGTGTCCTCCCGCAGCTCCGGCGCGATGTAGTGCAGGCCGAGTTTTTCAAAGATGTCTTCTTCGCTGTTGCACCGCACAAGCAACTTGGGGTCACGCGTTTCGACTTTTGAACGGAACAAGCCGTACTCATTCAAACGCAGGCCACGATCAATCGCCCGCTGGCGCATAACGATGTTGTGCTCTTTGTTGCCGGTGAAATACATCAGCGCAAACGGAAACTCCGCGTCGGTTACCACGCGCAAATCGGATTGGATTCCGCCCTGTAACAGCACGCTGGCCTTGGTCTCGCCTTTGGCGATGACCTCTAAAATGCCAGGCTGCTGGGTGAAGAAATCCAGCACCTTCACTGGCCTTTTCGCCGACGCCAACAAATCAATGTCGCCAATGATTTCGCGATGCCGCCGCAAGCTGCCCGCCGTGCTGGTGCGGATAATGTCTGGATGCGAACGCAACGCCTCCAGGAGACGTTCGGCAATGGGCAAGGCTTCGCTGAGCAGATGGCGCGACGCGTAGTCGCGACGTCGCTTGATGCCTTCAATGATGTTGGTCTGCGTTTTTTCACCGAACCCTTTGAGTTGGGCGACTTTGTCCTCTTTGCACGCCTTTTCAAGTTGCTCGACGCTTTCAATTCCCAGTTCGTCGTGCAACGCCTTGATCTTCTTGGGGCCCAGGCCGGGGATTTCCAGCAGCGCCACCAGCCCGGCAGGCGTAGCCGCTTTCAATTCTTCGTAGTACTCCAGTTTGCCGGTGGCCACCAGTTCGACAAGTTTCTTCTGGATGCCTTCGCCAATGCCCTTGATTTCGCCAAGCCGATTTTCCGCAACCAGTTTGTCCAGCGGCTCGCTAGTGCCTTCGAGCGCGCGCGCGGCATTGAGGTAGGCGCGGCTCTTGAAAGGGTTCTCGCCCTTGAGTTCGAGCAGCGTGGCGATATTGACCAGAACTTCGGCTGCCTGGCCCTTGTCCATGCCGGCAATATGCAGTCCAAAGCCCGAAGTTCAAGGAACAAAGTGCGGCGCCGCGACCAGTTGCCTCGACACCAGGCTATATCGTCAGATCGTTACCTGGATGTAACGATGCAACCATGTAACGCTGTAACCATTTCCGTCGCGTCTCACGTTCCAGTTTCCAGACGTGCGTTCCCCAGCTAGATTGGTCTTATGCCAAAACGCAAACACTTCCCCGTCGCACTGACCATCGCAGGTTCGGACAGCGGCGGCGGCGCAGGCATCCAGGCAGATTTGAAGACATTTGCCTCGCTGGGCCTGCATGGCGCCAGCGTCGTTACCTGCGTCACGGCGCAAAATCCCAAGCGGGTATTAGGCATCCAAGCTTGCGGTCCGGCAACGATCAGGCGGCAACTCGAAGCGGTGTTTGCGGAGTTGCCGCCAGCGGCGGTCAAGACCGGCATGCTCTACTCGGTGGACATTATCCGGGTCGTGGTCAAGTTCTTCAACCGCGGCAATCTTCCGCCGCTGGTTGTTGATCCCGTGATGATTGCTGCCAGCGGAACGCGCTTGCTCCAGCGGGGCGCAATCCAATTCATGCAAGACGCATTATTGCCTCTCGCTGCGGTGGTCACGCCGAATTTGCAGGAAGCAGAAATTCTGTTTGGCAAAAAACTCACATCCCTCGAAGACCTGCGCGCTGCGGCAAGAGCCATCCGGCGGCAATTTGGTTGCGCGGCTTTGGTCAAGGGCGGCCATCTGCGAGGCACCAGCGAAGCCGCAGACATTTTCTACGATGGAACGCATGAACTGCTGCTGACGGCGCCATTTGTCGAGGGAGTTCGAACGCATGGCACCGGTTGCATGTACTCGGCGGCTATCACCGGCTATCTTGCCCTGGGCACGCCGTTGGCCAAAGCGGTGCCGCTAGCCAAGCAATACATCACGCAGGCGGTGGCACAAGGCCGATTGGCCGGCGGCCATTTCGTCCTGAATAGCTCTTGGCGGGCTTAGAGGGAAATCGTTGACTTTCTCTGAGGGCTTGGACCGGATGCGGCGTATTAAAAGAGGCCGCCAGGACGTGAGCGCGGGTGGCGATTCCAGATAGCCCCGATTGCATCATGGCGCTTCCCCGGCGGGCACAGTAACTTAGAGCAGGGCCGCGATTTGGTATGTGTTTAGCCAGGCGCCACAATGCAGTAGCGCAGACCCGAATGTCTGCCTTGCGTTAACTTGCAGCCGGCCTGAATGACCATGAGCCCGAGAAATTCAACCGAAGAGAGCGGCGCCCTCAGCAAGCTTTTGCGCGAATGGAAAGTTGGATCGTCGCTGCCGCCGCGCTTTGAGGACCACGTCTGGCAGCGGATTGCCCGCGAGGAGCTGCAAGCGCCCGCGAGCTTTTGGACACAACTTGCACACTGGATAGGCTCGGCTTTGGCGCGTCCTTCGCTGGCTGCCGGCTACGTGGCATTGCTGCTGGCGGCGGGTCTGCTGGCAGGCTACTGCCAGGCGCGCTCCGAGAAGGCGCATGCGCTGGAGACGCTCAGCTCGCGCTACGTGCAAATGGTTGACCCGTATCAGGCCCCGCGCCGCT
>WNGL01009016.1_pt1 | contig 11596 bp, 11 predicted proteins | sample 5400591 | NCBI WGS metagenome assembly WNGL01 (sample SAMN13153377, study PRJNA577476) | soil metagenome | isolation source: 80 cm soil or saprolite under Garry oak tree replicate 1 | place: USA:California | collected 2016-06-15
AAGAATCCGAAGCCGCCACCATCTCCAAACAGTTCGATTGGCTATAAACTTCGGCTGTATATCGCCGGCACCTCGCCGCGTTCAACCCGGTCTGTGTTGAACATCCGGTCGATCTGCCAGCAATTTCTTTTGGGACGTTATGATCTTGAAATCGTCGACATCTACCAGCAGCCTGCACTCGCCCGGGAGCACCAGATTATCGCGGCGCCTACGCTCATTAAGGAATTTCCTCTTCCGTTGCGAACTCTGGTTGGGGATTTCTCCGATCGCGAGCGCGTACTTTCGGGACTGGGCCTGATTTACAGCAACGTATAAAGACATGGCGCGAAAACGCGAAGCCTTAAAATCGGGGTCGACGGAAACGGCGGAACTTCGTGCCCGCCTGCACGAACTCGAAGAAACTCTCCGCGCCATTCGAAGCGGGCAAGTAGATGCCCTGGTCGTCTACGCCCCGGACGGGGGCGACCGCATTTTCACCCTTCAAGGGGCCGAGCATCCCTATCGCGTGCTGGTAGAAGCGATGAACGAAGGTGCGGCGACCATGACCAGCGATGGCTTAGTGCTTTTTGCCAACCAGCATTTCGCCCGCATGCTGGACATACCTCTGGAAAAGCTTATTGGCTCTCCCTTGAGCGCGATCGTACAGCCGATCGACGGTTCGAGCTTGGATACCTTGATGCAAAGAGTTCAGCAAGAACCGCAAAAGGTGGAGAGCGTCTGGCGGGTTGGCAAAGATAGACAGAAAGTCTTGCCGCTTTGTCTTTCTTTTAGTCCCGTGCGAGAAGGCGATTTTGAGGGAATTTGTGTCATCGCCACTGACCTGACCGAGCAACGACATAGGGAACAGGAACTCGCCCAAACCAACGCCGCCTTAATCGATGAAGTGGCTAAAAGAATGCGCGTCGAGGACGAGCTCCGTCGCGACGAAGAGTCCTTGCGCCAACTCTCGGGCCGTTTGCTTCAACTTCAGGACGAGGAGCGCAGACGCATCGCCCGCGATCTCCACGACAGCACAGGTCAGAAGCTGGTTGCTCTCAGCCTTGACCTGACCGTGCTGAATGCTTTCGCCCCCGAGCTCCCACCCAAGGCGAGCGCGGCTGTGAACGAATGCCTGATGTTGGCCGAGCAGATCAGTTCTGAGATTCGCACCCTGTCTTACTTGCTGCATCCCCCATTGCTCGACGAGGTGGGATTGGCTTCCGCAGTGCAGTGGTACATCGATGGCTTTACCCGGCGAAGTAACATTCGCGTCAATCTGGACTTCGCTCCACAGGTTCCGCGGATGAAGCACGAACTCGAGATTACATTCTTCCGCATCCTGCAAGAGGCCTTAACCAACGTCCACCGCCATTCCGGCAGCAAGGTAGCTACCGTCCGTTTTGGTCTTAACCATGAGGGTGTGACGCTTGAAGTGGAGGATTCTGGCCGCCGCCTGGATCGTACCTCGCTCGTTCCGTCCGGCGAACCAGTCGGCACCCTCGGCGTCGGCATTCGAGGCATGCAAGAGCGGGTTCGCCAGCTTGGCGGGCAGTTTGAAGTCAATTCAAACACGGGCGGCACTACCATACGAGCGACATTGCCTACGGGTGCTCAGGCTTTCGAGACACCGCCAGGCCAAACCGCTTAAGCACTGTATTGAAACCTGTCTATTGACCTCCAGACGCTATCAGCTCACAATCCGGCGTCCGAGATTGGCCTTCGGCCCTCCCTCTCGTTTTCGAGCACCGTGGAGACTCTATGCGGCGAGTCCGCGTCTCTTTTCTCTCGTCTTTGGTTCTCAGCTGCCTCACGATTTCCTTGCATGCTCAGGTTCCACGTAGCAATCTCAACGTACATCATCCATCCAATCGCTCCGTCCCGAGTGGGCCGGTAGACCTGAGACTTGATCACCGCTTCCGCCAGGTTTTTGCCAACGATCGTGTACGCGTGTTCAGTGTGGAGGTTCCTCCCCATCAATCCACTGAGCTTGACTCCCACAACCACGACTATGTGATTCTTTCGCTGAGCAAGAGTAACTTTCAGATATCCGGTACCGCGACCACCTACCCAATGGAACTTGACGATGGAGAGATGCAGGTTTTGAAAGGTCGATGGCCACATCAACTCGAGAATCTGTCAGAAATGCCGCTTCACTTATTGGAGTTGGAAGTCCTGCACGAGGTCCATCCCGATCATCCGCTCTGCGGACTGGCCGGGCAGGAGTGCACTGACGGTCGATTCGGCAAAGGCGATGAGGGCCAATATACGCAAAACACGTTATTCGAGACTGATACCGTGAAGCTCGACCGCATTGAGCTCGGCCCCGGAGGAGTTTTGCCCGAACATCGTCACGATCATTGTCATGTGCTAGTAGCTGTCAACGAGATCGAATTCCGTGACGAAAACCACGAGGGCGATAAGGATGTCCATCTACAGAGCGGGGAAGCTCTCTGGTACGGGGGAAACGTTGTACACCGGCTGAAGAACCTGGACAAACAAAACGCGCGCATGGTGACTCTGGAATTCAAGTAACCGCTCAATTTTAGATGTCGGCTTCAGTGTCAGGTTCAAAGATTACGGCGAACAACCTATAAGCCACAATCGGGATAACGAAGATGCAGCCGATCCCGCCTATCAGGAACATCCAACTCAGAAGGTGAGCGAAAAGCGCGACCAGAGATTCCAACATCAATACGCCCCAAGGTATGAGAATCATTCCTAGGCCCTTGCCTGATCTTACTCCATTCCGACGGGGCCGGACGCGCTTCCATGGAGCCGGCCGGACGCCGGCGCTACGATCGAGAGCGCATAGCGGCTATCGGTCTCGGAAGCATTCCATCAACCTCACTACAGTATTTCCTGTACGCATCTAATCCGCCAAAGTCTTGCCTCGTGACAACTCTTTCTGCTGAAAATCATCAGAGTATCCGTTGTCGCAGCCGTCTCGTAATCCATCCCGGGAGGTGACTTATGCTTTGGACAATTTTCGTGATTCTTCTGATCATGTGGTTGCTCGGTTTAGTGAGCTCCTACACCTTTGGCGGATTCATCCATGTGTTGCTGGTGCTGGCGGTGATCGTTCTGATCATCAATCTGCTCAGCGGACGCAGAACGGCAGTTTGAAATAGGTCTCGCATCTATGTCATCGGAAGGAGAACGTGCTCTTCATTGCGAAACGAGCGACTAGATTGCGGGCACGTCCGGCGGTGACGAACAAATCTATGAAGTTCAAGGAGAAATTGTGAAACGATTTCTGATTCTGTTGTTGTTAAGTTTGGTAGGACTGGCCAGCTTTGGCTGGGCAGCCTCGGCCCGTGAAGACGCTGTCGAACGGCTCCAGAAGTCGGCCGACGTCCTCAAGGAAATTATGGCCACGCCTGACAAAGGCATCCCAGAAGAAGTGCTGGATAACGCCAAGTGCATCCTGGTCGTTCCGCATCTGGTCAAAGGCGGATTTATTGTCGGCGGCAAGCACGGACGCGGTGTCGGCAGCTGCCGCACCAAGACTGGCTGGAGTGCTCCTGCTTTTATCTCCGTAGGCGGTGGAAGCTGGGGTCTGCAGATTGGCGTGGAAGGCGTCGATCTGGTCATGCTGGTCATGAACGATGCTGGTTTGCAGCATCTCCTCTCCAGCAAATTCCAAATCAGCGGTGAAGGCTCCGCCGCAGCCGGTCCTGTGGGACGTCATGCGTCCGCCGGAACTGACTGGAAGATGAATGCTGAGCTGTTGACCTATTCCCGTTCGAAGGGCGCATTCGCTGGTCTTACCCTGGAAGGCGCAGTCATTGAGCAAGACGATGACTCAACGCAAGCTGTATACGGGAAGGATATGTCGTTCCGGAAGGTTTTGCTTGGCAACGTAACTCCGCCTGCCGCTGCGGCGCCTTTCATGGCCGCGTTAGCCGGCGCGAGTCACAAAGCCGCGGTTAGCGAAGCCAAAGAAGGCGAGCACAAATAGCTCGCTCGACCCGACCGAACGAAAACGCTGAGACGAAGGCCTCGCTTCCAAGCGGGGCCTTGCTTCAGCATGACTTAGGTGGTACTTGTAACTCTTGCTGGGAAGTTCCCGCCGGAGGAAGCACCATGCGCTTACTCATTTATTCCTTTCTGGTCATGACCATCCTGCTGTTTGGATTGACAGCCTGTGCTCCCAACCAGAGTTCGGAAGATATAAAAGAAAAAACCGCGCAAACCACAGCGGAAATAAAGCAGGGCGCCAAGGCAGTCGCCGAAGGCGTGCGCGAAGGCTGGAGCCGCGATAAGCCGCTCGATTTGAATGCTGCAACCAAAGAGCAACTGCTGAAGCTTCCCGGAATTACGCCCGCGCAGGCAGACCGGATCATTGCCGGCCGCCCCTACGATGATCCCAAGGACTTGGTGACGCGCCACATTTTGCCTCAAACCGAGTACGACAAAATCTCCGACCGTCTGACGGCAAAAAAACAAAGTTGAATTGGGAGCAGCAAAAAGCCCCGCTCATGCGAACGGGGCTTGCTTTTGCTGAGTGCTGACTGCTGAGCGCTCGCTTAGTACATATCTCCCATACCGCCACCATGGCCACCAGGTCCTGCCGGAGCGCCCTTCTTCTCTTCTGGGATCTCCGCGACTAGCGCTTCGGTAGTGAGCATCAACGATGCGATTGATCCGGCGTTCTGCAGGGCAGTGCGCACGACCTTGGTAGGATCGAGCACGCCTGCTTTGACCAGATCTTCGTACTCGCCGGTCAGGGCGTTGTAGCCGAAGTTGTTGTCCTTCGAATCGTTGATCTTGCCCAGAACGATTGCGCCTTCTTCGCCGGCATTCTCGGCGATCTGACGCAGCGGCTCTTGCAGGGCACGCTTCACGATATTGACTCCGATCTGCTCATCTCCCTCGACCTTCAACTTATCGAGAGCGCTGACGCAGCGAGTCAGAGCCACGCCGCCGCCGGGGACAATGCCTTCTTCCACGGCTGCGCGGGTTGCGTGCATGGCATCCTCGACGCGAGCTTTCTTCTCTTTCATTTCGGTCTCGGTCGCGGCGCCAACTTTGATCACAGCCACACCACCGACCAGCTTCGCCAACCGCTCCTGCAATTTCTCGCGGTCATAGTCGCTGGTTGTCTTGTCGATCTGGCTGCGAATTTCTTTCACCCGGCCTTCGATCTCACTGTGCTTGCCCTTGCCTTCGACGATCGTGGTGTTGTCCTTGTCCACGGTAATCTTCTTGGCTTGGCCGAGATCGCTCATCTGGACGTTCTCCAGCTTGATGCCCAGGTCTTCGGTAATCGCCTTGCCGCCCGTGAGGGTAGCAATGTCCTGCAACATGGCCTTGCGACGGTCGCCGAAGCCAGGCGCCTTGACAGCGCAGACTTGGAGCGTGCCCCGCAGTTTGTTGACCACGAGCGTAGCCAGGGCCTCGCCCTCAACGTCTTCAGCCACGATGAGCAACGGCTTGCTGCTCTTGGCAATCTGCTCCAGCAAGGGCAGCAGGTCTTTCATCGAGCTGATTTTCTTTTCGTGAATCAGGATGTAAGCATTTTCCAAAGTCGCTTCCATCCGCTCCGGATCGGTCACGAAGTAAGGAGAGAGATATCCGCGATCGAACTGCATTCCCTCGACAACTTCCAGCTGGGTTTCCAGGGTCTTCGACTCTTCGACGGTGATGACTCCGTCCTTGCCGACCTTCTTCATCGCCTCGGCAATAATCTTGCCAATGGTCTCGTCGTTATTCGCCGAGATCGTTCCCACCTGCGCGATCATTTCGCCGGTGACGGGCTTGGAGAGCCGATCAAGCTCGCCTTTGCCGCGTTCGCCAGTCTTGGGATCCGCAGTGCCGCAGACCAGGGCTACGGCTTTTTCAATGCCGCGCTTCATGGCCATCGGGTTCGCGCCGGCGGCAACCGTCTTGACGCCTTCGCGATAGATAGCTTGAGCGAGAACGGTGGCAGTGGTGGTACCGTCGCCCGCGACGTCGGACGTCTTGCTGGCGACTTCGCGCACCATCTGCGCGCCCATGTTCTCGAGGCCATCTCTGAGTTCGATTTCTTTAGCTACGGTAACGCCGTCCTTGGTGATGGTCGGCGAACCGAATTTCTTTTCAATCACAACATTGCGGCCCTTGGGGCCCAGGGTTACCTTCACAGCATCAGCCAAGAGGTTGACGCCGCGGAGAATTGCTTGACGCGACTCTTCTCCGTGTACGATTTGCTTTGCCATAGATGTCTTCTCCTAAAAAGTTTTTAAATTTCTGCAGGGCTGGCCTGCTCAACGATCGGTGTCAGGGCGCAGGTTTAAGGCCGACGGCCCAGGACGAACGACCAACGACTACCTGCGTGATCCGGCGGTCTCTCGCTTAGCCGCGCCGGAGAGAATTCCCAGAACTTCATCTTCTTTCATGATCAGGAAATCTTCGCCATCGAGCTTGATTTCAGTGCCGGCATACTTGCCGAACAGGACTCGGTCGCCCTCTTTTACTGCCAGGGGGAACACCTTGCCTTCATCGTTAGAGCGGCCCTTGCCGACGGAGATGACTTCGCCCTCCTGCGGCTTGTCTTTGGCGCTATCGGGAATGATTATGCCGCCACGAGTCGTTTCAGCTTCTTCCACGCGACGCACCAGGATGCGGTCATGGAGTGGGGTGAACTTAGCCATAGTTGCAAACTCCTTTCATTGGTCTTTCGTTGAATTTTGGGTTAGATTGCGGACATCGGAGAACGCTAAAACGGAGTGTTAGCACTCTGATATAGCGAGTGCTAATTGTAAGAATCTATCGGCGAGATGTCAAGAGGGACTATCAGGATGTTCAGCAAGTGTATTACTAACAATGGAGTACGAGCGGATATTAGATTCCGAGATGAAGCCTCAGCCCCGGCCGGCCAGCGCTTGCGCCGAGGGATGACACCGACCTTGAGGGCGCTTAAAATCACGGAATACATGACTACGACTTCACTAGCCTGTACGCTGCTAACGCTGGCAATGCTGGTTTCTGGTGCTGCCGCCGAGGATAAAAGCGCGCTGCTGAATTTCTTGGTCGTCAGAGATTACAACGGCAAGCCGATTCGCAATGCCAGCGTGGTCATGCATCCGGTGAAGAAAGACGGCAAGCAATCGCGAGGCGGCCTGCAGCTCAAGACCGATCCTGACGGGAAAGCCAGCTTCGAGGGGGTCCCCTATGGCAAGCTGCGAGTGCAAGTCCTGGCTACAGGCTTCCAGACCTTTGGCGATGATTACGATATCGATCAACCCGTCGAAGAAATTACGGTAAAAATGAAGCGCCCCCGGGGGCAGTACTCAATTTACGAAGACCACCCAACCGAAAAGAAAGACGAGAAGCCAAAGAATTAGCAGTCTGAAATCAACAATTTCTTCCTATGGACTATCTGCTCAAAACCGAGCCTTCCGAATATTCATTCGCCGACTTGATGCGGGACAAAACCACGGTCTGGGATGGCGTCTCCAATCCTGTCGCCTTGAAGAATTTGCGCGCCATGAAGCCGGGAGATCGGCTCGTGATCTATGAAACGGGAGATCACAAGAGCGCGGTCGGGGCGGCAACGGTGGTCTCAGTGGACACTTCCGATGCTCGGAATCCTCAAGTAAAGATCAAAGCTGGAAACGCGTTGCAGGCGGTGACTCTGGCCCAGGTCAAAGCCAACAAACTCTTCGCGGATTCACCGCTAGTCCGCCAGGGAAGGCTCTCCGTGGTACCCCTTACCACCGTTCAATACAAGTCTCTTACCGGCGAATGACCCAGTAGTCTCGGGCGAGCAGCTCGTCTGACTTCTGCAATCTGAGAACTCACATCTGAGGTCTGTAGTCTTTACGTCCTCTCTTGCGTGAAAACTCCCTTAAGCGTCCGCGGCTGGATGAGCCGCTTCGGAGCCGCTTCAGCCCCTGGGACTATTTCGGCTCCTGCCACTCCGGCAGCCGCCCCGGAGTCCAAGGGGCTCCCGCCGCCTCCATATCTTTCTCGAGCTTCGCCCGATCCACTTGAATCAAGTTTCGTAGCTTCGCCAGCTGCTGAGCAAATTCATCCGACGCAATGGCATAAGCCTGCAGATGAGTTTGCGTTGGCCGCGTAATCGCAAAGCGTTCCCCTTCCATGATGCCGTTGAGCCGGTCACTTATGGACGAGGGCACATTTTCGTACCGGGCCGCCAACGCCGCGTCTCCGCGCAAAGCGCGCAATATTTCGTTGTCTTGTTTCTCGATGGAGTCCGCCGCAGCTACGAGGGGTTCCGCAGCCGCCGTATTTTGCAAAGCCTTGCGAATAGCTTTCAACCGCGTTTGTAGGTCATTAGCAGAATTAATCGCGCCCGACACTGCGCGGTAGAGACGCGAAACCTTGCGTTGGAAGTCCTGCTGCGCGGCCCGATCCTCCGCATTCATCGCCGCCGTACCATCCGCGATTACGGTGAATGCCTGCGCTCCCGCCAGCTCTGTAACCACACCGTCAAGCTTGCTGAATAGCAGCGCAGAGTACTTGCCCGGCATGACCAGCGGCCCTTGCGACCCGACCGGGGGGAAGTCATCTTCGGGCTTTTCCTCTTCACTGACCGAGGGAGCGAAGTAGCGCAAGTCCCAGGCCACACGATGAAAGCCTTCTCCGACCGCCGCATCGACCCGGCGGACAGGAGCTCCTGATTCGTCATGGACGACGAGGTACACCTCGGGCTTAGGCTCCTCCGCTTCGGCGCGCAGTGCGTCGTTGGAAGGGTAAGGAAGCGGCTGGTTTTTCTTGGCAGCGTCTTTCTCTGCCTCCTGTCGTCTTTCTTTTTTGGTCTTAACTTTGTCCTTCAAGTAATAGGTGAAGTTTGCCCCAAACGGCGGATTGTCAGCCGCGTAGAATGCGTCTCCCTGGAAACCTTTCTTGCTGCCCCCGAGCGGCCGGCGCTCGATGTACATGAGAGCATTCTTCACGGGAAAGAAAATCGTCTGCTGCTGTAGCGAGTCGGGCTTGAGCTGGCGCAGAGGCGTGATGTCATCAAGAATGTAGAAGCCGCGCCCGAACGTCGCCATCACCAGATCGTTTTCTCTTTGCTGGATGACCATGTCTCGCACCGAGATGGTGGGCAGCCCGCCTTTGAGCTGTGTCCATTTCTTACCGCCATCTACGGTAAAGAACGCGCCAAACTCTGTGCCAGCGAACAGCAGGTTGGGATTGACAGGATCCTCGGCAAACGCCAGCACTGGGCCATTCTCCGGCAAATTACCCGCAATAGACCTCCAGGTCTTTCCCAGATCACCAGACTTCAGCAGATAGGGTTTGAAATCTTCGTTCTTGTGATTTTCGAACGCGGCATAGACCGTGTTGACGTCATGATGTGAAGCCGCCAGCCGGCTGACGTAGGTATTTTCCGGCACGCCGGGAAATTTGTCGTACTTGGTCCAACTGGCGCCGCTATCGGAGGTCACCTGAATCAAGCCATCATCCGTGCCCACGTAAATCAGATTTTCCTTCTTCGGTGACTCCGCCAACGCCACCAGGTTTCCATAAAACGACGTCGATTGATTCTTTGCCACCGCGTCCGGTCCCCAGACTTTCCCCATCACCGGCAACTTATTACGATCAATCTGGCGAGTCAGATCGCCGCTGATCGGTTTCCATGTGTTGCCGCGATCGTCGCTGCGAAACAGTTTGTTGGCGCCGAAGTACAGCCGCGTATGGGAGTGAGGACTGATAATCAGCGGCGAATCCCAATTCCAGCGCAGCGGCGGCTCGCCTTTTCCTTCCTGCGGCTGAATCAGAATCTCCTCGCCGGTGCGCTTGTCATATCGCACCACGACGCCATATTGCGATTCCGAATAAATCGTGTTGGGATCTTCCGGATCGACCTGCGAGCGAAATCCGTCTCCACCGGTCGTCACATACCAATCGGAGTTCACCATCCCGTTCACGTTTTTCGTGCGCGAAGGCCCGCACCAGGAATAGTTGTCTTGAGTGCCACCACAAACGTTGTAGAAGGGAAGCGCGTTGTCGACCGCGACGTCATAGAACTGGACCGTGGGAAGGTTCGCCTTGAACTGCCACGCTGTGAAACCATCGAAGCTCTCGTACACTCCGCCATCGCTGCCCAGGAGTGTGTGTTTAGTGTTATCGGGATCGATCCACAAGGCATGATTGTCGCCATGATGGTTGGCTTCGTTAATCTTGTGCAGCGTCTTGCCGCCATCGTTGGACTCCCGCATATAAACCGCCATTACAAATATGCGGTCAGAGTTTTTGGGATCAGCAATGATCTGCCCGTAGTACATCGCGCCTTCGTTAAATTCGTTGCGCCGTTCCCAGGTTGCGCCTTTGTCGGTAGAGCGGAAGACACCGCCCTTTCCATTGGCAGCTTCAATGGTGGCGTAGACCATGTTTGGGTCCGCTGGTGAAACTGCCAATCCAATGCGTCCCATGTCTTCGGTGGGCAATCCGGATTTCAGCTTGTTCCAATGTTCGCCCGCGTCCGTGGATTTGTAGATCGCGCTCTCGGGACCGCCATCGATCAAAGTGAAGACGTGACGGCGCCGCTGATAGGCGGCAGCGTAGAGAATGTCAGGATCGGCCGGATCTATCGCCACATCCACCACGCCGGTGTTTTCGCTAATGGTAAGAACGGCTTTCCAGGTGTTCCCGCCATCGGTAGTTTTGTAGAGCCCACGATCGCCGCCGGGTCCCCACAGCGGTCCTTCCGCGGCGACAAATACAACTTTGCTGTCCCGCGGATCGATAACGATGCGGCCAATGTGCTCCGACTTTTTCAGCCCAAGGTTTTTCCAGTTCTTGCCGCCGTCGTCGGAGCGATAAACGCCATCGCCGTATCCCACGCTGCGCTGGCTGTTACTTTCACCCGCGCCCACCCACACTACCGATGGATCGTTGGGATCGAGCGTCACCCAGCCGATGGAATACGAACCTTCTTTGTCGAAGACGGGCGTCCACGTAGTGCCGTCGTTGGTAGTCTTCCAGACTCCTCCGGACGCAACTCCGACGTAGTACTCCACCTTGTTTTTATGATTCACCGCAAAAGCGATCACGCGCCCGGAAGCTGCGGCAGGACCAATCAGCCGGAACTGAAGTCCACTGAGCGTGTCGGCGGTGAGAGTGCCTTTCTTTTCTTCTTCAGCAGACTTAGGCGGCTGAGGCGTCGCCTCACCCTTCTTATCTTTCTGAGCCGGCGGCGGCTCCTGTTTCTTGCTTTCGGGAGGCTTGTTCTGCGAAAACAAGGTGAACGAGATAAAGAGCAGAACCAGAGTTGCAGCGGCATGGCGAAGTGAATTCAAAGAGAGCTCCAGTAATACCGGGCGATCAACCAGTCGTTTCGTTCTTTCGAAACCGATATGTATACAGGATTGAAAGAATCTGAAGCAAGCTGCGAGGCTGGACTCCCGTTAATTGTTGAGCGTCAGTGAATGAACGTTACCGGATTCGACATCCGGTTAATGATCAGCGGCTGGCCGACCATCTCGACGTAGATGTTCCAGGTTCCGGGAGGCACGATGGAAGACAAATCCAGGGAATTCGCTGTCACATGCAGATTCGAAGCAGCCAAATAAAGATTGCCGCTGGCGTCCGCGTAATAAACCGTGAAGTGGTGGACAGTCGAAGGTGAAGCATAGATGGGATCCGAGGCGACCAGCGACCACGTCAA
>WNGL01009017.1_pt1 | contig 11596 bp, 11 predicted proteins | sample 5400591 | NCBI WGS metagenome assembly WNGL01 (sample SAMN13153377, study PRJNA577476) | soil metagenome | isolation source: 80 cm soil or saprolite under Garry oak tree replicate 1 | place: USA:California | collected 2016-06-15
GCCGGCGCGACGGCACGCAGTCCAGGCGCGCGTGCGAGCGGGACGGCCGGCCGAGAGCCGGAAACCGCCGGCCCTGGCTGGCTGCGCTGGACCGGCTGGCCACACCGGCCAGTCATATCGGCTGGCCAATCCGGCTGGCAGCGCCGGCTGTGAACGTTATTGCCGCATCCCGCTCGGCTGCCCGGTGCCGCGCACCGCCTCGACGAGCACGTAGGCGCCGGTCGCGCCCGGGTGGTCTTGCCGGGCTCGCGGAGCGCCACAGCGCCGGCTGCTGGTCCAGCGCCGGCTGCTGGTCCAGTTGCTGGCTGGGCCGGCATCCCTCGGGTGGCTGGCTGGATGGGGCCTGGGGGCCTGCATGGGTCCGGGGCCGATCGGCTGGTCAGGTTCGGGTGTGGTGCGGCGGCGTGGCGTGCTGAGGTTTCGGCCGAGTCCCGGCGGGGGCGTGGAACGGCGGGATGGCGGTTAGGGTCGGGGTATGGGTATGGCGGCTGAGGTGATCTGGGACGAGTCGATGCTCGGCTACGACATGGGCGACGACCATCCGCTCAACCCGATACGCCTGCACCTGACCATCCGGTTGGCCGCCTCCCTCGGCGTGCTCGACGGGGTGACCTTCCGGCATCCGGAGGTGGCCGGGGACGAGCTGATCGAGCGCGTGCACGACGCCGACTATCTGGCCGCGGTCCGGGCGGCGCCGGATGCGTTGGCGGATGTCGGGCATGGGCTTGGTACGGCGGACAATCCGGTGTTCGCCGGGATGCATGAGGCGTCCGCGCTGGTTGTCGGTGGGTCGGTGTTGGCGGCCGATCTGATCGCCAGCGGTCAGGCCGATCGGGCGGTCAATATCGGCGGCGGGCTGCACCATGCCATGCCGGACCATGCGGCGGGGTTCTGCGTTTACAACGACTGCGCTGTGGCCATCTCCTGGTTGCTGGACCACGGGGTGAGCCGGGTTGCCTATGTGGACGTGGACGTGCATCACGGCGACGGGGTGCAGGCCGCCTTCTACGACGATCCGCGGGTGTTGACCATCTCGGTGCACCAGCATCCCCGGACGTTGTGGCCGGGCACCGGCTATCCGCATGAGCTCGGGGCCGGCGCCGCCGAGGGGACGTCGGTGAACCTGCCGTTGCCGCCGGGTACCACCGATCGGCCCTGGCTGCGGGCCTTTCACGCCGTGGTGCCGTCGTTGCTGGCCAAGTTCGAGCCGCAGGTGCTGGTCACCCAGTGCGGTGTGGACACTCACCGGTCCGATCCGCTGGCGGACCTGTGGCTCTCCGTCGACGGGCATCGGGCCATCTACCGGGCGCTGCGGGAGTTGGCCCTCCGGCATGCCGGCGGGCGGTGGCTCGCGTTGGGTGGTGGCGGTTACGACCTGGTGCGGGTGGTTCCCCGGTCGTGGACCCACCTGTTGGCCACCATGCTCGACCGCGACGTGGCGCCGGATGTGCCGATACCGGCGGACTGGATGGCCTTGGCGTCCGAACTGGTGCCACCGCATATCGCGCTGCCCAGTTCGATGACCGACAACGCGGACACCACCTTCGAGCCGTGGGGCGGCGGCGTGGACGACCAGGTCGACATCGCCATCCGGGACACCCGGCGTGCCGTCTTTCCGCTGCACGGCCTCGATCCGGACGATCCGAGGGACTAGGCCGCCGTGGCGACCGATGCCGGGTTCGACCCGTACGACTACCCGAGACACTGGGAAGCCGATGTCGTCCTCAGTGACGGCGGCACTGTCCACTTGCGTCCTATCATCCCCGACGATGCGCCGAAGCTGCTCGCGCTGCATGGCCGGTTGTCCGAGCGGACTCGCTACTTCCGTTATTTCGCACCGTATCCGCATATGTCCGATAAGGATCTCAAGCGGTTCAGTGTTGTCGATCACCACGGGCGGGTCGCGTTCGGGGCATTTCTGGGCGATGCGCTGATCGCCGTCGGGCGGTATGAGCGGCTTGGTGACTCGGACTCGGCCGAGGTGGCGTTCGTGGTCGAGGACGCGCATCAGGGGCGCGGCCTGGGGTCGATCCTGCTGGAGCACCTCGCGGCCGCGGCCAGGGAGCGCGGCTTGGGCCGGTTCGTCGCGGAGGTGTTGGGGGAGAACGGGCAGATGGTCCGAGTCTTCCGGGACGCCGGCTACCGCGTGAGTCGGGCCATCGACGAAGGGGTGCTGCATCTCGAATTCGCCATCGATCCGACCGAGGCCTCGGTCGCTGTGGCGCGGTCGCGGGAGCAGGCCGCGGAGGCACGCAGCGTGCACAACCTGTTGCATCCTCGGTCGGTCGCGGTGATCGGGGCGTCGACCGAGCCGAGCAAGATCGGGTATGCCGTGCTGACCAATCTGCTGTCGGCGGACTTCGCTGGCACGGTCTATCCGGTCAACTCCGAGCGTCGTTCGGTGCGCGGTGTGCGGGCTTATCCGTCCGTGCTCGACATTCCGGATCCGGTCGATCTTGCCGTGGTCGCGGTGCCGGCGGCGGGAATCGACAGCGTGATGGACGCCTGCCTTGCCAAGGGCGTGACGACGCTGGTCGTGCTGTCGTCCGGGTTCGCCGATGCCGGGCCGGATGGTCGGGGGGCCGAGCGGCGGCTGGTCACCGAGGCACGGGCGCACGGGATGCGGGTCGTTGGCCCGAACGCCCTCGGCGTGGTGAACACCGATCCGGCGGTGCGGCTCAACGCCACCTTGGCGCCTCGGCTGCCCGGGCGCGGGCGGGCCGGGTTCTTCTGCCAGTCCGGTGCGCTGGGCATCGCCATCCTCGCGGACGCAGCCAGTCGCGGGCTCGGGCTGTCCACGTTCGTGTCCGCCGGCAACCGTGCGGACGTGTCCGGCAATGACCTCCTGCAGTACTGGGAGACCGATTCGGCGACCAAGGTCGTCCTGCTCTACCTCGAATCCTTCGGCAATCCACGGAAGTTCGCCCGGTTGGCGCGGCGCCTGGCCCGGCACAAGCCGATCGTGGTCGTCCGGTCCGGGCGGCATGCTGTGGTGCCGGGGCTGGCGGCGACTTCGGTGCCGGTGGACGACGCGAGCGTGCGGGCGTTGTTCGAGCAGGCCGGCGTGATCCGGGTGGACTCGCTGGACCAACTGTTCGACACCGCGCTGCTACTGGCCAACCAGCCGCTGCCGGCGGGGGAGCGGGTCGCCGTGGTGGGCAACTCGACCGCGATCGGGCTGCTGGCCGCGGACACCATCCTGGCCCAGAACCTTGTCCTGGCAGGCGATCCGGTGGACACCGGGGCCGCCGCGTCACCGGAGGAGTTCGCCGTCGCGGTGCGGGATGTGCTGCGTCGAGACGATGTGGACGCGCTGGTCATCGTGTTCGTGCCGCCGATCGCGGTGCCGGGTGCGGCCTATGCGCGGGCGCTGCGGGCGGCCGTTGACGAGGACACCGCCAACGCCAAGCCGATCGTGTCCACGTTCCTGGCGGTGGAGGGGGTGCCGGCCGAACTGGCCGTGCCGGGGCCGGACGGCACGCCCGGCTACGGGTCCGTTCCGTCTTATCCCAGCCCGGAGCGTGCGGTGTTGGCGCTGGCTAGGGCGATCCGGTACGCACGCTGGCGGTCGGCACCGCGCGGGGTGTTCGTGCGCCCCACGGACATCCAGGTCGGCGCCGCGCGCGATCTCGTGTCTACTGTGGACCATGGCGTGCTCGCGGGCGATGTCGCGGCGCGGTTGTTGGGGTGCTACGGCATTGACGTCGTGCCGTCGGTGCTGGCCCAGAGCGAGGCCGACGCGGTGGCGGTCGCGGCGGCCGTCGGCTATCCGGTAGTCCTGAGGTCGGCCAGCGAGAAGCTGGGGCAGCACAGCGATCCGGTTGGCGTACGGCTGGATCTGGCCGGGCCGGATGCGGTGCGGGCCGCGTACCGGGACCTGCGGGCGATGTCCGGAGTGGACGGTGTGGCGATCCAGCGGATGGCGGGCCACGGCGTGTCGTGCGTGATCGGGTTGCAGGACGATCCGTCGTTCGGGTCGTTGGTGTACTTCGGGTTGTCCGGGATCGTGAGTGACCTGCTGGGGGATCGGGCCTATGCCGCGGCGCCGCTGACCGACGTGGACGCGGCGTGGCTGGTGCGGGCACCGAGGGCGGCGCCGCTACTGGCCGGTTACGCCGGGGCCGAGCCGGCGGACCTGGCCGCACTGGCCGACCTGGTGTTGCGCGTGGCCGCGATGGCCGACGACCTGCCCGAGCTGCGCACCGTGGCGCTGGATCCGGTGTTGGCCCTGACCAGCGGTGTCGCGGTGACCGGTGCCCGAATCGAACTCGGCCCACCGCCGCCCCGGCCGGACGCCGTGCCACGCCAACTGCGGCCGATCGGCGGCACATAAGCGAGCCGTGTTGATCGGCACCGTGCGTCGGGGTGGCGTCGTGGTCCTACAGTTGTCGGCGTGACGGAACGGAAGGTCGCCTCCACCGCGACCGTGCACGCCTCGGCCGAACGCATCTTCGCCCTCCTGACGGACCCGTCGAAGCATCCGCTGATCGACGGCTCCGGCACCGTCGTGGCCCCGCACAACGCGGCCACGACGCAGCGGCTGGAGCTGGGATCCACGTTCGGCATGGACATGAAGTTCGGCATGCCGTACCGGGTGACCAACAAGGTGGTCGAGTACGAACCCGGCCGGCTGATCGCGTGGCGCCACTTCGTCGGGCACCGCTGGCGCTGGGAGCTCAACCCGGTCGACGCGAACACCACCGAGGTGACCGAGACCTTCGACTGGTCGACGACCCCGGCCGGTCCGGTGCTGGTGCTGCTGGGCTACCCGGAGCGCAACCGGAAGGGGATCGAGGCGACGCTGCGTCGGCTGGAGACCGTGCTGGCCGACGAGCCGGGTACCGACGACGCGGAGTGAGTCGTGCAACCCGGCTGCCACCGGATTCCGTCCTGGGGACATGAGACACCTGGGCAGCGTTGCGGGAGCGGGCATCCTGATGTTGCTGGTGGCCGGGTGCGCCGGTGGCGGATCGACGGCCGCCGTCGCGCCCGGTAACGAGCTGACCACGGCCCCGACGACCGCCCCGGCCACCGGTCCGGCGATCCCGGGTGTGCACATACCGGCGGGCGCGACGCCGGTCGCCGGCAAGCAGGTGATCGCGACGTCGCTGCCCTCGGCGTTCCCGCGCACGGTGTGGGTCGACAAGGGCGGCAGCGAACTGGGCTTCTACGGCGAGGCCGGTGGCTGCTTCACCTCCAGTGCGACGGTGACCCAGCAGACTGACACGCAGATCATCGTGCGGCTGGTCCAGCAGGAACCGGGCAGCGGCAGCCACATGTGTCCGATGTATGTGCGCTACAAGCCGATGACGGTCGAGCTGGCGAAGCCGCTGGGCACCCGGACCGTGGTGCTGCAACTGTCGATCGTGCGAGGGTGATACGCATGAGGACCGGACAACTGCTCGCGGCCGCGTGTTTCGTGGTCCTGACGGCTGCGGCGTGCGGCGGCACGAGCGGGTCGGCCACTGCCGGCTCGGGCGCCGTGCTGACCACGGGCACCACACCGACTCCCACAACCATCACCACGACCACGCCGTCGGGGCCCCCACCGGCGGTCACCACCGCGCCGCCGCCGGCGACCGGACGCACGACGGTGCCGGCCGGCCAGATCACCGCGCCCGGCATGGCCGCCCCGCCGCAGGGCGTCCAGGTCACCGGTGGCGGGCGGACCGTGGTGTTCGACGCCGAACAGGCCGGCTGCCAACAGATCACGGCGCAGGCCACCACGCAGACCGCGACCCAGGTGACGATCCAGGTCATCACGACGAACACCAGCAAGGGCAACCAGATGTGCCCGATGATCGTGCGGGTCGTTCAGGTCAGTGCGCAGCTCACCGCTGCGCTGGGTAGCCGGACCATCGTATTCCAGGGCGTCACCAGGCATAGCTGAGCGGTCGGGTCAGCCGATGACGGACGGGTCGGTCAGGACGTCCGCGACGAAGGCCGCCCGCGCGATGTGCGGGCAGTGGTCGCCGTCGACCTCGATCGGTGTCGTGCCAAGGCGTTTCGGGACTTCGGCGCGCATCCACTCCGGTCGCAGCGTGCGGTCGTGGCGGGGCAGCACGTAGGTGGACGGCGCGGTCGGCGCCGGCCCGGCCGGCTCGCGGTACGCGGCCATCGGCACGAACGGGCGCAGCGTGCCCATCGCCCAGCGCAGCGTGGCCAGATCACAGCTATGGAACAGGAAGTAGGCCGCGACGACCGGATCGTCCGCTGTCCACTCGGGCCATTCCGGGCCGAACACGTAACCACGATCGGCCTCGATCTCGGCCATGAAGCTCCTGCCGCCCGCGAAGTCCTGCACCACGGCGCCGAGCCACACCAGGTGTCGGGCGTTCAGCGCCCGCGCGGCCGCCGGCAGGATCAGGCCGCCACCGGAATGGGCCACCACAACGGGTTCCCGCACCCGGTCGCCGACCTGGTCGACCGCTATTTGCGCGTATTCCTCGGTGCGCAGGTCCGGCTTGTCGTGTGGGAAGTCGACGGCGTAGCCACGATGGCCGCGCTCGGCCAGCATGTCGATCACCCGGCCCCACGCGGACGGAGCCTGGGTGGTGCCGTGCAACATCACGAAGTCCATACCGGCCACAATGGCCCACCGGAGATCGTCCGCGACAGCGTGTTCGCTCTGGGCTGGTTTCGCTAGCGGTGAAACGAGATCTGGAGCGTCGGCTGGCTGGTGCCGGCGAAGAAGTCGTTGCCCTTGTCGTCCACGACGACGAACGCGGGAAAGTCCTCGACCTCGATCCGCCAGATCGCCTCCATGCCCAACTCCGGGTACTCCAGCACGTCCACCTTGCGGATGCAGTCCTGCGCCAGCCGGGCCGCGGGGCCGCCGATCGAGCCGAGGTAGAAACCGCCGTTGGCCTGGCACGAGTCGGTGACCTGTTGCGACCTGTTGCCCTTGGCCAGCATCACGAGTGAGCCGCCGGCCTGCTGGAACTGCGCGACGTAGGCGTCCATCCGGCCGGCCGTGGTCGGCCCGAACGAGCCGGACGCGTACCCGTCCGGAGTCTTGGCTGGACCGGCGTAGTAGACGGGGTGGTCGCGCAGGTAGGCGGGCATCGGCTCGCCAGCGTCCAGCCGGTCGGAGATCTTGGCGTGCGCGATGTCTCGCGCCACCACCAGCGGACCCGTCAGCGACAGCCGGGTTTTCACCGGCAGCGCGGCCAGCGTGGCGCGGACCTCGGTCATCGGCCGGTTCAGGTCGACACGGACGACCTCGTCGGACAGCAGTTCGTCCGTCACGTCCGGCAGGAACCGGGCCGGATCGCGTTCCAACTGCTCCAGGAACACGCCCTCCGGCGTGATCTTCGCCTTCGCCTGCCGGTCGGCGGAACACGACACCGCGATGCCGATCGGGCACGAGGCCCCATGCCGAGGCAGCCGGATCACCCGTACGTCGTGGCAGAAGTACTTGCCGCCGAACTGCGCGCCGATCCCGAACTGCCGGGTCATCGCCAGCACCTGCTGTTCCAGGTCGACATCCCGGATCGCGTGGCCGAGCGGCGAACCCTCGACGGGCAGGTCGTCCAGGTAGTGGGCGGACGCCAGCTTGGCGACCTTCAGGTTGTACTCGGCGGACAGGCCGCCGACGACGATGGCCAGGTGATAGGGCGGGCACGCCGACGTGCCCAGCGCGCGGAGCTTCTCGTCCAGGAAGCGGGCCAGCCGCGTCGGGTTCAGCAGTGCCTTGGTCTCCTGGTAGAGGAACGTCTTGTTGGCGCTGCCGCCGCCCTTGGCCAGGAACAGGAACTCGTAGTGCGGGTCGGTGCCGGCGTGGTGGTAGATCTCGATCTGGGCCGGCAGGTTCGTGCCGGTGTTGCGCTCTTCCCAGAAGTTCAGCGGTGCCATCTGCGAGTAACGCAGGTTGAGTTGTTGGTACGCCTCGAAAATGCCGGCCGAGATGGCCACTTCGTCGTCGCCGCCGGTCAGCACCGACTCGGTGCGCTTGCCGAGCACGATCGCGGTGCCGGTGTCCTGGCACATCGGCAGCACGCCACCGGCCGACACGCACGCGTTGCGCAGCAGATCGGTTGCCACGAACCGGTCGTTCGCGCTGGCCTCGGGGTCGTCGATGATCGCCCGGAGCTGGGCGAGATGGGACGGGCGCAGCAGGTGCTGGATGTCCCTGATCGCCTCGCGCGCCAGGCCGGTCAGGGTGCGCGGCTCAACGGTGAGGAACTCCCGGCCGGCGGCCCGCTGCACGCCGACACCGTCCGTCGTCACCAACCGGTACTCGGTGTGGTTGTCACGGCCCAGTGGCAGCACGTCGGTGTGCTGGAACATCGGGGTCACATTGGCGGTCACGCTGGGACCGTACCTCGGGCGGGTACGGACAACGGAAGGCCGGGCCGGCCCCCGACCGTCCCGACCTCCCGGGGTGTGCGGTCATCGTCGGTAAACCTCGGATGCCGCGAAGCCCGCGTGAAGAAGCGTTGTGTGCTACCAGATTGGCGTGATTGAAATCACAAGTCAACTCCAGCAAACGGGTGCACTTTGCCCCCCGTCGCCAGCAGCCGCGTGTCAGCTCGCGTAGGCACGCAGTCGTTCGGCCCGGTCGCCCTGGCGCAGCTTCGACATGACCTCGCGCTCGATCTGCCGGACCCGTTCGCGGGACAGGCCGAACTGGCGTCCGATCTGGTCCAGCGTCCTGGGCTGGCCGTCGTCGAGGCCGTAGCGCAACCGGATCACCGACTGCTCGCGGTCGTCCAGGGTGGCCAGCACCCGGCGCAGGTCGTCCTGGAGCAGGCCCGAGATGACCGCGCTCTCCGCGTCGGTCGCCTCGCCGTCCTCGATGAAGTCGCCCAGCGGGGCGTCCTCGTCGGTGCCGACCGGCATGTCCAGGCTCACCGGGTCGCGGGCGTGATCGAGCAGGTCGGCGACCTTCTCCGCGGTCAGGCCGACCTCCTTGCCCAGTTCCTCGTGGGTCGCCTCACGGCCGAGCGACTGGTGCAGGTCGCGCTTGATCCTGGCCAGCTTGTTCACCTGCTCCACCAGGTGGACGGGCAGCCGGATGGTGCGGCTCTGGTCGGCCATCCCCCGCGTGATGGCCTGACGGATCCACCACGTCGCGTACGTGGAGAACTTGTAACCCTTGGCGTAGTCGAACTTCTCGACCGCGCGGATCAGCCCCAGGTTCCCCTCCTGGATCAGGTCCAGCAGCGGCATGCCGCGCCCGGTGTATCGCTTGGCCAGCGACACGACCAGCCGCAGGTTCGCCTCCAGCAGGTGGTTCTTGGCCACCTTGCCGTCCCGCACCAGCGCGTCCAGTTCGGCCCGCCGCTGCGGTGTCAGCCTGCGCGCGGTTTCCCGCATGTGTTGGGCGAACACGCCGGCTTCGATCCGCTTGGCGAGATCGACTTCCTGTTCCGCCGTCAGCAGGGCTGTCTTGCCGATACCATTGAGGTAGACCCGAACAAGGTCGGCCGCCGGGCTCTGCGCATCGAGGTCGGCCTCGTGCGTAACCTCGACGGTGTCGCGCATGATGTCGATGGTCTGAGTGACGGTCATGATGCTTCCTCCCCCTGGCGGGTCGGCGTGTGGGCGCGCTTGTACGACGCGGCACGCCGCCGCGTGCCTCGGGCTGACGTTCCCGTCGGTTGACCGACCGGGGCGCTTCGCTATTCGGCTGGACACTCTGGGAAACGAGTACGATGGCTAATTCGTTCCCGGCTTCCTACTGAGGATGACGTCATCGGCGTCACACCGGTTGCTCGATCAAACCTGAGCTTTCACTGAGAAGCGCAGCGTCCCAGATCGTGGTAGTCGACATGTGGTGCCGGTCTCATGCCGCGACTCACACGTCCACCAGAACCGTGAACGGACCGTCGTTCACGCTGGCCACCGCCATCATCGCGCCGAAAACACCACCGGCCACGGTGGCGCCGCGCGCCCGCAGGTTCCGCACCACGGCAGCCACCAACGGTTCGGCCACTTCCGGTGGTGCCGCCGCCGTCCAACTTGGACGGCGGCCTTTCCTGGTGTCCCCGTAAAGGGTGAACTGGCTCACTACGAGTAGCGGTGCACCCGTTGTGGCGCAGGACTGCTCGTCTCGCAGGATGCGCAGTTCGTGCAGCTTGCGTGCCATCGTGTCGGCGTTGTCCGCTGTGTCGTCGCGGTGCACGCCGAGCAGCACGAGTAGGCCGGGTTCGTCGATCGCGCCGACGATCGCGCCGTCGACCGTGACACTCGCACCAGTGACTCGCGCCACGACCGCACGCATGCCGATCATGCTCGCACGCGGGCGGCCGACCGGACGTTACGGGCCGAACCGACGCGTGCCAGGCTGTCACTCGATCGGGTGGCGCTGCTCAGCACGGTCGACTCCGACGGAACGGAGGGGACGCGATGGGTTTCTTCGATGACGTGCTGTCGAGGGACGACCGGCGCACGTCGCCGGAGCGACAGACCGTCCAGCCGGCCCATCTCGGACCGCCGCTGGGCTGGGTGCTGCCGACCGTGCTGCCCGCCGTGCGGGTGCTGGCCCGCTCGGACAACGCGCGGATCGCGCTGGTCGGGGTCCGCTGCTGGCCGGAGGGGGTCAGCCTGGACCTGCACCTGATGTGCCGGCAGTTGGCCGGCGGTCCGAGCGACGAGTGGGGATTCCGGTTCGGCGTGTTGACCAGCGACGGCCGGCGCGCGGCCGCCCGTGAGTTCCCACCGGGGCCGCGCCCGGCACCGGCGCCCGATGGCTCGGAACCGGTGCTGCGGCCGATCTTCGGCGGCGGCGGGCGGTTCCACCGCCGCTGGGAGTTCTACCTGTGGCCGTTGCCGCCGAAGGGCCGGCTGACGATGGTGGCCGACTGGCCGGCCGAGGGCATCCCCGAGTCCTACACCGAACTGGACGCCGGCGAGATCCGGTCGGCGGCGGCCAGGGCCGTGATCGTGTGGCGGGACCTGCCGCACACGGAGACGACCGGCGCGAGCCGCAACGGACACGGTTAGTCCGGGGTGCGCCTGTCCATTCGTGAACTGCGGTGAGACGATGGGTGCGGAGGTGGTGTCGTGAAGAGCTCCGAACGAGACGACACCCCGGTGCTGATCACCGAAGCGGCACCATCGGCCGACGACCAGCACGCCGCCCGCAAACGCAGATACGTCATCACGATGTTGATGCGGATTCCGTTCCTGATCGCGGCCGCGGTCTTCATCAACACCCCGTGGCTGGCGGTGCTGCTGGTGGCTCTGTCGATTCCGCTGCCGTGGATCGCCGTGCTGATGGCCAACGACCGCCCGGCCCGGCGCTCGGAGCACGTGCACCACTTCCGGCGGGCCAGGGTCATCCGGGAACTGGAGAGCCGGGACCATCCGGTGATCGACGGCTGACCGCCGGCTGCGCGCCGATGCGCGTCACCGCGCGCGTGCCGGCGGCGACCCCCGCACGCAGTGCCGTCGCCGGATCCGCGCCGGCCAGCCAGGCGATCAGCGTCGCCGCGTCGAACGCGTCGCCGGCACCGGTGGAATCGACGCACACGACGTCATCTGCCGGGACGGTGACCATGCCGTGCCGGTCGATCCAGCAGGCGCCGGCCGCGCCTCGGGTCAGCGCCACCGCGCCGACCACGGACAGCAGATCCGCCGCCGACGCCGGGTC
>WNGL01009019.1_pt1 | contig 11596 bp, 8 predicted proteins | sample 5400591 | NCBI WGS metagenome assembly WNGL01 (sample SAMN13153377, study PRJNA577476) | soil metagenome | isolation source: 80 cm soil or saprolite under Garry oak tree replicate 1 | place: USA:California | collected 2016-06-15
TCTACAAGACGCAAAACTATGGCAAGACCTGGACAAAGATCACTACCGGCATCGCGGACAATGACTTTACACGAGTGATCCGCGAAGACCCGGAGCGGCGCGGGCTGCTCTACGCCGGAACGGAGACTGGCGTCTATGTCTCCTTCGATGATGGAGGGCACTGGCAAACACTAAAGTTGAACCTGCCCGCCGTTCCCATCCACGATCTCGTTATCAAAGAGGGCGATCTCGTCGTGGCAACCCACGGGCGCTCTTTCTGGATTCTCGACGACATTTCGCCACTGCGCCAGTTGAGTGACGAGGTGCGCGACGCCAGGGTCCACCTGTTCACGCCACGTCCCGCCATCCGCTTCCGCACCAGCGGCGGGTACCACGAGCAGCCAATCCCCGGCTCTGGCAAGAGCTACGACTATAGCGGCGTATTCATTCTAGCCTATCGCCAGCAGGAGAAACCCACCGGCGAAAAAGTGGCCAAGTATCTCGACGCCGGACAGAACCCGCCCGATGGTGTCATCGTGTATTACTACCTGAAGGAAAAGCCAGAGGGTGAAGTAACCCTGGCCTTCCTCGATGCCGAGGGAAAAGAAATCAAAACGTTCTCAAGCGAGGAGAAGAAACAGGAACAGGCCGGGTCTGAAGAAACAGGAGCCGACGGCAAGGAGAAGAAAGATAAAGACGAGCAAAAGGAGCCGCGGGTGCCAAAAGAAGCTGGCACAAATCGCTTCGTCTGGAACATGCACTACGCTGATCCGACCAAAATCGAGGGGTACCCGGACACAGAAGATTTCCTGGGAGGCCCGCTTGCGCCTCCGGGAACATACCAGGTCCAGCTCAAAGTTGGCGACCAGGCCTATAGCGCCATGTTTGAGATCCACAAGGATCCACACATAGCGGCTACACAGGAAGACTTGCAGGCGCAGTTCGAACTGTTGCTGGCGATCCGCAACAAGCTCTCCGAGACGCACAACACGATCAAGACAGTGCGCGACATCCGCCGACAAGTCGAGGAGTGGGAGCGCCGTGCCAAAGGACACGATGCCCACGAGGCCTTAGTAGCTCTCGGCAAGCCGATCAAGGAGAAGCTTTCCGCTATCGAGCAGGAGTTGTTTCAGGTCAAGGCGAGGGATCAGTTGGATACGCTGGACTTTCCTATGCAACTCAACGCCAAAATCGCAGCCCTCTCCAACGTGGTTGGCAGTGGCGATGCCGCGCCGACGCGCCAGGCACGGCAAGTCTTCGAGGATTTCTCAGCCCGACTTGATATGCAGCTTCATCGACTGCACGAGCTCATTGAGACGGATGTGGCCGCATTCAACAAGCTGGTTCGCGAGTCAGACGTGCCAGCGATCATCCCGGCTGAGCAGACGCAAGAATCCCCGGGGCAGGAATAGTCGGCTTCTATCCGATCTACAATGCTCCAGCCAGGTTCAGAGAAGGAAGGAGTGTGACCGAGATACACATAGGGGGACGGAACTCACCCCTCTGAATTTACGTAATTTATACCTATCTGACGAAGAATAGTTGTTGCTGACGGCGCATCGTCAGAACGAACTGGAAAGGTGATTAAACACTATGGATATGCTGCGTGAAGCTGCACCGTTCCTCATCGGCATAATTATGCCGCCAATCGTTATGCTTGCCATCCGAGCGACCTGGTCAGGCTTGCCCAAGTTTGTAGCGGCCTTCCTGCCAGCGCTGGTGTTGGGCTTCTGCACGAGTCTGTTGGCAGGCGAACTTGCGGGCAGCCCAACTGATGGTCTGATAGCAGTGATGATCGACACATCACTCGTCTACATAGGTTCGCAACTAGCTTACTGGCTCGTCTGGAAACCAGCGCTGAAGGGGCGTCTGCAGCGCAGCGCTGTATCATCAACGGATCGAGTGCGCGGGTAGCCTGCCTGGTAACCCCTGGTGTCAAGGTAAGGCTCTGCAAGTCCCTTGCAGAGCCTTACCTTGACACTTAAACCCCATACGCCATACTTGCATAGCCGCCGCTGGCACCTTGCACATTGAAGAACATCGTCTGCTCTACAACTATCGGCATTGCGGCATAGACGGCGACACCAAAAGCTGTATTTGCCCCCACATCGCCCAGCATGCTCACCGTCAGGCGGGAATGGGCGGCAAGTGTATAGGTCTTGACGATGGGGGCACCAGAAGCCAGGTAATAGACGACCTGTACCTGCACCGCCACCGCGTTGGGGTTTGCCAGGAGCAGCGATTGCGCATGTCCACTGCTCGTATCACCGTGCGCAAGGTACCAGCCTGTAGAAATATTACTACTCCCCATCGTTGTCGTGCTCCCAAGCAGCGGGCAGGAAGATGGGCCGCTACAGGAGTTGAGGGTGGTATTGAAGAAATCCTGGCGCTCGGCCACGATGGGCGAACCTGCAGTAATCACCGTCGCATGTATTACCGGCCTCAAGACGCTATTCACATTCACCTCGATGCGGCTCTGACCAGGCACTACCACTTTCTGCGTGATGACCTGTCCATCGGTGGTGAGATATTGGATCTGCACCGTGGTCGCCACAGGGGAAGGATTCGCCAGGATCAGGCGCTCGTTAAAGCCTGAAGTGGTGTTCCCTGCAGCAAAGTACCAGGTGGTTTGTGGCGCTGTTGCACCAACCACGGCGCTACCGCCACGCAAGGTGCTTTCTACCAGGTACTCAGGGCGCTCGATCAAGACGGGGGCGCTGGCATGAATGATCATGCCAAAGCGCGAGTTGGGCACAGCGCTATTGAGGATGATGGTACCCCGCGAACGAGCGGGTATGATGTACGCAGTGCGATAAATCGTACATAGGCCTCCACACAGGTAGCTAATGTTGTTAGTGACTGGCTGAGCTGAGGGATTGAGCACGGCTAAGAGAGTGTGCCAGCCGAAGGTGGTGTTACCCTCGGCGAAGTACCAGGTGGTGCTGAGCACCGGCGAGCCAAGGCTGTCGCTGGCTGCAACAAATGCACCCTTGTGCATGAACATGGTGCGCTCGGCCACGAAGGGCTGGTCACCCTGCACAATCATGCTGATCGCTTGATTTTCGCCAACTTGCGCGTTAATGTTCAGGACGAACTGGGATTGTGCAGGCACCTGGTAAGTGCGTGTTTGCGGAGGGGATTGCTGATACAGATAAGTGATTGAGATGGTGGTGGGTGAGGCTGATGGGTTGGTCAATGAGAGGTACTCAGTAGTGCCAATACCCGTGTAGCCTTCCGCAAAGTAATAGAGTTTGGGTAGTATGGGGACGATCGTTTCCGACAGCGTGAGCGGGGTAGCTCCCTGCGAGGAGAACGTGGTTCCCTGCTGCTGCAGGTCATAGACGAGTTGGTAGTTGCCCGCTAAGACTGGTGTGTGCAAGACGATAGGGATGGATGTCTTGCCGCCCATGGGGACATCGGCGGGAAGCGTGCCGATGCTGCCTGGACCAGCGATGGACGGATCGATAGGATGACCTGAGCTATCGAGCCAGCGGTAGCCAAGCGTTACCTGCGCACTGCCGGAGGCAGGCCAGGTCATAGCACCTATATTTTGCACCTGCACAGTGAGTTTGATGCTTGCACCGAGCGAAAGCGTGGTCGGGAGCGATACTGGATCGAAGACTTCAGCATAGCCTGCGACCCTGACGGAGTCGTCATGTACCTGCGCTCCTTGCTGCGAAAAGACGGTGGTACCCTGGAGCATGTCCCATTGCAGGATGTACGAAGCAGCCTGCGCGGGCGTATGCACTGGTACAGTGAGTGTGACGGAAGCACCGATACTGACGTCGTGGGGCAGTCCGACGAGAGCACTATAAATGACAGGATGATTTAAGTGGTCTGTACCAAGCCAACGATAGATGAGTTGGACGGCATCGTTGCCCGCGGCTTTCCAGGTGAAGTTGCTGGTGTTCTTGATAGTGATGCTGACGTTGGTGGTGCCGCCTGGCAGCATGGCAATTGGCGTAGTATCGTTGGTTACGTCAAAGTGATAGAGGGGCGATTGCACAGAGATGGGCGCGAACTCTACACCATCGGCGGCGAGCTGCAGACCGCTTTCGCCAGTGGCGTTGCTGAGTATGACGCGACCAGCCTGAGTTGCTCTGAAATAGTAGGTTCCGAGGCCGATCCACTGTGGGCCGGTGTTCTCCCAGCCGTATGGTCCCTGAAAGGAGCCGATGTGCTCTTCATCGACATAGACGGTATGCTGTAACTGCACGCCGGGATGCTGCGGGTCGGCGCTGTAGATGGTATAGGGTGCCCAGCCGCTGCTGGCGTGGTTATCATCGACGAAGACGCCGACTTCATAGTAGCCATCGGCGGATAAGCCGGGTCGCCAGGTAGCCGTTGCAGTGGCAGCACCAGGCGAGGTGACGGCCCAGTGCAGGCTACCGCCAATATCGGTGCTGGAGGTGGTGCGGTACCAGTTACCAGTGCTGCTCCAACCAGTTCCACCATCGTCAACCAGCGTTGAACCTGGGTAGACGGCACTGCCATTGGCGCTGAGGTTGGGGATGGTGGAACTCGTTCCTGGATCATCTACCCAGAGGTAGTGGTCGGGCACGACGTTGGGATCGGGATAGTTGCCGGTCCAACCAAAGGGGTCGGTGGCATTCCAATAGGGCAGATAGTAGGTAGCCAGGTGCAGGTGCGGACCTGTGGAGGAGCCAGTGGTGCCACTGGTACCAAGCTGCCATTGGGTACCTATATGATCGCCAACAGCTACGGTTAAGGCGCTGAGATGACCATAGGCGGTAACGAACCCATTGCCTTGGTCTACGGCTGCCCAAAGCCCCAGGGCGCTCTCGTGATTAAGGGGGTTGTACCAGCCTGCACGGATGACGGTACCTGCCGCTACACTGAGCACTGGCTCAAACCTCAGATTCAGATCATAGCCATTGTGTCCATCGTAGCAGTTGACGCCAGCGATGCAGGAGCCAATGCCGACATTCGTCCATCTCGCTCCATCGTAGCGCACAAAAAGGCCGTCGTTAACATACCAGGGCTTGTCGTGGTCAACAAATGAGACGGTACGCTGCAAAATGGTGCGACTGCCATAGTATGGACGATGCATGAATGGGGTGGGCCAGGAGGATGTATTGGCGGGCGCATTGAATTGGGCACTGCGTGATAGCACGGAGTGCGGGGCCCCTACATTGTTACGATGCGCACCTGGCTGTCCGGGATACGTTGCGGCATGTGTCAGGACAGATATACCTGGCATGCTCAAGAATATGGTAAGCAGAACGACAATGGAAATAAGTAGTTGTCTCGTCCTCATGATGTTTTGCTTTCCTTCACAGATAAAAACCTGGTAAAAAAGGGGATTTTCTGGGGACACCCCAGACCCCGGCAGGAGGCTGCGCCCCCTGCACCCCCGTTCCGGGGAGGTTTCTGGGGGCACCTCAGTCCCCGACAGGGAGGCTTCGCTCCCTGCACCCCCAAAACACCTACGATGACCCGATGGCGACTACGTTTGACATTGCGGGTGTGAGGGGCGAGACGGATGGTCGCGCCTGTGGACTGGCGACACGAGCGGACCAGTAGCGTGGTGCAGCGTTGGTCGGGTCGATGGCGGTAAAGGTGATGCTGGCACTATCGGCTGTCCAGGAAGGATTGAAGTTGATCTGCATACCCGTCTGGTTGGCAGAGGCGACTATCCACGACTGACCACCGACGATACTAACGACAGCAATGGCACTTTGTAGAGCTGACATTTGTGTATCGGCCTGGCGATTGCCTTCATTCGTGCGCACCACAAACGCTATCTTGCGACCATCGGGAGACCAGACAGGGATGTAGCCGTGACCGCCATCGGTGTCGGCTAAACGACGCTGCTGCCCTCCCCGGTTATTCATGACCCACAGGCCAGCGGGTTGGAAGGGTGTGGGACTATCCGAGAGACGTTCGTATGCAATAGTTGTGCTGTCAGGAGACCAGGTGAAGAGACCAGCAATAGACTGCGCACCACGCGGATTACTGAAGAGGTGCGTACGGCCGCTGCCATCTCTGTTGATCAACCAGGTGTCGCTGCCCATCCCCAGGCCAGCCGTGGTAGAGTAGATGATGCGCGAACCATCCGGGGATGGAGCGGCATCTACCAGATAGGCAGACGGCACGAGCATATCAATATTGATATGCTCGCCAGTAGCCGCATCGACCTCCCACAGACCTGGGTTCCAGCCACCGTTATCCATGGGTGCGGAAGGCCCCATAGGAAACATGGGACGATAGAGAAAGGTATGTCTCGTTGCACCGGGGAGCCAATGGAGAAAGTTGCCGAGAACATTGGCAGGCGTGAGACTTATGGTCATACCTTGGGTATCATACATCCAGACCTGCTCGCCATGGTCGCGTGTACCATCAATCGCCAGGTAGCGTCCATCAGGCGAGAGTTGCATGGTCAAGACACTATCAGACTCCTCAAGACCAAACTCGTCGGTGAAATGAGCAATGGGGTGCGGAGCGCTGAGCGGTTGATCATTGTCCCCCTTGAGCGCTCGGGCCAAAACGAAACCATCAGACTGCTTAAGCGTGTAGTAGAGATAGGCCGATGTATTTCTGCTGCCACTTGGAGATGCCAGGGCACCTCCTGTGGGTACTCCGATTCCCGCAGTTGCCCCGCTTCTTTGTTCATGGATATAGAATGCTGCCAGTGTCCCCACCAGCAGCAGGAACAGCAGTGCAATTGGCGACATCCGTCGCATGATATCCTCCATTCTTTGGGACCCGGCACCCACAAGGGTGCCACTACACTTCCTCTACCATCATCAAGGGTGCCAGGTTTCTACACCTATCTCTATCGGTCAATACTTGTATAAAATGAATAGAGGATATGAGCAGAATATTTAAATTGTTAGGAATTTACTTGCTATTCGCATCAACATGGGGTGATAGGTGCATTTATAGCTATCGATGAAGCGTACTACCTCACCACCCCAGCCACGTTTGAAGCGATAGACGCCTGCCATAGCCTCATCTTCGTCGTCGGTTTCAGGAATGCCCCAGAAGTCATACGAGGTGGCACCCTGTTGTTTGGCCCAGTGGATGGCCTCCCATTGGAGCAGGTAGTTGGGCATGAGGTTGCGTTGCTCGTTACTCGATGCACCATAGAGGTAGATGGCCCGTTTCGCTAGCAATCCAACGAAGATGCCCGCCAGTAGTTGTCCATGGTATTCTGCTAAGAACAACATAGCTTGATTACGTGGAGCAAAGATACGCCAGGCCGAGAGGTAGTAGTCGAGAGTGTGTATGCCAAATTGGTCGCGTTCACTCGTCGTCTGCAACAGTGCGTACCAGGCCTGCACATCCTCGACCGTTTGCGCCACACGCACTTCAACCCCTTTTCGTCCCGCAAGCCGTACATTGTAGCGCCACTTTTCCTTCATCCGCGTGAGCAAGGTATCCTCATCAGCGGTCAGATCAAGTAGAATCGTGCGTGCGGGCTGTATAGCATAAGTGGGATGAAACTGCATCGATGTAATACACTCTATGACGCGATCATTATCTGCCGCGTTTGCCTCGTGACCTGGTTCCATCCATAAAGCGAACGCTCCCTGCCTACGCAGTAGTGCATGGAGTTGCGAGAAGAAGGCCTGGCAGAGCAGGGGTTGTGACCAGTCAACGAGAGGCCCTTTAGGGATGTAGGCAAGATGGCCAGCCCACAGGGGAAGATGAGTTGCGGTGCGACGCAAGACTTGAGCGGCGGCGACTATCTGTTCCGTATCCCAGAGAGCGAGACGCAGCGGAGACCAGCCTGCACTGGCCTTGAGTTCTCCCCACCCCCAACTTTGCAAAAGGTGCCCATCGGGATGCTCGGTGACAAACTGATCCCACTGCTCGCGCTGCTCGACAGCACGTAAAATGAAGTGATGTGACATAGAATACCTCGTTCTTTTTTTGCATGCAACCCTGGTACTCACAAGGGGCACCACTACATTTCCCCCTGACACTTTCGCGTTCATCGGCCCGCAAGCGGGCCTCACATCTTTTTGTGTCGAGTGGGCGGTATGTGGCGCAGCCACATACCGCCCACTCGACACGTTTCTTCATAAGCGACCCAGGGGTCGCGAGTCCTCAATTCAAAAGGTGTCAGGGAGAGAACCCCTTGGCTGAAACGTAGCTACCATAGCAGGTATGGTACAACAGTGATGATCTCCGGTGCTATAATAACGAAGGATGTCAAATGTAGGGTAGGAGTGGCTACGGAGTGGTGAAGCCCTACCCTGCGCCCAAAGAGCAAAGACGTCGGCCATAGAGGCGACAGGAGGCAACTTGTGAAAATAGTGATCCTTGGGTGTGGTCGTGTTGGCTCAACACTGGCCAGTATGATGGATCAAGAAGGACATACAGTATCGATCATCGACTCCAGCAGTGAAGCCTTCCGGCGACTCGCGCCTGGTTTTAAGGGCGAGACCGTGATAGGCAATGGCGTCGACGAGGATGTGCTGATACGCGCTGGTATTAGAGAGGCTGACGCATTTGCGGCAGTCACCAATGGCGATAACCGGAACATCATGGCGAGCCAAATTGCGAAAGATATCTTTAATGTCAAAAAGGTTGTTTGCCGTATCTACGACCCAATCCGCGAGAGTACGTACCATGAACTCGGCCTTGAGACATTCTGCCCTACGACAATCGGTGCAGATATGATGTTCAAAGCTATTGTCGGCAGCAAACAGAGCAAATAGCGGGAAAAGATTAGAGGAAACCAGATGTATATTATTATCGGAGGTGGTGGCGATATCGGCTACTACCTCACTAAGGCGTTGTCAGGTTCGGGGCATGAAGTTCTCCTCTTAGAGAAAGGTGCGACTCGCTTTCAAGCACTTAGTGAGGAACTTGGTCAATCCGTAGTCCGCGGCGATGCATGCGAGGCCAGGACGATGGAGGAGGTCGGGGCAAAGCGAGCCGATGTTGTGATTGCAGTTACAGGCGACGACGAGGATAACCTGGTCATTTGCCAAATGGCCAAGTTGCGCTTCAAAGTTGCCCGGACAATTGCTCGCCTGAATAATCCCAAGCATACGGCGATTTTTCAGAAATTGGGCATCGATATAACGGTTAGTCCCACCAAGTCTATCCTCTCGCTGATTGAGGCCGAGCTACCTGGCTTTAATTTTGTACCACTTATGACGCTGAAGAGCGCAGGATTAGAAATCATAGAGGTGCGTGTGCCGGCAGAGTCACCCATCGTGGGGAAGACGTTGCGTGACATCGACCTGCCACGTAGTGGCAATCTCGCCCTGATTATTCGTGGCAAGGAGCCGATCATTCCTACCGCGGAAACACAGATCAACGCCGATGATGAGGTGTTTGCACTGGTGAGCCCCGAGGGCGAAGAGGCGCTACGCCAGGCATTTGAGTCGGCATAGAGCGACCTCAAGGACGATTTATGACCCCCAAATTATTGACGCGCCGCGTCAATAATTTGGGGGTTATTACCATCACTCCTCCTCCACCTGGGCAGCAGTAACCTCTTGCTTCTTGCTTCCAGTTTCTGGTGGGCTTAGCCCTGTATCGTCTAGTGGACGACTGGTAGGACGACGCGGAACCCAGGGCGTACGCTTTTTCGCGAGCATCTCCTCAGCAGTCTCGCCTCGTGCAGAACGGTAGATGCTGGCAACGACAACCCAGGCAGCCGCCACAATTGGGGTGGCCAGCAAGGCTCCAAAGGCTCCAAACAACTGAAAAAATATAAATAACGCCAGGATAGAGGCGACCGGGTGGAGGCCAACTGCATGCCCGACAATGCGAGGCCCCAGAATATTGCTCTCAACTGCCTGAACGGCAACAAAGTAAAGGATGATCCAGAGTGTGCGCGGAACCGCGGCGGGCAGGAGGAGCGAGATGAGAATGGCTGGAATAGAGGCCAGGCCAGGCCCTACCATCGGAATAGTTTCAAAGAGGAAGGCCAGTACACCGATGATCAGTGCGTAGTCCCTCAACCCCAGAAATGCACAGCCTACCCCAGCCAACACACCGATAATGGTTGCCAGGAAGAGTTGCCCGCGAATGTATCTGCCCACCACGCGATTCAGAGCATCCTCGAACAAGAGGAGGTGGGGCACCGATCGTTTAGGTGCAATACTAAACAGGCTATCCCGGATGCGCTTACCGTCCAGCGTAAGATAGAAACTCAGAACAAGGACCACCAGGATGTTTACAAAGGCATTGGTCACGGCAAGAACAATATTCAGAGCGTTTTGCGCCGCTGCTTGGGCAAAGTTCGTCATTTCGCCCTGGATCTGAGAGATTGCCGCGTCAATATTCTTTTGTGGAATACCATTATCCACCAGAAATTTCTGGAATGTCTGAAACTGAGTTGGCAGAGCATTGAAGAAACTATTCACTGTGCCCTGGAAGGCTTGCACCTGCTTGATAACTGAGAAGACCAGCGCATAACTGAGTCCGCCCAGGATGGCCAGCATAACAGCATACACAATGAGGGTTGCAACCAATCGCGGCATGTATCTGCCTAGCAAGTTTACTGCAGGTGTGAGCAAAAACGCCACTCCCATGGCGAGCAAGAGCAGTAGAACGACCTGTACAAATTGGCCCAGGATCAACCATGCGGCCCACAGTATAATACCAACGCAAATGACGCTTATCAGGATATCGCGTACTCGCTCCCAGTGTACTCTTTCCATGCCGTTTATCCCTCGTGTATCACATCATTCTATATAGTTATTGTGGCAGGTTTTTGCCAAAAGCACAAGGTGCGCTCGTTCTCTATATTAGAAAACGCTTCGAGGGATGAAACTTTTTACGATTTTTTGGCGTCATTTCTAATAGTGAGAACGCTCAGGGGGAGATTCTTATGCATGTTGGGCCTGCGAATATACTAATGGTAGTCTCATGTAACTCGTGTTAATTTCATCTACGATATTCGTCTATTATCATACGAGGACCTTAACGTATCCTTTGCGGACATACCGAAAGAGGGCACAACCATGGACATATCAACTGCAATAGCAACAACACAGTTTGTTCTGGTCTCTACACTCCTTGGATTTTTAGTGATCTGGATGGTCACCTTTGCAGTGCTCGCCCTCTATCCAAATCGAACGAAGAACAAGAACAGCCAGCTAGAAGAGCTACCGACGCCTGCTCGACCATTGCCGGTTATCTCTGCACCGAGGATGATGCATAAGGTAAGCCTTATATCTGCACATTCTCACCAGGACGCACCGGGCGAAATGCTCCATTATCGTTGATAAACACAAAACGGCTGCCTTGCACACTCACGATCATATCTGGCTTCCCATCACCATTCACATCTTTGAAGCTCAGCGTTACCACTGCCAGGTCCTGGCCTTGCCCGATCAATGTCGGCCCAACATAGATTTTGGCTTTCGAGGCATCACCACCGGGAAACTCAATGATCTCTATATGACGGTTCAAGTTCAATGCAATAAAATGACTTGGATTGGCTGCTGAATCATTATGACCGACCACGGCATCCGTTTGAAACGTCCGAGGGCGACCATAGTGCCAATCGTCTAGAGTAATCTGCCACCAATTTGCCAATACATTCAACACAACCCATCCCATAACCATAACGAGCATTGCCAGCCCTACGAATACAAGCCAATGGAGGCGATGCCTACGTCTGCCCCTA
>WNGL01009020.1_pt1 | contig 11595 bp, 21 predicted proteins | sample 5400591 | NCBI WGS metagenome assembly WNGL01 (sample SAMN13153377, study PRJNA577476) | soil metagenome | isolation source: 80 cm soil or saprolite under Garry oak tree replicate 1 | place: USA:California | collected 2016-06-15
CAGCGCGTCCGCAAGGAGAACGTCCAGCGCGCGCGCCAGGTGAGCGCGCCGCGCGCCCGCAAGGACAGAGTGGCGAGCGTACCCCGCGTCAACCACGCCCGCAGGGTGAGCGTCCAACGCGTGCTCAAAGCGAACGCGCGCCCCGTGCGCAGGCCGGGCAGGTCGAGCAGGCTCCAGTGGCACAATCCACGTCGGCAGAGCAGGTCGAGCAAGCTCCAGTGGCGCCATCGGCGCCGGTGGAACAGATCAAACAGGCTCCAGTGGTTGAACCAGCGCCCGTGGAAACGCCGCCAACACCAGAGGCTGGCGCGACTCAGACCGAGTAGAGGAGATTCTAAGCCATGTTATTGGCACCGTCACGTACAAAGTACCGCAGACAACATCGCGGTCGCATGAAAGGCACTGCCCAGCGTGGCAACGCGCTCGCCTTTGGCGAGTTTGGGCTGCAGGCCCTGGAACCATGCTGGATGGAGGCTCGTCAAATCGAGTCGGCGCGTATCGCCCTGACCCGCTTTATGAAGCGCGGTGGTAAAGTGTGGATCCGTGTCTTTCCAGATAAACCGGTCACCGCCAAACCTGCCGAAACCCGTATGGGTAGCGGTAAAGGCGCCGTTGATCATTGGGTAGCAGTTGTTAAACCAGGACGTATTATCTTCGAAATTGGCGGCGTTTCGGAAGAAGTTGCCAAAGAAGCTGTACGCCTGGCTAGCCACAAACTGCCGGTCGCGTGTCGCTTTATTACACGAGGGGAGGCGGAAAGTGTCGAAGCTTAATGAACGTCGTAAGCAGGTCGCTGAATATACCGCGGGCGAAGCGACGCGTGAACTCAAAGAACTGCGCTTAAAGCTGTTCAACCTTCGTTTGCAACAGCAGCGCGGCGAAGTAAAGAACAATCGCGTTTTCGCACAAACCCGCAAGGATATTGCGCGCTTGCAACACCGCCTGACACAGTTGGAGGGTGAAGAATGACACAACAAAGCGTAACCTCCACGCAGCAGAGTACGGCCCCCCAAAAGGGCCGCCGCCAACAAAAAGTTGGGCGCGTGGTAAGCAATAAAATGGATAAAACGATAGTAGTTGTCGTGGAATCTTTAAAAAAGCATCGCATCTATAAACGCACATATAAGCAGACGAAGCGATTTCAAGCGCATGATGAAGAGAATGTCTGTCAGATTGGTGACATGGTACGCATCGAAGAGTGTCGCCCGCTGAGCAAAATGAAGCGTTGGCGTTTGATAGAGATCATCAAACCGGGTAGTGGCATTGTTCCTGTCGAGGAAGTGCTGGCTGAGGTTGATCCCGACCTGCTATCTACAGATTCCGGCGATACGGAAGAATAAGGAGATAATGGGATGATTCAGCCACAATCACGCTTGAAAGTCGCCGATAATACTGGCGCAAAAGAAATTATGTGTATTCGCGTTCTTAGCGGTTCTGCCAAGCGTTATGCAGAAGTTGGCGACATCATTAAAGCTACTGTGAAACAGGCCGCGCCCAATAGTCAGGTGAAAAAGGGCGAGGTCGTCAACGCTGTAGTGGTGCGAGTTGCGAAAGAATATGTGCGACCCGATGGCTCGCATATCCGCTTTGACGAGAACGCTGCTGTCATTATTGCCGCTGGTAATAACCCGCGTGGTACTCGTATCTTTGGCCCGGTGGCTCGCGAATTGCGCGAACGAAACTTTATGAAGATCATTTCGCTTGCGCCGGAAGTGCTCTAACTCGGCTCAGGAGAGTGAGAGGAAGTAGATGGCAACAAAACAAAAAGAGAAAAAGCCTCTTCACCTCGCCAAAATGAAAATCAAAAAGGGTGACACCGTTTTGATCATCACGGGCAAGGACAGAGGAAAGCAGGGAACGGTTTCGCGGGCCATGCCGCAGGATAATAAAGTCATCGTTGAGGGTCTCAATATTGTCAAAAAGCATGTACGTCCACAGGGCCAGACCCGTCAAGGGGGCGTTATCGAGAAGGCGATGCCGATCCAGGTCTCAAACACGATGCTGATCTGCACCGAGTGCGGTGAGCCTACACGCGTAGCGCTTGATCGTCGCCCGTTGGGAACCGATCAAAAATTACGGCCCGTTCGTGTGTGCAAGAAGTGTCATAAGGTTATTGAAGACCGGATGAGGAGTAGTTAGACATTATGGCATCAAGGTTGAAAGAAAAATATCAACAAGAGGTCGTGCCAGCCCTGCGTAAGGAGTTTAACTACAAAAATCCAATGCAGGTACCAGGCGTCCATAAAGTGGTCGTCAATATCGGATTGGGCGAGGTTATCCAGAATGCTAAAGCGATGGATGCCGCCATTTCAGATCTGGCCGCCATTACTGGGCAACGACCGGTCATCACGCGGGCCAAACGTTCAGTGGCCGCGTTCAAACTGCGCGAAGGGATGCAGATCGGCTGCATGGTCACGCTGCGCGGCGACCGCATGTTCCATTTTCTCGATAAACTTCTAAATGTAGCGCTGCCCCGCTTGCGAGACTTCCAGGGCGTCTCCCCTGAAGCTTTCGATGGCCGCGGCAACTATACTCTGGGGTTGCGGGAACAATTGGTCTTTCCCGAGATTGACTACGATAAGGTCGATAAGGTGCGCGGTATGGAAGTGAGTATTGTAACGACTGCTCGCACTGACGAAGAGGGGCGACGGCTGCTCAAATTGATGGGCATGCCCTTTAAGAAATAGCGCTGGAGGGCGAAATGGCAAAAACCTCAATGATTGTGAAGTCGAAGCGGAAACCACGCTTCAAGGTGCAGCAGCATAACCGCTGCAACATCTGCGGGCGGCCTCGCGCTTACATGCGCAAATTCGGTCTGTGCCGCATTTGCTTCCGCGAACGGGCGTTACGTGGTGAGCTGCCCGGCGTGACCAAGTCGAGCTGGTAGTCGCGAATATGTGAAAGGGCGTAAGGACGAAAACGTCAAGTATGTTGAATGATCGCGAGAATTCGCGTTTTCTGTCCTTCGTGATTATGGAGGATTTCCATGAATATGACTGATCCTGTTGCGGATATGCTCACGCGCATCCGTAATGCGGTCGCCGCACGGCATACTCGCGTTCTGATACCGGCCTCGAAAATGAAGCTGGCAATCGCGCGTGTGCTGAAAGAAGAAGGCTACATTAAGGATATCGAAATTCTGAAGGATAACCCCCAGGGGACCATCCGTGTGACGCTGCGCTATGTTGATAAGCAACCGGTGTTGACACAACTGAAGCGCATCAGCAAACCAGGACTTCGCGTCTATACGAAGAAGGCTACTATCCCGCGCGTCAGAGGCGGACTGGGAGTGGCTATTCTTTCGACTCCAAAAGGTTTGATGACGGGCCATCACGCCTATCAGCAGGGCCTGGGGGGCGAAGTCATCTGCTACGTTTGGTAACCGTAAGGGCGAGGTTGAACCTCGCCCGGTGTACCGTAGGGGCGAGGTTCAACCTCGCCCGAAGAAAGGCAGGTTTACCATGTCTCGTATCGGACGAGCTCCAATATCCGTGCCGCCAAAAGTGCAGGTGAGCTGGAGTGATGGCAATCTCGTATCCGTGAAAGGACCCAGGGGCGAGCTATCGTGTCAGATTGATCCTGCGCTGTCTCTAAAGCTTGAGGATGGTATTTTGAGCGTTAGCCGCCCAACTGATAGTAAAGAGCACAAGGCGAAACACGGTCTCTATCGTTCTCTGGTCAACAATATGGTGGTTGGAGTAACGAATGGCTATTCAAAACAGTTGGAAATTCACGGTGTTGGATACCGCGCCTCGAAGGTGGGCGAGAACCTGGTTATTCAGGTAGGCTACTCTCACCCGGTCGAAGTACAACCACCGCGGGGAATTTCTTTTACCATTGATGGCGTTGATCCAGCCACCAAAGCAACGAGAGTCAGTGTCATCGGCATTGATAAACAGTTGGTAGGTGAGATGGCTGCGACCATCCGTCGTATCCGCAAACCCGAACCATATAAAGGCAAAGGTATTCGTTACACCGGAGAAATCATTCGCCGCAAAGCCGGCAAAGCCGGCAAAGTAGGCGGCAAAAAGAAGTAGGGCAGAGCAAATGATTAAAAAATTTAACGCCAATAAGGCGCGGCTGCGGCGGCACCTGCGAATGCGACACCATTTGGTAGGCTCAACAGAGCGCCCGAGACTGTGCGTGTTCCGCAGCGGTCATCACATCTACGCGCAAGTAATTAATGATACAACTGGTGAAACGCTGGCCGCGGCCTCATCCATTGATGAAAGCCTGCGCGGCTTTACGCCTGCCCCGCCACTGCCTGTTGAGAAACGAAGCATAGAAGAGCAAGCAGCGCCAGTGGAGTTGGCCGCTGAAGCAGCTCCCGCGAAAAGCAAGGGCGCCAGGGCCGAGAAGCCGGCACAGAAAGCTCCAGCCAAAGGCGGGCAACCCCAGAAAGGTAGCGCTGGCAAAGGCGGCAAGCCTTTCACACAGGTCAAGACCTTGCTGCCCTCCGCACAAAAGAGCGCGGCAAAGACCCCTGTCGAGGCATTGGTCGCCATTGCGCACAATCGAAAAGTAGCGACCGCTCGCGAGGTGGGCAAGCTGGTTGCCCGGCGCGCGAAAGAGAAGGGCGTTAGCCGTGTTGTCTTTGATCGAGGAGGCTATGCCTATCATGGGCGAGTGGCCGCGCTTGCGGAAGGCGCTCGTGAAGTAGGCCTGGATTTCTAGGCCGCGAGGAGTAAAATGCCAAAAATAGATGCTACAAAACTAAACCTGGAAGAAACGGTTGTACAAGTGAGCCGCGTCTCAAAGGTGGTCAAAGGTGGCCGGCGCTTTAGCATTCGGGCACTGGTGGTTGTTGGTGATCACAATGGCTATGTCGGTTGCGGCCTGGGCAAGGCCAGTGAATATACAGAAGCTATTCGCAAAGGGGTAGAAGATGCCAAGAAGAACCTGATCCAGGTACCTCTTGCCGGGTCAACTATACCCTTTATGGTGACTACCCGCTTTGGCGCCTCTGAAGTCATGCTCAAGCCTGCGGCGCCTGGCACAGGCGTGATTGCCGGTGGGGCAGTGCGTGCCGTTATGGAATCCGTAGGCGTGCGCGATATCTTGACCAAGACGCTTGGCAGTACCAATAAGGGGAACACCGTTCATGCCTGCTTGAAAGCTCTGCGTGAATTGCGCTCTCCCGAAGTTGAGGCCGCGCGCCGTGGCAAGACGGTTGCTGAAATACTTGGTAAGAAGCGAGCTGAACAGATCGTCGCTGCCAATGCTTACGCGGCTGAGCAAGCTGCCGCTGCTCGCGCTGCTCGTGAAGAGGAAGCGCGTGAGAGCAGAGCCGCATCGTCAGGCCGCAGGGGTAGCGGTGATCGTGATCGTCGTGGCGGCGATCGGCGCGGCACTAGCGGTGGCGTCGGTCGTAGTGGCGGCGGCGACCGACGTGGCGGCGGCGGTGGTGGTGATCGCCGTAGATAGCCGCCCATAGGAGTAAATGAACCATGGCAATACTGCGTATAAAATATATTAAAAGCTCAATTGGCTATCCCAAGGATCAAAAAGCGACAATCCAGGCACTGGGGTTCCGCAAGCTTCAGCAGACGGTTGAGCATGAAGACAACCCTGCTATACGTGGCATGATCCGGAAGGTGATTCACCTGGTGCAGGTAGAGGAGACTGTCAGTGAAACTCTCTGATTTGCGACCAGCTCCTGGTTCGCACAAAGCAAAAAGGCGTGTAGGCCGTGGACACGGCTCCGGTCGTGGCAAGACCGCGGGGCGCGGCACAAAAGGTCAGAAAGCGCGTACCGGTGGTAATATCCATCGAGCATTCGAAGGTGGCCAGACGCGCCTGGTGAAACGATTACCCTTTATGCGTGGTTTGGGTAACAGCAATACGCTTTTCCGCAAAAACTATGCAATCATTAATCTCACCGATCTCGCACAGTTTGAGGCCGCTACTCAGGTGACGCCTGAGCGACTGGTGGAGCAGAAATTGATCACCCCTGCTCAGGGCCGGGGCCTGGTCAAAGTGCTTGGAAATGGTGAAGTGGATCGTGCTCTATCAGTACGTGCCCACAAGTTTTCCGCCAGTGCGCGCGCGAAAATTGAGGCGGCTGGCGGTACTGTCGAGATCATTCCAACGAAAGTCTATGAAAAGACTAAAAGACGTAAAGACCAGGACAAGAATACACCCTACGTCTTCGTGCCCAGGGCATAACCCCCCTGGCGGCCTGCTTGGCTGGTTGTATCTCATCGTCACTGCGTAAAGGAGGCTTTCATGTGGGAACGACTGCGGAGTATCTGGACGGTTCCCGATCTACGCAATAAGATTCTCTTCACGCTGGGGATGCTATTGATTTTCCGCGTCCTCGCCCATATTACCGTGCCCTTAACATTCACTGAACAACAGAACCTGGTGAAACTCTTCTCGGGGAGTGGAAATCAAAATCTGGGTCAACTGCTTGGACTGTTGGATGTCTTTTCCGGTGGGTCTCTGCAAACGTTCTCCATTGTCGCGTTGGGAGTCTATCCCTATATTACCGCTACAATTGTGATGCAACTTTTGCAACCGATCATCCCGGCGCTGCAAAACCTTTCAACCCAGGGGGAAGCTGGTCGTCTGCGCTTCAGCCAGATCACCCGCATCATCACTGTTCCCCTGGCTTTTTTACAAGCATTGGGACAGACGGCGATCTTTGTGCGCGCGGGCGTTCTTGATCCAAATAGCTTCGGCCTCTTCGGTCCGAATTGGTTGGAGACGCTCTCTATCCTGCTCTCGTTGACCGCTGGCACTATGATTCTGGTCTGGATTGGTGAATTAATCACCGAGAAGGGTATCGGCAATGGTATCTCGTTGATCATCTTTGGCGGCATCGTCAGCCGTTTACCTCAATTGATCCGTGAGGGCTACCTGACTGCTACCTCTACCGCTGGCAGCATCGTTAGTATTGCGGTCTTCCTGCTTATTGGCTTGCTGACAGTCGTCGGCATTGTCTATATATACCAGGGGCAGCGGCGTGTTCCGGTACAGTATCCCACCAAGCGTATGGTCGGGCGTGGTATGTTGGTTGGCTCTGCCCAGACAACGTACATTCCTATGCAGGTGAATAGCGCGGGTATGATCCCGCTCATCTTCGCACAGTCTATACTGATCTTTCCCGCGGTACTTTCACAGTACCTGGTATCAAGTAACGTGACATGGCTATCGAACGCGGCTAACTGGGTTGGTCTCTACATTGCCAATACCACGCTCTGGTACTATTGGGCGATCTTCTTTTTATTAGTCTTCGCTTTCACCTACTTCTATGCGTACGTCGTATGGCAGCAGCAGAACATTCCAGAAAATCTGCAGAAGCAGGGAGCATTTATTCCTGGCTACCGACCAGGAGAACCAACCAGCAAATACCTGGTGACGATCCTCAATCGTATCACATTGCTCGGCGCGCTCTTCCTCGGCACAGTAGCGGTATTGCCGTACTTTGCCAGGGTAGGTGGTAATCAGTTATTGAGTTCGGCTGCATTGCTGATTGTAGTTGGTGTCGTGCTGGATACCGTCCGGCAACTCGAAGCACAAATGGTCATGCGTAACTATTCGGGTTTTCTATCATAGGTAAGGGTGCACTACATTGCACCCTTCGCATCACTGTGAATCGCTGGGGCGCAATGTTGCGTTTTAACGAACTTCCGACGGAGGAGAGAAAAACGTGAATATTATCCTGATCGGCGCGCAAGGTTCGGGGAAGGGGACACAAGCAGATAAGCTTACCCGCTCCCTGGGCGTTCGCCATATTGCTAGTGGCGATATGTTCCGCAAAGCTTTTGATGAGAAAACAGAGTTGGGCATAAAGGCCAAAGTCTATACTGATCGTGGGGAACTGGTTCCCGACGAGATCACCGTGGCGATGGTCCTCAGCCGTATTAAAGAGCCGGATTGTGCGCAAGGTGTGCTGTTGGATGGGTTTCCGCGAACTGTTTCGCAAGCCCAGGCACTGGATGCAGGATTGGAGACTGGACGGCATATCGACCTGGCGATCTACTTGAACGTTCCAAGAGAGGAACTGCTGCAGAGGCTCTCAGGGCGCTATATTTGCCAGGCCAATCAACACGTTTACCATATATACGCTCACCCACCGAAGGTAGCAGGTGTGTGTGATCTGGATGGAAGCGCGTTGTATCAACGCTCCGATGACCGGGGAGAAGCGGTACAGAAACGTCTCGACATCTTTTTCAATGAGACCATTCTCCTGCTCGACTATTATGGCGCGCAGCAGAAAACCATTGAAGTAGACGGCAATCAGGATATTGAGCAGGTTCACACGGCTATTCTGAACCAGGTCAATGCTTTTATGGCGAGAAAAAGTGAGGGGTGATGCAGGAGCAATACCTGTAGCCTTTATTGAGAGAAACCATCATGGCGCCTATCAAAAAGTCGAAAGAAGAACTGGCAAGTATACGCGAAACAGGTCGAATCGTCGCAGATGTGCTGGCAGAGTTACGCACTGCTGTACATCCCGGTGTGACGACCGGGGAAATAGACCATATCGGAGCGGAGGCCCTACAGCGCCGCGGGGCTACATCAAGCTCTTTGGGCTATCATGGTTATCCGAAGTCGCTTTGTACGTCTATAAACGATGAGGTAGTCCATGGTATTCCAGGTGGGCGTGTGTTACAAGAAGGTGATATTGTCAGCATCGACTTTGCTGCTTGTTATCAGGGCTGGCACGCGGACTCAGCCATAACCGTGCCGGTAGGAACAGTGTCGCCTGCAGCGCAGCGACTGCTGAAAGTGACAGAAGATGCGCTCTATCGCGGCATTGCGGCGGCTCGCGCCGGGAATCGTACGCATGATATCAGTCGAGCGATCCAACAGTACGTTGAAGCGGCTGGTTTCTCGGTAGTGCGCCAGTATGGCGGGCACGGAGTGGGTCGAAGTATGCACGAAGATCCCCAGGTATTGAACTATATTGAGCCGGGGTATCCAGGCTTTTTGTTGAAACCAGGTATGGTTCTCGCTATTGAGCCAATGGTCAATATGGGAGCAAAGGAGACTCGCGTCCTTGCTGATGAATGGACGGTCGCCACAGTCGATGGCAGCTATTCCGCGCATTTTGAGCATACAGTAGCGATCACCGAGGGAGGCGCAGAGATACTCACATTGCCCTGAAATCCCCTCTCGACAGAGAGAGATATTTGTGGTATAATTCGTAGTTGGCTGCAGCAGTGTCAACTGCTGCCATTTTATAACTCTTGGGAATAGTCACATTAGCACTCATCAATCAAATAAAAGCGCGAACCTGTTTTGCAAAAGCGTGTCACGGCTGCCGCGCCTGATGCATTCCTTGTAGGTTCGCCAGCGACGCGCCGATTAGAGAAAGGAACCTATGCCAAAAAAGGATGAGATCGAAGTAGAGGGCAAAGTGCTGGAGGCCCTCCCCAATGCCATGTTTAAGGTTGAAATTGACGAGCAACACCAGGTCCTGGCTGTCCTCTCAGGCCGCATTCGAATGAACTTCGTGCGCATTGTGCCGGGCGATAAGGTGAGAGTAGTATTATCACCGTATGATCTAACTCGAGGCCGCATAACATGGCGTGTAAGGTCGTGAGGTGGAAATCCCCAATGTTCCTTTTTTTATCGGCGACAAATTCGTTCGTAGAGAACTGCAATAAATGGACAGCTAAAAGTGAGGAGAACGACGCGTTTCCCTCAAACCGTTGTCCTGAAAGTAATTTTTTCATCTGATCTATGAGGAGGGCAAGCCATGAAAGTGCGTGCCTCAGTGAAACCGCGTTGTGAGAACTGCAAGGTAATCCGTCGCAATCGTGTAATGATGGTTATCTGTAGCAAAGATCCAAAGCATAAACAGAGACAGGGCTAACATGTAGGGGCGCCCCTCGCGGGCGCCCTGTGGGAACCACTATTGGAGGGAAACATGGCTAGAATCGCCGGCGTTGACATTCCACGGGATAAGCGCGTGGAGATTTCGCTGACGTACATTTACGGGATCGGCCTCACAACGAGCAGAAAGATCCTGGAGCGAACCCGCATTAACCCGGATATACGGGTGAAAAACCTGACCGAAGAAGAGGTCAACCGTCTGCGCGAAGTAATCGACCGCGAGCAAAAAGTCGAGGGAGACCTGCGCCGCGAAGTAGACATGAACATCAAGAGGCTGATTGAAATCGGCTGTTATCGCGGCATGCGGCATCGCCGTAACCTTCCGGTACACGGTCAGCGTACACGCACCAATGCGCGTACACGCCGTGGACCAAAGAGAACCGTAGCTGGCAAGAAAAAATCCGTGGCTAAGAAGTAACATAACGAAGGGGAGGTATTGCAGAAGCATGGCAGCAGGAGACAAAAAGAAACCGACAGGCAAACCAAGGCGGCGTGAACGAAAGTCCATTCCGCGTGGGCAAGCCCATATTCAAGCAACGTTTAATAATACAATTGTGACCTTGACTGACCCCAATGGTAACGTTATCTCGTGGGGTAGTGCTGGTGGACAGGGATTCAAAGGCTCCCGTAAGAGCACTCCTTATGCCGCGCAGGTCACCGCTGAGACGGCCGCTCGTAAGGCGATGGAACATGGCCTACGCCAGATTGAAGTGTTTGTAAAAGGCCCTGGCTCCGGTCGAGAGGCAGCGATTCGTTCACTACAAAACGCTGGCCTTTCCGTCACTTCCATTATCGATGTAACACCTATTCCGCACAATGGCTGCCGACCGCCCAAGCGGCGGCGTGTATAACTCGCGCTGTGCGTGTGAGGAGGATTGAACTGAATGGCACGTTATACCGGCCCCGTTTGCAGGCTCTGCAGGCGTGAGGGGGTAAAACTGTTTCTTAAAGGCGACAAGTGCATGACAAAATGCACGCTCGAACGTCGCAATACTCGACCAGGACAACACGGCACTAGCCGTCCGCGCAAGGCATCTGGCTATGCGCTGCAATTGCGCGAGAAACAAAAAGTTCGCCGCACTTACGGCGTTCTAGAGCGCCAATTCAAAAAGCACTTCAATACCGCGGCTCGTCGCCCTGGCAAGACCAGCGAGAATCTGCTGCAGGTACTGGAAATGCGCCTGGATAACCTCGTGTATCGCCTCGGCTTCGCGGACTCTCGTGCTCAGGCTCGCCAGCTCGTGAACCATGGGCATTTCGCCGTCAATGGCCGCAAGACCGATATTCCTTCGTTTATTGCCAAGCCAAACGATGTGATCTCTGTGCGTGAACGCGCAAAAGGACTGGAATACTTCAAGGTCCGGGTGTTATTGCTCGCACAGAAGGGGGTGCCTGCCTGGCTTAGTTTGAATATTGATGAAATGAGTGGCCGTGTCTTGACACTGCCGTCACGAACCGATCTTGAACTGCCCTTTGAAGAGCAGATGGTGGTTGAACTTTATCAGCGCTAATCGTACGTTGAGTCGGCGGATGGGAACATGCCTTCACGGTCCCCATGGGGCCGCAACAGGGCAAAACTCTTGGACTACCAAAGTTTCTGCTTACGAGTTTCGATGGTAGAAAAAGAAAGGCAGGTTTGAACCTTGCAAGATAGTATTACTCTGCCTCGCATAAAAAATACAAAAACACAGGGTAACTATGCGAGCTATGATATTGAGCCTTTAGAGGCTGGGTATGGAATGACCCTGGGCA
>WNGL01027580.1_pt1 | contig 11595 bp, 13 predicted proteins | sample 5400591 | NCBI WGS metagenome assembly WNGL01 (sample SAMN13153377, study PRJNA577476) | soil metagenome | isolation source: 80 cm soil or saprolite under Garry oak tree replicate 1 | place: USA:California | collected 2016-06-15
AACCGCAACGGCCGGCGCCACCAGGTCAAGCTCAGCCGCAGCCGCCGCACACAGCAGAACTTGCCATTTGTGATTAGACCATCGAGCAGGGCTGCAAGCAGGTCAAAGACGAGCTCGGCTGGGCCGACTTCCAGGTCCGCTCCGACCTCGCCATCCGCCGCCACCAGGCCCTGGTCACCTGCGCGTTCAGCTTCTGCCGGGACGCCTGGTTCGCTGATCACCCGCCCCGGCATGATAGTGCGGCACCGCGGCCGGAACCCGGCCGCGGAGAGAGGGGGGCCGTCCGCCGCCGCACCACCGCCGGCGCCGTCATGGCCGCGGGCGCTGCGCGCGATACGCGCCTGGCTTTCCCCCTGGATCGCGCTGCAACGCTGGTGGCCAGCATGGTCAGATGCGCCCCCGCCCCGGCAGCTGCAAGCCTTGATGACGGCCCTGCAGGCAGGCCACGGCCTGCACCTCTACATCCCGAATTAACAAACTACCGTTAACCCGAAGTTCCCCCCAAGCCGATTGGCCGACGCGTTTGACCAGGTGATAGAGCCCTTGATCACGGAGATTACATGACTACGTAGTCATGAGCCGTGACTGTTTTGCCTGGTCAGCGCCTATGTCGGCTCCCTGCCGGGGGGAACTACGGCTTAACGGGCCGGGCGGCACGCCGTTGCGGGACTGGTTTGCGGGACGAGTTTCACCGCCTGATCCGGCAGGCACGGCAGCTGTCCCGGAAACGACCGATTCCAGGACGGGGAACCTGGGCTTCACCAGTCCTGCGGCGGTCCCGTGGGCGATCAGTTCGCCTTCGGCTATCGGACAATCCGTCCCAGCCGGCGTTCCCCTTGGGGGACTGAAGCTCCGAGCAGGCGTCGGCTACTGGCGTCCGGCGAGGCGCCAGCGCAGCGGGGTTGTGCCGTGAGCGTTCCGGAAGGTTCTGACGAGATAGGCGGGGTCGGAGTAGCCGACGCTGTGTGCAACTGCGGTGATGCTCAGATTCGTTTCGGTGAGCAGTCGTCGTGCCTGTGCCATGCGGCGTTCGGTTATCCATTCGAGCACTGGCCGTCCGGTCTTGCGCCGGACGACGGTGGTGAGGTGGCCGCTGGAGATGTTGACGGCTGCGGCGACGTCGGTGAGTGAGATGCGCTCGTGGTAGTGCTTCTCGATGAAGTCGAACACCTCGGCCAGTAGTGGTTCGTCGCTGAGTCTGAGGTCGCCGGCGATGTCGGCCGCGAGCCGGGAGACGTCGACGAGCAGGAGGCTCAGGTGCGCGATGACGGCCTGGCGGTAGCCGTCGCGGCGGGTCCGGAGCTCGCGGTCGAGTGCGGCAAGCCGCGCTGACCATACGGGTCGGTCGGCGGTGGGCACGCTCAGCCGCTGGCCGCCCTGGGCGGCGCCGCGCGCGAACGGGAACAGCAGCGGATGAGCCCGCCAACTCAGCAGCGCGTCCGGGGCGTCCGGTCCGAGACCCGCGGGCGGGAAGGAGACCGCCCAGCCTTCGGCCTGTGCGAGTGCGCCCGCCTGCGCGCCGACCGCGACGATCTCACCGGGTGCGATGAGGTACAGGTCGCCCACATGCACCGGCCAGTCTCGGTTGCCGAGCCGCAGCGATCCTCCGCCTCGCTGGAAGTAGGCGAGAACGAGGAAGTCGTGCGAGTGCGCATGACCGGGCCCGATCCCGTGCAGTGAGTGCCGATCGAGGCGGAAGGTGCTGACTGGCGGCTCCCCGGGCTTGTGGTCGTAGGCGTAGACGGGCGCCGCTTGTCGTCCGTCCGGGGTTCTGATCGTGCGCATCCGCGCCGGTGCCTTCCGTTTGCAGAAGCAGCGTGGTTCCGAACAAGGGTATGCCAAAGATCGTCCTATGACACGAAGAGATCCACCCTGTTTTCCTCGTCAGAAAGCTTGCAGACTCGAGTTATCAACGAAGCATCGTCCCCATAACCTGCCGGGAAGGGCATCGCAGTGACGGAATCGACCAACGGAGACGCAGCGGTCGTTCATGCAGCGCAGCGGCGGATCTCTGCGTCCGGTCCGGCGATTGAGGCCGTCGGGCTGGTGAAGCGGTTCGGCGACGCCGCTGCTGTGGATGGCCTGGATCTGACGGTGCAGCCGAGAACGGTCTTCGCGTTGCTGGGGCCGAACGGTGCCGGCAAGACGACCACACTGCGCATCCTGGCGACGCTGCTTCGTCCCGACGCAGGCACGGCGCGGGTGCTCGGCCACGACGTTGAGCACGACGCCGACGCAGTACGAGCCAAGATCGGGTTCATCGGCCAGCTCGCCTCGGTCGAGGACGACCTGACCGGCTTCGAGAACCTCGTGCTACTGGGCCGGCTGCTGGGACACTGCCACGGCGACGCCAAGCGGCGGGCCGCTGAGCTGCTCGACGTTTTCGGCCTCGCGGATGCGGCCGGGCGCCTCGTGAAGACCTACTCAGGGGGTATGCGGCGTCGGCTCGACGTGGCGGCCGGCATCATCGTCCGGCCCGACCTGCTGTTTCTCGACGAGCCGACCACTGGGCTCGACCCGCGCAGCCGCTCCCAGGTCTGGGAGCTGGTCCGCGCGCTGGTCGCACGCGGCACCACGGTGCTGCTCACGACCCAGTATCTCGACGAGGCCGACCAGCTCGCCGACCGGATCGCGGTCATCGACCACGGCACACTGATCGCCGACGGCACCGGCCGCGAGCTCAAGGCCGCCACCGGACGCGGCACGCTCACGGTGACAGTTCGCGATCCCGGCCAGCGAGTCGAAGCCCAGCGGCTGTTGAGCTGGGCGCTCGGCGAGGCGGTTCAGCTGGACGCGGACCCGTGCGTCCTGACGACGAGCGTCGCCGACTCGGTCCGCGTCGCCCACGGCCTCGGCGAGCTGGCCCGAGCGGATCTCGGGATCACGGAGTTCGCTCTCGGGCAGCCGAGCCTGGACGAAGTCTTCCTCGCCCTCACCGGCAGACCGGGCACCAGCCGCACACCGAACGAGGAATCTGCATGACACGACCCTCACTGTCCGTCGGCGACGCGAACCTGGCCGCCGCGCTACCACCGGATGACCGGCCGCCGCCGCCGGGCGCAGTGTCGGCCTCGCTGACCTTCGGCTGGCGGGCGTTGCTCAAGATCAAGCACGTCCCCGAGCAACTGGCCGACGTGATCGGGATCCCGATCCTGTTCACGCTGCTGTTCACCTATCTGTTCGGCGGAGCTTTGGCCGGGTCGACCAGCAACTACCTCCAGGATCTGCTGCCCGGCACGCTGGTTATGACCCTCCTGCTCGTCAGCGTCTACACCGGCGTCGGCCTCAACACCGACATCGCCAAGGGACTGTTCGACCGCTTCCGCACGCTGTCGATCTGGCGGCCAGCCGCGGTCGTCGGAGCCCTGCTCGGCGACGCCGCCCGCAACAGCCTCGCCGCCGCCATCGTCATAGCCATCGGCCTGGCCATGGGCTTCCGCCCCGACGGCGGGCCAGTCGGCGTTCTCGCCGCCATGGCACTGCTGCTGGTGTTCTCGTTCAGCCTCGCCTGGGCGTGGACCGCGCTCGCGCTGGTCGTCCGCACACCCAGCGCGGTCTCCAACGTGAGCCTGCTCCTCGTGTTCCCGCTCACCTTCGCCAGCAACGTCTTCGTCGACCCGCACACCATGCCAGGATGGCTGCGGACCTTCGTCGACGCCAACCCGGTCAGCCGCCTGTACCGCAACAAACAATGAGCTGCCCACGCCGCACCGCACACGACCGCACCCCGCGAACATCGGCAGGCCCCTTCCATCTGGAGTAACGATGCAACCGAGCATCCATGGCCCGGGAAAGACCCGACCGGCACCTGCACGTGATCCGGCCTGCGGGGGTCGCAATCTTGCGTCCACAGCGCAGGACCACAGCGCTACCGTGACGCCGGACGAGCGATGGCTGGGCACGGTGTGGCCATTCGTGCGGGATCACCTGCCTGCACCACCGGCACGGGTGGTCGACCTCGGTTGCGGGCCACTGGGGGGCTTCGTCCCGATGCTGCGCGCCAGCGGATACGAGGCGGTCGGCGTCGACCCGGATGCTCCGCACGGAGCGGGCTATCACCGCATTCAGTTCGAGCATGCGGAGCTTCCCCGACAAGACGACGCCGTGGTTGCATCGACCTCGCTTCACCACGTCACCGATGCCGACGCGGTGATCGACCGGATCTCCGGCACGCTTGCCCCGGGTGGAACGGCCGTCATCGTCGAGTGGGACTGGAAAACCTTCGACGAACCGACCGCGCGCTGGTGCTTCCAGCGCCTTGCTTCGACCGAGCGGCCGGGCTGGCTCCATCGCCACCGCGACGAATGGGCGGGTTCGGGCCAGGAGTGGGACGCCTATCTGCGGGCATGGACGCAACGGGAAGGGCTCTATGCTGGCGAGCGGCTGCTCCGGTCGCTGGACCGGCGGTTCGAACGACTCCTGATGGCACGCGGCCCGTACTTCTTCCCGGATCTCGCCGGCACCAGCGAGGCAGACGAGCGCGCAGCGATCGACGCAGGACGGATCCGGGCCACCCGCATCGATTACGTCGGCAAGCTGCGCTGAAAGGCGGGGGTCGCGGCGAACCATGAGACAGGCCAAAACGAGCGAGCACGGGATGCGTGCGTGCATGTCGATTCACCAGTTCAGCGTGCGGGCGATAGCGACCGTCCAGAACAGCCGCATCGATCCCGCGGAGACCGACCACTGGGGCGAGATCGTGAGCCGAATCGTCCTTGAACCGGAATTCGACGAGTCGGCACTCCTGGGGCTGGATGAGTTCTCGCACGTGGAGGTGTTGTTCGCGCTCGACCGCGCCGCCGAACGGGACTGCTACGAGCCGCGGCCGTCCCGTGGACGCGTCGACCTGCCCGCCGTCGGCGTCTTCGCTGATCGCGGACCACGTCGGCCCAACCGGATCGGAGCGAGTTTCTGCCGGCTGGTCGAAGTACGCGGCGACCAACTGGTCGTCGCCGGGCTGGACGCGGCGGACGGCACTCCGGTGCTGGACATCAAGCCGGCAATGGCTGCGTTTCTACCGCACGATGTGCGCGAGCCCCACTGGGTCGGACGCCTGCTGCGCGAGTACTACTGAGTTCAGAGCATCGGAGTGGGCCCCGGCTAGTTCGAGCTGCGTGGATCATGCGCTGGGCGCGACAGTATTGCCACGCCGGAACAAACCAGGCAGAACGTAGCGGAAGTAATCCACTTCCCGGCGGTAGTTCCCGTCTAATCGCAGGTCAGTGGCATATCCGTTGGATCTTTCGTCAGGACTACGGGGACCCCTGTAGCAGCCGGCTCATCACGATACAAGCTTCCCCGCTGGCTGCCGCATACAAGATCACTCTCGCCGCGATGCACCGCTGCTCACGACCCAGTCCCGCCTGCACCACACCTATCCAAACCATCCATCTGAGCCAGCACGATGATTAACCGTGATCTGGCCGCCGGGACCCCAAGAGAACGCCTGACATGGGGTGACTCGCTTTGAGTGGCAAGGCCTTGTGCAGTTCCGGCGTCCGTCGCCAGCAGATTTGAGCCATTTCGCCGGGGCGGGACGTGCAGCGCCGGGACCACCGCGAGACCGTGTTCTGACCACCGCGAGACCGTGTTCTGCGAGCCGCCGCATCAAGCCGGTTACAGCGGGCCCGTCAGCGGGTGGAGGACGCAACGGAGACTTGAGCGCGTGGGGACATACGACGGCCAGGGCGACGGCGACGGCTCGGGATGGACCGGGTCAGGTGCCCCGTTAGCACTTTCTCCCGATGCCGCAATAGCCAGCCAGGCCGCCCGCGCTGCTCGCATCCGCCTGACCCGCGCCGAACCACTGGCTTAGCGGCACCAGCCCGCGGTCGCCCATGTCCAGGCCGTCAAAGAACCGGGCGACCTGCTCGCGACTGCGGGGCGTGATGATTGCCGCGGCACGCTCGTTGTACCGGCGGGCATGCTCCGCGACGGCCTCCGGCTCGATGTCGCTGGCCGCGTGGCAGACCACCAGGTAGCTGCCGGACGGCATGGCCGCCATCAGCCGGCCGATGATGCCGTACGGGTCATCGGAGTCCGGGATGAAATGCAGGACCGCGAGCAGCAGCACGGCGACCGGCTGGCCGAAGTCGAGGGTCCGCGCCGCGCCGGACAAGATCGTCTCGGTGTCCCGCAGGTCGGCCTGGATGTAGTCGGTCTTCCCTTCCGGGCTGCTCGTCAGCAGGGCCCGGGCGTGACTGAGCACCACCGGGTCGTAGTCCACGTAGACGATCCTCGCCTCGGGCGCCACTCGCTGCGCCACGTCGTGGGTGTTGTCGGCGGTCGGCAGGCCGGTGCCGATGTCAAGGAACTGCCGGATGCCGTGCTCCGAGGCCAGTTCGTGCACGGCATTGACCAGGAACCGGCGCACCATGCGGGCGATCACCGGCAGCTGCGGCATGGTCACCATGATCTGCTCGGCCGCCTGCCGGTCGGCAGCGAAGTGGTCCTTGCCGCCGACCCAGTAGTTCCACATCCGCGCCGGGTTCGGCACGCTGGTATCGAAGGGCAGCACATTGCTTTGCGTCACAGCGGTTCCCTCTCTAATCCCCGCATCGCACCAGGCTAGCTCACGATACCGGTGAGCCCCTCGTTGCGGCCTGGCCCGGATGCCGCCAGGGCTAGTCCCTTCATCGCCTCTGGCCGTTCGCATCCAGGATCGTGGCGGCACGAGCGTGACGAGCGTCACCCTCTTGTTGAGCGCCACGAGCCGGTAACCCGGGCCTGGCAGGATTTCGGCGTTGACACATGCGTGTCACACGCCGCGTTGGGCCGCAGGCGACGACGCCGGGGGCTGGGACATGGCCGCCGCCAACGCCGAGGTCCGACCCGCGCCAGGTCCGGAAGCCGACGGCGCCTTATTGACAGTTGATACCGCAACGGCACTTGGCGCGTCGGCTCGCCTGACTGGGCAGCAGCCGACCCAACTAGCTGCGGAGCCAATCGGCGGGAGCGTCCGGACGCTCCCGCTGGTGGCGGCGGTCACGCTGGCCGGTCCCAGGTCGATCTGCACCTCCACGGCTCCCGCATCATCAGGCGGGCTGATTATTGATGTCGGGCTTCGTCAACAACCGCGTCGTCGCATCCGGTGATCCGGACGGGTTCGCTGCGGCCGCGTGGCGCTGCCACGCCTTCCCGGTCGACCTGCTGAGCCGCCAGAAGGCGTCGGCGCCGAAAGCCCCGATGCCGCTTCGGGCAGTTCGCCTCAGCGGCCGGCGACAACGAGGCTGACCTGATCACGATGGTGGCCGTCCTGCACCATTACGGACGTGGTACACGAGGTAGAGCACGCCGTTGTCGTAGGCGGCGCTGCGCGCCAGCGACCATCTGGTTGGCGGGTTGTCGGGAAAGAGCCGTGGCCCGGCACCTCGGGTGACGGGGTACACGAACAGGTGCAGCTCGTCGACCAGTCCGTCGGTGATGAGGCCCCGTACGAGTGTGGAGCTGCCGCTTACGTAGATGCCACCGCCGACTTCGGCTTTGACCTGGCGGATTGCGTCGGCGCTGTATGGACCGACGATCTTGGAGTTCTGCCAGGTTCCTTCCTTCAAAGTGGACGAAACGACGTACTTGGCCGATTCGTTCATGAACGGCGCACCGGGGTCTTCGTCGGCTGTGCGGGTCGACCAGGCGGGCTCGAACATCTCGTAGGTGCTGCGGCCCAGCAGGATTGCCTGGCAGCTGGACATCAGATTGCCGATGTCCTGTCCCATCGCGGGGTCGTAGCCGAAGTCGAAGGTCCAGGCGGGATTGTCGATCACGCTGTCGAGGCTGGTGAACTCGTGTACCCGAATCGTTCCCATGGTTGGCAGCTCCTTTGAGTTCCGGCGGCGAATTGTTCGCCGCTCACCTTCTCCACGAGCAGCGACCGCCTGATCGACACCGAATACCCCCGGGGACTTTCGGGTTGGCCGTCCGTTCAGAGGGCGGCGCGCTGCCGGATGAGGAAGTCGCGTTCGATTGTGTTCGTGGCGAGTTCGATGGCCCGGTCGTAGGCGGCTACCGCCTCGTGGTGGCGGCCCGCACGTGCGAGCAGGTCGGCGCGGGCGGCGTGGTATGGCTGGTAGTTCTCGAGCGCGGCCGGGTCGATCTCGGCGAGAGCGTCGAGGCCCGCGATCGGCCCGTGGAGTTCGGCGATTGCCACCGACCGGTTCAGGGCGGCGACGGGGCTGGGACGCAGGGCGCAGAGCTGGTCGTAGAGGACGATGATCTGCGGCCAGTCGGTGGACTCGGCGGTGGGCGCGTCGGCGTGGACCGCGGCTATGGCCGCCTGGATCTGGAACGGGCCGGGCTGGTTGCGGCGCAGGCACGCGCGCACGAGTTCGTGGCCTTCGCTGATCAGCGTTCGGTCCCATCGGTTGCGGTCCTGGTCGGCGAGACGGACCATCGTCCCGTCGGCAGCGATGCGTGCGGCTCGGCGGGACTCCGACAGCAGCATCAAGGCGAGCAGTCCGATGGCTTCGGGTTCGTCAGGCATCAGCCCGGCGAGGGTCCGGCCGAGCCGGATGGCTTCGGCCGACAGGCCGGTTCTGGTCAGCGTCTGCCCTGAGGTGGCCGTGTGACCTTCGGTGAAGATGAGGTAGATCGCGGCAAGGACGGCGTGGAGCCGGTCTGGGAGCTCCGCGGCTCCAGGTATGCGGTAGGAGGCGTGGTTGTCGTGAAGTTTGCGCTTGGCCCGTACGATCCGTTGTGCCATCGTCGCGTCAGGTACCAAGAACGCCGTGGCGATCTCGCCCGCCGACAGACCGGCGAGGAGCCGCAGGATGAGACCGACCTGGGCGTCAGCGGCCAGGGCGGGGTGAGCGCACAAGAACATGAGCCGCAGCTGATCGTCGGCGACGACATCGACGAAATCGTCGAGCCTGTCGAGTTCCGGATTGTGGTCAGGTTCCATGCTCTCGAGGTGGAGCCGGTGAGCAGCCAGATGCTTCTCGCCGCGGGTTGATTCGCGCCGGAGCCAGTCGATGGCGCGGTTGCGGGCGGTCGTGGTGATCCAGCCACCCGGGTTGGGTGGTATCCCTGTCTTGGGCCACTGTTCGGCAGCGATAGCGAAGGCCTCCGCCACGGCGTCCTCGGCGAGGTCGATATCGCCGAGGACCCGGATCAAGGTGGCGGTGCAGCGGCCAGCTTCGCGCCGGAAGACCTCATCGAGCGGGCCCGTCATCCTTCGGCGGGCCGGACTTCGACAGGACCCTCGCTGGCCGCGGCTGCTTTGCCGGCCCATGCCAGGGCGGCGTCGAGATCGGGCGCTTCGATGACCCAGAAACCGCCCATTTGCTCCTTGGTTTCGGCATACGGACCGTCGGTCATCGAGACTTCTCCTCCGGAAGATCTCACCACCGTGGCCGAGGACGCGGGATGCAGGCCGGCGGCGAACACCCAGGCGCCTGCCTGGTGAAGTTCCTCGTTGAACGCTCCCACCCGGGCGACACGGCGCTGTGCGTCAGGCGCGGAGAAGTCGAGCTCGTAGTTGTCGTCGTGCCAGGCGGAGATCAGGTATTTCGGCATCTTAGCTGCTCCTGGTCGTAGCGGTCCGGGGTCGGTCGGTCAGCGTGTCGTGCGAGCACAGGAACAATGATCGCCGCTGCAACAAGGTGCAGGACAACAAGGGCAGCCTTGCTTGCCGTCGTGTCCGCGAACGCCACAGGGACGGCGCAGGACAGCACGGTGAGCCCGGCAGTGATCCGTACGAACCGCTGGCGAGGGGCGCAGCTGCGCCGGATCAGCACGGCCAGGAGCACCCCGCCGCTCACCGCTGCGATGAAAGCGAGCTGGGCGAAAGCTGCTAGCGGGATGTTGCCGTGCACAGCCAGCGGGACTCCGGCAGCCCGCAGGACAGCCGCACCGGCAGTCGTGGCCGCAGCGGCCAGCACACCGGCCGAGGCGGTCGCCCGCGGCAGCGTTCTGGTCAGCCGGGAGGGGGCGTGCTTGACGGTAGTGCCGCGGGAGGCAGTAACGGTGGACATGGTTGCTCCTTTGAAGGCGGCGGCGCCTCCTGCGCCGCTTGCCATGTCCACCGACGGCCACCAAGAATTCGACACCCGCACTCTGGAGAATCTTCGGATCCACGCCAACCGTGGCGGATCTCCCGAGCCTCCCTCGGGATGCTCCACCCCGAGCAGAACCAGTGACCACGACGTAGACAACGAGTCAGGATCCTGCACAGATCCTCGTCACAGGCCAAGTGGCGATCACGATGCACGACGCCGACCTCGCCTAAAGCCGTCAGCACGGCTGACCTCCCGCCAGCCGTGCGACTCCACATCCGGCCGACGGCAACTGACCCAAGCGTCGGCTTGGAGTACCCGGGCCAAGACGGAGACCCTGACCACCTTCTCGGCCTCAAGACCCCAGTCGATCACCCAATTCTGTTTCCCTCAGCCGACCGGAGCGCCAGGCCGAGATGCTCGCGCAGATCGGCTATGCGTGCGTGTGGGTACTGTGCCTCGGCCACGCTCCGTGACAAGATGGTGGCCTCCGGGCAGACCCTGATGACCGTCACCGCGCAGCTCCCATGGGGCCGCACACACCCTGTAGACCGGCGATCCCACGGGCACGATCGGGCGGCCGGGTCCCGCGCCGCGACCGCATACGGATCGCAGCTGGCCGCCTCGCTCGCCGGGCGGGGCTGGAGCCTCATGTCGGCCCTCCACTCAGGTCGTCTACGAGGAGAAGGCGATCAGCCAGGCGGCCGGATTCCTCGACGATCCCGAGGGCCTTTGTGAGGTACTCGATGCCGTGGACCGGCTGGCCGAGGATCCCCGTCCAGCCGGGTCGTTCCCGTACGGATCGCCAGACCTGCGGCGGCTGCGGGCCGGCGGCTGATCTCCCCGCCGACACCGATCCCTGGCATCAGTGCAGGGCAGGGATATCCGACCAAAGTTTCCCCAGTACTACAGGGACCCCGTTCATCGGGCACATCGGGTGAGGCAGCGTCCCGCGGGCGGGGGGGTTGGCTATTCCAGGCCGGCCGTTTGGCTAACGCTGGTTGTCAGTGGTGGCGCCTCGAGGCCGCAATGCAGGCGTTCTCCGGGTGCGGGCGCACCGGCTGGCGGGGACACGTGTGGGGGGCTATCGGCATACCAGTGCCGGCCTGGGATGCCATCGCGTTGGCTAGTGGTCCGGGGCTGGCGTGCGTGGGTGGACTGGTCGTGGCCGTACGGGGGGGTTGGGGTCGGTGGTGGTGATGCTGGCGAGCAGGCGCAGGCGCTCTTCGGAGTCGCTGCCCGGCCGGGCGTGGTAGGTGACCACGGCCTGCATGTCGCTGCGCGGGATGAGCAGCTTTTCGTAGCTGAGCTCCAGTGGCCCGACCTGCGGGTGGTTGAGCAGGCTGGTGCCGGTGGTCTTGTGCTTGACGTCCTGCCTGGCCCACAGCGTGCGGAAGCGTTCGCTGCGCAGGGACAGCTCGCCGACGAGTTCGACCAGGCGCGGGTCGTCGCTGTCCGCGCCGGCGATCGAGAGCAGGTAGGGGACGACCCGGGCGGTCATGGCGTCCCAGTCCGGGCGCAGCTCACGCATCTCCGGTTCGGTGAAGGCGTCAAGGATGGCGTTGCGGCCGGGGGTGATGAACGGGCAGAGCGCGGTGGCGAGGGT
>WNGL01009022.1_pt1 | contig 11594 bp, 8 predicted proteins | sample 5400591 | NCBI WGS metagenome assembly WNGL01 (sample SAMN13153377, study PRJNA577476) | soil metagenome | isolation source: 80 cm soil or saprolite under Garry oak tree replicate 1 | place: USA:California | collected 2016-06-15
CTGGCAAGCTGCTTGTATTTCATATATCCAACCAGGTGCATCAGCGCAGCCTGCTGGGCGGGCGTAAGCGGCGGTCGAACAAATGCTCCCCCAGGCGTGAGTGTGAGGCCTGATACACTGCCTGAGCCACTCGTATTCTCAAAGAAACGGGGAGCGAAGAGACTGGCAACCCCCACAAGACCGGTAAGCAGTAAGAGGAACGCAATGAGTGGCACGCGCAGTCGATGGCGTTTCCGTGACCGCACAGGCTGAGGCGAAATAATCGGCGGCTGTGAATTTCCCTGGCTCGCCGTAGGTGATGATAGCGGTTGCGAATTTTGCATACTTATACGCGCTCCTGTTTACTGCTCTTTAATATAGTATAAATCAAGAAAAATAACACGAACACGAATGTATGTAGGGGCGCGATCAATCGCGCCCTCGTCCTCAAGAAAAATAACACGGGATGTATGTAGAGAGCAAATTATGCCATCCAATAGGCATCAACCTAAGAAAAGCCCATCAGCCCGCGTACCTGTTCATCTTGCTCGAATCTTGCGGGAACACGACCACACCCCACCCCGCGGGCGACCATAAAGGCCCTCCCAACCACACATCATCCTCCCTCGCCCCTACAGATTACCCCGGCCTCCTCTCTCACTTCTCGTCTTAGCTTGATGCCTCTATTGGCAGCCTCAACAAGGCCGCTTGCTTGAATAGTCCTACTGTTGTAACGTATCAGGAGCGTCGTTTGTTGCGTCTGTATTACGGTAGCCGGTACGACCAGCATCGCCGGTAGTTCTCCGCGAGGCGGACCTGTTGCGAGGACGTACCGGTTTCGGCACGACCACCGTTTTCACATCTCCCTCGTCCTCCTCGCTTGTCTGCGCGGCGTCAGCCATCATGACCGGTTGGGCAGCCATCGACGTCTGCTCTTCTCCCTCACTTTGGTGGCTCTCCTCCGTGGGCGCATTTTGAGGCGCAGGCTCTTCTGTAAGCATGGTATGAGGCGTGGGCTCATCGGAAAACGTCTGGTACGGCACAGGTTCTTCCGTGATATAGGGCATCGCCGGAAAAACGTACTCGGCAGGCATCGCCGGTGGCTCTGATAGCTCTGGTGATGCGAATGGAGTAGATGACTCTGAAAAACCATAGAAACTTTCGCCGGGTTGATCTTCTTGATCTGTGTATGTTTGAGGAAATGGCTGGACACTTTGTGACCAGGTATGCCCCGTGGGCGGGCCGACGGGTTCCCATTGCTCCTCCGCTTGTCCTGTCTGAGTCCGCAGGACTGGCTGCTCAGGAGCGTAGGTGGGATGGATAGCTGCCTCATTGCCCTGCGCTGGCTGCTCCGCCTGATCTCCTGTCGTCCGTGTCGCCGTTGGGCGCGCGGGACGACGTTGACGCGCAGATGAACGTACATTGGGAACAACAGAGGCAGGCAATAAAGCATAATCAAAGACCACCTTGATCGCCCGGCTGCGCGATTTGCCTGCCGCAGTGGAAAGCGCCTCCCGGAAGTCGGTCAACGCAAAGCGATGGGTGATCATCTTTTCCGGGTGGATTCCTCCCTGCTCTATCAGATCAGCAGCGATAGCAAAGGTGTCTCGGCGTTGCTGCGAGCCAATGGGCCATGTTTCGGTGCCATGACCAGTGCTTCCAATCAGGCTGACTTCCTGGTACCAGACGGGGGTGAGATCAATGCGCATCAAATGCGGGCTGAGACCAACCATCACAACTGCGCCGCCCGCGCGTGTCCAGCGCAGTGCATCATGCAGGGTACGCTGCGTTCCAATCGTATCATACACCGCGTCATAGCCGCCAAGCAGCATTTTGTTTCCAAGCATACCTTTGTACAGCTTTGCGCCAGTCAAAAGTTTTACGCTCTGGTATGAATCGTGGGGGTAGAGAATGTGTTGCGCACCCATACGGGTGGCCTGCTCAATCTGGAAAGAATGACGTGCCATCACACTGATCGTGGTCTGTGGAGCAAGCGCGCGCAACACCTGTAATACAAGCAGCCCAATTGTACCTGCCCCGATAATCAGCACATGTTCGCCCGGCTGAGGCAGGTAGCGTAAAACAGCGTGTACTGCCACAGCGGATGGCTCAAGCATCATCGCCTGCTCGTCGCTTAAATCCGGTGGAACGCGGAACAATTGCTGCTCATGCAGCAGCATCTCTTCACTCCAGCCCCCGCCGATCGGCTCGGGGCCGGAGAGATGCCCCTGTTCGCACAGATTATAGTTGCCCGATGCGCATGCGCGACACATCGGCTGCGCCCCTGTCGAGAGACAATTCGGCCCGTTTTGCAGCGCAACCCGGTCTCCCACCCGCAACTGCGTCACATCTTCGCCTACCTCGATAACTTCACCCACTACCTCGTGACCGGGATACGAGCGCTGATGGTTAGGAAGCGCGGCAGGCGCAATGCGAAAATCGCCATCCGTAAAAATCAGGTGGAGATCGGTGCCGCATATCCCCGCCAGGCGGTTGCGCACGCGCACCCAATTCTGAGCAGGCAATGATTGCCTGGGTACATTCTGCACTTGTAGCGGCGCGAACGAAGAGAAAAATGCCCCATTCCAGAATAGCCCCAGCAAGCGCGTGAGCATGACACGCCTGGGGTTAAGCTCCATAGTAGATGTCCACATAGCCGGACCCTGCCTTTCAATTTAAAATATCACATCTATAAAAACGAAGATAGGTGTGCTATGTCGTATGATTCGCGTATAGCAGTCTATCATGCCCATCGAGGTCGGTCAATCAATTGGTACTACCTTGCATCCTGCCTGAGCGAAGCTAGCACGCAGTGCGTTGGCAGGATGGCTTTCAAGGCACTCCCCCCTCCAATTTATCAAATCGCGCCGTAAGACCCCTGGCTTCAGCCACGGGGATAGAAGGCGCGCTGCCACAAGCAGAACCCGCCTGGGAAGCCTGTTCACTTGACATTGTACGCTCCTTCTGGTATACTTGTTCTCGTTCTTTTGTACACTGACAACCCAATAGTGTTTGCCGGTTCCAGGGTAAGCTCCCCTGGGTAAAAGCACGAGCGACCCAAACCGTTCAGTGTGCCAACCAGTGACCCAGGTCTCTTCTAGAATGCCTCAGATGACGCATTCGCCTGGTGAGGTTGCAACGAACACTGGCTCGGACGGAGCCATCAGGGGCAACCCTGAGAAGCCCCTCCCTTTAGGGATGGGGAGTCGTCACCCCATTTTCATGACTTTTCCGGAAGGACATAGTAGAATAACACCACATGTTATCTACGAATGAGGAGCAACCCTATGTATATTAGTAAGCGTGTACTTATCATTGTGGGCGTGGCGGCAGTGATCCTGGTAGGTATCTTTGGCTTCGTTTTTGCTTACATCCTTTCTCAATCAAATTCACCAACCGCCAACATCAATACCACCACCCCTACATCTACCATCACAGCAACTCCCAAACCAGGAGTCCGAGCCTGTGCTCTGGGCGTTATTACATCTATTCAATCCACCGGCACCCAATCATTCGTCGTCTCAGAGTCCAAAGGCAAACAGACCGTCACGGTCACTATCAATGCCCAGACCACCATACATAAGCGCGGCATCACCACTCTCTTATCCTTTACCGACCTGATGGTCGGTCAACAAGTGCGCGTTACCGCGCAAGACGCTTGTGATAAGCAGGCATCAACCTTCGTCGCCAAAAACATCCAGATCATGGGTGCCACAGGAAGTCCCACCCCGATTGCCTCTCCCACTGCCTGATGCCGAAGTTTTACTTGAACACCTGGACAAATGCCCTTGACGGAAACTCCGGCGACATTGTGGATATGGATAGCTAACTGGGTTCCATGAGGTTGGATCAAACCAGGGCTTCTCAAAAGTCGAGTTGACGAGCGTGATTTTACTGTATCCCATTATGGAACTTGACCTCACTTGACTCGACTTTTGAGAAGCTCTGTGGATCAAACAAATCTCGCTTGTCAGAAATGCTGTGATGCTCTATCATATGGTAGGAATGCAATTGACTACGTTCCAGAAACGCCAGGTTAACGCATCAGGCTCACCAACTGCGTAGGGACAAGGAGGGGAGTGGTGTGGGGGCCTTGTGCTGTCCTCCCTGAGGATCGAGCAGACACCAAGGACAAGCACAAGGCCCCCGCCCATCCGCTCCGCCACCCCTTGTCCCTACGACAACAGGGTACAATGAGATAGGACAGCATGCCAGCTCAGACAAAGCATCCAATCAAGGCGCAACATGTAGGGGCGCGATTTATCGCGCCCAAACCATCGCAAACTCCCAGGCGGCCTTTCGCTCGTCTCCTCTATAACCTGCGGCATCCCATCGACGCCGCCTGGGGCTGGTTGAGTTCGGTACGCACCGCCATTTTACTCATCACCTCCATCGTCGTCATTTGCCTGCTAGGTATCTATTTCGTGCAGGCGCCAGGCGAAGTACTCAACGACCCCCTCGCCTACGCTGCCTGGGTACAGCAGAATGCCCTGCCGCGTTATGGTTCGCTGACCCCCATCTTCGACTGGCTTCAATTCTTCACCATCTTCTCAAGCTGGTATTTCTTACTGTTGCTCAGCATCCTCTCACTCAGCATCGTCGTCTGCACCCTGAACCGCGCACCCACCATCTGGCAAAATTTTAAGCACCCCGTCATACACCGCAGCGAAAAATTCTATCAAAACGCCCTCGAACGCAGCCAATTCGCCCATCCCGACCCCGTCGCCTGGACAACAACCCACCTACGCAACCGCCACTACCGCGTCCGTTCCGTACAGGGTACGGGCGACCCTGGTTCTCCCACTGGTTCGTCGTCTGATGACAGCCCCATGCAGGAAAAAGAAACCACCTACCTCTACGCCAATAAGAATTCCTGGGCCACCCTGGCCACCTTCGTCTTTCATGCTGCGCTGGTCACCCTGCTCATGGCAGGCGTCCTCTCACAATGGCACGGCTTCCCCATCAATAGCCCCGCGCGTCACTGGCTCCCCGCGCCCCTGGTCAACCTCAGCGATAACCTGGCAGGTTTTACCTTCGACCAGGCCCTGCCGGATGGTCAGAGCGCCGTCGTCTACCCGCGCGGCACACCCCATAACATCAGTTTTCGCGCCAACTCTTTTACCGCCGCCTTTGATCCAAAAACAGGACTACCGACCGATTACGTCACCGACCTGAGCGTCTACCAGGACGGCGAACTTGTCGCGCACAGCAACCACCTGCGCGTCAACGATCCCTTATCCTACAACGGCATCGTCTTCCACCAATCATCCCTCATCCCATCAGTCACCCTTACCATCAGTGATGCCCAGGGCTGCATCGTCTGCGCCCAGCCCATCGTCCTCGACCAGACCGCTCAACTACAGCAAGGCCTGGTTGTAGATTATGCCAATGGCATCCCCCTCGCGGGAACGCCCATGACCATCAGCGTCCTCTTCCCCCATAGTGCCTCAACGCAGCTCGCGCAGGTGCAGCACCCATTCTTCCTCATCAGTATCGGCATACCCGGCTCCCCCCCAAATCAGGATAAAGCCGTCGTGCGTCTGCAAGTCGGCCATTCCGGCCAGAGCTTTGACACACAATGGACCATCACCGTCAACAACGCCCAGGAGGCCACCGTCCTGCTCGTCACCAAAGATAGCGGCTCATTCCTGGTCTGGCCCACCGCCGTCCTCCTCATCCTCAGCCTCTGCATCACCTTCTACTTCCCCCAGCGCCGCATCTGGATACGCGTCGAAGGCGAACACATCCAAATGGCCGCCCTACGCGAACATTTCACCAACATCCGCACCGACTTATTAGGCATATCACGACAGGCAGCTCAAACCGATATCCCATTGACAGCAATTCCCAACTGATATATGCTACCATCATAGGGCAAGATTTATCGAGTCCGTCATCGTGTCTATCAGAAAGGTACCCTGCGCATGAAACTAACCATGAAAGGCGACTATGGATTGCGCGCCATGCTCGACCTGGCAGCATACTATGGGCAGGGACCAATCGAGAGCGCCGACATCGCCAACCGGCAATGCATACCCGAACAATACCTTGACCAGATATTGATGGCCCTGCGAAAAGAAGGGCTCGTCAAAAGCATACGCGGCCCAAAGGGCGGACATATGCTCGCCAAGCCACCAGCCTTCATCACCATGGCCCAGGTTATGCAAGCCCTTGAAGGCTACGTCCCGCCCATGGAATGCCTGCCCAACCCGGCCTTTTGCCAGCTATCACCAGGCTGTGCCTTGCGCGAAGTCTGGCGCAAAATCGATGAGATGACCCAGAGCATACTCACAACCACCACCATCGAAGAGCTCGCCCAGCGTCATCGCATCGGCACCGCCGAAACCATGTACTATATCTGACGTACCAATTCTGTAGGGACAAGGTGTGGAGCGGATGTGGAGGAAGGGGCCTGGTGCTTGTCCTCATCCTGTTTGAGTGATTCGTAGGAGAAGTAGCAAGTGGCTGTTGATCGACTACCGCATAACACTAAATTGATTGCCATCGTTGAGGACGATCCAGAACTAGAAGACCTGTTCCGTGATGCACTTCAATACGAGCGCGACTTCCAACTACAATTCTTCTCTGACGGCCAGCGCGCTAAAGATGAGTTGCCCATCTTGCGTGCAGATCTCATCCTGCTCGACATCGGACTCCCCAACCTCGACGGCGTCTCCCTCTACAAAATACTGCGTGGGCACAACCATACTCGGCATACTCCCATCGTCGTCATTACCGGCAGCTACGGCTGGGAACTCCATCGCATGGGACTCCAGCCAGGCCTCTTCCTGCGCAAACCATTCAAAATGCAAGAACTCCTCGTTATCATCCACGCCCTGCTAGGAGAAGGATAGGACAACGCCATGCGCCCCACAGGCATCGCCCAACACTGGGCAAAAGACGTCACCGAACTCGTCGGCAAAACTCCCCTCGTCCAACTGCAGCGCATCGTCCCCGACCTGCCCGCTACCCTGCTCGCCAAACTCGAAATGTTCAGCCCCGGCGGCAGCCTCAAAGACCGCGTAGCCCTGCAAATGATCTGCGACGCCGAAAACCAGGGACTCCTCCGCGCAGGCCACAGCATTATCGAACCCACCAGCGGCAACATGGGCATCTCCCTCGCCTGGATCGCCGCTGCCCGTGGCTACACCTGCATCCTCACCATGCCCGACACCATCAACCTCGAACGCCGCCTCCTTTTGCAGCGTTTCGGCGCTCAGGTCATCCTCACTCCCGGCAACCAGGGTATGCGCGGCGCCATCAACAAAGTCATCGAACTGCGCACCACCCTCCCCAATACCTGGTTCCCCCAGCAATTCTACAAGCAGGCCAACCCTAAAGCCCACCGCGAAGGTACCGCCCTCGAAATCTGGCAAGACACCGGCGGAGCCGTAGATATGGTCATCATCGGCGTCGGCACCGGCGGCACCCTCACCGGCCTCGCCGAAGCACTGCGCGCCCGCAAGCCATCCCTCCAGGTCATCGCCGTCGAACCCGCCTCCTGCGCCATCCTCTCCGGCGGGCGTCCCGGCCCCCATCGCATCGAAGGCCTTGGCGCCGGATTCCAGCCCGACACCCTGCGCGTCGACCTCATCGACCGCGTCATCCCCGTCACCGATCACGACGCCGTCACCACCGCCATCCACCTCCTCGAACGTGAAGGCCTCTCCGTCGGCATCAGCAGCGGCGCCGTCGCCTGGGCCTCCTTGCAGGAAGCGCGCAAAGAAGAAAATCGCGGCAAAGTCATCGTCACCGTCTTCCCCAGCGCCGCTGAGCGCTACCTCCAAACCATCCTCTTCGACGACCTCCGCAACCATTTGTAACTTCGCCCCTTCCTCATACGTCTTAGATTATAGACATTCCTTCATTATGTGGCTTTGAGGACATATGACACAAACAACTGGGGATACCTACTCCTTTCATCTTGGGCGCAAACCATACCTGCGCGCCAGCCTGCTTGGATATCTGCTGATTGGCCTCTCGCTCCTACTCGCCGCCGCCAGCGCCTTCCTGGGAGTCAAACTCTGGCCCACCTACACCCACGACTTCACCCTGTATCTCAAATGGCAGGATGCTCTACTCTCCATGCTTTGGTTCTGCTCCTTCATGATCCTCGTCGGCACCGTCATCGCCGCCCGCTTCCTCTTTGCCCTGCGCGCCGGATATCGTGATGGCATCCTTATCTTAGAAGGAGATCGCACCTTAACCGTCCGCGATCTCTCCCCGAAAAACTACGCCAGCATCTACTGGATGGCCGGTACCGGCATCTCCTGCTGCGCTGCTGCCCTTATAGGACTTGTCCCCGAAATACTCATCGGCTGGACCGTGCACCTGCCTCATCCCGCCCTGGTCTTATTCGCCACCGCCGCCGCCATTTGCTTGAGTCTCGCGGGCCTGGCCGTTACCCTGGTGGCCGTCTCGTTCATCATCATTGGACTGATTGGCGCCATCTCCTTCACCCGCAAAATGGGCGCGCCTCAAACGTACCGGCTCACCAACCAGACCGTCTTGCGTATCGACGGCTTTGTACTCACCGTTATCTATCCCGATCAGCCGGAGTCGCTCTTCGACCTCGAATTGCTCGACCCGCACGATCAACGTCGTCTCTTGCTTCTCTTACGAGAACGCTGGCTCGACGCTGAACGTCCCTGGAACCCGCTGCTGGGTGAAGAAATTGAAGCCGCCCTCGAGGAAGCGCAGCGCGCTCTAATAGTTTCGTAGGGAATTTTGAAAAAACGTCCAAAAAATGCTTGACATGCCGTTTTTTAAGATGTATAATGGCATTCTGCCACAGTGTGCATACTGGTAACAATGTTGATACATGCTGGTTGTAACAGCATTGTAAGTACAACACAGACAGGGATAAGCTAAACACGAAACGACACGTTCTTCCCCACGAACCATGCCAGGAAAACTATTTGCATGTGTAGGGATACCGCATAAACTACAAAACGATTGTCCTACCTTGGGGTATTGTCACATTGATAACAGCTTTTTTCGTCTCTATATTGTATCACCAGTATATTGGATTGTGGGAAAGTAGGTGTACGTGGGAGTTTTGCAGGAGAACTGTGGATCACCAGTCAATGTAGGAAGTAGGAGTAACCGCTAGCGAAAGCGCAGAGCGGTTACTTTTCTTGTCATAAAACGTTGTTCAACACAGGCATAATGGGCATTTTTATCTTTTGTTCCTTTCCGTTTACCTTTTTAAGGAGGCGCATGGGCAACCCCACAGTTGTCCTACAGCGTCTTTCTTCGTTTCCTCTGTGGGTGATTAGGTGAGAGGAGAATTCTACCTATGGCAATAAGCAGCCGGGCCGTCACACTTCCTGAGCGCGTCTCTTTTGCGCGCATCCCGAATATTCGGCCAATGCCGGGTCTCATTCAGATCCAACTCGATTCCTTTGAATGGTTTAAGAAAGAAGGGCTACGCGAACTTTTTGACGAAATCTCTCCCATCGAAGATTTTACCGGCAAAAACCTGAAACTTGAATTTATCGTCCCGCCTGAGCCTTTCGGTAAATCAAAATATACCGAGGACGAGTGCCGCGACCGCGACGCGACCTATTCCGCGCCCCTCACCGTCAAGGCACGCCTGACCAATAAAGAAACCGGCGAGATCATCGAGAAGGATATCTTCATGGGCGATTTCCCCTTGATGACCAAACAGGGCACCTTCATCATCAACGGCGCTGAGCGCGTCGTCGTTAGCCAGCTCGTGCGCTCCCCCGGCGTCTACTTCACCGCCGACGAGGATGCCACCACCGGCCGTCGCCTCTTCGCCGCCAAGTTGATCCCAGGACGGGGCGCCTGGCTCGAATTTGAAACCAGTAATAAAAATTTGCTCACCGTCAAAATCGACCGCAAGCGCAAATTGCCCGTAACTACACTGTTGCGCGCCATCTCTAGCCTGGCCAAAGAGCAGTGGTTCGGCGAAGCACTCGACCTCTCCACCGACCAGGGCATCCTCGACGCCTTCCGCGGTGTCGATACGGACCCCAATGTCCATTACATTCAGGCTACGCTGGACCGCGATCCCGTCAAACGCGAGGATGAGGCTCTGCTCGAACTCTATAAGAAAATGCGCCCCGGCGATCCCGCCACCATCGATAACGCGCGCTCGCTCGTCAAAAACATGTTCTTTAACGGGCGTCGCTACGACCTGGGCAGCGTCGGACGCTACAAGCTCAACCGCAAGCTGGACCTCTCCATTCCGCAGAGCCAGCGCACGCTCACCCTGGACGACCTCGTTAACATCGTGCGCCGTCTCGTGCAGTTGAACAACGGCATCGGGCGCAAAGACGACATCGACCACCTCGGCAATCGCCGCGTGCGCTGTGTCGGCGAACTCATCCAGACCCAGTTCCGCGTTGGCCTGCTGCGCATGGAGCGCGTCGTCAAAGAGCGTATGAGCATTCAGGAGCCTGGCCAGGCTACCCCCAACGCGCTCATTAACATTCGTCCTGTCGTCGCCGCCATGAAAGAATTTTTCGGCGGCAGCCAGCTTTCGCAGTTCATGGATCAGACCAACGCCCTGGCCGAGATCGGGCATAAGCGCCGCCTTTCGGCCCTCGGTCCCGGTGGCCTCTCGCGTGAACGAGCCGGTTTCGATGTACGTGACGTGCATCGTTCGCACTATGGCCGCATCTGTCCTATTGAAACGCCCGAAGGCCCCAACATCGGCCTCATCGGCAACCTGGCAACTTATGGACAGATCAACCCCTACGGGTTTATCGAAACACCGTATCGCAAGGTCTACAAGAAACTCAAAGCCAGTGACCGCCGCCTCATCGGGCGCGAATATCGCGGCCTCGGCGGGCGCGAATGGGAAGACCTCAAAACGCCCGAGGGCCAGGTACTCATCAAAGCGCGCGAGCGGGTACGTGTCGACGAAGCCTTGTTCGACCGGCTCTCGTTTCTGGGCCAGACCGATATTCGCATCCGACCCTTCGTCACCGACGAAGTGGAATATCGTACCGCCGACGACGAAGAAAACTTCTTCATCGCCCAGGCCAACGCCAAAATCGACATCAGCGGCGAGTTTACCGAGGACCGCGTCCTTGCCCGTTACCAGGGTGATTTTGTCATGGAGAACGCCGACAACATGGACTACATGGACGTCTCTCCACGCCAGACCGTGAGCGTCGCAACCGCGCTCATCCCCTTCCTGGAGCATGATGACGTGAACCGCGCCCTCATGGGCGCCAACATGCAGCGCCAGGCCGTACCACTCCTGCGCCCGCAGTCACCCATCTGCGGCACAGGTATTGAGCGCCAGGTCGCCGTCGACTCCGGCCAGGTGATCGTCAGCGATGTGAGCGGCGAAGTGGTGGTATCCACCGCTCGCCAGATCGCCATTATGGATGAAGAGGGCGATCAGCACACCTACAACCTGCGCAAGTTCGTGCGCTCCAACGCTGGAACCTGTATCAACCAGCGTCCCCTCGTGCGCAAAGGCGATTACGTCACGGCGGGCGAAGTCATCGCCGATGGCTCATCCACCGAAAAGGGTGAAATCGCCCTCGGCCAAAATATCCTGGTCGCGTTCATGAGTTGGGAAGGTGGGAACTACGAAGACGCCATTCTGATCAGTGAGCGTATCGTGCGTGAAGACC
>WNGL01009023.1_pt1 | contig 11593 bp, 10 predicted proteins | sample 5400591 | NCBI WGS metagenome assembly WNGL01 (sample SAMN13153377, study PRJNA577476) | soil metagenome | isolation source: 80 cm soil or saprolite under Garry oak tree replicate 1 | place: USA:California | collected 2016-06-15
CCGCAGGACACGCTCACGGTGTACCCAGACCGGCACGGGACAGCACCCAACTCGACGCCGCCGGCTGCTGCCTGAGACATCTGGCGGCGCGACGGCCACGAAGGCCAGGCCACGTGCGGAGAGGCCAAGTCCGCGACACGGCGGCACTTCTCACCGAGACGCAGGCTGAGGCCGTTGTGAAAGCTGTGTCGCACGACCTTTCATGGCGCGGACCCGGACTGGCCGGCACCGGTTCCGGGCGTCACGACAGCGACCCGCGATCGACCGGGAGGAACGGCCAGGCCGACGGCGGCCGCCGGCCGGGAACGGGACGCGGTCTGCACCCGACCTGGAGCGGGAAGCCGGCATGCTAGTCAGGCACCGGACGGTTAAGCGTGCAGCGAGATCGGAACCAAGAACGGCCCCCGATAGGAGCGCCGCTACCTTCCCGCCTCAGGCTCAACGCTGCCTAGCTCGCAGCCGCACGCCGCAGCCGCCGGGGGCCGAGGTCGGCGACGAACACCTTCTGCAGCATGTGCCAGTCCTGCGGATGAGCCCTGATTCCCGCCTCGAACAGGCGCGCGACCTGCCGCATCATCGCCGCCGCCTGCTGCTCCCCGTCGCCTTCGGCAGGAACCGGGATCTCCTCATGGACGTGCACGCCCCAGCCATCGCCCTCGAACCACAAGATCACGGGCATCAGCGCCGCGCCGGTCTGCACGGCCAGCGCGGCCGGGCCGCCCATCATGCGGGCCTTCTCGCCGAAGAACTCCACCTCCATGCCCCCGCCGGTGACGTCGCGGTCACAGACCAGGCAGACCAGCCTGCCGGCCCGCAGCCGCCGCGCCAGGATGCCGAACGCGCTGCCCGTCCCCCCGGCGGCGGGCAGCACCTCCACGCCGAGGCCCTCGCGGAACGCGACGAACCTGCCGTAGACCGACTCCGGCTCCAGCCGCTCCGCCACGGTGGCAATGGAGCCTGCCCCCCTGGCGATAATCCACGCGGCAGCCAGATCGTAGTTGCCCATGTGCGGCAGGGCGAAGACCACCCCGCGGCCGGCCGCGAGGTACTCGAGCGCGGCCCGGACATGCCCGGTGTCGCGCGTCCCCCCGGCCAGCCGGCCCGCCGGCATCACCGGCAGCCGGAAAGCCTCGAGCCAGTACCGCGCGTACGAGCGCATCGCCTGCCTGGACAGGGCCCGCAGCCGGCCGCCTGGCGCCTCGCTCCCGATCACCCGGCGCAGGTTGCCCTCGAGCACCCGCACCCCGGGGCCCTGGCGCCGCCACGCGAGGTCAGCGAAGAACCTGAACGCACGCTGCGCCCACGATTCGGGCAGGCGGCACACCACCAGCCAGCCGAGGCCGTATCCGGCGTCGGTCAGCCTGTCCTTCAGCCCCGGCATGGCTACCTTCCCAGACCGGCGGGCTGCCGCTCCGGCCCGGCAACGACCTCGCACTGCGCACGCGAGCACCTGTCGTGCTGAGAAACGACAGCCGGCCGCGATCGTCAGCTGCCTGTACCGCCAGACTCGCATAGCAGACCGCCCGAACAGCACGCTAGCCGGGCATGACCTGCCGAGCCGGTCGGCGCACCGCCTGCGGGGTACCGGGCCGCGCCTCGCCGGGCACCCCGTGGGCATCGCCGCGGCGCCCCTAGCCGGAAGTCCCTGGCCGGGTGCCAGGCTCAGCGTGACCGGCTGCGACCCGAGCCCGGTGCGGGTCTTGCCGTCCACGGTCAGCGTGACCGCGCCCGGGTTGCCGAGCTCCAGGGCGACTGCACGCCGTTCCGTCCAGGTCCTGGAGGTACCCGGGTCGATGATGCCCTGGACGATCGTCGCGCCGCCCGGTGTGGCGAGGTCGGCCCAGCAGGCTAGACGGGGAGATTCCGGTGATCGTCGGCAACATCGAGGCGGGTCCTGGTCGATCACGCCTTCACCGTTGCGGCGGGAGGCGAGATCACCAAGCAGGCTAGGAACTGGCCCGGCAGCAAGCTCGACGCTTCCAAGCGCAGTCAGATCATGTTCACGGACCGCGACGATATCCTCAACCTCCAATACCGACGCCGGCCTGCCGGTGCCCCGTCGCCGCCCGACAAGAGAATGACAACACTGGCAGGGCGCGGAGGAGACTTGCGTGATGGAACAACAGGATGCGCGGCCGGCCGAGCAGGCCGTCGAGCCGCCGCATGAGGAACAGCGCAGCCTGCCCTTGGACATCATCGAGGCATACGCCGCCAAGAAGGTACTCGACCTCGCCGTGCCCGATGTGTACCAGGGCATCAAGGACGGCATCCAGAAGGGCGTTGGCAAGCTCAGCCAGCGGCCTGATCCGCCGCCGTCAGATCCAGGCGAGTAGATCGTCCCCAATTCATCCAATACCCCTCGGCATAACGCAGGTCACGCGGCCGGTCAGCCCCTTAAGTTCCCGCTTCCCAGGCTGCGGCATTGTCGGGACAATGAGCCAAGGGCGAGGCAGTCGGCGAGATGCTCCTCGCGCGTGCCCGGTCAGGACAGCCGGCGTGGCGCGTCGGTGCCGCTGCCAGCTGCGACTATCTGCGGGCCTGCGGCGGCGACTGAGGTGATGCCAGTCAGCGCCATCGAGACATCGAGCTCGTTGCGGATGATCTCGATGGCCTTGGCGACACCCCGCAGCCCGCCGGGGTGTCGCCAAGGCCGTAGAGGTAAGCACGGCCGATTATGCAGGACCGGGCACCGAGCGCCAGTGCCCGCAGCACGTCCTGGCCGGACCGGATGCCGCTATCGAACATGATCTCGATGTCGGAGCCGACCGCGTCGGCGACCGCGGGCAGCGCCGAGATTGCAGCGCAGAGCAATCGCGGGCGCCGCCGGGAGCAACCGGTCGGTCTGCGCGTTCAGCCTGCCTGACGGCCTGGACGTGATGGCCCGGTGGGCGCCGATCGTGCAGGCAGCGCTGGCCGCGGAGTAGGCCCGCGCGGGCCACCCGCCCTCTGGCCCACCTGCGGCGCCGTCGCCGGGACGGCAGCAATCGGCCAGCTCGCCCTCGCCCCGGCCATCCGCAACCGCACCAAGCCCACACGGTGAAACTCGGCGCCGCGACCGCGGCAGAAGATCCCGGCCCTCAAGCGGGATGACGGCTATCTTGCCGCCCTTGCGGGTGATCGCCAGGGTGCGGTGCCCGCGCTCCAGTGCCCGGCGCCTCGATGTCCGCGCCCTTGTGAGTGGTTGAAGGCCGGCCGAGACCCCGTGCCTGCGGGCGAGGACGGCGGCATCAGCGCCTGCATGTCCCGGGTGGCGACGAACCGGCGTCGGCGGCAGGTGCCCATAGCCGATACTCATTGGCGTGACGTTGTTTCCCGGGCTGCGCCGATCAGGGGCAGTGCGGCAACTGCGGTGACAGCTGACGCTCACCGGGTGATGGAGCGGCTCACCGATTCAGGCCGGCGGGAGCGGGAATGGCGGCGGCGGGTCGAGCGGCGCGAGGATATCCGCGACCCGCGCGCGGACCGCCTGCCGGATGGCGGCCTGCGCTGCCGGTACGAGTGGGCGGACGGGCGCCGGGTGTGGCGTTTCACCACCGAGGACGTCGCTGTCACCGAGAACACGATCGAGCGGGTCCACCGCGGGCAACTTGTCCGGCCGCGCGCGGTGCCCGTCCGCTGGGTGATCACCGAGCGCATCTTGGCCGAGCCAGCGGTGAATGGAACGGAGATCACGGTGCGCGCGGTGGGCCGGATGGCCGGGCCGAGCCGCGTGCTTCACCTTCTGGGCCACCGCGACACGACGACGGCACGCCGGCTGACGGAACTGGCCCGCCGCCAAGCGGACCAGACAGCCTCGGCTATCGCGGCTCACTTCGCCAGGCCCCCAGGGCTGGCTGCGGGCGCGGACGACGACGGCTAGCTCGTCCCCGGGTCCGCCACCACCCCGGCACGCACCGCACCCGGTTAACGCCCGGCAACGATGCTGACCGCGTCTTCGGCCCGGCGGTCGGGGACCCGCCCGGGCGGGCGGCCCGGCGGCCTTCGGCTCTCCCCAGTGCTCGCCAGGTAGGCTCTGCCGCAGCAGGCAGGAATTCGATGCCGCGTCTCGGCGTGCGCTGACACGGCAGCACGGTGCTGCGAGGGGCGGCGGGCTGATGGCAGCTCGGGCCAGCACGCGGTGGCTCTCCTTGCTCCTGGCCGCTTATCTTGCTGTGCTCGCTGGTGTCGGCCTGCTCGCGCTCGTGCTGCCGCTGAGCATCTGGGCCAGCGGCGCATCCTTCGCCGCTGCCGTCGTCGGCGTATTCGCCTGCCGGGTGCTTGTGCTGCTGTTCGGGCTGCCTGGGTCGTTCGCGGTCCGTCCGATCTTGCGGCAAGTGAGCGCAGCTGCCCCATCATCCGCGCCCGCCATGGCCCAACGGACCGGTGACTGACCGCTACCCGGACGGCGAGCCCGCGAGCAGCCTGGGGCGTGCGAGTCACACGCCACGGACAGGCAGCCGGAGGGCCGGGGTCCTCGCCCCGGCCCGCAGCCTTCTCCTTCCGCAGGTCGCCTACTCGCGGATCTGGACCCGCCGGGTCGCCTGCTTGGTCTTCGGGAGGCGGATCGTCAAGATCCCCTCCTTCATGGTCGCCTGGACCTTCTCGGTGTCGATGTCCCTGGGGAGCACCGTGCGGTAGAAGAACCGCCCCATGCGCCGCCGCATCACCTTCTCGCCCTCATCCTCGCGGAGCGATCCGGTGATGGCCAGGCTGTGCTCGTCGACCTGCAGTTCGACGTTCTCCCGGGTGATCCCGGGGAGTTCGGCCTTGACCAGGTAGAACTCCTCGGTCTCGTCGACCTCGATATCGGGCTGCCAGGGCGACTGCTCAGGACCCTGCTGGGAGACCTGCTCGTAGAGCCGTCCCATGCGCTCCCGCAGGTACTCGACCTCGCTGACCGGGTCCCACAGCGCCGTGGGCTCGAACAGGGAGGCGGGGAACCTGCTTCCGCGCCGGATGGGCAATGCCATGACGTCACACCACCTTTGCTCTCGGGGCTATTGCGGACGTCGGGCTGGCCAGCACCCACCTCTCTGGCCTATCGGCTTATCCGCCATTTGTCCACCCCCTGTGACCTGCGGCTTTGACCGAGCCGACGGGTGTTGCCCGGCGGTCGCGGCGACCCGCGCGAACGGCTGGGCCGCCGGTTGCCGGCCGGGGCGGGCGGGAAGCCAGTGCGCCTTCGTGGCCCCGTGCACGGTGCGGAACCAGTCCGCCACGCTGATGTTTGTGAGCCAAGGGGCCATGGACGCCGGCGAGGCCAGTGATGCGCCGGACGAGACCCGGACGGGCGCCCGCGGCCGACGTCAGCTGCGGCCGAGCCGACGTGGCGGCCGGGGGCTTCTTCACCTCCGGCCGCCCTGCCTACAAGGCCTGCAACGTCGCCGCCCCGTGGGACGGGACGGCATCGCACGTCATGCGCCTGCCCGGCGCGGCCGGCTTTCCCGCCGGCTATGACCACCTCAACCAGGGCCCGGCCAGCATCTCCCACGCTACCGCCCGCACATGCATGGCCGCCGGCAGCTTCGTCAACGCCCGCACGCGACGCCCGGACAGCGTGGCCATCGCCTGGAACGGCACGAAGTGGCGGCTCACCAAGCTACGCGGCCCGCGCAGCGGCATCGCCGACGTCTCATGCCCGCTCGCACACCGCTGCATCGCCGTCGGCCACGCCGGGAGACGCACCCTGGCCGAACGCCGGGACGGCACATCGTGGACGGTCATGAAAACCCCCGGCATCTAGGCCAGCGAGCCGGCCGCCGCCGCCGCATCGGCACCAGCTGCCACCTGTCGCGCCCCCCGGCTCAGCGCACTGGCAAGCTGAGGCGCGAGAGCGTCAGCCCGCCGCGCCACCACCACCACTCCGCGAAGATCTTCTTCGCCGCCGTCGGCTCCGCTAGCTGCCTGCTGGCGACCGCGTCGTCGCACAGGACAGGGGCCCGATTGGCTGGACGCCGGCACAGAATGCGGCCGCGCATATCTGGCAGATCGGTAGCCTCCGCACCCTCCGCGCCTGACCATACTGAACCGCGCCGAATCGGCAGGGAGGACGCGTGGCGTCGCGCCAGGAACCGAGTCACGCGGGCGGTGGCGGCTACGGCCCGGCAAACGTGCGAACGGGGACGTTGGTCGGGGCCTGCAGGAGCCGGTTCCTCCCGCAGTGATGCCCCACGGGCGGTCGGCGCATAGGCGGTCATGACTGATAGGGCGTGTTGCTGCCCGCCACACGGCCGCTACCGGTTCGGGCTCGGCGCCACCCGCCACGACGTGCCGTTCCAGCGCTCGATCAGCGTCAGCGTCGGGGTGCCGGTGACGTAGAACCCGACGGCCCAGGCGCGGCCGGACGACGCGGTGGCCGCCCCGCACAGGGTGCCCGCGTGAGGCCGGGCGGGTCCTGGTCCGGCTGCTGCTGCCAGGCCATGCTGTTCCAGTGCTCGATCAGGGGCCGGTCGGCGGCCTGGCAGGGGGTCGGCTCTCCGCATCGGCCTGCGCCGGGTCGCCGGATGGGGCGGAGCACCGGTCTGTGGCGTTCGGCCACCCCAGCCTGCGCCGGGTGGTTACAGTCGCTGATACCGGCTGACCCCGCCGGGCCGGTTTGCCCGGCGGGACCGAGGAGGTGCCGGTCGCGGTGCTGGCTGGCTTTCTGGTCACGGGCCGGGGGCATGTGATGCCGCGGCGAGGGCGAGGGCGGGGACGGGCCGCAGGCGCGGTGGATCGGGTGCCGGGCTGGTGGCTGGCGGTTTGCGCAACGGCGGCGATGGGGGTGATCGCCGTCGCCCTGAGCTCGCTGCGGGACGGCGGGGTGGCGCTCGGGCCGCTGCTGGCCATCCCGGCGGCGCTGGCGGGTATTGGCGCGTCAACCCCGCGGCTGCCGCTGGCCTGCGGCACGCTGATGCTGGCCGCCGCTATCGTGCTCGCCGCTTTCGCCCGCGGATCGCTGGCCTGGGTCGCGGCTCCGGTGCCGGTGGTGGCGGTGACGGCGCTCAGCGCGGCCGGCGTGGTGCTGAATAGGCCGCGGAAGCGCGGGCTGCCCGGCGTCACGCCTGTGGAACAGAAGCTGGCCGACGTCACCTCGGTGGCGGAGGTGGTACAGCGCGCGTTGCTGCCGCCGCTGCCCGCGCGGGTCGGCCCGCTGGAGCTCGAGGTGGTCTACCTGGCGGCCGCGGCCGAGGCCCGGGTCGGCGGGGACCTGTATGAGGTCGCGCGCACGCAGTTCGGGATCCGGCTGATCGTGGGCGACGCCCGGGGCAAGGGGCTGGATGCGGTGGAGACCGCGGCCTGCGTGCTGGGCGTATTCCGCGAGGTCGCCCACCAGGTGTACACGCTGGCCGAGGCGGCCCGGCGGCTCGACGCCAGCCTGGCACGCCGGCCAGATGCCAGCCGGGCTCAGGGCAGCGGCCTGCACGAAGAGTTCGTCACCGCGGTGCTCGCCGAGATCGACCCCTGCGACGGCACCCTGACGATCTGCAACTGCGGGCATCCCGCCCCGATCTTGCTCTCACCCGGCACGCCGGACAGCCCGAAGAGCCGCCGCAGCCGCCATGGCCGATCCGGCCCATCGGTGACTACGGTGGACGTTCCCTCGCCGGCGCCGCCGCTGCGCCTGTTGCCGCTGGGCGACTGCAGCGCCGCCGGGCGGACGCTGCGCTTGCGGCCCGGCGATGCGCTGCTCTTCTACACCGACGGCGTGACCGAAGCACGCAACGCGCGCCACCGGTGTTATCCGCTGGCCAGCCGGCTTACCGAGCTGGCCCAGGCCAGTGCCGGCGGCATCCGCCCGGACCTGCTTGAACGCGTGCGCGAGGATTTGCTCCTCCACGCCGGCGCGCCGCTCGGCGACGACGCCGCGCTCGTCCTGGTCCGGGCTCCGGCCGTCTGGGCCAACCCGGCACCGCAGCCAAGACAGGCAGCTGCGCCGTAGCACCGCCGATGCTGCGCGGTCCCTCGCAGCACCCGCTCTCCTGCCCGAGAGCCAGCGGCCGTGTCCTGAGCACGCAGGGCTTCCCGCCACCGGACCGCCGATGCTGAACGTAAAGGCCTGCCTGCGGGCGATCGCAGCCCGGAGGGCTGCCGTCGCCATCAGCGCGCAGCCCGCCGCTGGCCAGGCTTGACCACGCTGGCTCCGCCGGCCGTTGACACCGGGCTGCGAGGACTCGGCCGCCGGTCGCGGAACGTGACGCGATGCACGGTCGGCCCCGGCCCCGGCCGCGTGATTGCAAGATCACCACGACCGAGGCAAGGGAGCGCAGGCTGCGGGCGGTTGCCGAGCGCCTGATCACCTTCGCCAAGCGCGGCGACCTGCACGCCCGGCGCCAGGTTCTGACCATGGTCACCGACAGGAATGGCGTGGACACGCTGTTCGCTGCCGAGATCGGGCCGAGCTTCGCAGCCCGCGAGGGCGGTTACACCCGGATCACCACGGCGAACTCATGGTGCTGGTCATGGGGCACCGGGACACGGCAGGCCGTGTGCGGCGCATTGCTGCGCCGCACACTCACTACCGAAACGGCAAGCTGTTACCCGACCGGGGGGTGAGCGACCCCCGGCTACTCAATGTTGCTGACATGATGCAAAAACGGCTTGCAGGACGTCGCCGCGGCGTCACGGCCGGCATGTGGCGCCGCCTATCGCAGGGACATCTGTCACTCGTGCAGATCGCCCGCATCGGCCGCGTGCTGCACTGGGTCCATCATGCCGGTCGTCTTGTCCGCGCCGAACACCGGACTGCGCCAACCACATGAGCAGACCGCCTGGACGCCGCCCTGGCCCACCTCGCGGATTATGGTGCGGTGGTCCACAGCGATCGGTCCCCTACAGGTGCACGACCGTGCAGCTTATCGTCCGCGTCACGCCGTCGAGGGCCTGGACCCGGGAGGCTACCAGCTTGCCCAGCTCGTCGATGTCCCGCGCCTCTGCCCGGGCAATGACGTCGTAGGGTCCGGCCACGCTCGCCGTCTCCGAGACGCCCGGCAAGTCCCGGAGCGCGGCAGCCACGATGGCCGCCTTGCCGACTTCGGTCTGGATCAGAATGTACGCGGCGATCACGTGACAACCACCCAACCTTCTCAGACCATTCAACCGCCATTGCGGTCATGGGTCATCCCGGGGTCGCAGGCCCAGAGCACTGCCCGGACGGTGACCTCCTGCGGGCGAGAACCCCGCCAGGGCCGGGCCCCGGTAGCTGGCAGCCCGCGCCGGAGTGGTGTCAGCGACCGCGGAACGCCCCGGGAGCGGCTGCCTGACCGCTGCCCGGGTGGGGTGCTACCCGCCGTTGGCCAGGCGCCCGTCAGCACCGCCGGCGGCCGCCTTGGTCTGGCTCGCGATCTCGGCGGACGGCGTGTCGGGCACCTGGCCGGGCTTGGGCACCCCCTTGAACGCGAACTTCGCCGCTGGTCCGGCGCCCTCCACGTCGACCATCACGATCTGGCCGGCCGTCAGCTCGCCGAACAGGATCTTCTCCGACAGGCTGTCCTCGATCTCGCGCTGGATCGTGCGGCGCAGCGGACGCGCCCCGAGCACCGGATCATAACCGCGCTCGGACAGCAGGATCTTGGCGGCGGGCCGCAGCTCCAGGCCCATGTCGCGGTCCTTCAGCCGCTCGTCTACCTTCGCGATCATCAGGTCGACGATGGTGACGATTTCCTCCCGGGAGAGCTGGTGGAAGACGATCGCGTCATCCACCCGGTTCAGGAACTCCGGCCTGAAATGCTGCTTCAGCTCCTCGTTCACCTTGGTCCTCATCCGGTCATAGGAGCCCTTCGACTCATGAGCCGGACCGAAACCAACGGGGACGCCCTTGGAGATGTCCCGGGAGCCGAGGTTGGTGGTCATGATGATCACGGTGTTCTTGAAGTCGACCACCCGGCCCTGCGCGTCGGTGAGGCGCCCGTCCTCCAGGATCTGCAGCAGGGAGTTGAAGATGTCCGGATGCGCCTTCTCGATCTCGTCGAACAGGACCACCGAGAACGGCCGGCGGCGGACCTTCTCGGTCAGCTGGCCGCCCTCCTCGTAGCCGACGTACCCGGGCGGGGAGCCGAACAGCCGGGACGCCGTGTGCTTCTCCATGTACTCGCTCATGTCGAGCTGGATCAGCGAGTCCTCGTCACCGAACAAGAACTCGGCCAGCGTCCTGGACAGCTCGGTCTTGCCCACCCCGGACGGGCCGGCGAAGATGAACGAGCCGCCGGGCCGCTTCGGGTCCTTCAGCCCGGCCCTGGTCCGCCTGATCGCCTGGGACAGCGCCCGGATGGCGTCGTTCTGGCCGATGACCCGCTTGTGCAGCTCGTCCTCCATCCGCAGCAGCCGCTGGGATTCCTCCTCGGTGAGCTTGAACACCGGGATGCCGGTCGCGGCCGCCAGGACCTCCGCGATCAGCTCCTCGTTCACCTCGGCCGGCAGGTCCATGTCGCCGGCCTTCCACTGCTTCTCCCTGGCATCCTTCCGCTCGGTCAGCTGCTTCTCCGTGTCACGCAGCGCAGCGGCCTTCTCGAAATCCTGGGAGTCGATGGCCGACTCCTTCTCCCTCCGCACGGCGGCGATCTTCTCGTCGTACTCGCGCAGGTCAGGCGGCGCGGTCATGCGGCGGATGCGCATCCGCGAGCCGGCCTCGTCGATCAGGTCGATCGCCTTGTCCGGCAGGAACCGGTCACTGACGTACCGGGCGGCAAGCTGCGCGGCCGCGGCCAGCGCATCGTCGGTGATCGACACCCGGTGATGCGCCTCATACCGGTCCCGCAGGCCCTTGAGGATCTCGATCGTCTGCAAGATCGTCGGCTCGGCCACCTGGATCGGCTGGAACCTGCGCTCAAGCGCCGCGTCCTTCTCCAGGTGCTTGCGGTACTCATCCAGCGTTGTCGCGCCGATCGTCTGCAGCTCGCCGCGGGCCAGCATCGGCTTCAGGATCGAGGCGGCGTCGATCGCGCCCTCGGCGGCGCCCGCGCCCACCAGCGTGTGCAGCTCGTCGATGAACAGGATGATGTCCCCGCGCGTCCTGATCTCCTTCAGGACCTTCTTCAGCCGCTCCTCGAAGTCGCCCCGGTACCTGGAGCCGGCCACCAGCGCACCGAGATCCAGGGTGTAGAGCTGCTTCTCCTTGAGGGTCTCCGGCACCTCGCCCTTGACGATCTTCTGGGCCAGCCCCTCGACGACGGCGGTCTTCCCGACGCCGGGCTCGCCGACAAGCACGGGGTTGTTCTTGGTGCGCCGGGACAGCACCTGCATGACCCGCTCGATTTCCTTCTCCCGGCCGATCACCGGATCCAGCTTGCCCTCGCGCGCGTTCGCGGTCAGGTTCCGGCCGAACTGGTCGAGCACCAGCGAGGTGGACGGTGCCGCCTCGGACGGCGCGCCTGCCGCGGCAGGCTCCTTGCCCTGGTATCCGTGCAGCAACTGGATCACCTGCTGGCGGACCCGGTTCAGGTCAGCGCCCAGCTTGACAAGCACCTGCGCGGCCACGCCCTCGCCCTCGCGGATGAGGCCGAGCAGGATGTGCTCGGTGCCGATGTAGTTGTGACCAAGCTGCAGGGCCTCGCGCAGCGAGAGCTCAAGGACCTTCTTGGCGCGCGGGGTGAACGGGATGTGCCCGGACGGGGCCTGCTGGCCCTGCCCGATGATC
>WNGL01016263.1_pt1 | contig 11592 bp, 10 predicted proteins | sample 5400591 | NCBI WGS metagenome assembly WNGL01 (sample SAMN13153377, study PRJNA577476) | soil metagenome | isolation source: 80 cm soil or saprolite under Garry oak tree replicate 1 | place: USA:California | collected 2016-06-15
GCCAGCACCCGGCCGAGTCTACCCGCTCGGATTGTGGCCCTGCTCATGGTTAGCGTCCCGTTCCTGCCCGAACGCGGCCCGTCGCTGTGTCGACGGCCGTGCGGCCACGGCGGCCGCAGCCCCCAAAGAGGCGGCTTCGAGGGCCACCATTAAAATGCCTTTCACCGGATCGAAAGGGCGATGTGATTGCGACCAGAGGAGTAGGTCTCTGACCGCGCCGCCTTTGGCTAAAAGCCTGGGGACATAGGCTAGAGCGGCCGCCTGCCCCGACAGCAGCGATACGTAGCCTGAGCCAGGCGAAGAGCTCATCAGGTATTCGAAATTGGCCTCCAGCACGATGTTCCAGGCGCACAGCAGGCCCACCAGCGCCAGCGAGATCTTTGGGCCGAAGCGCTCGGCGAAGGCCGCGACCCCGACGGCGGCGACAGGAACCAGGTCGACGAAGCGCCGCGCACCGAACGAACGACCGACCGGGTCGGGCGCTGCGCCGATGATCAGCGTTTCGAGCACGAGGGCCACGACTACTGCCATCTGCAATCGCCGGTCGCGGATAAAGATGAGTCCTACGACCGCCACCAACGCCACCGGGCTCCAAACGAGGACGCCGTCGCGACTCGAGAACAGGGTGTCGAGGTAGTGGCTGTGCAGTAGATCCAGGTCTTGTCCAGGGGGACGCTGTGGCAGCCAGGTATTGAACTGGACCTGGTCGGTGACGAACTGGGGCGCGAAGCCGATCAGAACGCCCGGGATCAGCCACAGCGCGGGCCACCGCAGACGCCTGGCGTCGACAAGGACAATGGCCAGCAGCAGTCCGTCCTGGAAGCGGGTCATCGCCATGATGCCGCCGAGCACACCCAGGCCGAACCAGCCCTTCGCCGAGTGTGGCGGGTGGGCGAACCATAGATAAAGGAAGGCGCTAACACAGAACACAGAGAACGTTTGCGAGTAGCTTGGATCGGAAAGGAGGTAGTACACCGCCGGAGTCGCCACGGTGGCGCCTGCGACGCCAACCAAAGCGGCGCGGCGATTTCCGGTGACCGAGCTCGCAAGCCGGTAGCTGATTGCTAGCCCCATCAGGCCGTACGCGAGGGAAGCGAGGGTGAACGCTTCGACGAACGGCGAACCGTACTGCGGTTCCCCGGACGGTCGCAGCCAGAGTGCCACAAGGTATGCCGGTGCCGCCATCACCGCCGACCCGATTGGGAAGTAGTCGGCGAGGCGCCCGGTCGAGGTCTTGGTCGTCACCAGGGGCAGGTAGACCGGAACGTGCGAGCTCACCGCAGCCGAGTATTCGTTGCTCAAGCGGAGGCTGTGGCTGACCAGGATTGCGTGCAGATAGGCGTAATAGCCGACACCGTCGCCTTCCACCACAGGCCGGAATGTAAGGGCGATCAAGGCAAGCAACCCCACCATCGCCACAGCAGTCGAGACCCTGGGGAGAGCTGGGCGATGGACGAATCCCGGCCGCGACCCGGAGGGCCGGCGCGCACCATCGTTGGTTGGGGTTCCGGCGACGTCGGATTGTGGCTTCTTGGCAAACGCTTCGAGATTGATCCGGTGACCATACCCGACGAGATGGAGTGAAGTCTGGTCCGGGTCCCGCTCAATCCCGGCGTGTCGGGCCGGCGCGTCTCGGCTACGATACGGGCCGCCGTCAGGCCGGTCGTGCGCCTCTCGGCTCCAACGATGCTGAAGCGAGCCTTCGACGTCACTGCGGCAGCGGTCGCCCTAGCCGTTCTCCTACCCGCGTTGCTGGCGATTGCTCTTCTGGTGCGGCTCGACTCGCGAGGCCCCAGTCTCTTCCGAGGTCCCCGCATGGGACGCAATGCCCGGGCGTTCATGATCCTCAAATTCCGGACCATGCGGGTGGCCGTCGGCGACGGACTTCCCATCACCGCAGCCGACGATCAGCGGATCACCCGACTCGGCCGGCGGCTGAGGCGGTACAAGCTCGACGAGCTGCCGCAGCTCTTCAACGTGCTCAAGGGCGACATGTCACTCGTGGGACCGCGACCGGAAGATCCAGAGTTCTACACCTTCTACGGTCAGCGGTACGGCGCGGTCCTTCGGGTCCGGCCAGGCATCACGGGGCCGGGGGCGCTTGCGTTTAGAGACGAGGAAAAGATCCTAGAGGGAGGCAATGCCCGCCAGAAATACGTAGACGACATCCTTCCCCGGAAGCTGGCGATCGACATGGAGTACGTACAGCATCACTCGCTGCTTGGCGACTTTGCCCTCATGGGCCGCACCTTGTCGGTCGTCATGAGCGTCTCTGGCACGTTCCGCCGACTCGAAACTCTGGTTCGGCGGTGGCTGCCTTGGTTGTTGATCGATGCCGTGGTAGTGGCGACCAGCTTCTACGCGGCGGTTCTATTGCGCTTCGAGGAGTCTCCGGCCGGCGTGCAACAGGCTGTCCTCGTCGCCCTCAAGATCAGCATGGCACCGCTCATTGGCCTATACCTGACCTCGAATCGCATTTGGCGACTCGAGGGGCGGATCTGGCGCTACGCCACCGCTGCAGAGTCTGTCGCCATCTTCGCGTCAGTCGCAAGCGCAACCGCGGCTGCTTTGATCGCCGACCTCCTGATCGGCTACGTCTGGATTCGGCCGCTCCCCGTCAGCTTGATAGTGCTTGGCGGCCTGATGACCTTCTGCGGAATGGTCGGCGTGCGATATCGCACTCGCCTTCTGCGCGGTCTGCGGGCACCCGAACGTCGAGCTGCTCATGCAAGGAAACCGATCCTCATTTACGGCGCGGGCGACTCGGGTCAGCACGTCGCCTGGAGGCTGCTCACCGACAGCGACGGTAACCAGTACCGGCTCGTGGGATTCATTGACGACGACCCATTGAAGCGGGGCCAGATGATTCACGGGATCCGCGTGCTGGGCGGCCGCCGAGTCCTGCAGGAGATCGTCACCGCGCACGACGTGGAGCTGATCATCCTGGCGATCTCGAACGTCAGCGGCGAAAACCTCCGGGCCATCATCTCCGCAGCCCAGGAAACGCCCGCTCAGGTTCGAATAGTGCCCAACCTGTTCGAGCAGATGTCGATGCGCAAGGCGCTGCCCCTCCTCCGTGAGGTTCGTGTCGAAGACCTTCTTGGTCGGCAGCCGGCCATCATCGACCTCGACGCCTGCGAGAAAGTGCTTGCACACAAGACCGTGCTGGTAACCGGCGGATGCGGCTCGGTTGGATCCGAGCTGTGTCGGCAGGTGGTGGCCTTTGACCCCTTGCACCTGGTCGTGATCGACAACAACGAAACCGGCATCTACGATCTCGAGTTCGAGCTTCGAACCATCGCGCCTAACGTCCGCTTGACAATGATCGTGGGTGACGTCACCGACGCAACCAAGATGAGCAGGATCTTCGACCAGACGCCGACAAAGCGGTCAACCCGCAGTCCGTGATGGGATCCACCAAGCGCGTTTCTGAGCTGCTTCTTCTCGAGACCGCCCGCGCCGCCCGGTCCAGGACATCGTGGAGGCGAGCCGCGACGAAGTACACCGCTGTGCGGTTCGGCAACGTGCTCGGTAGCCGGGGGAGCGTCGTCCCGACGTTCACGGGGCAGATCGACGCCGGCGGGCCCGTGACCGTAACCCATCCGGATATGACCAGGTATTTCATGGATGTTGCCGAGGCGGCCAGCCTGATCATCCAGGCCGCCAGCCTGACGGCCGGGGGCGACGTGTTCATGCTCGACATGGGCGAGCGGATCAAGGTCGACGACCTCGCCCGAAAGATGATCCGTATGCGGGGCCTTCGGCCGGACGTGGACATCAAGATCGTCTACACCGGTGTACGCCCGGGCGAGAAGCTTCACGAGCAGCTCATGCTGCCTGCCGAGCGCCGCAGGGCGACCTCGCACCCGCTGATTTTCGAGGTCAGCGACGCGGAGACCAGACCGCGGCAGACCGTGCGCGGCCGCATAGATGATCTCCTGCAGCTGTCCGGCAATGCGGAGAGGGATGAGATCGCGCGCGCGGTGCTCGAGCTTGCTAGCGAGGATCGCGAGGTCGGCGCGTCGGAAGCGGCGAACCTGGTCGTTCTGCCGGGAGATCGGCAGGCCGACGCAAGTACGGTCTAGGCTTTCCCCGCCTCGGCGTCCCGCGTCTTCCGCCAGCAGACGCCTGTCCAATCGATGGAGATGAGCTCGTCGGTGATTTGCTGCTGTGCGCGAAAATCGTCGACTGCGGCGCGGCAGCTGGGCATCGCGCCGTAGTCGTCGATGATGACGTAACCGCCAGGCGACACTTTTGAGTAGAGCCCCTGTAGGACCTCGGTTGTCGACTGGTACATGTCGGCATCGACTCGCAGAATGGCCAGGCGCTCGATCGGTGCCGCTTGCAGCGACTCCCGGAACCAACCGGGCACGAAGCGTACCTGCTCATCGAGGAGGCGGTAGCGCCGGAAGTTCGACTTGACCTCATCGATGGAGACTACGAGCTGGGGTCGGGACCAGAGCCGGTCGTCAGCATCCGCCGGGTATCGAGTGCGATCCGGCCGCGGCAGCCCTTGAAACGAATCGGCCACCCACACACCCCGATCCGTGACCCCGTACGCCTTCAGCGCGGCCCGCATGAATATCGCGGCGCCGCCCCGCCACACTCCGGCCTCGAGCAGGTCGCCGGGCACACCGTCGTCGAGGACTTCCCTGATGCACTCGCCGAGATGATCGAGTCGCAACAGCCCAACCATGGTCTCGGCATCCAGCGGCATATCGCGCCCCTCTGCGCGCGCCGTTCTCGGCGTCCGGCGCACGACCTCGTAGTCCCTTGTCGCCAGAACCTTCCGTATCGGGGCGTACAGGAACGCGCGGACGGTGCCACGGCGGGGTCGAATGGAGTGGTAGGTCTCGTCGAACAGATTTCGCGTGAGGGTGAGCTTCAGCAGATCAAGGTAGATACCCGCCGCGCCTTCGGATTGCAGGACCACGGAGTCAGTTTAGGGCGGCAGGTCTCAGCGTCCGATACAATCCACCGTCACCGGCAGGATGCGCACCACTTTCCTTTCGTTCTCTCCTCCCGCGATCGGCGAGGATGAGATCGAAGAGGTGGTGGCCGCTCTCCGCTCCGATTGGCTGACGACCGGCCCTAGAGTCCACCTATTCGAGGAACGCTTCGCCGAATTCGTCGGTGCGCCTCGCGCGCTGGCATTGAACTCTGGGACCGCCGCAATGCACGTAGCGCTCTCGGTTCTCGGCATTGGGCCTGGGGACATCGTCATCAGCACCCCAATGACCTTCACTTCGACGATCCACGTCATCGAGCAGGTCGGCGCCCGGCCGGTACTGGTCGACGTCGAGCGCGACACATTGAACATAGACCCGGCCGGGATAGAGCGCGCAATTGCCACCGGAGGCACAGCGGTTCGAGCTCTACTGCCGGTGCACCTGTACGGTCATCCGGCAGATATGAAGGCGATTCTGGAGTTGGCGGGGCACCACCGCCTCGTGGTCATCGAGGACGCCGCACACGCGCTGCCGGCACGTTACGGCAGCCGCCTGGTCGGGAGGCCTGCGCAGGTCGATGAGGTGGTGAATCTCGCGGCCTTCTCCTTCTACGCAACCAAGAACCTGACAACCGCCGAAGGAGGCATGCTGACAGGAGCCGCAGACGTCATCGAAGCAGCAAAGCCCTGGAGCCTGCACGGCATGACGGGCGACACACACGCCCGGTATGGGTCCGGGGGATCGTGGCGTTATGACGTGGTGCTTCCAGGGTTCAAGTACAACATGACCGACCTGCAGGCGGCGATCGGGCTGAGGCAGCTGATCAGGCTTCCGTCACTCCAGCAGCGCCGTCTCGAGATCGTCGGTCGGTACAACAGCGCGTTCGGTGAGATCGACGCTGTTGACACGCCATCGGTCAGAGACGGAGTCGAGCCTGCTTGGCAACTCTATGTCCTGCGACTGAATCTCGAGCGCCTGACACTGGATCGCGCCCGGTTTATCGAGGAGCTCCGCGTGCGAAACATCGGCGCAAGCGTCCATTTCATCCCGGTACACCTCCATTCCTACTACCGCAAGAAGTACGGCTACCGGCCCGAGGACTTCCCTGTCGCCAACGCCGAGTTTCAGCGCCTGGTGTCGCTGCCGCTCAGCCCCAGAATGAGCGAAGGCGACGTGGACGACGTGATCGAGGCAGTGGTCGACATCGTCAATCGATTTCGCGTCTAAGGGCTGGTTGCCGGCTCGTTAGAGCGGCTCACTTGCAGGAACTAACGTGCGCTTCGCAATTGCGCAAAATCGTCGTACTCGTGCCAGCGACACCCCATCAGATCGCGCCTTTCCTGTGCCATGGCATCCTTGGCGCAACTCGGACCAATGCAGCTGCAAGGACTCCTTCGAAGATCGTTATCGGGTGGGCCAGTAGGTACGGATCCACGAACGACATCAAAGCGACGCCAAGCAACGCCCCTATCGAAGCTGCCCCAAGCATCCTGATAACTCGGTTTTGACCTCGCCACCAAGATGCCAAGCCGTATGCCAGGAAGATCGCAACCCATATCCCCAACCCGATTTCCCCAATGACACCCATCCGCAACACAGTCCCGAGATAGGTATCGAAGGTATAGTGCTTGACTTCGTGGGCTTGGGCCTCATAGGTCGTCTCGAGTATTCCGGTTGGACCAATGTAAGTCGCACCAAGGCCTCCGCCGACCACTAACTGGAACGCAGATCGCGGTCGACTGTATGAGCTCAAGACCTGAGTAATACCAGCGGTCTCATCCTGTCGTTTGTGCGCCAATGGAACGTTGCTATTGACCTGCACGAAGGTGTAGCCCAATCGGTCTAATGCAGTGGTCGAAGGCTCGGCTCTGATAACCACCGCGATCGCTGTATATGCAGCCAAAGCGATCGTCACGCCGGCCACTGCCGACCGAGCGGCGGGCCATCGGAACCTCGTGCTTCGCAACCCTTCCACGAGAACGAAGGCAACACCGACTGCGGCAAAGAGCCAGAGCCCGCGTTCGAATGATAGATACACGGCGACAATCGAGAGGCCAGATGCAATTGCCGCCGTAAGTCGAAGGCGCGCACTGGATCCACTTATGGCGTAGCCGAGGGCGAAGGGCACAATCCATGCGGCGGCTTGGAGGAGCGGCAACCGCGGCATGACACGGCCGATCACGAACAATGCCGTAACCCCGGTTCCAGGGAGTCCGTGCGTGAAACCGGCCGCCAGCTGTGGAAGCGTGTCCACGGCCGGAATGAAGAAGTAGATTCGGATGAGGATCGTCGCGGCAAGAGAGGCGACGATACCGACGCCGACGATGCGTGCGTCGGCTTCGCTGCGCACAGCGTTCACAGCCAAAAAGAAGAATCCGAACAGCTCCGCGATGGGAAGGAAGTCGCTGAGAACCAACTCAGGCGAGTTATGTCGAGTAATCCCATAGATGCCGCTAAGGATTCCCATTGCAGTAAACAACCAGATTGCCTTTGCCAACGGACCTGCCCAAGCTGCCGCGATGGCACGTTCCCTTCCTATTGCCAACGCCGCCGCAGCTCCGATAGCGAGCAAACCTAAAGCCGGGGCAGCCGCCAATGCGAGGTCAGTGCGATCGGTGTATGTATCTAGCCAGTCGGTATGGCGGAACAAAATCCAAAAGTTGAGTGGGCTCACAACGTATGCAAGGGCCGCAGCTAGGCTCCATAACGGCGCCGCGGCGATGACCCTCGCTCTCAAGACGCCTATCGCCATCAATTCGCCGCGCGCGGGCGCAACGTCAGAGGCAACCAGCGTCGACCTGCTCAGGGCATGCGGGAAGATCGGGGTCGGCACGTTGGAAAGGTATCACGGCTGCGGCCTATTGAAAAACTCATTCGCTAAGCTCGTAAGCAATCGAGCATCCTTTGAGCTGAGTAACCGCAACGCGACCACATAGACGGCAGCCCCCACGACCAACGCCCCGCCAAGGCGCAGAGTCGTGTGCACTTGTGACGTCAGGTCAAAAAGGCCGACAGCAATGGCGGTCATGACCGCACCAGCGATTGCGGCCCGCAGCGCCGTCAGGACTATTTCGCGCTGCAGCCAGAGCCTGGAGTCAACGACGATGATCGTGAGCAGCCACCACGCCGCGGCGGTCGCACCCCACGCCAGGCCCGGATATCCGATCACTCGGGTGAGGGCCACGTCCGCGACCACGTTGACGGCCAGACTCGACGTGGTGATTGCCGCGGCAAACCGTATCCGCTGCCTCGCGAATAGCGCTCGGGTCAGGAAGTCATTCAAGCAGACGGGAAGGAGGCCGAAAGCGAAGAGTCCGAGCAGATAACCCGTGGCTGCAGCCGACCTGGCATCGAAGGCGCCTCGCTCGTAGATGGCCGCAACGATGGGATGAGCGAAATAGCGCAGAAGGAGCGTCGCCGGCACTGCGCCTAGAAGGATCAACCGGACACCAACCGCAATAGTGCGTCGCGTTTCGTCGGCGTCTTTGGCGATATGGCCGCGCACAACCATCGGGTAAAACACGGTGCTGATCGGCGCCACGATCATCGCCGGCGGGAAGGCGTAAACGCGGTTAGAGAAGTTGAGCAGAGCGATCGTGCCCGGAACAAGAATCGAGCCCAGCCATCGTTCGACGACCAGCCTCCCATAGCCCGTTGCGATCACCAACAGATAAGGTCCCATCGCGGCGAAGACGGCGCGGACCGCCGGATCCCTCAGGCCGAATGTCAGCTGATAGCGATAGCCAAGCCGCCTCGCACCCGGGACCAGGACGGCCAGCTGCAGCACCGAGCCCGCCAGAAACCCCCACGCCAGGGCTGAGATTCCTATTCGCCCATGCAGCAGGACGACCGCCGCGATCATTGTGATGTTCACGAAGAGACCGGTCAGCGCGGGGATCGCAAACCGGCTGCCGATGTTGAGAATTCCGGCAAACAGGCCCGCGGCGACGAAGAAAAGGAGCGCCGGGAACATGATTCGCGCCATCGCCGCGGCCAGTTCGGCGTTCGGCGGGCTCAGACCCGGCGTCAAGGTGGCAATGAGCTGGTTTGCTGCGAGGCTGCCAACAAGCACCAACGCTGCCGTTCCAACTATGAGCAGGTTCAGCACTGCATTTGTCGTACGCCAGACTGCGGGACCACCGGACGCTTCAGAACGAATCAGCACCGGGATCACGGCTACGCCCACCAGTCCCGTGAGCAGAAGGCTGGAGATGATGTCCGGAAGCGTGAACGCCGAGACAAAGGAGTCGGTTGTGGCGCTGGCACCGAACTGGAACGCGATAACTGCATCGCGCACCATGCCCGACGCGCGGCTGGCTAGCAGCGCGACCAGCGTGAGTCCCACAGCGCCTGCGAGAAAACCACGCCGAACCAAGATCGATGACAGACCGCGGCGCAGCCCTAACGAACCAGTCGGGAGGCCCTCACTCAATGTTTCAGATTCGGGTATCGCTGAGCTCAGCCCCTGCTGGGTTCAAGCGCCGGCGCGGCTCGAACCGTGGTGGACACGCTCGGCGCGGGCCCGGAGTGAGTTCCGGCTGCCACATGATTCTCCTAGACTCGCAAGCATGATTCGCCGGCCACCGCTAGGTGGTGCTCGGTCCAGCCGGGTGAAGTTATCACAGTGTCTCGTGGCCGCATCTCGCCCGGTGCCGCCGCACGGCTTCCATTGATGGCAGCGCGTACCTCTGGGCTCAACCGCATAATTCGCGCGCGCGCTAAGACCTGGTTGGGGTGGGATGCCGGCTCCCAGAGTCGGCCGGCACCATCCGGAGTGCGACACTGGCTTTCCGACGCCGTGATGCATAACACGCTCGACATGGCATTGCGCTATCACCCGATCGTCACGTACCTGCGGCCACGCCTGGAGACGGGCACCCGGGTCCTGGAGGTTGGCTCGGGCTCGGCAGGCATCACGCCGTATCTTCAGCATCGCGTCTTTGGCGTCGACCACAATTTCGACGGCCCTCCCTCAAGCCGGCTCGTTCGCTGCACCGGCGACGTGCTCAAGTTGCCTTTCCCGGACCGCGCGGTCGACTTCACTCTCTGCGTCGACACTCTTGAGCACATTCCCCCCGGCAAGCGCGCCACCGCCATCAAAGAGCTCCTTCGGGTCACACGCCATGCAGCAGTGATCGCAGTCCCGTGCGGCCCGTTGGCCGCGCAGCACGACCGCGACTTGAGTGTGGCGCTCAGAAGGCGTCTCGCGAAGCGCGACCGCTTCGTGGACGAGCACCTCGAGCATGGGCTGCCGACAATAGATAACCTCCGTCGCTGGACCGATGAGGCTGCCGTGGAACTCGGCCGTCCCTTTCATACGAAGAATCACGACAACGTCCACCTGCGGATCTGGTGGCTGGTGCAGATGGCAAAGATCAGTCTTGTGTGGCGTGCCCTATTGATCCTGTCCTTTCCGGTGCTCTTTCCATTGTTTCGTAGCTTCAACGGCCCGCCCAGCTATCGCCAGATCGTCTTCGTGGAGGCGTGGCCAGTGCCCCGCGCGGGGGTTCGCACGAGCCTGTGAACCGACAGGGGCCAGGGGCGCCGCTCGACCTCTGTGTGACGATCATCAGCTTTAACCACCGGGAGTTGCTCGAGCAGTGCCTGCGCGCGGTAAAGGTCTCCGCAGAGAACGCTCACGTGTCGAACACCATCCTGGTGCTTGACAACGCCTCCCACGACGGCAGCGCAGAGATGGTGAAGGCACTCTTTCCAGGCGTCATCCTCATCGAGCGACATGAAGTCCGTGGCTTTGCCGCGAACCAGAACGAGCTATTTCGCGCGTGCGAAGACCAATGCCGTTACGTCCTGATGCTCAATGAGGACGCCGTCGTCGGCCCAGAGACCGTGACGCGGCTGCGGTCCGCGATCGAAACGGATTCGCGGATGGCGGCGATAGGCCCCAAGCTGGTCTATGCGGACGGCCGCTTCCAGACTGCAGGCGAGCGGCTGCCCGGCTTCTGGTATCACCTGTTACGCCACCTTGGCTTGGGTCGATTCGTTCCCGACAAGCTGCGGTTCCGCCTTGGTGGTCGAGTCGCGGCAAGCCCAGACGGGCATCCCATTCGCGAGGTCGGCTACGTGATCGGGGCCTGCGTCCTGATCAGAACCGAAGCCCTGCGCGAGGTCGGCGCCCTCGACGAACGGTTTCGCATGTATGGCGAGGACGCCGATTGGTGCAGCGAGTGCTGGCGGCGTGGCTGGAAGATCGGTGCCGACCCGAGCACAACGGTCGTTCATCACCGACGCCAGAGTTGGAGCTCGTTCAGCATGATCGAGCGTGAACGTGGGATGTTTACCTATCTTCGCAAGCGCCACGTCGGCAGACTCCGCCTCGGCCTGCTCAAGACCATCTTCCTCGCGAAGTACCGCACGCTTCTCATGATCGCCTCGGTAGCTCACGCATTCGGAATCGCCAGGCATGACCCGGAGACGATGACCACCCTGAAGATGCTCGTCGAGGTCGGCCTGGACTCATGACGTCCAAACCGAGCATTTCGTGGCCCTTGTGAGGATCCTGTACCTGACCGAGTACTTCCAGACGCCAGCCGAGGGTGGCCTCATGCGCACCTGGGAGATCGCCAAGTACCTGGTCGACCACGGCCATGAGGTCTCGGTGGTGGTGGCGGCCCCGCACCATATG
>WNGL01009026.1_pt1 | contig 11591 bp, 9 predicted proteins | sample 5400591 | NCBI WGS metagenome assembly WNGL01 (sample SAMN13153377, study PRJNA577476) | soil metagenome | isolation source: 80 cm soil or saprolite under Garry oak tree replicate 1 | place: USA:California | collected 2016-06-15
CGCAGCCCGTCGAACGACACCGAGTCGGCCGTCACGTCGGCGTAAGCTCCGAGCGTGTCGGTCCGGCTGTCCAGACGCACGGTACCCGCGATCCGCTGGGCGGTCGGGCCCCGTCCTGATGCTCCAGTATCCCCTCGAACTGCGCGTTCTTGAGCGGCCCGGTTAGCATCCCAGCGGCGTAAAGCATCCCGCGCAGCGTGATCGACGGGACCAACCGCCGCACGGTGCCGAGATCCACCGCGGCCGCCTCGACCCCGAACGGCTGGAAGCGGATGCCCTCCCCGTCCTGGGCCGCGAGGTTGACCTCTCCCTTGCCACGGATGCGAGTCTCCGGCCACCCGGCGGCCAGCGAATCGCGGAACATCCAGTCTACCTCGAGCGTGAGCGCCGCGAGCGGTCCGCTCGCCACCGTGTGACCGCTCAGCCGCCCGGCGAACGGCAGCGTCTCGAGGAACGGGCGCGCGAACTCGAGGTCGAAGTCTTCCGCCTGGAGGTCCGCGTCCCGCAGCGCGGCCAGCCCCGAGTCCGCGGTCGTGAGCGCAGTGACCCGGCCCGTCACGGTGCCGGACCCCCAGGCCAGACGCAACGGGCTGAGACGCACCTCGAGGACGCGCCCGCCGTGCGAGCGCAGCCGCACGTCCCCTGCGAGCGCGGCGCTCCCCGCGAGTCGCCGGTCGATGAAGTGGAAGTCCCCGAGCGTGGCGGAGTCGGCACGCGCAGCGAGGTCGTACAGCAGCGTGTCGTGGGGCCAGCGAACCTTCCCGCGCACCCGGCTGAGCGCCGATCCCGGAAACCGCACCCGCGACAGATCGACCTCGACCGAGTCCCCGATCACGTGCAACCGGCCGGCCACGTCCACGAGCCGCAAGTCCGGATCGCTGCTCTCCACGGCCAGGCGGGAGACGTCGATGCGAATCCCGGGCTCGCGTGGCGACGAGATCTGCAGCGCCGCGAGGCGCGTGTTGAGGTGCTCGAAACGCCGGACCCGCACCCGCCCGTTCGGCCCGCCGCTCTGGATCTCGAGCGCCGTGTCGCCCGGCGCCACGTGCCGCGCCTGCAGCCGCAGCGTCACGGTGCCGTCCTCGATCTGCACGTTCCGAAACAGAATCAGCGTCGCTGGCCCGTGCGGTCCCGTGTCCGGGCCGCCCAAGCGGAGCAGCTCCTCGAGGTTGAGCCGACCGGTCTTGTGCTGGACGATGTTGATGACCGGTTGGCGCAGCGCGAGCCTGAACAGCACCACGCGCCCCGCCACGAGGTCGAACGGATCGTAGCTGAGCTGCGCCCGCGGCAGCCAGGCGACGAGCGTCGTGTCGGGGTCGAACAGCCGCACGTCCGATAGCGTCAGTCCCGTGAGCAGGGCGCCGCTGACGTTCCCGACCTCGACCGACCCCGAGAGCACCCGCTTCAACCCCGCCTCCGCGGCGCGCGCGAGCAGCGCGCGGCCGCGGTGCGTGCCGACCAGAGCGGAGAGGGCGCCGAAGACGCAGGCGACCAGCCCGACGAGCGTCCAAAGCGCGACCCCGAGGGAGCGCCGCATGATCAGAACGCCTGCCCGACCGCGAACTGCACGACCACGCGCCGCCAGAAGCCAGACGCCAGGCCGGGTTGAATCAGGGGGTGCGCAATCAGCGTGAGGCTCTTGTCCCGGTTGTTCTGGAAGTACAGCGGGCCCGGCTCCGCCGGGTAGCCGTTATAGGCGGCGTCGAGCCGCACCGGCCCGAGGGGCGTCGCGAAGCGCACCCCCGCGCCTGGGGTCACCCGTAAGCCGCTTACGCCCGTTTGTTCACCACGCTCCCATACCTGGCCTGCATCCACGAACAGCGCGACGCGCATGCGGTCGGGGAACAAGGGCGTCGGGAACCGCAGCTCGGTGTTGACGACGAAGATCGAGTTGCCGCCGGTCGGCGACGCCCGGATGTCGAGGAACGTCGTGTCCGTTCCTTGAACCGTGATGCTGTCCGAGACGTACACCCGTGGCCCCAGCTCGTTGCGCGCGTACCCCCGCACCGAGTTCGGACCGCCGCCGTAAAAGCGCTGGTCGGGGGGGACGAAGCGGACGCTCTGGCTCGCGAGCGTGATGTGCCGCGCCGGGACGATCGTTCCGGCGCGCACCCGCCACGCGAGCGCACCCCGCCGGCCGACCGGGTAGTAACGGGCCACCTCCAGCTCCCCGCGGTTGAATTCGTACAGAGTGTCCGAGCCGACGAGCCGCGACGCGTGCAGGAGAGCGGCCGTCACGACGCTTCCCGCCGAGGGATCGAGCACCGAGTTCGTGCGGTCGCGGACGGCCGAGATGGTCACCGCGCCGAAGGGATGAGAGCTGGCGAGCCGCGCCCGGTCCGTCGAGTCGCATACAGTGAAGACGGCGCAGTACACCGCGGCGTCCGCCGTCGTACGGCCCACGGAGAAGCCGTATCCGAGCGTGGCCGGGACATTACGCCGGGCGTTGAAGGTGACGGCGGCGTTCACTCCCACGGCCTGGCGGGTGTACGCCTTGAACTCGGAGCGCCGCTCCGCGAAGACGCCGAGACTCGCCGTGTGGCGCGGCGACAGGAATGCCGGCTGGCGGAGCGTGAGTCCCAGGTTGTAGTTCAGCGTATCTGAGGTGTCGTCGCCCTCCAAAGAGCGGCACACGTTGCCGCGCAACCCAGCATCGGTCGGTACGCCCACCCCGAGCTTCGCGAGGCGACCGGTCAGCTCGAGGGCGCGGGCACCACCCAAGAAGCCGTACGCCGTCCACCCCGCCTGGAGCCGGAAGCAGTCGAGGGTGCCGTAACCGGCCCCGACCCGGATGCCGTGCCGGGGGGCCTCGCTCACTCCTACCAACACGGCCACGGTCGAGTCTCCCGGCCGGGGGACGGTGTCGGCGAGCGCGACGTTCACCGTCCGGAACATGCCCAGGCCGTACAGGTCCCGCTGCGTCTGGTACAATCGGTCCTGCCGGAAGAGGTCGCCCGCGTGCACCGAGAGCATGCGCCGCACGGTGCCGGTGTCCACGTTTCCCGCGCCGATGATCCGCACCTCGCCGATTCGCATCCGCGGTCCCGGCACGGCTTCGAGCGTCGCCTCAGCCTTCAGGGAGTCCACCCGGACATCGTAACTGCGTAACACGTCGGCATAGGGGTACCCGCGGTTCCGCATGCGGCTCACGATCGTGTCGGCGGACGCCTGCAACAGCATGCGGTTGAAGGGCGCCCCCACGCGGAGCGGCAGGTCCCGTTTCAGCGCGGCCACGTTGAAGATCGAGTCGAGACCCAAGACGTTGAGTGCAGCGAGCCGGACGGGGGCGCCCTCGGTGATCCGAAACGTGATGTAAACGTCGTTGCTGACATGCCGCACCACCGTGTCCACCACTGCGTTCATATAGCCGCTCTGCCGGTACAGCAACAGCACCCGCACGACGTCGCGGCGGAACTCCAACTCGTTGAAGGAGCGTTTCTCGCCTAGTCCAATCCAGCGCAAGAACGGGCTGGTCGCGAACGCGCTCGAATTCGTCGTCGCGATCGCGCTGCTCAGGGTGTAATCGTCAATCGCGTGGTTCCCCTTGAAGGAAAGCCCGCGAACGACCCGCTGCTGCTCTTGCTGCGCGGCGAGGGGAGCCGCCGCGGAGACGGCGACGAGCAGGAAAGGCAGGTACGCACGCAATTGACGGGGTCGGGCCGGTCCCGTATGTTGGGTTCTCTCCCCCCGCACTGTCAACCTTTTCGACACCTGGCCCCGTGCGCGCGTTCCCGCTCGGCCTCCTCGCCGCTCTTGTGGTAACGACCGCCTGCGGCGGCGAGCGGGCTAGTGTTGGAAGTGCAGGATCGCGTCCGAGCCGAACGGCCCTCGCTTACTACGAATCATACGACCCCCGATCGCTCGATCCCGCGTCGTCCACCGACGTCCCGACCGGTGAGATGGTGACCCTGCTGTTCGACGGGCTCACGCAGTTCGACCCCGATGGCCGGCTGGCCCCCGCGCTCGCCGACCGCTGGACCGTCGAGCGAAATGGGCTGCGGTACGTCTTTCACCTGCGACCGAGCGTGAGATTCCACGACGGCACGCCGTTGACGCCGGAGGCGGTGCGGCAGAGCTTCCTGCGCGTCCTCTCCCCCTCCGCCAAGGGTGGCCGGGCTTGGCCGCTGTACCCGATCGTGGGGGCAGAGGACTACGCGGCCGGGCGCGCGAGTGACGTGAGGGGGATGCAGCCGCTGGGCGACTCCGCGGTCGCGTTCGACCTGACCGAACCGCTCGCGATTTTCGCGAAGTTCCTGGCGATGCCCGTGGCGAGCATCGTCGCCGCGCCGCCGCCCTCCGATACGCCCGAGCACCCGGTGGGCACCGGCCCCTGGCGCTTCGTCGCGTGGCGGCACGACGACTATCTGCTGTTCTCGAAGAATCCCGCCTACTGGGGCGGTGCGCCGGCCGCGGACACGCTCGGCGTGCGAATCCTGCCGGAGCCGCTGACCCGCGCGGCCGAGTTCGAAGCGGGTCGGCTCTCCGTCCTCGAGGTCCCGTTCGGGGAAACGGGGCGCTGGCGCGAGCGGCACCCCGAGCTGCTCGTCGAGAAGCCCGCCCTGCGGGTCGTCTACGTGGCTCTGAACAACCGCCGCGGCCCGCTCAAGGACGCGCGGGTGCGGCGCGCGATCAATTACGGCGTGAACGTGCCGGAGATCCTGGCCACGGTGTACGGCCGGCGCGGCATCGCGGCCCGAGGCGCGATCCCGCCGGGGCTGCCGGGGAGCGACACCACGCGGACGCGCTACGGCTACGACCCCGAGGAGGCCGAGCGGCTGCTCGCGGAGGCGGGGTACCGCCACGGATTCGACGCGCAGCTGTGGCGGGCAGGGAGCAACGTGGAGCTGTCGCGTGTCGCGCAGGCGATCCAGGCGCAACTCGAGCGGGTCGGCGTGCGCGTGGAGCTGGTGGAGCGGGACGCCTCGAGCCAGCGTGAGGCGGCGCGCAAGGGCCAGGCCGACATGGTGCTCCTCGACTGGTGGGCGGATTACCCTGACGCCGACAACTTCCTCTATCCGCTGTTCTACAGCGGGAGCTTCGGCCCCGGGGGGAACTACGCCTTCTACAGCGATCCCGTCAGCGACTCGCTGATTTTGCTCGCCCGCCGCACCACCGACGAGGCGACGCGGATCGCGCTCTACCGGCAGATCGACGAGCGCGTCTACCGCGCCGCGCCGTGGCTCTACCTCTGGTTTCCCACGGACCTGTGGGCGCGGCGACCCGACCTGAGCGGCTGGGACGTGCCGGTGATCTTCAACGGGCAGCACTGGACGACGGTCCGCCGTGGAGCCCCCACGCCGTGATGCGCCCCGTGGAGCGCCTGCTGATGACGGCGCCCACCCTGTTCGGCGTGCTCGTCGCCGCGTTCCTGCTCCTCAACGTGGCGCCGGGAGACCCCGTGATGGCGATGGTCGGAGAGCGCGCGGATTCGGCCACGATCGCCCGGCTCCGAGCCGAGCTCCATCTCGACGACCCGCTCCCCGCTCAGTTCGGCCACTACGTCTGGGGCGTGCTGCGCGGGGACCTGGGTCGCTCCTACATCACGCAACGCCCGATCGCGCGGGACTTGGCCGAGCGCTTCCCGAAGACCGTGGAGCTCGCGCTCGCCGCGATGACCCTCGCGGCCGGTTGCGGCATCACGCTCGGCCTGGTCTCGGCGGTCCGCCCCGGCGGCGTCGTCGACCGGCTGGCGATGCTCGTCTCCTACATCGGGGTGTCGTTCCCGGTCTATTGGGTCGCGTTGCTGCTGATCCTGGTGTTCGCCGTGGCGCTGCGCTGGCTGCCGCCGTCGGGGTCGGGCGGGCTCGCGTATCTCCTCTTGCCGGCGCTGACGCTCGGCATGCGGTCCATCGCGTTCCTCGCCCGCATGACTCGCTCGGCGATGCTCGAGGTGCTGGCGAGCGACTTCATACGGACCGCCCGGGCCAAAGGCCTCGCCGAGCGCGTCGTGGTCCTGCGGCACGGGTTCCGGAACGCCCTGATCCCCGTGATCACCGTGCTCGGCCTCGATACAGGCAACTATCTCACCGGCAGCATTCTCACGGAAACGATCTTCGGCTGGCCCGGGCTCGGGCGTTACGTGCTCGCCGCGATCGAGAAGCGCGATCTGCCGGCGATCCAGGGCAGCATTCTCTTCATGTCGCTCGTGTTCGTCGTCGTCAACTTCGTAACGGACCTCCTCTATGCGCAAGCTGATCCTCGCATCGCTTACGATTAGCTCCGCCCTGCGCGCCCAGACGCGGGCGCTCGCCCCGGCCGCCCTTGCCCGGCCCGACTCCCCTGCGCCGCGCACTTCCCCGCTCGCGGGGCCACTCGAGCGTCGCCTCGCGGTGCTCGTCGACCAGCCCCCCTTCGACCGAGCCAACTGGGGCATCTACGTGGTGGACGAGCACGGTCGCGTGCTGTTCCAGCGCAACGCCGACCGCTTTCACGTACCCGCGAGCAACGCCAAGCTCGTCGTGACCGCCGCGGCGACGGTGCTGCTGCCCGCCGACTACCGCGTCAGGACGAGCGTGTACGTGAACGGGCGGGTGGACAATGGCGTGCTGAACGGCGATCTCATCCTCTACGGGCGCGGCGACCCGACCTGGTCCGAGCGCTGCTACTCCGTGGACACGCTCGCCCCCGGGGCCTGCGATTCCCTCTACACCGTGACCGACGCCATCGCCGACTCGATCCGCGCCCGCGGCATTCGGCGCATCACCGGAAGGCTCGTGGGCGACGGCTCCTATTTCGAGCCGACCCTCACGCATTACGCCTGGAGCGCCTGGGACCTGAACTGGTGGTACGCGGCTCCCGTCTCGGGGCTCGGGTTCCACGACAACAGCGTGGACTTTCACATTGCGCCCGGCGCCGCCGTCGACCAGCCGCCCCTCATCACGTGGTCGCCCGACCTCGGGCTGTTCACGTTCGAGAACCGCGCCCGCACCGTCTCGCCCGATTCCGGCTCGACGATCGGCGACAACTTCTTCCGGAAACCGGGCACCTGGGACATCTGGGCGGAGGGAACGGTGGCGCTGGGCCGGAAGCCGTGGATCGAGAGCTTCGCTGTCCCGGACCCGAACCTCTACGCCGCGCGGGCGCTCGCCGCGTCCCTCCAGAGGAAGGGCGTCGCGATCGGGGGCGGGGCGGCGAGCACGATCGATTCGCTCGCGTACCGCGGCGCGCGGGCCGGCCCACCGCTCGTCGAGTACCGGGGCCGGCCGCTCCCCGACATGATCTTCCCGATTCTCAACACGAGCCAGAACTGGTTCGCCGAGATGCTGCTCAAGATCCTCGGCCGCGAGGTCCAGGGCGAGGGATCCTGGAAGGCGGGGCTCGAGGTCGAGCGGCGGTTCCTGATCGACTCGGTACGCATCGACTCGACCGCGTTCGCGCTGGAAGACGGCTCCGGGCTCGCCGCCGGGAACCTCGTCACGCCGCACGCCCTGGCCCAGCTCCTCGCCTACATGCACGGCCATCCCAAGCGCGGGCCGTTCATCGCCGCGCTGCCGCACTCCGGCCAGCCGGGGTCGCTGCTCAAGCGCTTCGTGGGCACGCGGCTCGAAGGCCGGGTGATCGCGAAGACCGGCAGCATCGACCGCGTGAACTCGCTGTCGGGATACATCGACGGCGCGGGCGGGCGGACGATCACCTTCAGCGTGCACGCCAACGCGCATGCGGTGCCGTACTCGCGGATGCTGGCGCAGATAGATTCGGTGGTGGTGCAGATCGGGCGGTAAAGGGCGGCAAGGGCGCCAGGAGCGGCAGTGGCGAAGATCTACACGAGGACGGGCGATGCCGGAGAGACCGGCCTGCTCGGCGGGGACCGGGTGCCGAAGGATCACCTCCGCGTAGAGGCATATGGGCAGGTGGACGAGCTCAACGCGATGATCGGGCTGGCGCTCGCCCTCGAGCCGCGACCGTACTGTCGCGAGCTCCTCGAGCAGGTGCAGCGGGAGCTGTTCCACATCGGGGCGGAGCTGGCGATGATCGACCCGATCAAGACGGGCAAGGCGTTGCGCCGGCCGCCGATCGGCCTCCAGCAGGTGGCGGTGCTGGAGGAAGCGATCGACCGCCACGAAGCCGAGCTGCCGCCGCTCAAGCAGTTCATCCTCCCGGGTGGCGTCCCCAAGGCCGCCGCCCTGCACCTGGCGCGCACGGTCTGCCGCCGGGCGGAGCGGGCGGTGGTGCGGCTGCATCGCGAGCACGAGGCGGACGACACGTCCTCAGTGGTCCCGTACTTGAACCGGCTATCCGATCTCCTCTTCGTCCTCGCGCGGGCCGCCAACCGCACCGCCGGCGCTCCCGACATCCCGTGGTGAAGATCCACGTGCCGATCACGGAGCACCGCGACGCGTCGTATGACATCCTGATCGGTCGCGGGCTCCTCGCCGACCTGCCCGCCCTCGTCACGGCGGCGTGCGCTGCGCCGCGCTACGCCGTCATCACCGATTCGCACGTCGGCCCCCTGTACGGGCGGACGGTCGCCGGCGCGCTCCCCGACGCGGCGCTGCTCGAATTCGCCGCGGGAGAATGGAACAAGACGCGAGAGACGTGGGCGGTGCTGTCCGACCGCATGCTCGCGCTCCAGTTCGGCCGCGACGCGGGGCTCATCGCACTGGGTGGTGGAGTGGTGGGCGACGTCGCGGGCTTCGTCGCCGCGACCTACCTGCGCGGCGTGTCGTACGTGCAGGTCCCCACGTCGCTCCTCGCCATGATCGACTCGTCCATCGGGGGGAAGACGGGGGTGGACGTGCCGGCGGGCAAGAATCTCTTGGGGGCATTCCACCAGCCGCGCCTCGTCGTCGCAGACCTCGACACGCTCGGCACCCTCGCCCCCGTCCAGATCGCGGCCGGGATGTCCGAAGCGATCAAGCATGCCGTGATCGGCGACGCGGACTACTTCGCCTTCCTCGAGCGCGAGCAGACCGCCATCGCCGCGAAGGACCCCCACGCGCTGACGTGGGTCGTGCAACGCTCGGTCGAGATCAAGGCCGCAGTCGTCGCCGCGGACGAGCGCGAAGCCGGGCGCCGCGCGCTCCTCAACTTCGGTCACACGGTCGGGCACGCCGTCGAGGCGTCCGCGAGGTTCGCGCTGCCGCACGGCGAAGCGGTGGCCATCGGCATGGCGTACGAGGCGCGGCTCGCCGAAGCGCTCGGGATCGCGGAGCGAGGCACGGCAGACCGCGTGCGAGCGCTGATCGAGCGTTATGGCTTGCCGCTCGAGCGCCCCGAGACGGCCGCGCTGGACCATCTCATCGCGGCGATGCAGCTCGACAAGAAAGCGCGTGCGGGTACGGTGCGCTTCGCCCTCCCGCGGGCGATCGGCGTCATGCACGGCAGCGAGAAGGATGGTTGGACGGTCGCGGCTCCCGAACGACTCGTCAGAGAAGTGCTCGCGACGCCCTGATAACAACATAGTGATCAACAACTTACCAACAAAGTCCACACTCTGCACACGCTGCCCGATGGGTGGACCCCCTGTCGCGAACGCGTGATCCACGCGAGCTTCTCCACAGCGGTGTGGATCGTGGACAAATCGCGGAACCACCCGCTGCTCTAGTGATTTGTGATGTGGAAAACTGCGGCGATTTGCACCGCTGCCGCGTGATTCCTATATTGGGCGCCACTCGCTGACTCTCCCAACGTCATCACCGTCCACAGTCGGAGCCCTAGCTATGGCGCGGTCGAACGGAGGCAAGGCGAAGGCGTTCTTTCGAGCGAATCCCTCAGGAGCCTTCGACCAGTACCTGCAAGACATTCAGAAGCTGCCCCTGATTAAAGACCCCGCCGAAGAGCGCCGGCTGGCGCGGCGAGTTCAGCGGGGCGATGAAAAAGCCGCCGAGCGGCTCGTCACAGCCAACCTCCGATTCGTCATCTCCTACGTCAAGAAATATCAGGGTCACGGCCTCGACCTCTCCGAGCTGGTTGCCATCGGCAATGAGGGACTGCTCAAGGCCGTAAAGAAGTTCGATCCTGACCAGGGCGTGAAGTTCATCTCGTACGCGGTGTGGTGGGTGCGGCAGGCGGTGCTGAAGGCGCTCGCCGAGCAGACCCGCAGCGTTCGCATCCCGTTGAACCAGAACTCGCAGCTCATCCGCATGAGCCGGACCGAGACGTATCTCTCCCAGGAGCTGGGCCGCGAGCCGACCGACGACGAGATTGCGCTGGCGCTCGAAGACACGGTCGAGAACGTGCGCACGGCGCGTCGCATGACCGCAGCGGAGCTGTCGCTCGACGCCCCGGTAGACCGCAGCGACAAAGACGCCGCCACGCTGGGCGAGCGGTTCGCGGGCCAGGAAGGCGGCGACATCGAGGAGAAGACCGACGGCAAACTGATGCGCGAGTTCATCGACCGAATCTTCCAGAAATACCTCGCCCCCCGCGAGCGCAAGATTCTCTACCTCTACTACGGCCTCGAGGAGGGCAGCGAGGCCATGACGCTCGAAAAGATCGGCGCGCTGATGGGCGTGACCCGGGAGCGGATCAGGCAGATCCGTGAACGCGCCTTTGAGAAGCTGCGTGAATCGCCCGATGGGAAAGCCCTGAAGGGCTTCTGGAGAGCGGCGTAGACGGCTAGTCCATAGGCAGACGGTTAGACGTCGAGACGGCTAGCGGTGTGTAGGGGAGAGGGTTAAGGAAGGCCTTTCCTTATCCCTTACTCCTACGACCCGCTAGCCGTCTGAACGTCTAGCCGTCTGTCTGTATACTATTACCTATGGCTCGTGAGCTCCCGATCTTTCCCCTGCCGATCGTCCTGTTCCCCGGGGCCCCGCAGTCGTTGCATATCTTCGAGCCTCGCTATCGCCGGCTCCTCTCCGACTGTCTCGCGGCCGATCGACGGTTTGGGATCGCGTACGTGGCCGCGGAGCGCGCACCAAGCGCCGATCCCGCCCCGGATCCAGGCGCTGTGGGCTGCGTGGCCCTGATCCACTCCACCCGGCGACTCCCGGACGGCCGCTCCAACATCGTCACCGTCGGCGAGCGGCGCTTCGTGCTGCTGGAATGGCTCGACGCCGATCGGCCTTACTGGGTCGCGCGCGTGGCGGAATTCGATGACGAGCCCACCGAGCCGAACGAGGCGGCGACGCTGGCCGCCGCCGTACGCCAGCGATTCGCTCGGCTCGCTCGGGCGCTCGGTGCCCTGGCTGGAAGCGACGAGGAGGCGATCGAGCTGTCGGAGGATCCCGAGCGGCTCTCGTTCCAGGTGGCTGCGGCGCTCGAGCTCGAGCCGGATGCCCAGCGGGCGCTGCAGGCGCTCCGCAGCACCACCGCCCGGCTGCGCCAGCTCGCCGACCTGCTCGAGCCGCTGGCGGCGGACGCGCGGCGGCGGGCGGCGGTGCGGCAGCGGGCCAAGCGAAACGGGGCGGGCGGCGCCCACCCCCGGGTCGAGCGCACGACGTGACCGGGCCGGCGCTGATCGAGGGACTGGCGGGGATCGTCGGCCCGCGGCACGTGCGCACCGCGCCGGCCGAACGCCTCACCTACGCGCGGGACGGTCTGCCGACCCACAGCCGCCTCCCCGGCGTGGTGGTGCTGCCCGGCGGCCGCGACGAGGTCGTGGCGGTGCTCCGCCTGCTCGCGGCGCACGGCGTGCCCTTCGTCCCCCG
>WNGL01022019.1_pt1 | contig 11590 bp, 10 predicted proteins | sample 5400591 | NCBI WGS metagenome assembly WNGL01 (sample SAMN13153377, study PRJNA577476) | soil metagenome | isolation source: 80 cm soil or saprolite under Garry oak tree replicate 1 | place: USA:California | collected 2016-06-15
GCCGCTTTGGCGTTTCTTAACGATGAAGAAACGCACTCGCCTGCGGCGTCGGCCTCCCTTTGTAACGGCGTTGGCTCAATCAACGATAATCGGTGACGAACCCGGCAGAAAACTTCCCCCTGCCGGAGGGATAGTAACATAAAAAGGATCATTTTCCATTTGGCATTTGACATTTTTCATTTGCCATCTTAGTGCCGTGGGTTCACGGTTCAGAGTTCAAGCTTTAGCTTGAGTCACTTAAAGATGAATTTGGAACAGTGGTAGCCGAAAGGAGTCAGATGGCAAATGAAAAATGTCAAATGACAAATGGAAAATGATCAGGCGCTCGCCGACTGGTCGAAACTGCGCGGAAGTTTCAGCAAACGATCGAGCATCTCTGAGCACTCGGCGCTGCGCGTCGCCAATTGGGCGTCGGCCTGCTCGTGCATTTTTCGCAGTTGATGAAGTTCGTCGGCTATATAGAGAGCGGGGTCAACGTTCCGGAAGAAATCTCACGCATGCGCTGATCGACGTATTCGGCCAATTCCCTCAAATACTCCGGATCGCCGTCAGAGCGCACCGTATAAGCCTGGTCGTAGATCTCAACCTTGATGGTCGGCGAGGCGTTCGCATCGAAGTTTCTGTCGAAGTCTATGGTGTTGGTGTTCATCCGCTAATCGCCTCCGCAATTTCAGGATCGACTGCATCTATTTTCTCAAGGATTCGCTGCACCTTGATCCTAATTGCCTCTCGTTCCGCCAGCAGGCGCTCATTCTCCGCCACAAGTTCATCCCTGGCGCCGGCGCGGCTGCGCAGGGTGACGAGTTCCCTTTCAAGGTCTTCCTTCTCCTGATCTAGCACGCGCTGATTGGCCGATTATCCATCTTCAATGTCGCGAGCGCAAGAGTTAATCGAAAAGCACGTTACAGAACCGCGAGCGGTAGCGACCGGATGCTAAAAGATACCGGTTAATATCCGGTCGCTACCGCTCGCGGTTCTGTAACTATCTAACTTCGGCGCTAAACTTTTCCTGGAGTGCCTTGACAAGGCGCCAATGAATTTCATCCACTTCTTCGTCGCGCAGCGTGCGATCGTCGGCGCGATATTCGAACCGCAGCGTCACAGAACGCTTGCCTTCGGGAATTCCTTCGCCTTCGTATGTCCCGACGAACTTGGCACCGACAAAGTGCTCTACCTTTTGATCGTGAACTGCGCGCAGGAGTTCAGCGACCGTGATTTTCCGATCGAGGAGCAGCGAAACGTCGCGCAGAATCGAAGGAAACCTGGGCAGCGGTGAGTAGAGCACTGGGAGTTCTTCAGTCTCCAAGAACGCTGTGAGATCTACTTCAGCGACGAAAATCGGCTGGCGAAACTTGTATTGAGCGGCGATTGTTTCGGCCAGCCGGCCAATCGAACCCACGCGCACACCTTTGAAACTGATCCCGGCTGCTTGCCCAGCCTGCAGGTGCGTGACCTCGGCCGAAGCGAAATCAAGCGGCGGCAAATTCATCGCCGCGACGCCCGCTTCGAACGCTCCTTTGAGATCAAAAAAGTCGATCTCGCGCTCCGCTTGTGCCTGATTTGCTTTCACTATTCCGCCCGTTGATACTAAAGCCAATGCTTCGCGTTCGCGCGGAAGTTCTCCCGGCTCGTTAGCCGCGAACAGTCGACCTAATTCAAACAAGCAGACATCGCGAATGCCATGATTGATATTGTGACGGACGGAATTTAAGAGGCCGGGTAACAGCGTCTGCCGCATGCGCGAGGCCTCTTCGATGATCGGGTTGGTCAACGTCACCAGATTCTCTTCGCCTGGACCACCAAATTCAGGAATCAATTCGAAGTCGTTGCTGAGTTCGATGAAGCTGAGGTTAATCGCCTCGTCAAACCCAAGCGCCGACAGCGATCGGCGCAGCGCCCGTTTGCTCCGCTCGGTCGAATGATACTCGCCGGAAAGACTTGACGGCGGGAGTTCAGTGCCGATGCGGCCAAAGCCGGTGTGCCGCGCGACCTCTTCGATCAAGTCTTCTTCGATCGCAACGTCGTGCCGCCATGAAGGAACTGTAAAGGTGAGTTTTCCGGACGCATCATCAGAGAGATCGAAGCCGAGTGATTTTAAAATCCGAACCATTTCAACGCTCGAGACCTTGAGGCTGGTAATCGCTTCGACTCGGTCGGGGCGAAGACTGACAACTTTCTCATTCTTGCGACTCGGATAAATGTCCAGCGCGTCTTCGGTGGCAGCGCCCCCCGCGATTTCGCAAATTAGCGCCACGCATCTTTTCTGCGCCTGCAAAACGCCGCCAGGATCGGTGCCCCGCTCAAATCGATGCGAGGCTTCGGTGTGCAGACCCAGAAGTTTGGCCGTGCGACGCACCGACGCAGCATTGAAATAGGCGCTTTCGATCAAAACATCAGTCGTGGTGTTTGAAATCTCGGAGTCCTCGCCGCCCATCACCCCGGCCACCGCGACCGGCCGGCTGGCGTCCGCAATGACGAGCATCTCTTTATCAAGGTTGCGCTCGACTCCATCGAGAGTCGCGATCGTCTCATCCTTCTCAGCGCGGCGAACGATAATTCGGTTCTCAGTCAGCTTCGCGAGGTCGAACGCGTGCAGCGGCTGGCCCAACTCGTGCAGCACATAGTTCGTAATGTCGGCCACGTTATTGATCGGGCGTTGTCCGAGCACTTCGAGTCGCTTTCGCAGCCATTCGGGCGAGGGCGCGATTCTCACGCTGCGAACGATGCGCGCGGCGTAGCGGGGACATAAATCCGGATCGCGAATCTCGACAGAAGCGAAGTCGCCCGTTTTTCCCTGTGAATTCCTGATTTCAGATTTCAGATCTGAGATCCGGGACATCTCAATCACGGCCAGCTCGCGCGCGATCCCGACGTGCGACAAACAATCGCCGCGATTCGAAGGTACTTCGACGTCAAGCACGTAATCGCCGTCACGTTCTGCAACCGCATCGACGGCCAGACCGACATTCGTCAGCCGTTCCCTCAGTTCCTGAGGAGGCAGCGTCGTAGCAGTTAGTTCGCGGAGCCAGTTGTAGCTTATCAACATGTCAGTTGTTAGTTGTCAGTTGTCAGTTGCAGAGATCAAAACAACTGACCACTGACCGCGGACCACGGACATCCTTATCTGAACTGTTCGAGAAATCTCACATCGTTTTCGAACAGCAGACGAATATCATCGAGCTGATAAATTCGGGCGCAGGTGCGATCGATACCGAGGCCGAAGGCAAAGCCGGTGAACTCTTCCGTGTCGACGTTTGCCGCCCGCAGAACATTCGGATGCACCATGCCGGAGCCGCCCAACTCTATCCAGCCGGACCATTTGCAAATGCGACAGCCTGGACCACCGCAACTGAAGCAACTGTAGTCGACTTCGGCGCTCGGTTCGGTGAACGGAAAGTACGAAGGCCGGAAGCGCGTCTTCGTTTCCGGGCCGAACAAGCGGTGCACGAATTCAGCCAGCGTGCCTTTTAAATGCGCCATTGTGATCCCGCGATCTACGCACAGCCCTTCGACCTGATAAAACATTGGGTTGTGCGTCGGGTCGGGCGTGTCACGGCGAAAGACACGGCCGGGCGCAATCATGCGCACGGGCGCGCCGCGTCTCTGCATCGCGTGGATTTGCACCGTCGAGGTTTGCGAGCGTAACGCGAATCCATCAGTAGTGTAGAACGTGTCCTGCGGATCGCGAGCGGGATGCCCCTCCGGAATATTGAGCGCATCGAAATTGTAGAAGTCAGTTTCGATCTCGCGATCGTCTTCGACGGCATAACCCAGGGAGACGAAGATATCCTCGATGCGTTGCCGCATCAGCGTGATCGGGTGTAGATGTCCCGGGCGTGGCCGGCGACCGGGAAGCGTTACGTCGATGCTTTCGCGTTCGACGCGAGCGCGCAGAATGAAAGTTTCCAACCTGAGTCTCTTATCGTCGATTGACTGTTCGATGTGCTTTTCGAGGTTTTGAAAGGTTAGAGCAAAATCACGCCGTAACTTGGGATCAATGTTCCCAATCATCTTCTTTTGAGCGGCAAGTTCGCTCTTTTTGCCAAGAAACTTGACCTTCAGATCCTGTAGTTTCTTCAAACGCTCTTCAGCTGCTGAGAGTGTTTCCGGTGCATCGGAAAAACGTTCGAACTCAAGTTCAAACGCGTCGCGTATGCGCTGGCTCGGATTCTCGACCGGTTGCTGATTTTTATCTTCAGTCATGACGGAGCGTTCGCGAGCGTCCGCGAAGCGCGAATAAAAAGCCCGTGAAACGGGCGACAGAGGTTAGAGAACCGGGAGCGGTAGAGGCTGTGTGAAAACTCAAGAATCGCGAAAAATGGTCCATCAAAAATCATTCGACGCGATCGAAAAACCTTTTATAGGTCAAATACGAGCCAAGATTTTTTCCGCGAACTTTTTCATTTGAGTTTTCACAACTCAATTGAAAATTTGAACTGTGATCCCACCGATGAATCGGTGGGCTACTAATCACACGTCCGCTACACGGACGAGGTCATTTCTTTTTGACTGCGGCCCACTTTCCTGAGAACTGCCCGGCGAAATCGTAATCGCCAACCAGCTTTCCATTATCGAAGGTCGCCATCAAGGCAATTTGTCCATTCCCTGATTCAAGCACCAGGGCCAGCTTGCCATCTTTCCAGTTCCCTGAAGAGATCGTCGAGGTGCCAAGTTGAGAACTGCTGCTTCCAGTCACCTTCTCGCCATCAACTTTTAGCGAGAGCGTAAAAGGAAAGGGCTGACCTTGAGCATCGGCCGCCGCGTCCCATTCACCGGATATCTCATCCGGCGCAACTCTGCGCAGATCGACTGACCCCGTCTTTCCGTCCACCGTCAAGTCGCCGACAAGTTTGTCGTCCTTTACTCGCAGTGAAAACTTGCCTGTGCTTCCATTGCCTTCAGCATCGAGAGTCAACAAGCCATCAGCCTTCTGACCTTTGATGACTTTGAAACTCCCGTGAGGCGTCGTGACGGTACCTGAAAACTTTCCAGCTTCCTCGACGATGTCCAGCGTCATGGCCATATCGCCTCCGGGAGTCTTCGCCGTGCCCTGATACCTTCCGGTTAATGACGCAGGCGTTTTTTGCGGGGCATTCGAACCCTGAGCCGAAATGATCAGCGGCGCAAACAAAACCGCCAGTACCGCAGCTTGCATACGAACGAGAGTCTTGGTAGCGGGTTTCATAGTTTATTCCTTTCAAGTGATCGGGCCGTGTTGACCATTCCGAGCTACGCCGCGGCTCGCGCCTGCGGTTTATTCTCCAAAGCACTCTTGGCCTGGGTGGCCAGTTCAGCAAAAGCCTCCGGCTGTTTGGCGGCAAAGTCAGCCAGAATCTTTCGATCGAGTTCGATTCCCGCCAGTTTCAATCCGTGCATGAACTGCGAATAGTTCAGACCGCTTAGCCGCGCGGCAGCGCCGATGCGCACAATCCAAAGCGAACGAAAATCTCGCTTCTTGAGCTTTCGTCCGGTGTAAGCGAAGTTCAATCCGCGTTCGACCGATTCTTTCGCCGAGCGATAAAGTTTGGACTTAGTACCGCGATAACCCTTTGCTAATTTAAGAATTTTCTTGCGCCGCTCGAGGCGCTTATTTCCACGTTTTGCTCTTGGCATGATTCCCTCCTTTCCTGCGCGTCCGACAAACTTCAGTTTGTCGAATCTCTTCATTAAACGACCGCCGGTTTTGATCGCGGCGGGTCAGCGACAAACTGAAGTTTGTCGGACATGAATTCTTAATCTCTTCCATATGGCAGCATCCGCTCGACCCGTTTTTGATCACCGTCCGCAACCAGCGCATCGATATCCAAAAGCCGTTTCCGTTTGTTGGTCTTCTTCGTCAAGATGTGGCGCGCATGCGAGTGCCCGCGCTTAATTTTGCCCGTAGCCGTCAAGCGAAAACGTTTCGCCGCGCCTCTATGTGTTTTTAGTTTTGGCATGATTACCCCTTTTGAATTTCAATTCTTAGAGTCTTAGTCTTAAATCTGACGCCTCAAGCGCCTTCGAACCGTTTCCATATAGATCCAGATAGATCTAGCTCGACGAGGTTTGTCCTGAAGAAACCGGTGGCGGCTGGCTAGCCCCACGCTCCTGGTTTGTCGGCGTCGCCGGCCGTTCCGGTTTCGCGCCGCCTTTATGCCGCTTTGGCCCAAAGATCGTAAACATCTGGTTGCCTTCCATGCGGGGCCGCATCTCTACTTCGGCAACATCCAGCAAGTCTTTTTCGAGCTTCTCCAGAATGCGCGCGCCCAATTCGCGGTGCGTCATTTCTCGTCCGCGAAACCAAATCGTGGCTTTGACCTTGTCTCCACCGGTTAGCCACTCGCGCGCGTGCTTCATCCGGTAGCTGTAATCGTGCTCATCAGTTCCCGGACGAAACTTAACTTCCTTAACCGTGATGACGACCTGTTTCTTCTTGGCCTCGTTCGCTTTCTTTTTGGCCTCGTACTGGAACTTGCCAAAGTCAATGATCTTGCAAACGGGCGGTTCGGCATTCGGCGCGACTTCAACCAGGTCCATTCCCTTTTCGCGCGCAAGACGAACTGCGTCTCGCGTATCCATGACGCCGAACTGCTCGCCGTCATCGGTGATCACGCGCACCTGAGGCACGCGAATCCGTTCGTTAATTCTTGTCACGGGCGCGCGACGAAAATCGGGGCGACCGCGGCCTCGAAAACCTGTAGCTATTGCTGCACCTCCTTAGTTAGTGGCGCAGACTTCAGTCTGCGACTCTTTTTTAGTTGAGATTTCGGAATCCGCAGACTGAAGTCTACGCTACTCCAAATCATTCTTGAGCGCTCGCGATTCAACTAACCGCTGGGCCATCCGCTTGAATTCATCCAGCGCCATCGCGCCGATATCTCCCTTACTTCTTTCACGCACCGCGACCTTGCCTTCCTGCATTTCGCGGTCACCAAGCACCAGCATAAACGGGATCTTCTGCAATTGCGCGTCGCGAATCTTGGCGCCAATCTTGTCGTTACGCCGGTTTACTTCAACCCGCAACCCGGCCAGGCGCAATTCCCTCGATACCTGCTCGGCATATTCATTGATACGATCCGTGATTGGCAACACCGCCACTTGCACCGGCGCCAGCCACATGGGAAACGCGCCGGCGTAATGTTCGATCAACACGCCAAAGAAACGCTCAATCGAACCGAACAAGGCACGGTGCACCATCACGGGCCGGTGCGGCTTGTTGTCTTCACCGATGTACTCCAAATCAAAACGCTTGGGCAGGTTGAAATCCCATTGCACCGTACCGAGTTGCCAAAGACGGCCGATGGCGTCTTCGATCTTGAAATCAATCTTGGGGCCGTAGAACGCTGCTTCGCCTTCGATGCGCTCGTATTCAATTTCGCGCGCATCAAGTCCCGCCGCCAGAGCGTTCTCTGCTTTCTCCCACTCTTCATCGGAGCCCAAAAAGAGCTTGTTCGTGTCGCTTCCCTTCACCGACAGTTCGAACTTAATTTTATCGAAGCCGAACGTCTTCAGGACTTGATAAGCAAAGTCCACGCAATCATCGATCTCGCGCGGAATTTGTTCTGGCGTGCAGAACAAGTGCGCATCGTCGACAGTGAATCCGCGGACGCGCATCAATCCATGCAGGGTGCCCGACAATTCCGCGCGATAGACCGTGCCCATTTCCGCATAACGCTGGGGTAAATCGCGATAAGAACGCTGCTGTGATTTGTAGATGCCGATGTGAAACGGACAATTCATCGGCTTGAGACGGAACTCCGTCTCCTCCAGCGTCGTCGGTGCGAACATTGAATCGCCATAGTTCTGCTCGTGTCCACTCAACTGCCACAATTCGCGCTTGGCAATATGCGGCGTATAAACAAAACTATAGTCGCGCTTGATCAGTTCTTCCCGCAGATAATCTTCCATCTGCTGCCGTACCATGCCACCCTTGGGATGCCAGAACACGAGTCCCTGTCCGTACTCTTCCTGAATTGAAAACAGATCGAGCTCGCGCCCCAGGCGCCGGTGATCGCGCTTCTCGGCTTCTTCGCGCTGCTTCAACCACGCATCCAATTCTTCCTGCGTGAAGAAGGCCGTGCCATAGATGCGCTGCATCTGCGGCCGTTCCGCATCGCCTTTCCAATAAGCGCCCGCGAGCGACAATAACTTGAACGCGCGCAAACGATTCGTGTTCGGCACGTGCGGACCGAGACAGAAATCAATGAATGGCGAACCATCGATGTAATAGACGCTGACCACATCGCCGCCCTTCTCGTCGATCAGTTCACACTTCAAGGGTTCGTCACGCTCAGCAAAGATACGCAGTGCTTCGGCTTTGGAAATCTCGTCACGGCGATAAGGCATGTTCCGTTTCGCGATGTCGCGCATCTTCTTTTCGATCACCGGAAGATCGGCTTCGGTCAACGGACGCGGCGCAATTACATCATAAAAGAATCCGTAACGCGGATCGTCAAGCAGTGCCGGCCCAATTCCCAGCTTCGTCCCTGGAAAAAGATCAAGCACTGCAGCCGCGAGCAGATGCGCGGTCGAATGCCGCAGTACTTCCAATCCTTCGCGTTTCTCTGGAAGAATTGGTTCGATTTTCAAGACGCCATCGCGCATGAATTCATTCATGGCCTCGGCGCCGGAAGCCTCAGGAATTGCATCAAGTTGGGCTGTGAGATCAACTTCCACGCCTCGGACCTTCGCGGCCAGAGCTTTCTTGGCGAGATCGCGATCAAGCTTCTTCAGCGCTTCAGCGACGGTCGTCGAGCTTGGGAGCAGCACGCTTGCACCACCTTCAAGTTGTACGCTTATCTCGCTCATCTTCTTAATCGAGTGCTAGCGCGTCTTCGCTCCGCTAGGAGCGAAATATTCATAGCACCTGACCGCCAATCAAACCTGCGAGCTCCTTTAGGAGCGCAATGTAACCTCGCTACTTATTCAATAATCCCAAATCCCATCACGCTCCTAAAGGAGCTTGAAGGATTTTGCACTTCCCAGAAGCTATAAACATTAAGCCCCTACGGGGCTAACGCGTAGCCTCCGCAAATTGAGCAGAGCCGCGGAACTCCGATATATCCGCGCTCCTACCATTTACCATTTACGATTTACTGCTCTTAAATGATCGGATTCGATAGGAGCGCCTTCGCCGCTAACCTCGACGTGTCGGGGTTTGGCGATCAAAATGTGAATCGCGTAAATGTTCGATTCATGACGAAGGTCTTCCGGAGCATCCTATCAAAACTTGAAAAATAGCCAGGGCCGCATCGAACTGCGATCCCTTCCCAACTTACAAGAACCGAATTTTATCAGAGGCTAATCCGAAGCCGCAACCCGTGGGCCAGACCGATTATGGGTGAGCAATCAAAACTCGGAGCGCGGCCGTTTGCTCGGGCCGCGCTCTTGCATGGGGTTATTGGTTCGTGATGGTTGCCGTCGTGCCGTCGAATTTCGTGATATTAATGGTGAATGGCTCGTTATAAGACTTGGCCCGATCCTGCAGGATGCTGAGCGCCACCTGCTCGCCCAAAAGGATCGACCAGTAGGTCGAGCTGCGGAAGTGTATGCCGGCGTGAATCCCGTGACCAAACGAGACGTTGTATGCCAGTTTGTTTAGTTCTCCGTTGATGTCCAAATTGTTCCTGTCGGCGCCCGTGTAGGTATTGAGCGAGAGGCCGTCCGCGCTCGGTTCGTACACATCCCGCCCGGCGCCTGTGAGTAGCGGCCGGATCTTCTGGCTGCCGTTGAGGAAGAATTTCAGCACGGTGATGCAGGCACCACCGACCGTGCCGTGCCCTGTCGGATAGCATGGGTGCGTTGGCGATCCTTCCGGGAATGCCTGTGGCAGCAAGTAGCTGCCATAGTTCGAGTGGATGATGGGCAGCACTGTTGAGTTCATTACGTCGCTGTGCAGCGCCGCTGCCGCCTGCGGCATTGGATTGGTATTGGACTTCCGTGCGTGCACCAGAGCGCCATACTCCTCAGGCCGCATGCGCAGGTCTTTGATCCACTTGTGGAACCAAGCGGCTTTGAGCGCGCGCGTGGCCATCTCCCCGAGTGTCCCGGCCGCGTCCGGCCCACCAAGGGTGGCGAAAGCTTTTTGCGTCAGTGAACCGATATATGGGTTACCGGGATTGGGTGCTGCGCCCAAGCCCGCCAAGACGAGGAAGGTGACGAAGTACCCTTGATAGAGCACATCCACGTGGGTATAAGCGGCAAGGTCGCGACCATTGCGCACGTAACGGAACGTAGGATCAAACGCCAACGTTCGTAGTGAGTCTCCGCCGTTTTGCACCAGTTGATACTCGCTGACCGAGGTCATGTAGTCGCTTCCGCCGCCGCCCATGGGCAGGAACGTCTGGTATTTCTGATCAAGCGGTTGTGCGCCAAAGAGCGTCGGCTGGATCATGAACTGCGAGATATACGGCCCCTGCACGTTACCATCGCCCGGCACGAACTGCCCACGAAACAGATTCTGTCGTGTGACGGGGTACGGGAACTGATTATTCGCCGCGCTTCTGAGGAACGACAGGTTGTTCATGTCGGCCAACGCCTGACCCGCCAACGAATTCGTTGCGTATTCGGTGAACGGCACGTCGGCAAGCAGAGCAGCCCAGTAGTGCTCAACCTGTTCGGCTGCCGTCTGCGCGCTGGCGACGCTCGGCGCCGCTGGGATGACGGTGCAATGTGAATCGAGACCTTCCAAATCAAATGCCAGGGCCACCTGTGGGCCATTCAATTTCGAGTTGGGCCCCCCGCCGGGCGTCCCTACGATAATGTTCGCGAAGTCCGACGGATTGCCGGTCGCGAAGGCATTTCTTAGACTGAGCAAGGCAGCAGCATTCGGCACGCCGAGGTTGTCGTGCAACAGACCTTTGCTGTAGCTGCAACTGAAGTCTGTGAATCTCGCGGTATCGCCATTGTCTGGTTGAAACGCAATATTGATCTTCTCGGCTTGGGCCGTGCTCTTGCGATAATTGAAACAGTCATTCGTGCGATTCGCAGAATTGCCGCCCGCAACCGCCGCTTCAGCGACTGACTCGTTGCCACCGAGCATGGGTTTCAGCGGAACTGTCGCAGCTACCGCTGCCAGGCTGGCGGCGCTTTTGACAAAGTTTCTTCTGCTTACGCCGGCGGCGCCAATCCGGCCCAGGTACTTATGCCTGCTTGGTTGCTGAGACTTTTGGTTCTTCATGAGGGTCCTCCTTGATTGATACTGATGACATCCAGGCGCGGTATTAAAATAAAGCTGCAATGTAAGTCGTGTGCCAAGATTTTCTAAGTAAACTCCCTCTCCTTTTGGGAGAGGGTTGGGGTGAGGGCGTACCTGAGTAATAAGAAAACAAAACTCTCCTCAATCCCTTTTCCTGTCCGCTCCGATAAAAAAGAGAAAGAAGTATTTTGGGTTTCGTCGCCAAGCCCTCACCCCGGCCCTCTCCCAAAGGGAGAGGGAGTTCTCCTTTCCGTAAGTCTCCTTCGCTGAGCGCTACTGAACGCTAACTCTACAAACAGACTTGCGTTAGTATATGAGCCCGTCAGCCAGTCTCAGACCTGATTCAAAGGAGACCAAAGATGATTCACGCGCGAAGTTCATCCACCATCGCCAGTATTTCTCTGTTGACTCTAA
>WNGL01010020.1_pt1 | contig 11589 bp, 10 predicted proteins | sample 5400591 | NCBI WGS metagenome assembly WNGL01 (sample SAMN13153377, study PRJNA577476) | soil metagenome | isolation source: 80 cm soil or saprolite under Garry oak tree replicate 1 | place: USA:California | collected 2016-06-15
TTTCTTTCCCCCATTTGGGGGACGAATTTCTTAGCTTGATGCGTATGGGCGAGCACAAGGCATCGCCCCTACTATGGACGGGCTTCGCAAGCCGGTGCGTGCATGGTGGCAAGTCCCATCAGAGGGCGAGCACAAGGCATCGCCCCTACGGTTCGGTTCAATGGGGCGTTCAGGATGCTGAGGTGAATTCGTACAACTGTGCTGAACCGCCAACATTGTTGGAACTGCTGCTGGTCGAACTGGATTGCCACTGGCTCGACGAGACGACCTTAGCGTGCTGCGTGATCCAGGTGGTTAGCGTGCTCTGTCCGCCGCCAGGGCCACCGCCGCCGGAGCCGTTGAGCAAGAAGTAGCGCACCGTCCCGTTCTTGACCAGCGCGGCGAGCTGAGTCGTCGTCAGGATGGGATCGCTGCCGGAGAAGCCGCCCAGCACCATGACCGGCTGATTGGTCGCCAGGATGATGGCATCCGCCTCGTTCGAGCTGACTACGGCGACGAGGTACTTCGCGCTGCCCCGGTGCGCTTCCAGGTAGCGGATCAGCGCGGTATTGGTGGCGCTGTTTCTTCCCAGTCCACCGGCTGATTGCCCGCTTGCTCCGGCGACCGGCAGCATGGACGTCTCATTAGCCAGCACGGGAATCGTTGACCACACGGCCGAGGTAAGCATCAACGCCAGCAGAGCGGCACAGAGCGCAGATGCCAGGGCGCGCGCGTTGAGCCGCAGACGCGGGACCAGGCGCGCCGCGAACAGGATCGCTGCCGCGATGGCGCAGGGGATGGCGATCAGTGGGATGAGCCACGTTCCCCAGGACGGGTCGCTCAGGATAATGTGAATCTGCTCGAGGGCGGTGAGCAGGAGCGCCAGGGGCAGCAGCCAGCCGCGCCAGCCTGAGCGCCGGTAATCCTGCCACATGACGACCACGCCGATGCCGAAGAGGGCGCAGATGGCAGGGGCGAACGTCGACAGGTAGTACTGGTGGAAGAAGGTCGCCACGCTGAAGAAGAAGGCCATGGTGAGCAGCCAGGTACCCCATAAGATGAGCGATTGCTGCTGCGCGCTGACGCCGGGGTTCTCACGGAAGCGCGAGGCCAGTGGGAGGCGCTGCCAGGCCAGGGCGAGCATTCCCAACAACGCTATTGGCAGGAGCCACACGATTTGCCCGCCCAATGGCTCGTTGAAGAGCCGCAGCAGGCCGGGGTTGCCTGTATTAAACATACCGGTACTGCCACTGCCGTTCCCCAAACCCTGTTGTGATTGACCGGGGCCGCCTGCGCCTGGCTGCGGGAAGTTTCCCCCATTGAATGTGCCACTACCTGCGCCGGCAGGAGGGGATGAGCGAGTTGTGTTGCCACTGGTACTGCCGGAGTTTCCTCCACCGAAGCCGAATTGTCCCAGCAGGCGCTGGATGCCGTTGTAGCCGAGGGCCAGGCTGATCTCCGAGTTGTCCTGGCTCGAACCTACGTAGGGACGGCTCGCCGCCGGAGTCAGGTCTACCACGACGGCCCAGGAGAGTGAGATAGTCAGCATGAGCAGCGCTGCCAGGGCAAGGTGCGCGATGCGCACCCAGATGCGCCTGGGCGCGGCGAGCAAGTACAGCAGGCCATAGGCGGGAACGACGAGGTAGGCTTCCAACATCTTGATATTGAAGCCGAGACCGACGAAGATGGCGCAGAGCAGCAGCCAGCGCAACTTGCCCGTTTCAGCTGCCCGCAGCACCGCCCAGGCCCCCAGCAGCATGACGAGCACCAGCGTGCTGTCGATGGTGTTGTTGCGGTTGGTCAGCACGCTGATGGGGCTGATGGCCAGGGCCAAAGCGGCCAGTAATCCGGCGACGACGCCGAAATGGCGGCGCACCAGGTAATAGAGCAGCAAGACTGAGAGCACCCCGGCCAGCGCCTGCGGCAAGAGGACGCTAAAAGCCGTGAAGCCGAAGATTTTGGCGCTGGCCGCTTGCAGCCAGAAGCCCAGGGGCGGTTTGTCAATCGAGACAAAGCCGCCCGGATCCAGAGCAACATAAAAAAAGTTATGCCAGTTATCCAGCATACTTCTAATTGCAGCAGCATAATAAAGATTACCGAAACCGTTTTGTCCCAGTTGATAGAAGTTCATGAAGATTGAAATGAGCATGACGCCACCCAGGGCCAGGCGTTGCCATAACCGGGATGGTAGAGTACCCCGATGTTCAGCAACGCTTTCAAGCGGAACAGGGGGATCAGGAGTGATAACTTCTAGAGTATCGGACATATATTTCCCTCACTTACTTGTTTTGCTATTTAGGGATGCTTTCCCTTCCAACCAATCTTATAGTGCGGTCATTGGGTTTTCGTTGGAAAGTTATGAGAGGTTTCTCATCTTTTTTATGGATGATGTTCGGAAACGAATAGGTGTTGGACACGCGCGCGCTCCTCGCGCCGCCATTGGCGGGCGAAGATGAAAAGCTCGCGAAAGGCGCGCGCGATGACGCGCAGGTTGGCTCCCGTGGCGCGCCCTCCCCGGCGCGGCAGGTGCTGAACGCCGACTTCCCGATGGGTGCAGCCAACGCGTTTTAGCTGGTAGAGCAACTCGGCGTTGATCATTGCGCCCCGTGTTTCAAGCGGGTGTTGATGCAAGAAATCGGTGCGTAAGAGTTTGAAGGCGCAGTCGATGTCGCGCACGTGTATGCCCAGGACATTCCTGATGAGGAGGTTCCAGCCCCAGGCGTTGAGTTTGCGCATCCAAGTATCCTGGCGATGCAGGCGATAGCCGATCACCGCGTCGTATTCGTCTATGAATGGGATAAACTTCTGCAGGTCGCGAATGTCGAATTGTCCGTCGGAGTCCATAAACAGGGTGAGTTCTTTCGTTGCAGCGGCGAAGCCATGTGCCAGCGCAGAGCCATAGCCCTGATTGCGCTCATGTGTGACGACTCTGAGGCGCGGCTCGATCTCCATGATAGCGGAAACGATGGCCCCGGTGCGGTCTGTGCTGCCATCATTCACCACGATGATCTCGAAATCCTTCACCCACGCTGCCAGCCCGTTCAAGACATGCTCAAGCGTAATGCTGATGACCTGCTCTTCGTTATAGGTAGGGAGAATGATCGAGAGGCTGTGGAGGCTGTTGGCCGGAGTATTTTGTTTATTTGCATAACTGGGCCCTACATTGTTCTGGAGCGGCATAGGCGCAGAGAACTGGGATGGCTGCTTTGGCCTCTTGCTGACGAAGACCCAGAGGCGCATTCCCAGGTAGGAGATGAGCGCAGTTCCGGCGATGGCCACCACTTTCGAGGCGTTTGCCCACACTGTCGGGTTGACCAGGATGGGGTGGAGGAGCGTGCTGGCGAGCCAGAGGATGGCGCTACTCCACCCGATACCGCACAGCGTGATCAGCGTGAAGCGCGCCAGTTCTGCGCGGGTTACCTTCTGCCTGGATGCAAAGGTCCAATATTTATTCAGGAGAAAGCTGTTGACCGCGCCCAGGCTGTAGGCCAGCGAGCTGTATGCCAGGAGCATGAGTGTACTGGTGGTAGGGAAGAAGCCCAACAGGGCATTCAAGATCAATAGGTCCACCAGGGTGTTCAGTCCGCCGGCCAGTCCAAAGCGCAAAACCTGTCTGAGTAAGTGAGAGCGGTGTTGATCAGGGCTGAGAATGAGTACGTCAGCCTGCTCTTTCTTGTGGAATGCTGCGGTTTCTATCAAAATGTTTTTCCTTTCAGTCAATGTATGAAAAAGTTGTTGGTGGGCGAGAGAGAGACCCTTCGCTGCGCTCAGGGTGACAATGAAGGGAAACACGGACGGCTCACGTTTGCTAGCGTAGCAGTCATTGATGTGAAGGGTATTGGAGGGAGATGGGAAATTTCTCATACACTATTTGGGGTTTTTCGCTCCGCATAGCGGAAGTGGGTTAATGAGAAGCATATGTCGCATGGAGAGTGCAGGATAACGCGCGTCACGAGGGTTACATTGGAATGTTCACATCTCTTTCCAATACTGTTTCAATAAATTGGTGCTATGCTTGTGGTGGAAGATGGGCACGGCAAAAAGGAGTAACAGCGTGAAGCAGAGAGGTTTCGCCTGGTCATCAGGGCATCGCGGCAAGGGTGGTCTCTCACGAGAGGCAGGAGCGGCCATGTTTCAGGGCCTGCGCATTCGCCTGACGCTCTGGTATTGTGGGGTCATGGGCGCGGCCCTGGTGCTGTTTGGCGTGGCGCTCTACTTTGGGACCCAGTACTTTCTCCTTCAACCTATCGAAAATGATGCCGCCGCTCATGCACGAGTGCATGCAAGAGAATGGTCTATGGGCGCAGTTGATCGTGCCTGCCCCCTCTCGTTTCAGGGGCAATTTGGTCAGCCTCCCGGTCAGGGATTCCAGATGCCCGAACAGGTCGTATGCTTCGACCAGAACGGCAATTTGTTACCGAACGAAAATACCACAGGGCTTTCGTCCGCTTTTCTGACGAATGACCTGGCGCAGTCTGTCTTACAAACAGGTCAGCCTGCTTCAGATATGGTCAACGGAGGTGGCACAGAGATCTATCGCTACGCGATGGTTGTTCCCAACCCGACAGGGGATGGAAACGCGGGCGTAGTGGTGATAGGCGAGTCCATCCAGGCACAAGAAGACGCGCTATCTCTGCTGCTGACGCTTCTACTGAGCATCGGGGGGGTGGCATTGCTGGGGGCGGGACTGGGTGGATTGTTCCTGTCGAACCGCGCGCTGGCTCCGGCGCGACTGGCCTGGGCTAACCAGCAGCGCTTCATCGCCGATGCCGCGCACGAACTGCGCACGCCGCTGACGCTGCTGCGCGCGGATGCCGAGGTTCTGTTACGAGGTCGCGAGCGAATGGAAGTTGAGGATGCGGCGCTGTTGGAGGATATTGTTGCCGAGTCAAGCCATATGTCGAATCTTACCAGCAACTTGCTGACGCTCGCCCGACTGGACAATCGTTTGTCTCACCAGGAGCAAGAGGTGGTGAGCCTTGCTGAGCTGGCTCAGGAGGGAGCGCGGCGCGTGCAAGCTATGGCAGAGCAGCGGGACATCGTGGTTCAGGTTGAGAACGCCAACGATCTCTACGTCATTGGGGATCCGATGCTGCTAGAGCAGGCGGTGCTGATACTGCTTGACAATGCCATCAAATACAATCACCAGGGCGGCTATGTCATGCTGCGCACAGCGGAACGAGAAGAGCAGGCGCTGCTTGAGGTAGTTGACAGCGGGGTAGGGATTGCAGCCGAACACCTGACGCACCTGGGCGAACGCTTTTACCGGGTGGACAAGGCTCGCTCGCGCGAGGCGGGAGGCACGGGACTTGGGCTTTCCATTGCGCGGGGCATCGCGATTGCTCACGGTGGTCGGCTTTCCCTCTCCAGTGTCCCTGAACAGGGCACGACGGCGACGCTCGCGCTGCCCCTGGCGTATGGAACGCTGCATGGTGACAAAGAGGAGGGGGCGGGAGGGCGAGGAGGGGGTGACAGGGCGAGGAGGGGGTGACAGGGCGAGGACAAGCCATCGCCCCTACTATGGACGAAGGGCGGACAGCAGAACATCGGGCGATGGCCGATAAAGCGGCGCTGGGCGCGATAAATCGGCCCCTACGGATGACCGAATGATTGTGTTAAAAGTCATCATCCGCAACGTGGTGGATAAATCCGCATTTTACTGTGCCCTGTATGTACTAGAAGAGCACCAGGGCGACTTCAAGATATTCTTATTATTACCAAGGAGGAATTATGAAAAAACGTTATATTTTGCTGGCCGGAATCGGTCTTGCCATTGTTATCATCGTTGCTGGAATGTTGTACACGGCGCGCTACGCCAGCGCCGTTAATCAGACCCAGGCCCATACCGCGCCAGGGGCTGTTACGGCAACCGGAGCGCCCATTCCAACAACCGTTCTGCAGACACTGCATACATTTCAGATCGTGCCTGCGCAGACTACGGCATCCTACAGCGTGTACGAAAACCTGATCTTCCAAAATAAGCCGAATAATGATGCGATTGGCACGACACACTCCGTCCAGGGCAGTTTCCGTATACGAACCGGCACATCGCCGCTCGTCGCGGCCATGAATATTACAGTCGACTTAAGAACGTTGCAATCTGACGCGCAGAGGCGCGATAACTATATAAGACAGAACACCCTGGAAACAGACACCTATCCGTATGCGAAGTTCGTCTCTGTCAGCACGAAAGACTTGCCGGCGAGCTATACTGACGGGCAAACCGTGCATTTTCAACTTACCGGCAATCTGACGATGCACGGCAAAACCAACAAAGAGGTATTTGATGTGCAGGGAAAGGTAGTGGGCAATACAATAACGGGAACGGCGACCAGCACCATTTACATGACAGACTTCGGGATGCAGCCGCCAAACCTGGCAAACATCGCGATTGCTCAAAATAAGGTTCTCGTCACTATCACCTTCACGGCGAAAGAGGCATGAGAACATCCCCCGGGGGGGACGAGGGCGACCCAAGGGTCCCCACACCACATCCACACCGCCCCCGCCCCTACGGGAGAGGTGAGTGGGTCTTTGTAGATCCTATATTAAGAGGGACCCCACTGTGATGACGGCGACGACAGCTAAGACGCCGTAGTCAATTGCCGCTAAGCGTTTTTCATACAGGCGCGTTTGCTGGCTGCCTACCTCATAACCACGGGCTTCTAACGCGATTGCCAGGTCCGAGGCGCGACGAAGTACGCCTTGTAAAAGCGGTATAAACAATGCGAGCAGGCTCTGCCTTCTCTCGCGGATAGTGCCATGAGCATAGTCTGCTCCGCGCGCGATTTGCGCTTTTAATAATTGCTCCACTTCCTCAATGAGAGTGGGAATGAAGCGCAACGCTATGAGGGTCATCAGCGCGAAATCGTCCACCGGCAATCTTAGCCAGCGCAGCGGTGTGAGTAATATGGTCAAACCTTCGACGAGGGCAATGGGAGTAGTGGTCATGGTCAGGATAAGTGAAAATATATAGAGGACAACAAAGACGGTATAAAAGCTAAGCACTAACCAGATGCCGAGATCGGTAATAACAAAAGGGCCAATGGGAAAGGTGGCGGCGGGTGGAATGTTGCGCGTGAACCAGAGAAGAGCAATTACGCCAAGGGTCAAAAGGAACAGGGGGATGCTGATACGCTTGAGCCAACGACGTTGCGAAATGTGTTGCAGCCCTGGAATAGGGAGAAAGAAAAGGGCTATGTATATGGTTAGCACTATGCCGTATAGAAAGATTGTCCAGCGAAGCAGAGCGAACGAAACAGGCAAAGGGCCGAGAGTATAGACTGGTTTGACGGTACCATCGGTTGTAAAAAGAGTAGTGATCGCTCCAAGGACCATAAGTAAGAGTATGAGCCGTATGCGTCGCCAAACATGATGGAGAGAGATGCCGGAGAGCGCCATGCCCGTGAAGGAGAAGACGATTAAGACAACATAGGGAGCGAAATGCCACATGAAGTTATTGGCAATCACGATATAGACGGTGAACCAGGCCAGTAAGAGTAACTTGGTTCTGGCCTGTAAGCGGTGCAGAAGGCTGTTTCCGGGATAGTAGATACCTAATGAGATATTTTTAAACATGTTTTCTCTCGTGTTGATTTGAAATCCGTTCCTGCAAGGAGCGTGCGCGTATGGCTTGCAGTACGTCGAAAGCTTCATCAATGGTAAATACCTGCTCAGGAATGGGCAGTCCCTGTTTGCGAAGTAAGATGAGCAACTCACTCAAGGGCGGTTCGATTAAACCCCACGCGTGTAACAGCGTATCCTGTGTAAAGATAGCGCGCGGTGATCCCTGGGCGACGAGGCGCCCATCGTGTAAAACAAAGAGCCGATCGGCAAGCAATGCTACCTCGCTCAGATCGTGAGAGACCAGGATAACGGTGACGGCGTCTTTCTGCTGAACTTGTCGCAAATATTGATAGAACCCGGCGCGTCCATCCGCATCGAGTCCGGTCGTTGGTTCATCAAGGATGAGTATCTTGGGTGACATAGCCAGTATGCCAGCGAGGGCTACACGCCTTCTCTGTCCTCCACTCAACTCAAAGGGCGAGCGCTGCGCAAACTGGCGCGGAGGCAAGCCGACGGCATCAAGGGCATGTAACACACGGGCGCGTACCTCGCTTTTACTCAAATTCAACCGGCGCGGTCCGAAGGCGACATCAGCATACACGGTATGTTCGAAGAGTTGCGTCTCTGGAAATTGGAAAAGTATCCCCACTTTTTGACGCAGTGTTTTCAGGTCACCGCCTTTCGCTTTCACGTTCACGCCGTCAACGACGAGCGAGCCAGAGGTGGGACGAAGCAGCCCGTTGAAGTGCTGCACGAGCGTTGATTTGCCAGAGCCAGTGATGCCGATGATGGCGGAACAGCTACCAGGATCAATCTCCAGGGTGATATCCAGCAGCGCCTTTTTTTGTAGCGGACCTGATTGATAGGTGTGGCACAGGTTATTGACGATGATAATTGGATCGGTCAACTTGAAATCTCCCGCGCAATGGCTTCCACTGTTACTGCTTCTTTTGAGATAGAGAGACCTGAAGCGCGAAGGCGAGCGGCCAATGCGATAGGATCGGGAATGGCGAGTTTTAGCTGGCGCAGTCGCTGTAGATCAGCGAATACGTCAGAAGGTGTTCCTTGCATGACTACGCGTCCCTGTTCCATCACGATGACGCGTCGCGCGAGCGCCGCTTCTTCTAAGAGGTGCGTAACGTGGATGATCGTCAGGCCAAGATCCCGGTTGAGTTGGTGAAGCAGGGAGGTAATCTCTCTTCGTGAAAGCGGATCTAGTTGAGAGGTGGCCTCATCCGCGATGATGCAGCGCGGGCGCAGAGCCAGCACGCCGGCAATGGCTAATCTTTGTTTTTGCCCGCCAGAAAGGCGATGGGGAGGGAGTCCGCGCAGATGACTAATGCCAACGGCCGTCATTGCCTGGTTGACGCGCTCAACGATCAGTGAGGCGGGGAAGCCGCGAACCGCCAACGCCCAGGCAACATCGTCTTCAACGACCGTCGCGATAATCTGGTTATCCGGATTTTGGAAAATCATACCGACACAGTCTCTGATGGCGCGTTGTTGTGTCCTGTCGCTTGTATTCAGGCCGGTTACCAGGACGCGCCCACTATCGGGAATGAGCAGGGCGTTACAGTGGCGCGCCAGCGTCGATTTGCCGCTGCCATTGTGACCGAGCACAGCAAGGTATTCACCAGGGAATATGTGGAGGTTGACATCCTGGAGCGCTCTGAGAGATGGAGCCGCGGCGGGGACGCGATAAAGCGGGTCCCTACCGCGCGGGTAGGTGTAGGATACCTGTTGAATATCAATGAGGGGGGATGCATTCATTGCAGAGTTTTCTGCCTTCCAAGCCCGATGCTTTGTCTGCGAAATTCTTTCATCAGAGAACGTACCACCCAAAATCTCCCAAGTCCTGATTTAAGAGCTGCCTGTAGCAGCAAACGGATGAGCCACTGGATAAATGTATTGATCCTGCCATCGGGGAATGGTCGTACATCGTAGCCCAGGAGGCGTACCAGAAAGGTTGTAATGTAGTAGACGATGGTAACGACAGGCAGCAGGGTAATCCAGTTAATGATAATGAGCGCTGCCAGCCAGTGGGTTAATGCCAGGTCCGCGAGATGTCTTGCTGCTGGATACACACTGTTCCACCAATTACTCAGGCCTATCTGTGAGGTAATGAAATTCAGTATAGAGAAGAGCAGGTTAAAGATTGCGCGAAAACCTATGAGCAAGCTGTCCAGAAAAGCTTGTCCGAACAACAGGATGCTGAATAGGGTGATACAGGTCAAGAGAATCGTACTGCCGGTGACGCCAATGAGTATAAGGGGAAGATAGTGCAGGCGATATTTCATCGTCAGTCCAAGATATACACCAGCGCCCACTTCAAGCAGCATGATTTGGATGGAACCCAGACCGGTGAGCAGGCCAATAATAAAGAGGGCAACGCACATGCCCATTACGCCAGCATAGAAACGACGGCGCAAGATCAGTATAGTAAATATGGGGGGAATGAGCAGACTGAAGAATATGCCTCCCACTGGCAGGTAAAGAACAAGCAGTTGGAAGACGATGGCAATATCTACCAACAAGGCGCCTTCTGCTATTTCAATGGCGTTAAGTTTACGCGGCATGTTTTCTCCAGGTATGAGTTGGGCGGGATAAATCGGCCCCTACATGTGCATTTTAGCGCCTCGATGTGAATCATACAAGGTTTTCGAGAGAGCGGTTAGATGGCTGTGGCTATTCTATGAGAGAATCGGGCTAGGATGCACGCACTCTAGTGCGCTCTTGATTGCACACACGTCTGGCAATGTTGTCGAATGTATGTTACACTCGTCCCGAAATTTGGGGCGCCAAAGAAGTTTTCTGGGCCTCTTTTGGTTTAGTTCGTAATGGGGGACGCGATCAATCGGGTCCCTACCACTGACGCATAAGTAATAGGAGTGTATTCATTATGAAGGCTTTGGACGAATTTAAGACATTTATCCTGCGCGGTAATGTCGTGGATCTCGCTGTCGGTATTGTTATCGGTGCAGCTTTTACCGCTGTGGTCACTGCTTTTGTTGCAGGTTTCATTACACCGTTGATTGGCGTATTCGGCAAGTTCGAATTTTCCTCTCTGGTGGTGACTGTGAACAACAGCAAGTTTCAAATTGGGGCTTTCATCAATGCATTGATTAGCTTCTTCATTGTTTCATTGGTAGTATTTTTCCTGGTGGTGAAGCCGATGAATGCTCTGGCGGCGCGGCGCAGGAAAGGCGAAGCAGCAGCAGATCCTACTTCCCGCGATTGTCCCTTCTGCTTTAGCAGTGTGTCAATCAAGGCAACGCGCTGTGCTTATTGCACCTCTGAACTGCCTGCAGCTCAAAGCGTTATGAACGATTAAAGCAACAGAGATGTGCCATGCTGCAACGAGAGACCCTTCGCTGTGCTCAGGGTGACACAGACCGGGAGGGAAAGAGTAATGCTTGCAATCTGAGTCTATACGATTGGAAGACTGGGTGCGGGATATTCCCGATTTTCCGCAGAAGGGTATTCTATTCAAGGATATTACGCCTTTGTTACAGGATGCAGCCGCCTTTCGAGTGGCAATGGAGCGTCTAGCGGCTCACTATGCAGGCGCTGGTATTGAGACGGTTGTTGGAGTCGAGTCACGCGGCTTTATTTTCGGCGCTCCCCTTGCCTACCTGTTGAACTGTGGGTTCGTGCCGGTGCGTAAATTTGGCAAGCTGCCGCATCAAACGGTCAGTGTCGAGTATACCCTGGAATATGGCACGAATGTGGTAGAAATCCACACGGATGCTATTCGCGAAGGTCAGCGCGTCCTGATTGTGGATGACCTATTGGCAACTGGTGGCACAGTCTCGGCGACAATGGAACTCGTGGAGAAGCTGGGCGGGTATATCGCGGGGATTGCCTTTCTGGTGGAGCTAACTTTTCTCAGGGGGCGGGAGCAGTTGAAGGGGCATGATGTGTTCGCGCTGATTAAGTATTAATGGCATTGATCAATCATTCCAGTCTAGCCAGGTGGTCTTTTCCTCGAAGGAAGTTGGCCGGCGTTCCAGCTTTGGTATCGCGGGGAAGCCAAGATAGACAAAT
>WNGL01009032.1_pt1 | contig 11587 bp, 10 predicted proteins | sample 5400591 | NCBI WGS metagenome assembly WNGL01 (sample SAMN13153377, study PRJNA577476) | soil metagenome | isolation source: 80 cm soil or saprolite under Garry oak tree replicate 1 | place: USA:California | collected 2016-06-15
ACGGCAAGATCGAGGCGTTCTGGGCGGTGCTCCAGCGCGAGGTTTTGGACCGAGAGCGGTTTGGCAGCCTACTCGATGCGGAGACAGCTCTTGCTCGTTTCGCCGAGTACTACAACTATCACCGGCTCAGCGGCACTCTGGGCTGGCTGACTCCCGCCGAGCGCTACGACGGAACGCCCTTCACCGACCGCGGGTTCGAGAACATCCCCGCTTTGGCAAATCTTCAGAACTGGCTCGCAGCGACAATGGCTGCAGCCTGACCGTCTCAGATCAGTGGGGGAATCTCAGCTAGCCCAAGGTGTTGCACCGCGCGTGGTAATGGATGTGCTCGGCCACTCTCAGATCTCCCTGACCGTGAACACCTACATGCACGTATTGCCGGAGCTAAAACGAGATGCTGCGGTCCGAACTCAAAATTGGTTCGAGTTGGGGCCATGCCAACCTCTCCTGACTCCGGTTGCGACGCATGGCAGGCGGTTTGGTGCATTCGTGCCAAGCTGCAGCCGGTAAGTGACCCCGCCCCCCAACTGGCTCGCGCCGGATTTTTCGGCCGATACTGTGACTCGTTGGCCGAGTGGCGCTCGGCGTTCGAAGGCTGCAGTGGTTTGGAGACTGGTTCAAGATTGGCGGTCAAGGCGGGGCAGAGCCCTGGCCGGAGAGGCGATCAGCGAATGGGAGGGCACGTGATGAGGAGCCGTCGAGAGTTCCAGCGGCCGGTAGCTGTGGCGCTGTCCTGCTTGTTCCTGGCCCTGGGGGCCGTAGGCACGACGACGCCCGCGCTGGCCGCGCAGACACCGGTCCTCCGGATCGCGCAGGTCGCCGCGCCCGACTCCCTCAACGTGTTCGCGACATTTGCCGCCTTCTACCCAATGACCTGGATCTACGACATGCTCGGGGGGGTCGACGCCCAGCGCCACCACGACCGGCTTGGCTTCGCAAAGAGTTGGTCGGTGTCCTCGGACGGACTGACTTGGACCTTCGATATCTGGCCCGGCCTCAAGTGGTCGGATGGCCAGCCGGCGACAGCGGATGACGTCGTCTTTACATACAACTACATTCGCAATTCGGCGGGCAATCCCAACGAGCTGAACACTGGCTGGGACAACACGGCTGGCTTCGACGTGATCAACTCGATCAACGCCGTCAATAACACCACCCTAACCATCACCACGAAGCATCCGACAACGTGGCCGATCGACAACACGACCTTCATCGTGCCCAGGCACGTCTGGCAGTCAATCAGCTATGCCGACGCCCGCGGTCCCTTCAAGAATCCTCCGCCGACCGTTGGAACAGGGCCGATGGTCGCCACGGCCTGGCAGGCGAGCCAGAACTACTTTCAGTTCAAGCCGAATCCCTACTTCCGGAATGGGCCGCCTGCGTGGAGCGAGGCGGTCTTCCAGTACTACTCGTCGTCCGACCCGATGGTGCAAAACCTCGAATCGGGCAATCTCGATTACGCGTTTGGCGTGACGCCCACGCAGTGGTCCGCGCTTAAGGGTCGCAACAACATCGCAGTGGACAAGATCCGAATCGAGCAGCAGGACTACATGGCCTTCAACACCACCGGGGGTGCGGGCCACGGCAGCTCGACGGCGCTGCAGGATCCTGCTTTCCGGGACGCAGTCGGGTACGCGATCGACATCAGCGCGATCGCCAGCCGCGGTTACCAGGGGCTCGCGATTCCCGGCGCCGGCCCGATCGTCCCCGTCAGCCGGTACTACTCCGACCTAAAGAGCATCCAGCGGAAATTCAACTTGGATACGGCCCGCCAGAAGCTTGATGCCGCCGGCTACCAGCTGGACAGCAGCAACGTCCGCCGGGACAAGCAGGGCAAGGAGATCCGGCTCAACATGATCACCGGAACTCCCTCTGGTATGGACGAGATCCCGATCGCAGTGGTCGAGCTGGTCGTGGGCTGGCTGGGTCAGATCGGCATCCCCGTCGCGGTGACGCACCTGGACTCCGGGGCGATCTACAGCAAGACCTCCGACACGAGCACTGGCGGCGGCGGCTGGGACCTGGCCATTGCCGGAAGGTGGTACTCGCCGGATCCGTTCACGCTACTGAGCATCGCGTCCGGGCCCGCTGCTGGCGACAACAACGTCAGTTACTGGTCCAACCCTCAGTACGACAGTCTGGTACAGCAGATCTCGCAGACAGTGGATCCGGCTTCGGTCCAGCCGCTGGTCAACCAGGCTTCCGCGCTCGTATATCAGCAGGCACCCTACATCTTCCTTGACTACCCGTACTTCCTTGGGGCTTACCGCACTGATCACTTCTCGGGTTGGATGTCACCGGAAGCCGCGTCAATGTGGAGTTACGCCCCGTGGGATCGTGTCAAGCCGCTCGGCGCGGCCGCGCCGGCCAGCTCATCAGCGACGACAGCCATCATCGTCGGGTTGGTAATCGTGGTCGTCGTCGGGATCGTTATCGGGGTGGTCCTCGTCCGCAGGCGTCGCGGCCCGATCGAAGAGTGACGAGATAGCCGACAGCTGGTTATAGGACCTGAGCTTTGACCCTGCGCCTCGCGCGGATTCTGGTTCGCGCCGTCGGCACGCTCGTAATGGTGGCGGTCCTGAACTTCATACTGTTTCGGGTCGTGCCGGGCGACCCAGCCACGCTTTTGCTGGCCGGGAGCCGGAGCGGTATCAGCCAAGCACAGATCCAGTCAGTGCGCGATGAGTGGGGTCTCGATCGTCCGCTGATCCCCGACCAGCTCGTCGCTTACATGGCATCCACGCTGCGTGGCGATCTCGGATACAGCTTCAAGTACCGCGGTGAGAAAGTCACCGATCTCCTACTCCAGCGCCTGCCGGCGACCATCGTCTTGGTCGGGCTCGCCCAGATACTGGCGATTGTTGCGGGTCTATTCCTAGGAGCGGTCGCCGGGTGGCGCCGTGGCGGCGGCGTGGACAGGATCGCGACCAACACGTCCCTGGTCCTGTATGCCACGCCTTACTTCTGGCTCGGAATGGTGCTCGTCCTCATTTTCAGCACCGGCCTGGGTTGGTTTCCGCCTAACGGGCTCTTTACGGCCGGCGTCACAGCCAGCGATCCGGTTGCCTGGCTGACCGACGGCGTAAGCCATTTGGTTCTGCCAGTAACCGCGGTTGCCCTGGGGCTGCTCGGGCAGTACGTCCTCGTAACCCGCGCCGCGATAGGCGACGTGCTGACCGAGGACTATATGGTCACGGCGCGCGCCAAAGGTCTAAGGGAAGGCCAGATGCTGATGCGACACGCGTTCCAGAACGGGATGCTGCCCGTGATCACACTGATCACCCTCAACCTCGGCTACGTGGTTGCCGGCACCATCACTGCGGAAGCCGTGTTCGGCTGGCCTGGGATCGGCGCGCTCACAGTCGAGGCTCTCAACGCGCGCGACTATCCTGTCCTGGAAGGCATCTTTCTGCTGCTCGGAACCTCGATCGTGCTGGCGAACATGCTGGCCGACGTGATCTACGGCGTTCTCGACCCGAGGGTTCGCCAGTGACCGTCGCGATCGCTGCACCCCCGAGCACTCCCGGTTTCAGTGGCATCCGAACGGCCGCCGGACTCGGCAGGTCGATCCTGCGCACAGGGGAAGGGAGGGTAGGCGGCGTAATCCTCGTGATCGCGGTTCTTACGGCGCTCTTCCCGGATCTGTTAACGGGTCCTTATCAGACGGCCGCGCTTGCCACGGGCGGTTTCCTGCAGCCCCCAAGCCTGCCCCATCTCCTCGGCACCGATGAGGTGGGTCGGGACGTTCTCAACCTGGCCGTCCATGGTGCCCGAGTATCGCTCGCGATTGGGACGCTGGCGACGATCATCGCCGTGCTGCTCGGCACTGTGATCGGACTCGTGGCAGGGTACGCAGGCGGGTGGCTGGACAGCTGGCTCATGCGGCTAACCGACTTCTTTTTTGTGGTACCGCCATTCGTACTTGCGCTGGCGATAACGCCGATCGCTCTTGAGGCCGTGGGCCAGTCTGGGCAGATCCTGGGCTTCCGCGCTTCGCTGTTCATGGTCGTGTTGGTGATTGGTCTTACCAGTTGGCCCTTCATCACTCGTGTCGTGCGCAGCCAGACGCTCTCGTTGCGACACCGTCCGTTCGTGGACCGTGCGCGCGTGGCGGGGACCGGCCCCATTGCCATCATGGTGCGACACATCCTCCCCAACGTCATCCCCCAGATTGTCGCGAACGGCGCTCTTGTGATCGCAGGAGCGATCGCAACCGAGACCGCTCTCGCGTTCATTGGACTAGGCGACCCTCTGCAGCCATCCTGGGGGACGCTTCTATTCCTCGCTCAGCGGGCCGGAGCCGCGAGTACAGGCGCCTGGTGGTATGTCGGCTCGCCCGGCGTCTGCGTTGTGGTCGTAATCCTTGCTTTTGTGCTCATTGGCGAGGCGCTGGACACGACTTTGAATCCCCGCCGCCGGGTCATTCCATGACGGAAGCCGCGGCCGAACCGACCGTGCGTAACCTCCTGCGTGTCGACAACCTCTCGGTCGAGTATCGCCTGGCCAGTGCGTCCATCCGCGCCGTCAGCCAGGTATCGCTGCGGGTCGCGGATGGTGAGGCGGTCGGGCTGGTTGGTGAGTCGGGAAGCGGTAAGACGACCGCTGCTCTCGCCATCTCCGGCCTGCTGCCGCCCAACGCTCGCAGGACTGGCGGCAAGATCTTTCTGCGCGACAAGGAACTTCCGATCGATGACGAGCGACGGATCCGCAGGTACCGCTGGCGGGAGATCGCGATCGTCTTCCAGGGCGCGATGAACTCCCTCAACCCGGTCCACCACATCGGTGATCAGATCGCCGAGCCGCTGCTGCTGCGCCTGAGATGGCCACCCCGGCGAGCCCGCGCCCGTGTCAACGAGCTGCTGGAACTGGTGGGCATCCCAGCGGCCCGAAGCAACGCATACCCGCACGAGCTCTCCGGGGGCATGCGCCAGCGGGCGATGATTGCGATGGCGCTGGTCTGCGAGCCCCCCGTTCTCATCGCCGACGAGCCGACGACGGCGCTGGACGTCGTGACACAGGCGCAGATCCTGGACCTGCTCAGCGACCTCCGTTCTCAGCTCCGACTCTCGCTGCTGCTGATCAGCCACGACCTCTCGGTGGTGGCCGAGGCGTGCGACCGAGTCCTGATCATGTATGCAGGCCATGTGGTCGAGGAGGCATCGCCGGGGAGGTTGTTCACCGCGCCGCTGCATCCCTACACGCGCATGTTGCTGCAGTCGGTTCCAGATCCCGACAGTGGCGTGCGATCGATCCGAACCATACCCGGGGCGCCGCCCGACATGCGGCAGCAGATCCCTGGCTGCCCTTTCCACCCGAGGTGCCCCCATGCAATGGAGGTCTGCACCAGGGAGATGCCGCCCCTTCAAGAGATTGAAGGCCAGATGGTCGCCTGTCACCTGTATCCGGACGGCTCTGGTTCGAACGTAGGAGGGACCGTTGCCAGTGCCTGATCTCCTGCAGCTCAAGGGTCTCGAGGTTCACTTCCCTATGCGTGGTGCCATCTTCAACCGCATGCGCGGGCGGCCGGCCGGGGTAATCCGCGCAGTTGACGGAGTCGACCTCGCCATCGGAGCACGGGAGATCGTCGCGCTGGTCGGTGAATCAGGCAGCGGCAAGACCACAACTGGGCGTGCGATCGTCAAGCTCCAGCAGCCGACCGCCGGCAAGATCGTGCTGGACGGTCGGGACATGACCGATATCCGCAGCTCCGGTGCGTTGCGCTCATTCCGCAGGCGCGCCCAGATGATTTTCCAGGACCCTTATCAAGCACTCAATCCGCGGCAGACGGTGCTCGATGCGGTCGCAGAAGCGGTTCATAGCCTCGGCTTGGCCACCGGCCGGGCGGCGGTGGAGGCGCGTGTCGCGGACGCCATGGAGGCGGCCGGACTCCGGCCGGCTCGCGACTTCTTCCGCCGATTCCCGCACGAGCTATCTGGCGGCCAGCGGCAGCGCGTCGTGATCGCAGGAGCGTTGGTCGTTCAACCCGAGTTGATCGTCGCCGACGAGCCCGTGTCGATGCTTGACGTGTCAATTCGGGCTCAGATCCTGGAAATCCTTCTGGACCTGCGGGCGACCCGGGGCGTCGCATTTCTCTTCATCACCCACGACCTCGCTGTCGCCTGGCTCATTGCCGACCGGATCGCGGTCATGTATCTCGGCAAGATCGTTGAACTCGGGCACGCGCAGGAGATCATCGGGAAACCGCGCCATCCGTACACGCTTGCACTGCTGGAGGCTGCGCCGCACGTCCACCGCGACCCAAACGCACCCACGCGGGTACCACTCGTTGGCGAAGCGCCGAACGCCTCGAGAATCCCGCCGGGCTGCCGGTTTCACCCTCGATGCCCGTTCGTCTTTGATCGGTGCCGGGTCGAAGAGCCGCCTCTGATCGAGGTTGAGCCGGGTCGTTTGTCCGCGTGCTGGATCGCATCGAAGCTACCGGAGGTGAAAGCGTCGGCGCGATCAGTGAGGTCTATCAGTAAGCAACAGCCGATGTCAGGCAACCAAGGAAACTGACGAGGAGGGAGCCGTGACGGGCGCCGACCATACCGAGGCCATGGCATCCGAAGGCTACATTTCGTTCCAAGGCTTCAAGACGTGGTACCGGATCGTGGGGTCGGAAAACGCGCCCGGAAAGCTGCCCGTGCTGGCGTTGCATGGGGGACCTGGCATGACTCACGACTACATGGAGCCGCTGGAGGACCTCGCTTCCAGTGGCAGGCGAGTGATCTTCTACGACCAGCTTGGCGCTGGGAACTCCGACCAGCCCCACGACCCCTCGATGTGGACTATCCAGCTGTATGTGGACGAGCTCACAACAGTTCGACGCGACCTTGGGCTTGACCGTGTTCACCTGTTCGGGTCGTCATGGGGAGGGATGCTGGCCATGGAGTACTTGCTGACCAAGCCCGCTGGCGTGGCCAGCCTCGTCATGGCGGGATCACCGGCGAGCATGCCGCAGTGGTCGTCCGAAGCGGCCCGTTTGCGCGGTGAGCTCCCTGCTGACGTCGAACGTGTGATTCTCGAGCAAGAGTCCGCAGGGACAACGGACAGCCCCGAATACGAACAGGCCATGATGGTTTACTACCGCCGCCACCTGTGCCGGCTCGAGACCTGGCCGGAGTGCGTGAATCGGACATTCGAAAAAATGGCCGCCAATCCGGAGGTCTACCACACCATGGGCGGGTCAAGTGAGTTCAACGTAACCGGGACGATCAAGGACTGGGACATCGTGGAACGGCTACCCGAGCTTGACTTGCCGACGCTCGTAACGGCAGGCGAGTTCGACGAAGCCACGAGGCCGATCGCGGAGACCGTCCATCGAGGGATCCGAGGCTCGCGCCTGGCCATCCTCGAAGGTTGTTCCCACTTGTCATTCGTTGAAGACCCGAAGCGCTTTCTGAACCTGATGACAGCCTTCCTCGACGAGGTCGAGGCCCAGACCCAGAGCTCCTAACTCACGTCAACGAATATGTTTCGTGGCATGTGGAACGTGACGAGGCTCGCGTGCTGGTCAAGGAGGATGGGCACGGCGATCTTCAGGTCACCGGCGACGCTGCAAAGGAAGTAAGCGTCGACCGGGCTGAGGCTGTAGGTCTGCCCGAGGTGGTCGATCATGCGACGGACGGCGTTTCTCACGTTCTCATGCAGGTCCGGTCCGTCGGCTGTGGTTGCGAAATAACCCATGCCGTCGAACTTGCTGGTGGTCGGCGCCCTGGTCAGGAACTGCACACTCGGGATGCTGTGGCCTTTGACTACCGTCAGTCGGACGGTGACCATCAGCGGCCCCTCGATCGCAGTGCCGCAAACCTCTCCGTCGCCCTGGCCTAGGTGCCCGTCGCCAATCGAGAACAACGCTCCTGGCACCTGCACCGGCAACAGGACAGTGCTGCCCTTACACAGGTGTCGGATGTCGAGGTTGCCGCCCATCGAGCGGGGTGGAATGGTCGTGAAGTTTCCGTGCTCCTTCATCGCCACACCGATTACCCCACAGAAAGGTTCGATTGGAACTCGGATGCCGGCCTGGAGCCCAACCCGCCCGTCGGAGCCGACGTGCCAGATCTTGAGAGCGCGCTCGTCGCCGAAGTCCGCTGCCAGAACGCCGACCTGCGGCCAGAGCCCGGTCCATCCCCAACCACGGTGCTCCAGATCGAGCATCTCTACCTGTAGGACATCGCCAGGTTCGGACCCACGTACAGTAATCGGTCCGTTCAGCGAATGGACCCTGCCCCAGTCCAGGTTGATCGTGTCCTGCACTGTTGATTTCGGCGTGATCTGGCCATCGGTTCCCTCGCGACTGTCAATCACTACGGTGTCGCCAGAGTCGATGGTTAGAGCCGGTGCGAGGCTGTTGTCCCACCGGAAGTGCCGGGCGTCCGGCAGATAGTGCGTGCGCGGCTTCGACATTGTGGTTTCGGCCAAAGGATTGCACCCCCTCCAACCGAGCTACCGAAAGTGAAGCTAGGCTAACACCACCTGGGCATGGAGTTGTGGGTACACGGCCTCGGCCAGCTGGCCCGGCTGATAACGAGCCGGCAGGCGAGCAGTCGCGAGGTCGTGGAGGCGCATTTGCAGCGCATCGGTGCAGTCAATCCCGCGCTGAAGGCGCTACCGCGTGTTCTCGCAGACGATGCATTGAGGGCGGCCGATGAAGCCGATCGCATAATCGCCAATGGCGGCAGGGCCGGCGCGCTTCACGGCGTTCCCATCTCGGTCAAGGAGAACATCGACGTCGCCGGCCTGCCGACAACTCACGGCGTCAAGTCGCTTGCAGAGGCTGTTGCGATCGACGATTCGCCCCAGGTCGCGAACCTCAAGGCGGAGGGGGCGATAGTAATCGCTCGCGGCAACCTGCCTGAGTTTGCTCTGCGCTGGGACACCGACAACGAGCTCTATGGCCCGACCATCAACCCGTGGAATCACTTGCTCACTCCCGGCGGCTCGAGTGGCGGCGATGCCGTGGCGGTCGCCGCGGGAATGGTGCCCTTGGGTCTTGGAAACGACGACGGGGGGTCGCTGCGCCACCCTGCGCAGTGCACAGGCATCGCGTCGATCAAGCCCAGCTTTGGCCGCGTTCCTCGCGCGACCGGCAACGCGGATTGGGAGTCGCCGATAAGCCATCAGCTGCTGAACGCGGAGGGCCCGATGGGGCGCGACGTCGAAGACGTTCGGCTGGCCCTCGAGATCATGAGTCGCCCGTCCCTGCGCGATCCATGGCAAGTGCATGTCCATATGCCTTTGTCACAAGAACCGCGACGGCTCAGAGTCGCTCTGGCGCCGCTCGAAGGATGCTCGCGCCAGGTCGCAAATGGGGTCCGAAAGGCCGCCACCATGCTCGTGAAGGCGGGCTACGAGGTCGAGGACGCGGTTTTGCCCTCCCTCGACGAGGCGGTTGATGCGTGGAACAAGATGATCATCTGGGACACGCTCTTGGGCTGGCATCAAGTCAAGCCTTTGCTGTCCACTGACGGTCGCCGCCAAATGGAGCTCACGTTCGAGATCGTCGGTGAGGTCACTGCTGCCGATTACCAGCAGTCGTTCATGCGCCGACTTCAGCTCGCGCGTGAGTGGGCTGAGTTCCAAAACCGTTACCAGCTCGTGCTCGGACCGGTCTCAACGCAGCCTCCGTTCGCCCGCGGAACCGACCTCACGCAGGACGGGCTGAGGTCGATCCTGTGGTCGATGCGGCTAGTTGTCGCCGTAAACCTCATCGGACTGCCCGCCGCTGTTGTTCCGGTCGGGACCGAGGCAGGACTACCGCAGGCGGCACAGCTCATTGGTCCGCGCTTCGGTGAAGAGGTGTGCCTCGATGCGGCTGCAGCAATCCAAGCGCAAGCCGGAGCGCTGACTCCGATCGCCTCGGTCGGTGTCGTCTAGGAGCGCCACAACGGCGTGCTTACCGAAGCGACGGATAACTTCCGGTTATCGCCAGCATCGTCGCCGTAGCCTCGCCCCAGGAATACTGGAAACGCGCGCGCCGATTTCGCCATCTTCCGAAGACCGGCAAGCCTGGAACCCCCTGACCTTCTGAATGCCATGCCGCCGGTAGAGGCTCCACAGAAGTCCACTGGGGTCGTTTTCGAGTTCAGGGGTGAAGCGATTACCGCACTTTGGTCCGCCAGCGTCCACCGAAGTCCAGCCCATAAGCTGTCAAATCGCTCCCCAGCCACCAAGCAAGGGGCTTTGGGGACGCTCGTGGATTCGATGCAGGTGCGGCCGCCAATCTACTTCAAACGCGCTGTGACGCATGACCAGATGCGCGGTTGATTTGGAAGCGTTACGAGCATCCGTAGACTCATTGCGGCTGAATGGGGCGATTCATCTGCCGCCGCTGCGGCGATCGACTGTCTCTCGTGGACGACTACTGGATTCACCTTGGCCTTCCAATCGCCGAAGCGTGGACCCATCGGGTCCAACCAGTTCAAGCGGGATCCGGCGATGACCCCGGCGGTGCAGGTGCGCCCGTGCCCGCGAGACCGCACCCGCCGCACTTGTCGAGTGGAGCGGCAGCTGCCCTCGCATTTGAGCGGGACGCACCGCCGACGAACGCGGTCGGCAGGACGGACGCTGAATGAGCTTGCTGGACATCGACATGTTCGGACGTTCGACAGCGTCAACGCCTAGATCGTCGGATGGCTCGCAGTTATTGTCGGCGGCGCGGCCGGCGTCGCCCTGGCTATGCAGTTCATCGTTGCGCCGCTAACTGAGCCGTGAACCTGACCCTCGCGCTCTTCGTCGTCGTCGTCATTGCATTGGCACTTGCCCTGCTGACCGTGTGGGACAGGCTGGTCGGGATTGCCCTCGTGGGCGTAGCCGTAGGTGCGGCGTGGCTCGTCGCCCAGTCTGAAGGCCGGTGGTGGTTTTGGCCGACGGTGGTTCTCGCCGGTCTTAGCATCATCCTCGCGTTCATGGTCGCGGTCCTGGTCAGCTAGGCCGATCGCGCCGCGCCGCATGGGTGCGACCGCTCAGGGTAATTGCCCGCCAGCCCACTCCAGTGAGCCGCGACAGGGGGCTATTCCCGTCAGCCTCACATTCGCCTGAGCCACGAGCTAAGGGCCGGTGTCAGCCACCTGTTGGCCGCGTAGGCAAGCGGAAACAACAGCACGCCTCCGATCGGCATCACAACAAAGTAGTAAACGAATCTCGAGTAGGCAACATCGACCAGCCCCAGCGCGATGATCGAGCCGACGATGGCGATGCCAAGCCACCAAATGAACAACTGCAAGCGCGAGCCGAGGTTACGTCCCATTCGCTGACACGCTTACGGCGCGGCGGGTATCGGCGATCCGAACATGAATACCGCAACGACGTCTGCAAGAACCCAAGATAAGTACAAGCCAGATATCAACCCGCCGATGATCGCGCCAGCTCGTGCGCGGCCGCCTCCACTGAGTGATCCTGGCGCTCGATTAATACGTTCGACTGCAGACACCCCAACCCAGAAAGCAGCAGGGCCGAGCAGTATTCCAAAAGGCCAAACAAGCACGATGGCCGCGATAGCGAGAGCGAGTGCTAAAACCGCTCGACTCTCAGTTACGGGCGGCTGGGTAGTCGGCGGAGCGTGGACGACGCCGACCGGCACGGCGTT
>WNGL01018202.1_pt1 | contig 11585 bp, 17 predicted proteins | sample 5400591 | NCBI WGS metagenome assembly WNGL01 (sample SAMN13153377, study PRJNA577476) | soil metagenome | isolation source: 80 cm soil or saprolite under Garry oak tree replicate 1 | place: USA:California | collected 2016-06-15
CTGGCGCAAGCGGTGGGCGTGGCTTTGCAGTGGTCATGGCCCCAAGTCCTTTTGTTGTCCCTCTCCGCCGCGACCCGCCAGTGCGCAGCCACGACAGAGTGCCGATGGGCCGGGAAGGGAATACGGGCCGCCGCAGCGATATCCGCGCCCAAAGGGCAGGTATGATACCCTGTGTCCCTTCTCAAAACTTCATTCGCCTGAAAAAACTTAGAGTCTGTCCGGAGACTTTAGGCCGGATTACAGAGTTTTCTGAGCATGAGGCGAATTGAAGCGAGGCGCAAGAAGGCAAGCGCCTTGCGATTGAGGTTCTGTGAAGCGTCCGCAGCGGGGCGATAGTTTGTCCCGTATTGGGCGACCTACTTGTAGTAGCCGACGGCGCAGCCAACGTTTCCAACCCTCGTGACATACGATACCTTCTGCACCGGCACATCGGAGCCTGGACGAGGAAACATGTAGCTAACCTCTGTGATCAGATTTTCCTTGGCCCCGTTGTAGAGTTCTAGGCCAAAAGCCTTGCCGGTCGTATCCTTGATCGTTCTCACATCCATCCCAATCTGGGCGGGCACTACGTGTGCGACGGTCTTGCCGTCACTCATGTTGAAACAGAACAGGTATAGATCGCGATCCCTGAAGCCGGGCTCGCCCTTCTTGAACGTTTCAATTGCTGCGGCCTCATTCGCCTTCAGTTCCGGGATTGCGCGCTCAAGCATCGCCCTGGCCTCCGCGGCCGAGCCGAACTGGCCTTGCTGCGCGAACGCGGTTGGCGAGAGCGCAATGGCTGTGGCGGACACCGCGCCGATCATGAGTGTGCGAAGCATGTTTTTTCCTCGGGAGTGAGACCCGCGCCGCAGCAGCGGAGCGGATTGGCATTGTTCTCAGGATTACAATCACACTACCACGCCGCGCCTTCGCCGACCACCGAGAACGGACCCGTATGGTCAAAATATTTGTCCGAGGCTCTTGTCTCTTCGATCTAGAAATTGATCTTCGGTGATTGCTGCCCCGCTCCTATCCCTGAACCAGCCGGACCCGCAGGCGGAGGTCAGCGGCAACTGGCCGGCGGTCATCGCCGTCAACAACGCATCAGCCTTGGTACAGGTGCGCCTCGGCCGCAACCTCACAGCCACCTATGCCGAGGCTCGCTGGTCGGAAGGGCTTGCCGACTGGATCGGGGCGCATGTCAACGTCTTGAGCGCGATCGGCGGGGTGCCGAAGGCGATCGTCTGCGACAACCTCAAGGCCGGCGTCACGGCGATCTGCCGTTATGAGCCCGGCATCAACCGCACCTACCAAGAACTGGCCGAGCACTACGACACCGCGATCCTGCCCACGCGTCCGCGCAAGCCGCGCGACAAGGCGAAGGTCGAGGTCGCCGTGCTCATCGTCGAGCGCTATGTGCTCGCCAGGCTCCGCAATCGGCGCTTCTTCTCGCTCCATGAGCTCAATGCCGCGATCCGCGAGACGGTCGCCGACCTCAACGCGAAGATCATGCGCAAGCTCGGGGTGAGCCGGGACGAGCTGTTCGCAGAGATCGATCGACCGGCGCTCAAAGCCCTTCCGTCGACGCCTTATCAGTATGCCGAGTGGAAGAAGTGCCGGGTCGCGCCCGACTATCACATCGAGATCGCCGACCACTACTACTCGGTGCCCTCACGCCTGATCCGCGAGGAGGTGGAGGCGCGCATCACCGACAGCACGGTCGAGATCTTCCACAAGGGTGCCCGGGTGGCGAGCCATGCCCGCTCGCAAGTGCGCTATCGGCACACGACGATCCCCGAGCACATGCCGAGCGCGCACCGGCGCTATGCCGAGTGGACACCGGCCCGGATGATGCGGGAGGCCGCCAAGATCGGCCCCGCCACGATCGCCCTGATCGAGGCGGTCATGAAGGCCAGGCCGCATCCCGAGCAGGGCTTCCGCGCCTGTCTCGGCATCCTGCGGCTCGCGCGCAGCTACGGCTCGGCACGGATCGAGGCCGCCTGCCGGCGCGGCAATGACATCGGCGCCACTACCTACGGCTCGATCAAGTCGATCCTGCAGCATGGGCTCGATCGCGCCTACGCGAATGAACAGCCGCCGGAAGGACCGCCAATCCGACACCGCAACATCCGCGGCACTGGCTACTACCACTGAAGAAAGGAGAGACGATGCTGACACATCCCACCCACGGCCGCCTCGTCGCGCTCGGTCTCCGACCACAAGGCCCCACGTGGCCTCGACAAAGCACTGTTCCAAAAGCTCGTCGGCGGCGACTGGATCGAACGGCACCAGAACCTGCTCATCATCGGCCCGACCGGCGTCGGCAAAAGTTGGATCGCTTGTGCGCTCGGCCACAAGGCCTGCCGGGATGACCGCTCGGTTCTCTATCAACGCCTGCCGCGGCTCTTCGATGCGCTCGCGCTGGCCCGCGGCGATGGCCATCACGCTCGGCTCCTCAAGAACCTGGCTCGCGTCGAGCTTCTGGTCCTCGACGACTGGGGACTTGCTCCAATGACCGCCGAGCAGCGCCGCGACCTGTTGGAGATCATGGAGGATCGGCACAGCCGCGGCTCGACTACGGTGACGAGCCAGCTCCCCGTCGAGCACTGGCACGAGATCATCGGCGACCCGACCCTCGCCGACGCCATCCTCGATCGGCTCGTGCACAACGCCCACAGGCTCACGCTCAAGGGCGAGAGCCTCCGCAAAGCGGCTGCCAAGCGTCAGAAGCTTGACACCGAGCCTGCCGACTGACCTGATGATCATGCCGACACGAGAGCACCCCTCAGGGGGTGGCCGGGATCATCGGAATGCCCGGCCGACTTCAATCGGAACGGGCGGCCGCCTTCGCTCGGAATCCCCGGCCGACTTCGTCGGAATGCGCAGGGTACGCGTCGAAATGTTCGGAATCTGCTCTAAATGTGCTCATTTTGCCGACGCGCGGGCACGTGGATACGATCCGCAGACCTCTTGATGTGAGCAATTCTGCACAAGTCTTCACCTTGGCATGCTGGCATCGCACCTGTGCCTCCTCAAAACCTCATCCGCCGTGCTACACGTACTCGAATCCTCTGATTCGAGCTCACCACGAGAAAGCCATGCAAAGCGCCGAGAAGTTTATGGCAGACCTCCTAGCCATCGTAGCCTCCACGCAGGATTCAGAAGATCAGCAGATCGCCGCCGCCAAGGAGTTGTCCACGGCCTATGCCGCGGATTTGAGAGCCTGGATCGGCAAGTGGGTCGAGAAAGTACGTGGCGACCAAGGTCTTATGAGCGTTCACAATGCGATCGTTGAGGAGCAAAATCGACACAGCTTGAAATCTCGCGCCTGGCGTGTTCTCCACGCAGCTGAACTCGTCATCGGGGATGAAAAGACCAACCTTCGTCTGTCCGCAGGGCCTCGCCCTTCCCGCTCGTCCATTTCACCTCGAGGGGGTCGCTTCCCGCCAGGCGCTGGTTCAAAGACCCACTAACCGCAATCACTTCCCTCCCCTCCGGACGCTTAATACCGAAGATTCCGCATAGGGTAGTAGCGCGGTGGTCGTGCCCAATCCCAATGGTGAGTGTGCCGGACATTGGTCGCAAAAATACTCCTCCGCTTAGCCCGACCATAGGGGGGAGGGGGGTGACCGGGACCCGGTCGCACCCGCTCTTTTTGCGGATGCATCAGGGGCATCTTCTGTCCATCGCTAGAGGAGGTGGGCCATAAGCGTCCCCGCAAAGACATTTGAAATCGATCCCCTGCTGCACCTGGTGCAGGTCGCCAAGCTGCTGGGGGTCTCCCTCTCATGGCTGGCCAGTCCCCGGCTCAGGATGAACTCTGATCGTCGCCACGACTTGGTCGCGTGTAACGTAAGCGCGACGCAGTTGGCTTAAACGCGCCGTTACACGTAACGCTGCCGCGCGATAATCAAGCTGAGAAGTCAGCGACAATCAGGTATTGCCTCTGATCGCCGCCACGACCCGGTCGCGGTCCCATTCGTCTCGCAGGGCTTGCACCGTCGCCACGGGTCGACAACGTGTCTGTTGCTCGTGGCACGGGTAGCATCCAGAGTCACACCGTTTTACGATTTCGTTTCTCACTCGAATTTGCGATGGTAAGCTTCTCGCAATGCATCGATTGCGACCCCGGAGAGTCGGCTTCGGGTCAATCGCGTCGGAGTCGATCGGACCGGGTCGTCAGCGCATGCCCGCTCTGCCCCATTCGCGTCGATCCGAAGACTGTCGGGGTCGTCGGGGCTTAGCCAACTCCTGCCGTGTCGGGCAGATTCGCGGCCCTCCACACCTTAATACGTCTGGGCCGTTGCCGCGCACACTACACTCCTGCGGACCGCTCGCGTTGCGCGCCAGGACGACGGCGCAGCCGACGGCGTTGGCGGGGTGTCGAGCATCCTCCAGTTCGGGTGAAAGGCGGTGAAGTGCGTCGGCACGTCGGGCCCAAGCATCCCATCACCCGCCGGCAGAGAGCTTCGACTTCGGCAGGCAAGAGGGGGGGAGGGGGTCGAGGGTCTCCAGCGTAACCCTTAGCGATGCCATGGCTCGCTGCAAACAGTTGATACAAAACGCGTTTTCAGATTTCCTCGTATAGGAATCGCGGCTATTTCGAGACCGGGAGCGCGCCGCGGATGGCCCCGAGTGGGTCACTCCGCGCAGGGCCCAACTCGTTGCAAATGAAGCCATCGATGGCGTTCTGGACGGCTTGCTGATCCTGACGGCGTTCCCGCCTCAAAAACCCTTTCCGGATGAGGGCATCAATTTCCGTTTCGTGTAACAGGATCCGCATACAGCGTAGACCGTTGCTCCGACGCTCGCGATGCAGGCGCATGCGCTCCGCTGGAGTGAGAGGTTTTTCAGTAGTCTTGGGACTCACGTCGAGTTGCGCTGCCGGCTCAGGATGAAATCGCGGACGGCGGACTGGGCGTATCGAACCGCGCGGCCAATCTTGACGAAGCGCGGGCCGGTGTCATTACCCATATGCGTACGTCTTCCCGCGTGACATCCCGGCGATGATGGCGCCGCGGATGCCCTATCGCGGTCTGCCGCCGGAGCGATCTGAGCCCTTGCCGGCACCGGGGGAGTCCTCGGGGGCCGACGCCCGGCGCGCTCATGATGCCGGGCAGGAGCGCGGGCAGTCTACAACTAAGCAGACCTTGAATGTGCCTCGCGGGCCGTTGCACGTCATCGTTTCGATTCGCGACCAGCGCGTCACCCTCTATCGAAACGGTTTTCCCCTGGCGCACTCCAAAATATCTACCGGCACCAGCGACCATCCGACCCCAACAGGAATCTTTAGCGTCATCCAAAAGGAAAAATGGCACGAATCGAACATCTATAGCTTGGCCCCGATGCCGTACATGCATGGGATCACCTGGTCTGGAATAGCACTCCATGCAGGAGTCGTGCCGGGATATCCCGCCTCGCACGGCTGCATCCGTCTGCCTACCGAGTTTGCCAAGCTGCTCTGGAATGCCACCAAGATCGGTGCGCGCGTAATTGTGGCGCCGACAGCGGTCGTGCCGGTTGAAATAGCCCATCCACGCCTCACCGCGCTTGATCGGAAGCCCGTGGCGGAGCCACTCGGCATGGCTGGCTCAGGCGACCGGGCATCAGTACATGCCGTGGACGCGACGACAAGCTCAAAGGCGACGGCCACGACAACCGAGGGCGTAATATCCAATGCGTCGGTACCTATAGCGCAAGACGCGCCACGAAGGGGAGAGGTAGTCTCAGTTTTTGTAAACAGAAAGGAAGCAAAGCTGTTTGTACGGGCAGGGTTCCAACAGAGCTGGCTCCGGAAATCTGCACAGGATGATAAGTGGAGTTTCTGCCTGACAGCGGGCACGCTGTGCCCAACGAATCAGGAGAGACCATGAACAGACGACCGCGCCGGAACCACACACCGGCCTTCAAGGCGAAGGTAGCACTTGCCGCGATCAAGGGCGATCGAACATTGGCCCAGCTTGCTGAGCAGTTCGACGTTCACCCCAATCAGATCACATCGTGGAAGGCGCAGCTCGAAGGCGGGGCGGCTGATGTTTTCGGTCGAGGCGACGGCAGCGGAGCGGCACCGCCTGCCGTCGACGTGAAGTTGCTGCACGCCAAGATCGGCGAGCTGACGCTGGAAAACGATTTTTTAGAGGGAGCGCTCAACAAGGCGGGATTGCTGAGCGCAAAGCGATGATCGACCGTGCGCACGATCTGCCGATCACCAAGCAGGCGCAGGTTCTGCGCATCAGCCGTGGCAGTGTCTATTATCTGCCCCGTCCGGTGCCGGCGACCGACCTAGAGGTGATGCGGCGCCTCGACCGGCTGCATTTGGAGTTTTCTTTCGCCGGCTCGCGGATGTTGCGGGGCCTGTTGGCTGCCGAGGGGTGCAAGATCGGCCGTCGGCATGTCAAAACGCTGATGCGGCGGATGGGGATGGAGGCGCTCTATCGCCGTCCGCGGACGACGAAGCCGGAGCCCGGCCACAAGATCTACCCGTATCGGCTGCGCGGGATAGAGATCACGCGGCCGAACCAGGTGTGGGCGATGGACATCACCTACATCCCGATGGCGCGTGGCTTCGTCTATCTTGCCGTTGTGCTCGATTGGTTCAGCCGCCGCGTGCTGTCGTGGCGGCTGTCGATCGTCCTCGGACTTGATCCGAGGATGGAAGCGGCGTTCTGCGTCGAGACGCTGGAGGATGCTTTGGCTCGTCACGGCAAGCCGGACATCTTCAATACAGATCAGGGTTCGCAGTTCACGGGAGTGGCCTTCACCGGCGCGCTCGCGGCCAACGGCATTGCGATCAGCATGGACGGCAAAGGAGCTTGGCGGGACAACGTCTTCGTCGAGCGGCTGTGGCGTAGCGTCAAATACGAGGAGGTATATCTACGGGCCTACGACAGCGTCAGCGAGGCTCGGACTTCGATTGGCCGTTACCTGAACTTTTACAACGGCCGGCGACCACACGCGAGCCTACAGACAAGCGCGCTAAAATTCTGGTGTTCATGGTCGCCGACCAAAAGAACCCCAGCACGGTGCCCGAATAGAAAGGGCGACGCACAACAAACTGAGAAGCCGTCGGCGTGCCGGCGGCTCGTGCAGGATCGATGGTGCTACCCGTGGTGTCGGATGTATCCACCTCACGAGGAGACGGCAGGATCTTTTGACCTTCGCCAATGCGATTGTATTTCGCAATCAATGTTCCATTTCCTCAAGCGGACTTGGAGAAGCTCGGCGAGCTTGTGGGTCAGGCTGCGCTCGTTTATGTCGATCTCCAGTAAGTCATCGTTCTCCTCGAAGAAGTCGTGGAGGACCGTGATGACAGGGGCGAGGATGTCCTTGGGGTGCATGAGGCCAGTCTGCCAACTCGTAGGCCAAACCTCAATTTTGAAGGGTTGATCTTGGAAGGGCGCGGCGGATTGAGCGCTCTTCTGGAGCTACGCGCCGACGGGCGGCTCGCGTTGAACCAAAAAGATTCGCCCTTTTTGGAATGATGAAAGGGCGCTGCAGGAGGCACGAAATCGGGCGAAAAAATGGAACAGTCCAGCAGAATCAACACACTGCCCGGACACGAAGGTGAAATGGACGGGGCCTGCCCCTCCCCCTCTATGGCTACGGGATTCACACATCTTTGACTCGGATGCACTTGCTCAACGGACCGCTCTACTCGCGAAGACTCAAGATGGCCAAGAAAGCGACCACCGAACAGCAAGTCGAGCGAACGTATTCGGAAAAATCCAGATTCGCGCACCCGCAAGCCATTGATCCAGGGGCCGGGACAAGGCTAGGCGCTGTCCACACCCCCATCGTTTGGGGTGCTCGCCGAATCTGGGACAATCGTTGCAACGCTCCACTCGTTCTGTATGATCACAAGCTTGATTTCCTTGCCAAGCCGGGAAGGCTCTCGCACAAAAAGGATCATTCGGGCCGATCAACTCGTCGCTACCAAGTGAAGGGGAATTGTGAATCTCTGCTAGGCCGGTGTTTGGGAGCCCTTATGCATTTTCTGCGAACGCTTATAAAGCTGACTACTGAATATCTCCATTTCTTGATCGGAGCGGCTATTCTCTTTCTTGCCATCCGGGAGGGACTTGATATCCTGAGAGAACGGGCAGATGAATTCGACGGCCGTGTGCTCATGCTTGTTCTGTTGCTGATTACTGCCGTCTTCATTCCAGCCGCGGTCGAAATGACCGGAAGGTCGTGGTTCCACCGGCGATCGGACGACCTCTATCCTGATCTTCATTTCGATCTCCAAAAGCCGTATCGAATCATCATGCCCACAGGCTTCGCCGAGACAGTCGAGGCATACAATCTCGTTCATGTTCTGTTTAGGCGTTACCATTTCCCGCAAGATGTCGAATTTGAGAATTTTCGCCGCAACAAGTTCTCAGTAGTAATCGTGCAGGACAACCATGGGACCGTGCTGGGGTCCCTTGACCTTTTTTGTCTCAAAGAAGAAGCGCTAAAGAGCTTGCTTCACAATTGGATTGATGAACCGGATTTCACGGTTGAGCACCTCGAATGGCCCGCCGCACAAACAAACTTCTACATTGGTGCGTTCACTGCGAGGCCCTTTGCGTTGGCGGTGGGACATCCTCCAGACTATCTCGTGAGACAGCAGCGAGAGTGGATCGCGAAATCACTAGTCTATGCGATGGCTAAAATGATTGACCGCTATTATCTTCAAAGTGATTTGGCGTGTGGGCGCGAGCTTCACAGCATCACCTTATATGCTCTTGGCTACCGAGCAACTGGAGAGCGCTGGTTAAAATTAGCTGGCTTTGATCTCGAAATTCCACGCGACCATCGTACAATTAGATATCTGGTCGTTAGACACTCGCGTTTCCTGCTATCGCTGATTGGACTGAAGAATGTCTTCACGGATTTTGTCGGCACCAAATATCCAGTCTATAAACTTGTTGCGGACCGTCGGAAGGTAAGGCAATTTCTCAGAAAGCACGCTGGCTATGCAGAAGGTGTCAATATCAAATTGACCTGATTTCGATCTCTCCTCCATCGGACGCGCTCCTCAGTCTTCCCAGAACGATTTGCACCGATCCGGTGATAGTTCGGTATTTCGTACCGTGTTCTGGATATTCTTGTGCCCGAGATAATGTTGCAGTGCGCGCTGTCCTGCCCATCGTCCGCACGCATGCGCCGCCATCGGAAGCGCCGCCGCAATGGTCTGCTCTGTCTGCGGATCCTGTTACGCGAAACGGAGATTGATGCGCTCGTTCGCAAGGGATTCTTGGGGCATGCGTCCCGTCACGATCCCGTTGCCGTTCGGCGAGCGGTTCATAAATTCCTCATGCGCGCATTGGAGGGGGCCGGGACATGGTCGCCGATCAGGATCGTTACGGTGAGGGGCACATGAGCTGGTCGTTTCCCTCGCGGGGAGAAGGGCAACGTCACCGAGCACGAAGGCCAGGGGCCGGGACATGGTCGCCAATCAGGATCGTCACGGTGAGGGGCACAAGAGCACCGAGGCCTCAAAAGCGCCTCCCCGATCGCTCTCCCCTGCCGCCGAGCGCATGCGCCGCAAGGGGGGAGAGGCCGCGGCGGTGAAATGGTCGATGCGCCCGGCACGCGATCCAGGTCGCGTAGGTCGCGGCGACGATCCGGGGGAAGGGGAAGCCCGGCAGTGATCTGCGTTACGCGTAACCACTCCGATGACCGAAGGGCGGACCGCCAATGGCCAGACACCACCTCTCCGGACGTACTCGCGATGCGCTAGGCCAGACACCAGGGGAAAGGCCCTCACCCGGGACATGAAGCGAACACGAAATGCGGCGAAATGGGAGGAAAGCCAACAGAATCAGCACACTAGCCAGACATGAGGGTGGAATGACGGGGTCTCGACCCCCTCGACCCCCTCCCCCCTATGGGCTCGGTCTCTGACTTTCTCAGCCAGGGACCTAGATCGAGTTGGTTAGAGCAGCGAAATCGTAGAGCGGAACCATAAGTCGATGACCGGCTTTCCGGTGATTCCGGCTCACCCCTGCTCTATGCGGCGGTGCCTCTTGGCCTGCAAAAGTTTAGCGTCGTTTAGGTTGGCACCGGACAAGTTGGCATCGGACAGGTCGGCACCGGACAGGTCGGCATTGTTAAGCTTGGCCCCCGAGAGGTTGGCGTGCTTCAGCTCAGCCCAAACCAGGATGACCGCAGTCACATCGGCCTCGCTCAGGTCAGCGTTGCAGAGATTCGCTCGCCCTTCGGGGTTGGCGCGTGCCGCGAGCACCATTGGAGTGCCAGGAGCGTTCAGTTGCTTTGCCCACTTTAGATGATCGGCTATTATGTTTCGCAGTTCCTCGTCGCTCGGTTTCCAGCCTAAAGGGCGGGGACATATCTCCAATTTCGGCACGTCCTCTGCGCATATTGGAGCAACGAGGAGCAAGCTGAGACCGACCAATCCGAATAAGCGTGACAGAGTCATGGAAGCGCCCGGCACAGCACATCGCAGCAACAGTTTCAGTCCAAACGGCGATTAATGCAAACGTGAAATGTGGTTGTTGAGCCGCCCTGCAGACTGTCCCGAGAGGAGTCCAAATCGGGACAGTCACATTACCCCCTCCCTTCTCCACGGCTTCCGCCTCGTCAACGCTCCTGCGCTAGCAGTTTTTCTCGGAGAACGAGTAGCGTAAAAAAGGCCGGCGGGCTATCTCGAATTTTTGGACGACACTGTCTTGAGGGGCCTTGTGCACTCGTCGTCTGCACCGTTGTGTTGCCGATGCATACGATGAGTCAGGGAGGTTGTTTGTGGGAAAGGGTCGACAAAGAACAATTCATAACAGAATTCAGTCCGGTGCCTGTGGGTGTCTGTAAAGACGTCGTCATATTCAACCCATCCCCACAAATATATGTGCTTCGTGCCAGTCCTGAGACGAAGTGGCCGATCGGATTAGCGCAATCCTCAAGTGTTGAACATCTATTCGATGCATCCTTACCGAGCGTCGAGCGTTTCCGGGCATCCCGCACGTGCAATGGGAGGTGGCCACGCGCTCAAGACACCGACACTTTCTTCGTATAGCGTGACCTTGTGTTGTTTCGATCGGTGTGCACCGCCGGTTCAACGGCAGCCCACCACATCTCGAACCACAGCGGAGGAAAATCATGAGGCGTCGCACACTCGCTCTGGCCATCACTGTGCTGCTGACCGGCACCATGAACTCTGCGGCATGGCCGGCGCTTGCCGCCGAGGTCACCCCGCAGCGGCTCATCAATCCCGAGCCGCACAACTGGCTGATGAACCACCGCACCTACAACGGCCAGCGATTTTCGCCGTTGGCGCGGATCAACAAGGGCAATGTCAAGAACCTCAAGCTCGCCTACGCGGTGCCCCTTGGCGGCGGCTCTGGCAATGAGTTCATCCACGCCACTCCGCTCGCCGAGGACGGCTTCATCTACATCACCGATTCCTGGGGCGTGCTCTACAAGATCGACGGAACCTCGGGCGAGGTCGGGCGGATCGTGTGGCGCATGGACCCGAAACAGCAAAGGCAGGACCGAAACCGCGGCGCGACCTTGTGGGGAAATTTCGTCATTACCGCTGCCAGCGGGCCGCCGCGGATCGTCGCGACCGACAAGGAGACCGGCAAAGTCGTCTGGGAATCCTCCTT
>WNGL01011827.1_pt1 | contig 11584 bp, 10 predicted proteins | sample 5400591 | NCBI WGS metagenome assembly WNGL01 (sample SAMN13153377, study PRJNA577476) | soil metagenome | isolation source: 80 cm soil or saprolite under Garry oak tree replicate 1 | place: USA:California | collected 2016-06-15
TCCGATGCGCCAAAATGCTGGCCCCACCATGTACATCGCCAGACCGGCAATCAGGTTGTCCTGGTAGATATGAGTGCGTTCCCATGCGGGAATTAGCATGGAGGCAAGCAGTGTGGCGCCGCCCGTGAAGATCAAGCTATAGATGGCAATCACGATTGCCGCCCGCTTCAGATTCTTCAATTTCGGGTGCTCGATCTCGCGGTTGACCTGGGCGAGGCTCTCCTCGCCGCTCATGGCAAGGACGGAGTGGCCAAAGGCCATAATGATGCCAAACAGACCGAAAATCGGAAGCCCTGACCCCTTCAGAAAGCCCAGTGCGTCGTCACTGAACTTCAAGTTTGAGGGGGTCGGCGCAGGAGGAAGGTGCACGCCACGAGAAAGCACGGAGTAACATCCCCATGCCATTAAGATCACCACCATCACTGTGGTGATTTGCATGACCCGGAGAGCCTTATCGCTGGATTCTTCGATGCCCTTGACGTTCTGCCACCAGTAATAGGTGGTGACAGCGGCCGCGAATATTGCCGCGGTGTGGTTCATGTCGAACTGAAAAGGGTGGCCGCCCACCAGCAGTGCGGGAGGAAGCCAGTGGCTATTGTTTGCCACTGTCATCATCTCGTTCATCAAACCTGTAATGTATTGCCCTGCAGATACGCCAGAGATTGGTCCCGTGAGGATGTAGTCGAACATCAGGGCGGACACACTCAACTTGGCAAAGGTTCCGCCTAATGCCTCCTTCACGACCCGGTAGACGCCGCCGCGCGTAAACATCGAACAGCTTTCGACGTAGACCGCGCGCACCGCAAAGCTGAACAGCATGACGCCGAGAATGAACCAGGGCGCAGCAGCGCCTATCGCCTGCTCGGCAATGCTGCCGGCATAGAACGCAGACGAACCCAAGTCATTTAGAACGATTGCGGCCGCGCGCCAAAATGAGATAAACGTGAGCATCACAGAAGATGCCACGATGAGCCGTACGCGGTCTGAAGGTGGGGCTACGGTCGTTCGGGTGGATGCCATCACTAATGGGCCGGTAAACGATTCGGCCGTTCAATGTCCAGAGAGCGAAATTGCCGTCCGCCCTGGGCTGAGTGTATGTCTGAACCAAGAGTCAGTCAACGAAAATAAATATCTTCAGTCGAAGGGCTTGCATCACAAGCAGTTACTCTTCGCCCGACAGCTCTTTCGCGTCTTCTACGAAGCTGATGAGTACTACCACGGTGGAACCCACTAAGCCTACGAAGAACATTAGTTCCACCGCTCGAATTGCAAAACTTGCCAGTGCCATAGAAAGATTGTAGCGGGTTTTCAGCCTCTTTCAAGCATTGCGCCAATGAGAGACCCAGGGTCCGAATCGAGCGATCTGTACGATGCCGCCTCGCTCGATGGATTAAACTCGGCCCTGTATGCAACGCGATTCGTTGAGGTTGTGGGCCGCTGCCGGCCTTTCCGCTGGATTGCTTCAGCTGCCTTTTCCCCTGGCTGGGCCGATGCCGGTGTGGCGCAGCATCTTTGCTTGGTTCGGAATTGTTCCTCTTCTTTATGGAATCCTTATAAATTCGACGGTGGAGCGACCGCATCCGCTGCGTCGCGCCTTTCTGGCGTCCTATCTCTGTGGCGTGCTCTGGTACGGCGGAAACTGCTATTGGATTCGTGACACGATGATGCGCTACGGCGATATGCCACCAGCGGCCCCCGCACTTCTGTTGGTGGGATTCAGCCTCGTTCTGGGACTTTACTTTGGACTTTTCGGCATTGGCGTCGCTTTGGTAAGGCAGGCCACGGGAAGTACACGTCTCGCACTGGCAGCCGCGCCGATTCTTTGGACCGCGCTTGACCTCGCAGCCACACGCATCACCAGCGTTCCTTGGGATCAGTTGGGCTATTCGCAAGTCGATAATGCGCTCGTGAATCAACTCGCGCCATGGACAGGCGTTTACGGCATTAGCTTTTTGTTGGTTGCCGCGAATGCGCTCATCGCAGGCGGCCTAGTTCTGTCCCGGCGAGAGGGCGGCTGGATATGGGCGAGCGCAGGCGCCTTTCTCTTTGTTGCGGGTTCAGCGGGAATTTCACTATCGCCGTCGCGGCCCGCAACGGCAGCCACAGCAGTGCTCGTTCAGCCCAACCTCGATGTGAGTGGCGACAACGAATGGGCCAGCCCTGGTGAGTGGGACAAGCACATCGCCGAATTCATGCGGCTCGCGGGCGAGCAATGCAAGACTTACATCGCCGGTATTCCGCAAACCAAAGCTCCAACTGGGGAGATAGTTTGCCCGCCTTATGCCACGCATCCCGATCTCGTGGTGTGGCCCGAGGCGCCGTCACCCTTCTTTGAACAGGACCCGCGTTTTCAGAACGTGATGGTCGGAGTCGCGCATACCGTGCAAGCTCCGCTGATCGTCGGTGGCCTCGCAGCGGATTACTCCTCCGAGCAGAACGACTGGCTCGATTACAACGCTGCAATGGTGGTGGGTACGGACGGCGCATTGGTTGGCCGCTACGACAAGATCCACCTTGTTCCATTCGGCGAGTATGTTCCGTTCCAGCGGCTGCTCTTCTTCGCGCATAAACTTACCGGCCGGGTGTCGAGGTTTACTCGTGGTGAAGAGCGAAAGGTGTTTCGCCTCAACGGTCATCGTTATGGGGTATTCATTTGCTATGAGGCGGTCTTTGCAGATGAGGTTCGGCAGTTCGCGCAACTAGGCGCCGAAGTGCTTGTGAACATCAGCGATGACGGCTGGTACGGCGACACCAGTGCGCCCTGGCAGCACTTGAACATGGCGCGCATGCGAGCTATCGAGAACCGGCGGTGGCTGCTGCGCGACACCAACAACGGCGTGACCGCAGTCATCGATCCTAATGGTCGTGTTCGGCAAAGTATCCCTCGCCATCAGATTGACGCTTTACCCGCGAGCTACGGTTTCCGTGATGACATAACGTTCTATACCGCGCATGGCGACCTGTTTGCGTGGGCATGTGCCATACTTAGTTTGGGCGTGGTGGGCTGGTCCTTGCGGGGGAGCCTCCGGCGCATACTTCAAAGTAAAGTCAGGTCCTAAGAGCAAAGCATGGCAATCACCGATCTCGAATACGCCTACGCTCCGGTGCGCGACCAAGTCCGCGACCTGCGGGAGTATCTTTGACCCTGCTCGCCTTCACAGAGAATTAGCTTCGATCGAAACCAAGCTCGCCGATCCGGCGCTGTGGACAGACTCCGGCGCCAGCAAGCCGGGGTCCCCGCGAACGGGTTTTGGTTCGGGGGGTGGCAGCAAACCCCTCATGCGCGATCGCAAGCGTCTCGAAGCGCAGATAGCCGCAGATGAGGAATTGGTGCGCCGTACCGGCGACATCGATGCTTATTTTGAGCTGGCCCATGAAGGCGAAGATGTACTCACCGACCTCGAACGCGATATCAAGAGCTTGGCTACCTATGCCGAAGAACTGGAAGCTCGCACCATGCTCTCCGGCGAAACAGATGCGCTGAATGCCATCGTGACGGTTCACCCGGGAGCGGGCGGGACCGAGAGCCAGGACTGGGCCGAGATGCTGATGCGCATGTACCTGCGCTGGGCCGAGCAGCAGGGCTACAAGACGGAGATGAACGACTACCAGGACGGCGAAGAGGCGGGCATCAAATCCGCTACTTTCACAATCATTGGTGAATACGCCTTTGGCCTGCTGGCAGGCGAGAGTGGCGTACATCGGCTGGTGCGCATTTCTCCGTTCGATTCCGCGAAGCGGCGGCATACTTCGTTCGCCTCTGTTTATGTTTCACCGGAAATCGACGAGACGATTCAAGTTGATCTGAAACTCGAAGATCTGCGGATCGATACCTATCGCTCCGGCGGCAAGGGCGGACAGCACGTTAACACCACCGACTCCGCCGTGCGCATGACCCACCTACCGACCGGCATCGTGGTGCAGTGTCAGAACGAGCGTTCCCAGCACAAGAACCGCGAGAAGGCGATGAAGATGCTGCGTTCGCGTCTCTATGAATATGAGCTTGAAAAGAAGCGCGCCGTGAGCAGAAAAGTCGAAGATTCGAAATTGGAGATCAATTTCGGCTCGCAGATTCGCTCTTACGTGCTGCAGCCATACCGCATCGCCAAGGATCACCGCACCAAGGTGGAAGTAGGCGACGTGGACAAAGTTCTGGATGGCTACCTAGAGCCGTTCCTGCGCGGATTCCTACTGGCCAAGAGGCGCGGAACAGCGGTGGCTGAGCCCGCGGGAGATGATCTGGACGTTTAGTGAACGCGACTTTCTGTGGCAAGAAGGTAAGCATGAACGATCCCGCTGTCATTGACGAGATGCTGCGCTCGGCGCGAACGATTGCCGTGGTAGGCATGAGCGATAAGACTTGGCGCGCGAGCCATAACATCGGGCGCTATCTTGCCGGCAATGGTTATCGAGTAGTTCCTGTGAACCCGACTCTCAATGAAGTTTTGGAGATGAAATGTTATCCAGACCTCGAAGCTGCGCAGGCCGGAGCGAAGAACGGAACGAGCGCAGGCATCGATCTTGTCGATGTGTTTCGCGCCTCCGAACATGTTCCTGGAATTGTGGATGACGTGATTCGTCTCGGCATTCCCTACCTGTGGCTCCAGGACGAAGTAGTCCATGAGGAGGCGGTTGCCCGCGCCCGCGCAGCAGGTGTCAAATGCGTTCAGAACGATTGCATATTTCGTGAACATTTACGATTTGCGGCTGAAGAGGCAGGGTCATGATCGAGCGTATCGTCAAATCGGACAGTAACTCTTCGCGACCAAGTTCCTTTCAACAGAGTCCAATCATGAGAGCGACTTACTAAATCCAATGTGCGTGCTTCGTCTGATCTTCGCGAGTGTCTTCCTTGCTGTCGCAAGTCTGCCGGCGCTGGCGGTTTCAGACTCGGCTGACGCGCCGCATGTGCATGTGCGACTTGTTGTGCCCGCTCAAGGACTGAATCGTGGCGCGGTAACGGATGCCGGGATCTATTTCAAGCTGGAACCAGGCTGGCACGTCTACTGGAAGAACCCGGGCGACGCAGGCGAGCCGCCGCATGTGAAGTGGACTCTGCCCGACGGCATCACGGCTGGTGATCTGAAGTTTCCGACCCCAAAACGCCTGCCCCTCGGGCCATTGATGGATTTTGGCTACGAAGACGAGGTGCTCTTTCCGCTGACTCTGAATGTGGCGAACACCGCGACACTGGGACCGGCGACGCTTCATGCCAAAGTGGATTGGCTGGTTTGCCGGGCAAGCTGCATTCCGGGAAAAGCGGAGCTGGAAGTCAGGCGCGACGTTTCCGGCCATGCGGTGAAGATTCCATCGGTGGCGGCCGACGCGGCGCTTCTGAGCCGCTTCACGGGCAGGCTACCGATGCCGATGCCGGTCCGCATGAAGGCCAAATTTCAGGAATCGAAAGGCGGCTATCGTCTTGCAGTCGAGACCGGCCAGCGGGAATCCGCCGCTGAGTTTTATCCTGCCGATCCGGACATCCTGCAAAACCCCGCACCTCAGAAGCTCACGCCGACGGCCAAGGGTCTAATCCTTGAGCTGAAGAAGGATGCGAACGCGACTGGCGCTCCCGCGCAATTGAAGGGCCTGTTGGAACTGTCGGGCGGGCGCGCGTTTGAGTTCGTTGCGCTGCCGGGTTCGGTTGCGGGTGGCGAATCTACGACGGCTGCGGCGGGAGAGTTAACTGCCGCCGCGCCAACTTCAACTGCTCCCGCTGCAACGAGTCAGCAGGCCGTTACGACGCCATCTGCTGCTGGAACCAAGCCTGCAGGGCCGGGACTGTTGCAGGCTACGGGGTTGGCCTTTCTTGGCGGACTCCTGCTCAACCTTATGCCATGCGTCTTCCCGGTGCTCTTCCTCAAAGGGCTTGCGCTGGTGCAGTCCGGCAACGAAGAGCGTCACAAGCTTCGAGCCCACGGATTCATCTACATGGTTGGGATTCTTGTTTCTTTCTGGGCACTCGTAGCTCTGCTACTCATTCTGCGTACCGCAGGATCGAGATTGGGGTGGGGCTACCAGTTCCAGTCACCGGTTTTTCTTTCGTTGATGGCTGGGCTTCTGTTCTTCCTTGGGCTGTCGCTCGCGGGACAGTTTGAGATTGGCCTCACCCTCACCAGCGCTGGCGGTTCGCTGGCGGTTAAGCAAGGCTACACTGGCAGCTTTTTTACAGGTGTTCTGGCAGTGATCGTTGCCACGCCGTGCTCCGCGCCCTTTATGGGATTGGCGATTGGCTACGCTTTGGCGCAAGCTGCACCCGTGACATTCGCTGTGTTTACTGCGCTGGCGTTGGGGTTGGCCGCGCCATATGTGGCGCTTACACTGCGGCCGGCCTGGACGCGCATTCTGCCTAAGCCGGGGGCGTGGATGGAGGTGTTGCGGCAAGCGATTTCGGTGCCCATCTTCGCAACGGTCATCTGGCTGGCTTGGGTGCTGGCGCAGGCATACGGTGCTAGTGTGTTGGCTGCGCTGCTGGTTTCGTTTCTGCTGCTGGCGATTGCGGGATGGTTCCTGGGTCGGTGGCCGGCGAAGCGGTGGGCGACGGTTGTTGCCGGGTTGTTCCTGTTGGGAGTCATTGTCATCGCCGTAGCAGCACCTTCCGAATTGGAAGATCCCAAGGTGGGTCTTTCCAAACTCACGCTGGCGGATGCGAAAGCACTTGCCTCGATCGCCCCACATGGCTGGGAGCCGTGGTCTGCCGAGGCCGTCTCGCGCTACCAGGCGCAGGGGCGGCCGGTGTTCGTGGACTTTACGGCTAGCTGGTGCCTCAGCTGCCAGGTGAATGAGCGGGTGGCCCTGAATCAGCCGTCGGTGCAGAAAGCATTTGTAGACGCGAACGTGGCTCTGTTGCGTGCCGACTGGACGCGGCATGACGAAGCCATTACGCAGGCGCTGACAGCGCTGGACCGCAGCGGCGTCCCTGCGTATGTGCTCTACTCTCCGGGGGAAAAGAGCCCGCAGCTCCTGCCTGAGGTGCTTACGCCCGGAATTGTGACGGATGCCCTTGGAAAGCTGCCGCACGCCGCAACCCAGACCACTGCGGCTGCGTCAAATTCGAAGTAAGCGCTGAGATACTCCAGTCCACAAAACTTGATCGGTTGATCGTCTGAATTCCCCTCAGGAGGCTAACTCTCATGGCGTTCCCATCATCCTCAGTTGCAAGATGCGCGGGGCTTGCGTCGGCATTGTTGCCGCTCTGCGCAGGTGCGCAGTCTGCGCGGGTCAACGCTCCTGCTCCAGACTTTACGGCTACCGACTCTCGCGGCCAGACCGAAGCTCTCTCCCAGTATCACGGCAAGTACGTGGTGCTGGAGTGGCACAATCAGGGCTGCCCGTTCACCCGGAAGCACTATGTTTCGGGAAACATGCAGGCATTGCAAAAGGAGTGGACGTCAAAGGGAGTGGCCTGGTTCACCGTAATCTCTTCGGCTCCCGGCGCGCAGGGCTATGTCACGCCAGGCCAGGAGAATGCCTATCTGGCACAGATGCACGCTGTGCCAACGGCAGCCCTATTGGATCCCGATGGAAAGGTCGGTCGCCTTTACGACGCGAAGACCACGCCTGATATGTACGTGATTGATCCTCAAGGCAAGCTGATCTACGCTGGGGCCATAGACGACCGGGCAACGCCCGATCCTGCCGATATTCGCGGCGCGCACAATTACGTCTCCGATGCATTGACGCAGGCCATGGCAGGCAAGCCCGTGGCCATGCCGTATACGCGGGCGTATGGCTGCTCTGTCAAGTACCGGGATTGAAGAGACAGGGACTACGGAACAGGGACTAGGAGAAACTTGTCTGGTAGAGGGTTACTCCTCGGGTGCCCCATCCTTCGCCTTTTTACTGGCGAAGGGCGGGAAACCGCGAACCAAAATCCGTCATGTTCCCTGGGAGACTGCAAACCTCAATATCTACGCCACAAAGGCTTCTTTCGCGCCTTCCTCCAACTCCGCGTCACTCGGTGTGCTCTTGGTTTGTCCGATGGACCATCGATGGCCGAAGGGATCGCGCAATTGTCCATAGCGGTCGCCCCAGAATTGATCGGCAAGGGGCATGGTTACTTCAGCACCGGCGGCAATGGCCTGGTCCCAGGCCGCGTCGGCGTTGTCCACATGAATGTGAAAGGTCACCGGGCTGCCACCCAGCGCCTCGGGGGTTTGGCTCCTTCCACCCATTTTGGCGGAAAAGTCATCGCTCAGCATCAGGTGGCCACCATGCACAACGAGGTGGGCGTGCATCAGTTTGTCGGTTCCGGGAGCAGGGTGGCGAACTAACTCCACCGCGCCAAATGCTTTCTTGTAGAAGTCGATAGCCGCGGCTGCGTTGCTAACCACGAGGTATGGGGCAAATGTTGGACGGTCGCTCATTGTTTATCCTCCGTGGGGAATTTGCTGGGAGCGCGGAGGGCCTTTGGAGGCCGCGCATCGGAAGTTTAACACCAGATTTGTTAAGAGCCGATGAGCCCTCTAAACAAAAATAAAAAGGTCGAGATCAGCTTCCCCTGCGCTTTCCGGCTCGTATTCGTCGAATCTCTTCCATGCGCTGGGCCAACTGCTTTTCGCGGCCTTCCTGCGTGGGCATGTAGTAGCTGCGGCCCTTGAGGGAATCGGGTAGGCAATCCATGTCGGCAACGCGGCCCTCTTCGTCGTGGGCGTAGCGGTAGCCCTTGCCGTACTCCAGCTTCTTCATCAGCCTCGTCGGGGCATTGCGTAAATGCAGCGGGACAGGCTCCTGGCGCGTGTGTTCAATCTCCTGCTGCACCGCTGCATAAGCGGTGTAAACCGAATTCGATTTCGGCGCGAGGCAGAGATAAACCACGGCTTCGGCCAGCGCGAGGTCGCCCTCCGGTGAGCCAAGAAAATCCAGCGTCTCCTTGGCCGATAGGCACAGATTCAAAGCCTCCGGAGCGGCGAGACCGATGTCTTCAACAGCCATTCGCACAACGCGGCGCGCTAGGTAGAGAGGATCTTCACCGGCGGCGAACATCCGGGCCAACCAATAGAGTGCGGCATCTGGATCGCTATTGCGCACGCTTTTGTGCAGCGCCGAGATCAGGTTGTAGTGTTCTTCGCCAGACTTGTCGTACATCAGCACGCGCTGCTGAACGGCCTCTGTTGCTACCGCCTTGTCGATGCGCTTTGTGGATTCCAATGCAAGCTGCGCGGCTACTTCGAGAGTGTTGTAGGCGCTGCGGCAGTCGCCGTTGGAATAGCTGGCGATGAGTTCCAGCGCATCGTTGTCCGCAATGAGTTCAAGCGCCCCCAATCCGCGCTCAGAGTCCTCGACGGCGCGGCGCAGCAGCGCAACAATGCGCTCTTCGATCAGCGGGTGGAGGACATATACACGACACCGAGAAAGCAGCGCCGAGATGATTTCGAACGAGGGATTCTCGGTGGTTGCGCCGATGAGGCGGATGGTTCCGCGTTCAACGTAGGGCAGAAAGGCATCCTGTTGAGCCTTGTTGAATCGGTGAATCTCGTCGACGAAGAGAATGGTGCGTGAATGCATCTCAGCGGCCTGCGCGGCGGAGGCCATCACCTGCTTGATTTCCTTGATCCCGCTCATGACGGCGGAGAACTCGACGAAGTTTGCCTGGGTTGTTTCCGCGATGATTTTGGCCAGAGTCGTCTTACCGACGCCTGGCGGGCCCCAGAAGATCATCGAGCCCGTGTTGGTCGAGTCAGGCCCTTCCCGTTCGATCTGTACCCGAAGCGGTTTTCCCGGACCGAGTAGGTGCTCCTGACCGCTATACTCCTCCAGTGTGCGCGGACGCATGCGCTCGGCGAGGGGCGCTCCCGCAGCGGGTGATCCTTTGGCCGTGGCGATCGGGCCTTCGGGTTGACCATCGAAGAGACTCAACGTAGCCCTCCCGAATGACCCTTCAGTTCACCAATTTGCTTCGAACGCTGCCGCGAGGCCTCGTAAAGCAGGACGCTAGTCGCAACGGCTGCGTTAAGGCTTTCAACCCGGCCGGGCTCTGACAGCTAGCAGGGGGACGCGAAAGACGCTGCCTGCCGAGGCTCGTACGGCCTTTGGGTTCCAGGCGCTGACTGTGCCTGGGAAGCATAGAACGCCATCAGCTCCAAAGGCTTCAGCAGATCGGATGATAGTACCCAGATTTCCGGGGTCTTGCACGCCGGCAAGGACAACAACGAGTGGCGCGGCGGTCTTGTGGGTGCCGAAGAGGTGAGCCCACGTCCAATCTGGCCGTTCAACAAGGGCCGCGATCGGTTGCGGCGCTTCGGTTGCGAAGCAGATGCTCTGCACCCTGCGCGGCAAATACGCAGGCGATGTGAAGTCCGGCGCGCAGGGCCTCCGCAAGAAGATTAGGGCCCTCGATGCCGGCCAAGCCATGGTCCCCGTGGCCGGGATTGGCCAACGCGCGCCGCAACTCCTTTAGCCGGGCGTTCTGCTTACTCTGTACAATGCGGGTAGGCATTCGTGCGATCCGTCTTTTCGCTTAGGCGATTCTAAGCCGTTTTGCCGGGATTTGACCGGTGCTCAACTTGCACCATGGGCGGTGCTGTGATAGCTTCCGTCTTTGTGACGTCTCCAAATGCTGCGTATTCATTGCGGGTCCTGCTTGTGTTCTAGGACGAGCCGGCGTTTTTCTCTACAGGGCCCACTTTGGCCTGAGACCGCCATGAAAACCGGTTATTGTGAAATCGCCTGACGGAACCGAGGTAGACCTTCTTGTCCGCGGAAATTTTGCGCGTCCATCCCGATGAACCCCAACCAGACCGGATTGATTACATTGTCTCCTGTCTGCGCAAAGGCGACATTGTTGCCTTACCCACCGACACCTTTTACGGTCTCGCTGTCGATCCGGTGAACCTGTATGCGGTGGAAAGTATTTACCGGCTCAAGAGCAGGCAAAAACACAAGCCGCTCTCTCTGCTGATCTCTTCGCTCGCTCAGGCTTACGAATTGGCGCGCGACAGTGATCCAATGCTGGACAAACTGGCTGACCGCTTCTGGCCCGGGCCTCTCACGATCATTGTTCGCGCAGGCACGAAGCTACCTCTCCGCTCGACGGCCAACACCGGGAACGTCGCGCTGCGCGTGCCGGACGCCGCCATTCCGCGGGCTGTAGTGGAGCGTCTCGGCTTACCAATCACGGCCACAGCCGCTAATCTCCAGGGTGCCTCTGAATGTACACATGCGGCTTGCGTTCGCGACCAGATTGGTGATCGCATTCCGCTTATCATCGATGGCGGCCCTACTGGCCGCTCGCTGCCGACAACGATCGTTGATCTGTCGCTGGGCGACGGACGCTGGGAAATCCTGCGCGAGGGCGCCATTCCCACACACGAAATTGTTATGGTCCTGCAACGATAAGACTTTGAAATGAACCTGCAGTCCAGGCCAAATTCGAGTAGGCAACGGTCGAAAAGCCAAAGATCAGGCAAACGGCTACTTCGATCGGTTCTCCTGCTGCCGCTGGCCCTGGCTGTGGGAGTGATGATCTGGTGCCGCTGGGTCTATGTTCAGATCGAGCGCTTTGCGAGCCAGGACCAGGCAGCACACGCGGACGCGATTGCCGTTTTTGGGGCGGCGGAATACGACGGGAAGCCCTCGCCGGTTTTCC
>WNGL01009037.1_pt1 | contig 11583 bp, 9 predicted proteins | sample 5400591 | NCBI WGS metagenome assembly WNGL01 (sample SAMN13153377, study PRJNA577476) | soil metagenome | isolation source: 80 cm soil or saprolite under Garry oak tree replicate 1 | place: USA:California | collected 2016-06-15
CCTCGGACCAGTCGCTGGTGACGGTGTCCAGGTTGGTGCGGCGTTGCCGGCGTACCTGGCGCATCATCGCGCGCCCGGTGGTGGTCGGGCTGATGATGCACGATCGGCGGTCGCCCGGGTTGGTCTGTCGTTCGACCAGGCCGAGTTCCTTCATCGCGGACACCTGCCGGGTGACCGTAGAGCCGTCGAGGCCGATCGTGGCGGCGATGGTGTTGATGCTCGCCGGGCCGATTCGTTCCAGGGTGCGCAACAGAAGGTAGCCGGCTCGGTCCATGCCGGCTTCGGCCTCCGGCGGTCGGCCGAGCATCGCGATGGTGCGGGCGAGTCGGGTCATCTCGGTCTCGATTAGGTCGACTGGGTCACCTGCCGCGACTGTGCGCAGATTTCGCCTGTGTGACACGGCCGACTCACCTCTCCGGTACTTCCACCTTCGGTGGCCTACGTGTACGGTACAGACATATTGCCTGTATAGCACAGTGGTCACCAGATCTGATCAGGACACTGAACGGCAGGTAGTGACGGTAGAACCTGACGATGTTGCTGGGTGTGGCGACGTCGATGTTGGGCGCTGCCCACCTGAAACGCCGTCTCACCCAATGGGACGCACATATTCGAGCTGCGCTGCACGATCACGCGCAGCAGTATGTGCTTGCTGGCTGAACGGACGGGGAGGCTCTCGGTGGCGTCGGCACCTTGGAACGCATGTCGTGAATGGTCGATCACCATGGTTCGCCGCCTGCTGGCCGCTCCTGTGCGCAATGAGACGAATACATCTCACGGTACCACGCCCTTCTCGCCGCTGGACCAGGTCGGACAGGAAAACTTCTCCGTCGCCGCACGCCTCCTACCACCGTCCTTCCGGCGGCACCTGCTGGCGATCTACGTCTACGCACGTCTCGTCGACGACATTGGCGACGAGGCGATCGGCAACCGGATCACCTTGCTGGACAAGGTGTCCCGCGATCTTGATCATATCTACGACGGCCATGAGCCCCGCCACGGGATGCTGTCCGAGCTGGCCGTCACGATCCGGGCATGCGATATCCCGCGTGCTCCGCTGGACAACCTGATCGCGGCCAACCGGCAGGACCAGTACGTACACCGCTACACCACGTACGACGAACTCGTCCGTTACTGCGAACTGTCCGCGAACCCGGTCGGCCAGCTCGTGCTGCACGTGTTCGGAATGGCCACACCCGACCGGATCGCGCTGTCGGACAAGGTGTGCACGGCGCTGCAGATCCTGGAGCACTGCCAGGACGTTGCCGAGGACCTGGCGCGTGGCCGGGTGTACCTGCCGGCCGAGGACTCAGACCGGTTCGGGGTGTCCGAGACCGAACTGAAGGCGCCGACCGCCAACGCCGCTGTCCGCGCGCTGCTGGCGTTCCAGACCCAGCGGGCGTTGCGACTGTTGGACGATGGCGTTCCACTGGTTGGTCTGCTGAGCGGCTGGGCACGGCTGGCGGTGGCCGGCTACCTGGCCGGCGGCTTCGCCACCGCCAAGGCCATCGCGGACGCCGACTACGACGTACTGGCCGGCACGCCGCGCCCGAGCAAGGCCGACACCCTGCGCTACTGGATTCCGCTGCTGCGAGGCCGTCGATGAACACTGCCACCGCGTACGACAAGTGCGAGCGGATCACCACCGCGCAGGCGCGCAACTTCTCCTACGGCATCAAGCTCCTGCCGCCGCCGAAACGCCGCTCGCTGTCCGCCGTGTACGCGTTCGCCCGCCGGGTGGACGATATCGGCGACGGCGACCAACCCGCGACCGAGCGACTCGCCGGCCTGGCCGAGGTGCGGGCGCAACTGCACCGGCTGGACCAGCCCGGCGATGACCCGGTGCTGGTCGCGCTCGCGGACACGGCGTTGCGCACCGGCCTGCCGATCCCGGCGTTCCACGAGCTGATCGACGGGTGCGAGGCCGACGTACGCGGCACCATCTACTCGACGTTCGAGGACCTGCACCACTACTGCCGGTGCGTCGCCGGGTCGATCGGCCGGTTGTCGCTGGCCGTGTTCGGCAGTGATGACCGGACCGTGAGCGAGCCGCTCGCGGACACGCTGGGCGTGGCGCTGCAACTGACCAACATCCTGCGCGACCTGTTGGAGGACCGGCGAAACGGCCGGATCTACCTGCCGGCCGACGACCTGGCCCGGTTCGGCTGCACGCTGGACCTCGACGAGCGCGGTACGTTCACCGACGACGAGGACGCGCTCACCGCGCTGATCGAGTTCGAGGCCGCCCGCGCCCAGGACTGGTACGCCCAGGGTCTCGCGCTGCTGCCGATGCTGGACCGGCGCAGCCGGGCGTGTTGTGGGGCGATGTCCGGGATCTACCACCGGCTGCTGGGCCGGTTCATGGCCCGCCCGTGGCTGGTGCTGCGGGACCGGGTGTCGTTGCCGGGTTGGGAGAAGGCGGTCGTGGCGGCTCGTTCGCTGGCGGGGGTGGGGCTCTGATGAGGTCGGTCGTGGTGGTCGGTGGTGGGCTGGCCGGGCTGACGGCGGCCTGCCAGTTGGCCCGCCGAGGACACCAGGTGACGCTGGTCGAGGCACGGGCGCGGCTGGGTGGGGCGACGTTCTCGTTCGACCGCGACGGCCTGGCAATCGACAACGGCCAGCACGTGCTCCTGCGCTGCTACACCGAATACCGCGCGCTGCTCGACCTGCTCGGCATGAGCCGGTACATCGATCTGCAGGACCGCTTCCACATCCCGGTGATCACTCGGGACGGCCGGCGCGCGGAGTTGTCCCGCGACAACCTGCCCGCGCCGCTGCACCTTGGCCGGACGCTGGCCAGCTACGGCCTGCTGTCCCGGCCGGACCGGGCCAGGGTGTTGATGGCGGCGGGCCTGTTGCGCACGCTGAAGCCGTCGGACGCCAGGCTGGACGAGCGCAGTTTCGGTGACTGGCTGGTGAAGCGCGGCCAGCGGCCGGCCGCGATCGACGCGTTGTGGAACCTGATCACGGTGGCGGCACTGAACACCGACGCGCACAATGCCTCGCTTGCCTTGTGCGCCATGGTTTTCCGCACGGCACTGCTGGAACGGGCGGACGCGGCCGATATCGGCGTGCCGACGAAACCGTTGGGGGAGCTGCATGGCGATGCGGCCCACCGCTATCTCACGGCGCACGACGCCCAGGTGCTGCTGCGCACGCCGGTGCGCGCGATCCGCGCGGCCGGCGGCGGTTTCGAGGTGTCGCTGGACGATCAGACGCTGATGGCGGGCGCCGTCGTGGTCGCGGCACCACCGGAGGCCACGGCCGCCGTGCTGCCGGCCGGCGCGCTGGCGCGGCCGGAACTGTTGGGGCAGTTGGGCGGCGCGCCGATCGTCAACGTGCATGCCGTGTACGACCGGCAGGTGACGCCGGAGCCGTTCACCGCCGTCGTCGGCTCGCCCGTGCAGTGGGTGTTCGACCGGACCGCGACATCGGGGCTGTCGGAGGGCCAGTACCTGGCGGTGTCGTTGTCCGCCGCCGAACGGTGGATCGACACGCCGACCGCCGAGTTGCGCGAGGTGTTCCTGCCGGAACTCGCCCGGCTGTTCCCGGCCGCCGCGACGGCCGAAGCGACCCGGTTCTTCGTCACCCGCGAGCGGCGGGCGACGTTCCGCCAGGTCCCCGGCAGTGCGAAGCTGCGCCCTGCCGCACGGACCCGGCTCCCCGGGTGTGTTCTTGCCGGCGCGTGGACCGCGACCGGTTGGCCCGACACGATGGAGGGTGCGGTGCGAAGCGGAAACGAAGCGGCGCGAATCGTGGACACGAGGCTGGCCAGCAGGGCCTCCACCGAAACGAATGCCGGAACGAGCGCCGAAACGAGCGCCGAAACCAGCGCCGAAGCGAGTACGGCATGACCGCCGTGATCCCCACCCAGGTCACCGCGGCACGTGATCTGGTCGAACCGGCGTTGCGGCGGGCCGTGGACGAACTGGCGCCCGCGATGCGCACCATCTCGCGCTACCACTTCGGCTGGGCCGACGAGCTCGGCCGGGAAACCCAGGGTGGCGGCGGCAAGGCGTTGCGGCCGGCGTTGACCCTGCTGTCGGCGCAGGCCGCCGGAGCCGATGCCACGGCGGGGGTGCCGGCGGCGGTCGCGGTCGAGTTGGTGCACAACTTCTCGCTGCTGCACGACGACGTGATGGACAACGACACCGAGCGCCGCCACCGGCCGACCGCGTGGACCGTGTTCGGTGTGCCGGCGGCGATCCTGGCCGGCGACGCCCTGCTCACGCTGGCCGTGGAGACCGTGCGGTTGGGCTACCCGCAGACCGGCGGCGAGGTCGTCGGCTGCGTCAACCGGGCCGTGCAGGACCTGATCGTCGGCCAGAGCTCCGATGTGGACTTCGAGCGGCGCACCGATGTGACGCTGGCCGAATGCCTGGCCATGGCGGCCGGCAAGACCGGGGCGCTGATGCGGTGCGCGTGCTCGATCGGCGCGCTCGCGGTCGGCGCGGACCAGCACACCGTGCGGCTGCTGGCCGAGTTCGGTGAGCACCTGGGCCTGGCGTTCCAGTTGGTGGACGACCTGCTGGGGATCTGGGGCAGTCCCGACGTGACCGGCAAGCCGGCACTGGCGGACCTGCGCAGCCGGAAGAAGTCGGTACCGGTGGTGGCCGCGCTGAACTCCGGCACCGAGGCCGCGAGCAGGCTCGCCGAGCTGTACTTCCAGCCCCGGCAACCAGATCAGGTCGACGACGAGGCGGCGCTGATCGCCATGGCGGACCTGGTCGACCGGGCCGGCGCCCGTGCCTGGAGCGAGGCCGAGGCGGACCGGCACATCCAGCAGGCCGAGCGGTGCCTGGCCGCGCTGGCCGCGCCCGCCGCGGTCACCGAGGCGTTCCGGGCGACCGCGTTGTTCGTGACAGGGAGGGATCGGTGAGTTCGGCAGTTCTGGGGAGTGAATCGGATGTGACGGACCGGGCGCGGCGCACGGCGGCCGCCGCCCGGGATCACCTGCTGTCGTTGCAGCGCGAGGCGGGCTGGTGGAAGGGCGACCTCCAGACCAACGTCACGATGGACGCGGAAGACCTGATGCTGCGGCAGTTCCTCGGCATTTCCGACGCCGAGCAGACCGCGCAGGCGGCTCGCTGGATCCGGTCGGAGCAACGCGCGGACGGCACGTGGGCCAACTTCCACGATGGCCCGGCCGACCTGTCGACCACGGTCGAGGCGTATGTCGCGCTGCGGCTGGCCGGTGACGAACCGGACGCCGAGCACATGCGGGCCGCGAGCTCGTACGTGCTCGGACAGGGCGGCGTCGAGCAGGCGCGGGTGTTCACGCGGATGTGGCTGGCGCTGTTCGGCGAATGGTCCTGGGACGACCTGCCGATCATGCCGCCGGAGATGATCTTCCTGCCGTCCTGGTTCCCGCTCAACATCTACGACTGGGGCTGCTGGGCGCGGCAGACCGTGGTGCCGCTGACGATCGTCAGCGCGCTGCGTCCGGTCCGGTCCCTCGGCGTGCGGATCGACGAGCTGCGCAGCGGCCGCGCGCGCCGGTCCACCGTCGGCCGGTTCTCCGTCGGCGGCGCGTTCGAACAGCTCGACAAGCTGCTGCACCTTTACCAGCGCTCGCCGGTGAAACCGTTGCGGCGGATGGCGATGCGGCAGGCGACGGAGTGGATCGTCGCGCACCAGGAGGCCGACGGCGGGTGGGGCGGCATCCAGCCGCCGTGGGTGTACTCGATCATCGCCCTGCACCTGATGGGCTACCAGCTCGACCATCCGGTACTGGCCAAGGCGATCGCCGGCCTGGACGGCTTCACCTTGCACGAACAGGCCGAACAGGGCACGATCCGCTGGTTCGAGGCGTGCCAGTCGCCGGTCTGGGACACCTGCCTTGCGGTGACGGGCCTGCTGGATGCCGGTGTCGCACCGGACGATCCAGCCGTGACGCGGGCCGTGGACTGGATGGTGGGCGAGGAGATCACGGTGCCCGGCGACTGGTCGGTGCGCCGGCCGGGTCTCGCGCCGGGCGGCTGGGCGTTCGAGTTCGCCAACGACGGCTACCCGGACACCGACGACACGGCTGAGGTCGTGCTGGCCCTACGGCGAGTCGACCGGCCGGGTGTGCGGCCGGCCGTGGACCGGGGGATGCGCTGGTTGACTGGCATGCAGTCGAAAGACGGCGGGTGGGGCGCGTTCGACGCGGACAACACCCGGGACCTGATCCTGAAACTGCCGTTCTGCGACTTCGGAGCGGTGATCGATCCGCCGTCCGCCGATGTCACGGCACACGTGGTGGAGGCACTGGCCGCGGAAGGACTCGCGGACGGCACGGCAGCGCGACGCGGGGTGCGCTGGCTGCTCGACGCACAGGAACCCGACGGGTCGTGGTTCGGCCGGTGGGGCGCGAACTATGTGTACGGTACGGGTGCCGTGGTGCCGGCACTGGTCGCGGCCGGGATGTCCACATCGGACCTGGTGATCCGGCGCGCGGTGCGGTGGCTGCGGCAGCACCAGAACGCGGACGGCGGTTGGGGCGAGGATCTCCGGTCCTATGTGGATGACTCGTGGCGCGGCCGTGGCGCGTCGACGGCGTCCCAGACCGCGTGGGCGTTGCTGGCGCTGCTGGCGGCGGGGGAGCGGGGCGAGGACGTCCGGCGCGGCGTGACCTGGCTGGCGGACACGCAGCGGGCGGACGGCACCTGGGACGAGCCGTACTTCACCGGCACGGGTTTCCCCGGCGACTTCTACATCAACTACCACCTGTACCGGCTGGTGTTCCCGTTGTCCGCGCTCGGCCGGTTCCTGGCGGCCGCCGATGACTGACCTGGTGGTGGCGGCACCGTTGCGACTGGAGGCCATGGCGTTGCGGCGTGGCCTGCCGGCCGAGTTGGTCGTGCGCACCGGCATGGGACCGGCTCGGTCACGCCGCGCCGCGACGGCGTTGCGGGCCAGGAAACCGGCGGCGCTCGCGGTCGCCGGGGTGTGCGGCGCACTGACCGACGAACTGGCGGCCGGGGATGTCGTGGTGGCCAGCGAGGTCCGCTCCACGGACGGCGTGGTGGCCTGTCCGTCGGCGCCGCTGCTGGCCGGGGCGTTGCGGGCGCTTGGGTTGCGGGTGCGTGTCGGGCCGATCGTGTCGGTCGATCACGTCGTGCAGGGCGCGGAACGGGCCGAGTTGGCCGCGACCGGCGCGCTGGCGGTGGACATGGAGTCGGCGATGCTGGCCGAGGCGGCCGAGGGCCGGCCGTTCGCGGTGGTGCGGGTCGTGGTCGACACACCGAGCAAACCGTTGGTGCGCCCGGCAACGGTCGCCACCGGGCTGACCGCGATCGCCACGCTGGGCCGGCTCGGGCCGGTGCTGCGCGCCTGGGCGGCGGCGGTCAGCGACCGGCGGGTCTTCCTGGCCAGTCCCCGGTCGTTCTGTGCCGGCGTCGAGCGGGCCATCGACATCGTGGCGCGGCTGCTGGACACCCGGCCCGGCCCGGTCTACGTGCGCAAGCAGATCGTGCACAACGCGATCGTGGTGGCCGACCTGGAACGCCGGGGCGCGGTGTTCGTCGAGGAACTGGACGAGGTGCCGGCCGGGGCGACCGTGGTGTTCTCGGCCCACGGTGTCGCGCCGAGCGTGCGACGGGAGGCGGCACGGCGCGAGCTGGACGTGGTCGACGCGACGTGTCCACTGGTCGGCAAGGTGCACCACGAGGCGCGCCGGTTCGCCAAGCAGGGCAACACGATCCTGTTCATCGGGCACGCCGGTCACGAGGAGACCGAAGGCACGCTCGGCGAGGAGCCGGAGCGCACCATCCTGGTGCAGGACGAGTCCGAAGTAGACATGATCGAGGTGCCGGACCCGACGAAGGTCAGCTACCTCATGCAGACCACGCTCGCGGTGGACGAGGCCGACGGCATCGTCGCCGCGCTGCGTAGGAAGTTCCCGGAGATCCACGGCCCCAGCTCCGACGACATCTGCTACGCCACCACCAACCGCCAGGCGGCGGTACGGGACGTGGCCGACGCCGCCGAACTGGTGCTCGTCCTGGGCTCGACGAACTCGTCGAACTCGCGGCGCCTTGTCGAGGTCGCCCGGCGCGATGGCGCGTCGGCGTACCTCGTGGACGAAGTCGGCGAGGTCCAACTCGACTGGCTGGCCGGCGTCACCACGATCGGCGTGTCCGCCGGGGCATCCGCCCCGCCCGAACTCGTCACCGAACTGGTCGCCGCGTTGGGCGGACTCGGCCGGCTCGACATCGCTGAGCGGTCCGTCACCACGGAGACCGTACGTTTCACACTCCCCAAGGAGGTGCGTCACTAATGCCGGTGCCCATGCGGCAGGCTGTTCGCGTCGGCGCGTACGTCGCCAAGCAGAAGATCTTGCGCCACAAGAAGTTCCCGTTGGTCGTCGAGCTGGAACCGTTGTTCGCGTGCAACCTGGCGTGTGCCGGCTGTGGCAAGATCCAGCAACCGCACGACGTGCTCAAGAAGCGGATGCCGGTCGAGCAGGCGGTCGCCGCGATCGAGGAATCCGGCGCGCCGATGGTGTCGATCGCGGGCGGCGAGCCGCTGATGCACCCGCAGATCGACCAGATCGTGGCGGAACTGGTGAAGCGCAAGAAGTTCGTGGTGCTGTGCACGAACGCGCTGCTGGTGCGCAAGCGGATCGACAAGTTCAACTTCAAGCCGTCGCCGTACTTCCAGTGGGCCATCCACGTCGACGGCCTACGCGAACGGCACGACGAGTCGGTCAACCAGGAAGGCACCTTCGACGAGGCGATGGCGGCGATCAAGGAGCTGAAGGGCCGCGGTTTCCGCGTCACCACCAACTCCACGTTCTTCAACACGGACACGCCCCAGTCCGTCATCGACGTGCTGAACTTCCTCAACGACGACATCCAGGTCGACGAGATGATGATCTCGCCGGCATACGCGTACGAGAAGGCGCCCGACCAGGACCACTTCCTCGGCGTGACCGAGACGCGGGAACTGTTCCGCAAGGTGTTCGCCGACGGCCGCAGGAAGAAGTGGCGCCTGTCCCACTCGCCACTGTTCCTGGATTTCCTGGAAGGAAAGGTCGACTTCCAGTGCACGGCGTGGGGCATCCCGTCGTACTCGCTACTGGGCTGGCAGAAGCCGTGCTACCTGATGAGCGACGGCTACGTGCAGACCTACAAGGAGCTCATCGAGACCACGGACTGGGACGCCTACGGTCGCGGCAAGGACCCGCGCTGCAACAACTGCATGGCGCACTGCGGTTATGAGCCCAGCGCCGTGCTGGCCACCATGGGTTCCCTGAAGGAGTCCATCCGCGCGATGCGCGAACAGTGATCGCGGCAGCGCCGGTTCGGCTCAGCCGAACCGGCGCTGCATGCGGTGCACCAGCGTCGGGAAAGCGCCCTGCAGACGGGCCGGGAATCGTAGCCAGGCCGGCACGAATACCTCTGGCTTGTTTTGCTGGATCGCGTTGACCAAAGCGGCCGCTACTTGGTCCGCGGACACCGGTTTGGGTCGCGTCCGGTCGTATGCCTTGCCGCGCCTGGTGAAGAACGGTGTGTCCACGACACCAGGGATTACCGTCGTCACGCCGATTTCGCTGTGCGCCAGGCGGACGCTGTTCGCAAAGGTGCGCAGGCCGGCCTTGGTTGCCGCGTAAACGGCTTCGTCCGCAACGCCAAGGCATCCGGCGATCGACGAGACGAGGACCAGGTGGCCTTTGTTCCGGGTCACCATGCCGGGGAGCAGCAGGCGGGCCAGGGCGAGGTGTGCGGTCAGGTTCACGGTGACCAGTTCTTCGATGCTGGCCAGTGGTTGCTGGTCGAGCGGGCCGGCCCAGCCGATGCCCGCGTTGCACACCAACAGGTCCACCTCGCCGGCCCAGGCCGCGATCTCGGTGGCCACGCCTGGTGTCCGGAGGTCCACCGCGAGCCGGTCACCGCCGGTTTCCTTCGCCAGGCTGTCCAATGCCGGTTCGTCGCGGCCGACCAGGAGGGGCTTGCCGCCGAGGCCGGCCAGGCGGCGGACCGTGGCGGCGCCGATACCAGACGACGCCCCGGTGACCAGCGCTCGTGCTCTGACCAGCGTTGTCAAGTCGCCCCACCCGACCTGTGCACAGCCAACCAAGTTATCCACAACTTGCCAAAAACTCGGACAAAACGCCTATTTAGAGCTTGACAGATGCTAGATTGAAAAGGGGACGCCCCCCGGGAGTGGTGGGGGCTGCCTCCGGGGCTGCGGCGAATCATCCTGGCACGCCTTCTTGTGGGGTTCGTACGCGCTCGTCTCGGTCGAGTTGGGGGGCGCCGTGGGCCAGTAGCCAGACGCCGACGGCCAGCGCTGCCAGTGCGAACACCTCGCCGAGCACCGGTCCCACACCGGACTGCAGGTTCTCTTCCAACCACAGCACGCCAACGCCGATGCCCACCAGCGGATCGGTCACCGTGATCACCGCGAGCGCGGGCGCCATGGCCCGGTCGGACTGGTAGGCGTTCTGATTCAGCAGGAAGCCGGCCGGCCCGATCACCAGCACCGCGTACAACGGCCAACTGCGCAGCAGCGCCATGAGGCCATCGTCGTGCAGCAGGCCGAGGGCGAGCTTCGCCACGCCCGCCGTGACCCCGTAGAGCACACCCGCTCCCACGGCCAGCGCGAACGTCCTGATCTCACCGGCGAACTTGGACGCGATGCCGATCAGGATGGCCAGCAACGCGGTCAGCCCGGCCGCCAACGGCAGTGCCTGTCCGAACGACAGCCAGTCGATGCCGCCCGACGGCCGGGCCAGCAGCAGGAACACGGCCAGCCCTGCCGCACACAGGCTGGCACCCAGCACGACCTTCCCGGCCGGCGGCTGCTTGGCGATCAAGCTGCGGATGACCACCGCGAACACCAGTCCGCTGACCAGAAGCGGTTGGACCAGGACCAGCGGACCGCTGCTCAACGCCAACAGTTGCAGGGCGCTGCCGCCGAGGTTGGCCAGCAGCGACAGCAGCCAGATCCGCTGCCGGGCCAGGTCGACCAGCAGGCTGGGACGCAGCGCCGGCCGTGCCGCGACGCGTCGTGCTGCCGTGTGTTGCAGGGCGCCGGTCATGCCGAAACAGACCGCGCCGCCCAGGGCGGCCGGCAGTGCGATCCACAGGTTGGTGGCGGTCATAGCGGTGCCCGGTTCATCTCACGGTCATACGACTGGCACCCCGGCTTCCTTGAACGCAGCCTGGACCGCTTCGGCCAGCGCGTCCACCGTCCTGGTGATGTCCGCGTCGCCCGCGAAGCAGATCGTGACCAGGTCCGCCCACGTCATGACCCCGATGGAGAGCTTCACGCCGGGAGCCAGGGCCAGCACCGGATAGACGATGCTGATCCGGGAACCGTTGAGGATCACGGGGGAGCGGGCACCGGGCAGCACCGACGCGATGGCGTTGAACCAGGTCGACCGGTAGACCAGCCGAGCCGCGATCGCGTGCAGCCACGGCGGCAGCTGCCCGAGCAGCCGGACCACCGCGTGGGCGGCGTGCGGGGCGCTGGAGCTGACCTGGCGGTCGGTGGCCGCCTTCGTGCGGGCCACCCGCTCCGCCAGGGACATCGGGCCGGTGGGCAGGTCGATGGCTGCGGCGCCGGTGCGGTTGCCCGCAGTACGGAACGTCTTGG
>WNGL01028328.1_pt1 | contig 11581 bp, 14 predicted proteins | sample 5400591 | NCBI WGS metagenome assembly WNGL01 (sample SAMN13153377, study PRJNA577476) | soil metagenome | isolation source: 80 cm soil or saprolite under Garry oak tree replicate 1 | place: USA:California | collected 2016-06-15
TCGAAGAGGAACTGGAGCGAAATCCGCTGCTCGAACGCGCCAATGATGGCACCGAGCCGCCGGTCGCGGGCGAACCGGCGCCGGAGCGGGCCGAATTTTCCGACCGCGACGATACCGGTTCCGCCTATGGCGACGACGCGGCCGCCGAGCGTTCCGAAATGGCCAGTGGTTCCACCGGCGACGGTTTCGAGCCGGTCCAGGAAGAATGGATGAACAACGATCTCGGCAGCCGCGCCGAGATCGAGCAGACGCTGGACACCGGCCTCGACAACGTGTTTTCCGAGGAGCCCGCCGAGGCCGCCGCGCGCACCGCGCAGGACGCCGCGCCGACCGCGTACACCGAATGGGGCGGCGGCGCCTCCAACGACGACAGCTACAACCTCGAAGCCTTCGTCGCCGCCGAGATCACGCTCGGCAGCCATCTCGCCGAGCAACTGGCGGTGGCTTTTACAGCCCCCGCGCAGCGCATGATCGGGCAATACCTGATCGATCTGGTCGACGAGGCCGGCTATTTGCCGCCGGACCTGGGGCAGGCCGCCGAGCGGCTCGGCGCGTCACAGCAGGACGTCGAAGCGGTTCTGACGGTGCTGCAGAAATTCGATCCGCCCGGCGTATGCGCGCGAAATTTGAGCGAATGCCTGGCAATCCAGCTGCGGGAACTCAATCGTTACGATCCTGCGATGCAGGCGCTGGTCGAGCATCTGGACCTGCTGGCGAAGCGCGATATCGCTTCCTTGCGAAAATTCTGCGGTGTCGATGATGAGGATATCACCGACATGATCGGCGAAATTCGCCGTCTCGATCCGAAGCCGGGCCTGAAATTCGGCTCGGCGCGGATGCAGACCATGGTGCCGGACGTGTATGTGCGCCCCGGCCCCGATGGCGGCTGGCATGTCGAACTCAACAGCGACACCCTGCCGCGGGTGCTGGTCAATCAGATCTATTACACCGAATTGTCGAAGACGATTCGCAAGGACGGCGACAAGTCCTATTTCACCGATTGCCTGCAGAACGCCACCTGGCTGGTGCGCGCGCTGGATCAGCGCGCCCGAACCATCCTGAAAGTCGCAACCGAAATCGTGCGCCAGCAGGACGGCTTCTTCACCCACGGCGTGGCGCATCTGCGGCCGCTCAACTTGAAGGCGGTGGCGGACGCGATCCAGATGCATGAATCGACGGTGTCGCGGGTCACCGCCAACAAATACATGGCGACCAACCGCGGCAGCTTCGAATTGAAGTATTTCTTCACCGCGTCGATCGCGTCGGCCGACGGCGGCGAAGCCCATTCGGCGGAAGCCGTCCGTCATCACATCAAGCAGCTGATCGATGCGGAACACCCGGCGGTAATCCTTTCCGACGACACCATCGTGGAACGATTGCGCGAATCGGGCATTGATATCGCCCGTCGCACCGTCGCCAAGTATCGCGAGGCGATGCGCATCCCGTCGTCGGTGCAGCGCCGCCGCGACAAACAAAGCATGCTCGGCAATGCCCTCTCGGCACCTGCCGCCTCGTCCGATCGGTCGCGCGACCCCGCGCCGGTTTGATTGCGTCCCCGTCAATTCGGGATACTGTCCCCGTTCCAGACAAATCGAGGCATCGAATGACTCTCCGAATCTCGGGCAAAAGCATCAGTGTCGGCGACGCGCTGCGCGGGCGCGTCACCGAGCGCACCGATGAAGTCCTGCGCAAATATTTCGATGGCAATTATTCCGGCCACATCACGCTGAGCAAGGATGGTTTCGGCTTTCGTACCGACTGCGCGTTGCATCTGGATTCCGGAATTACGCTCGAGGCCGATTCCAACGCCGCCGACGCGTATAGCAGCGCCGATCAGGCACTGGCCCAGATCGAGAAGCGGCTGCGCCGCTACAAGAGCCGCTTGAAGGATCGTTCGGCGCGAAAGTCGCACGCCGAAGCGGTTGCGATGGCGGAATTGACTGCGCCGATCCTCAATGCCCCAAGCTACGTGATCGAGGCGCCCGCGGGAGATGACGAACACGACGAGTCCGGCTACAGTCCGGTGATCATCGCCGAGGCGACGACGTCGCTGAAGCGGATGTCGGTGAGCGAAGCGGTGATGGAACTGGACCTGACCGGCGCCGCCTGCATCGTGTTCCAGCACGGCAGCAACGGGCGGGTGAACATCATTTACAGGAGGCCGGACGGCAATGTTGGATGGGTCGATCCTCCGGTGGTTAACTCCGGGGGGTAGGATTGACGCGCCGAAAGCCCCTCCCTATGGTCCGCGGCCGTTGAGGGTAACGACCGGAAACAGCTTTGCAACAGTTGGCATCGGTCTTGCGTTGGAGTAGAAGCCCACGAACCGGGACCCGGATCTAAACCCGCCTCCCCGCCTCTTCTTCCTGAAGCCCATTCGCAACCTGACGGTTAAATTCACCTCGGAACGCCGCATGACGATTACCGATCTGGTCGCACCCGAGGCGATCCTTCCTGCGTTGAAGGTCAACAGCAAGAAGCAGGCGCTGCAGGAACTGGCGGCGCGGGCCGCCAGCCTGACCGGGCAGAACGAACGCTCGGTTTTCGAGGTGCTGCTGCAGCGCGAGAAGCTCGGGACCACCGCCGTCGGTTATGGCGTCGCCATCCCGCACGGCAAGCTTCCCAAGCTGGAAAAACTGTTCGGGCTGTTTGCCCGTCTCGAACGCCCGATCGATTTCGAGGCCATGGACGGCCAGCCGGTCGACCTGGTGTTCCTGCTGCTGGCGCCGGAAGGCGCGGGCGCCGATCACCTGAAGGCGCTGGCGCGAATCGCACGGCTGTTGCGCGATCAGGACGTCGCCAAGAAGCTGCGCGCCTCGCGCGATGCGCCGGCGATCTATTCGGTGCTGGCGCTGCCGCCGGCGAGCGCTGCGTAGAGCGATCCGCAGGGCATCGCTTTTGCCGGGTTTTTGCCAACCTGTGCTATACCCGTCCCATGACCAAGGCTGAAGCGATCAGGGAACTGCGCAAGCAGGCGGGCGCCATCAAGGCGCTGGGCGCGACGGCGCTCTATTTGTTTGGCTCGACCGCGCGCAACAGGGCCAGTGCCAAAAGCGACGTGGATATTTTTATCGACTATGACCCGCGCGGGCGATTCAATGCCCTGAATCTGGTGGCGGCCAAGCGATTGCTTGAGGAGAGCCTCCGTGTCGAGGTCGATCTTACCACCCGCAAAGGGCTCCATCCGCTGATACGTAAACAGGTCGAGGCCGAGGCGACGCGGGTTTTCTAGAGCATGATCCGGAAAAGTGGGTACCGGTTTCCCTCGGGACAAACGCGAAGCGTTTGCCCGGAGATCATGCTCAAACAAAAAGATAGAGCAGGATGACGATTCGAAGAAAAGTCATCCGGCTCTGGGCACGCGCTCCCCTTTGCTGCACATCCATGACATGCTGCGAAAGCATCTTGATGTTCGCCGCGCTCAGCGATGTTCGGATCTTGCAGCGCGAGCAGGGTTTTGGCCAGCAGTTAGCCTTGCGATACTTCGGCTGGCGCAATCCGAGCAACTCTGAATCACTCATGCGGCCATCCGACGCTCGCATAACCATAGCTAGCTGGTCGACGGCCGGCGAGCGCGGTGTGGATTTCTCAATTCTTCAGCGAAAGTTTTCCAACCGCCTCAGCTGTCGCGGGAGCTTTTAGGGCTACCTTGCCACCGTTGATGTGGAGCACGCTCGCCCAAGGATCGAATACCCGCACGCCAGCTTCGACAAACTCGCTGACGTCACGACTCACCACGACCAAATCCTGTAGCGCGGCGATGGCTGCGATAAACAAATCAGGTTGGCCGAATGTATGGCCGCGCTTCTGACCTTCAACAACCATGCTTTTCCATCGAACAATCACGTCTTCCGTAATGGCAAGAGTGCGGCCGGTAAACAGTGGCCGCAGATTTCGCTCCAGCCACAGACGAAGGTCGGTCCGGCGGGCGGCATCGCCTAATTGCTCAATGCCATATGCAATTTCTGCCAGAGTGACGTCGGTAATAAACAACGTCTCGCCAGACTGAGCAGCGATGAAATTGACGACTCTCGCATCAGGTTTGGATTTGCGCAGCTCAGAAACGACGTTCGTATCGAGCAGCCATCCCCTCACAGACTGATATTCCGCACTCTGGATTTGACGGTAAGGCGGTCGAACTTCACCTCAGCCAGAGGGGATGCGGCAAGAACCGTGACGATATCCCGGCCGGTCACCGGGCGTTGGAGCCGATCGAACTCATCGGCGCCGACGATAACAACGGCATCCTTCCCGTGAAGCGTAACTCGCTGCGGGCCACGCCGCTGCGCTTCCCGGACCACCTCGCTGAAGCGAGCCTTCGCGTCTTGAAGCCGCCATCGTCCGGCCCGGAGGCCGGCTGCCGACCCTTTCTTGGCTGTAGACATCGATTCGACCCTCTAGTCACGGTGACTAGAATTATAGGGAATGTTATGTCCAACGGCAAGGAAAGGGTGGCCAAAAAAATGCGCGGGCCTGTCCTCGGCAAAGCCGAAGACAAACTCCCGCGCATCGCGAATCCTATTTGACGTCAGTGACAGCAGCAAACGCTGCGTCGGTAACCGCAGCATCGCTTTGTCAGTGACACCGGCAAGGGCCGGGTCAGTGAACGCTGACGGCCTGCAGCTCGTTGCTCCATGCATTCGCGATCGCGGCTTCCCGGCTGTCGGTCAGCATGATCGGCGTGCCGTCGGCGGCATGCAGGGCAAACAGCTTCAGTCCCGGCGCGATCTTCGGCGCCTGGGGAAACAGCCCCGGCACGTCCTCGGAACGGATCTGCTTCACATAGGCGATATGGCCCTCGCCCAGGGTCGCCAGCGCCTCGGTGGAGACGCCTGCATCTTCGAACACTACATTACCTTCAACCATGGTCTCGACTCCTCTGTCAGACTAAGCGGTCGAGTCCGCTACTCGTTCCATTATTCATGTTCATTGATAGCAATTGTCTTAACGACCTTTTCCGGCTCAGGCCGGGCCAGATCGATCGACAACAGCCCGTTTTTCAAGTCCGCGCCCAGCACCTGCATCCCCTCCGCCAGCACGAAAGTGCGCTGGAAGTGGCGCGCGGCAATGCCGCGATGGATGTATTGCCGGGCCTTGTCGTCGTGCTGGCGGCCGCGGATCACGAGCTGGTTTTCCTCAATGGTCACATCGAGTTGGTCGCGGGTAAAACCCGCCACCGCCAGCGTGATTCGCAACCGTTCGGGCTGGCCGCCGCTACGATCGCACCGCTCGATATTGTACGGAGGATAACCGTCGGCGCCTTTGACGACGCGATCGAGCGCACGCTCGATTTCGTCGAATCCCAGCAAAAACGGACTGGATAACGAAGGAACACGAGACATAATTTTACAAAGTCCTCTCGAAGCGACTTTGACGTTCAGGGCCCTTGCGGCGCCCCTTTTTGGCCGGCAGGCGGATTTGCCCTCCGGTCAACAGCCAATATGGGCATGGTTTGGGGGGCGTGCAAGCGCCTGCGGGACTTGCCGAATCCCCCGAAAACGTCTTGCGGGGGGCCCGTCCATCGGTCGCGCCTCCCTCAGAGATCGATCCGCTTGCGGCCGTCGGCTGAGAACAAATGCAGCTTCTCGCGCGGCGCGATCGCCCTGATTCGCTCGCCGATGGCAGGCGCGATGGCGCCGGGAATCCGCACAATGACCTCGCCCGGCGGCAATTCCCCGGGATTGGCGGCAACGCCCTGCACCTCAAGTTCCCGTGTGCCGTAAATGAAGGTCTCGGCCCGCTCGAAATCACAAAGTCCTCGGGCCGGATCCCCAGAATGCCGGCGTCGCTGCCAGCAGCGCGGCTGTCGCCGGCGAACTGCGATTTGATTTCGTCCGACCGCAGCGGCATCAGATTCATCGGCGGCGCGCCGATGAACGAGGCGACAAAGGTGGTCGCGGGCTTCTGATAGATTTCAAGCGGGTTGCCGATCTGCTCGACCTGGCCGCCATTCATCACCACAAGAATATCGGCGAGCGTCATCGCCTCGAGTTGGTCGTGGGTGACGTAGATCGACGTCGTCTTCAATCGCCGCTGCAATTTGCGGATTTCGACGCGCATGGCGATGCGCAGCTTGGCGTCGAGATTGGACAAGGGTTCGTCGAACAGAAACACCTTCGGCTGCCGCACGATCGCGCGTCCCATCGCGACGCGCTGGCGCTGGCCGCCGGACAATTGCCGCGGCTTGCGATCGAGCATGGCGCCAAGCTCGAGAATGCGGGCGGCTTCCTGGACCCTGGTGTCGATCTCGGGCTCCGGCATGCGCCGGTTGCGCAGGCCGTAAGCCATGTTGTTGTAGACGCTCATGTGCGGATAGAGCGCGTAATTCTGGAACACCATGGCGATGTCGCGCTCGGCCGGCTCGATCTGGTTGACGATGCGCCCGCCGATGTCGATGTCGCCGCCGGTGATGGTCTCGAGCCCGGCGACCATCCGCAGCAGCGTGGACTTGCCGCAGCCGGAGGGGCCGACCAGCACGCAGAACTGGCCGTCGCCGACCTCGAAGTTGATGCCCTTGATGGCCTCGAAGCCACCGGCGTAGATCTTGCGGACGTCGCGGAGGGTGACATTAGCCATGGATTGCACCGGCGAATGGCGAGTAGCGAGTGGCGAGTGGGGGAGAACAACTGACCGGGCGGCGACGAATAGCCCTACTCGCTACTCGCCATCCGCTACTCGCCCTGACTATTCGCCACTCGCTATTCGCCATCGTTTTTCTCATTTTTCCGTCTCGACCAGTCCGCGCACGAATAGGCGCTGCATGAACACCACCACCGCGACCGGCGGCAACATCGCCAGCACGGCCGTCGCCATCGCCAGCTGCCATTCGGCCAGCTCGTCCGTCGTCGTCAGCATTTTCTTGATGCCGGTGACGATGGTCTGCATCGAGTCCTGCGTGGTGATCAAAAGCGGCCACAAATATTGATTCCAGCCATAGATGAACTGGATCACGAACAGGGCCGCGATCGTCGTCACCGACAGCGGCAGCAAGGTATCCTTGAAGAACCGGAACGGCCCGGCGCCGTCGATCCGCGACGCCTCCAATAGCTCGTCCGGCACCGTCATGAAGAATTGCCGGAACAGCAGCGTCCCGGTCGCGGATGCGATCAAGGGCAGGATCAGCCCGGCATAGGTGTCGAGCATATGCAGGTCGGATACCACCTTGTAGGTCGGATAGATCCGGACCTCGACCGGCAGCATCAGCGTGACGAAGATGATCCAGAACGCGGTCTTGCGGAATGGAAAGCGGAAATACACCACGGCATAGGCGGACAGGATCGAAATGAAGATCTTGCCGACCGCGATGCCGGTGGCGGAGATCAGCGAATTGAGCAGCATATGGCCGACCGGCTCGCGGCTGGTGCGCGATCCGCCGACAAAGACGGCGCGGTAGTAGTTGTCCAGGGTGTGGCTCCCCGGCGAAAGCGGCATGTTGCCGCCGACCACGGTTGCTGCGTCATGCGTCGAGGCGATCAGCGCGAGATAGACCGGAAAGGCGACGATGAACACGCCAAAGGTGAGGATGGCGTAGGCGATGATGTCGTTCCACGGGCGGTGTTCGACCATCAGTATTGCACCTTGCGCTCGACATAGCGGAACTGGATGGCGGTCAGCGCGATCACGATCACCATCAGCACCACCGATTGCGCGGCCGAACTGCCGAGGTCGCCGCCGAGCCGTCCGTCGGCATAGACCTTGTAGACCATGGTCGTGGTCGAGCCTGCCGGGCCGCCGCCCGTCACCGCATCGATGATGCCGAAGGTGTCGAAGAAGACGTAGACGATGTTGACGACCAGCAGAAAGAAGGTGGTCGGCGACAGCAGCGGAAACACGATGGTCCAGAACCGCCGCATCGGCCCGGCGCCATCGATCGCACCGGCTTCGATGACGCTTTTGGGGATCGACTGCAGTCCGGCCAGAAAGAACAGGAAGTTGTAGGAGATCTGCTTCCACACCGCGGCCATCACCACCAGCGTCATGGCGTGGTTGCCGTTCAGAAGCGGATTCCAGTCGAATCCCATCCAGCGCAGCGGCCGCGCCAAGGTGCCGAGCGAAGGATGAAACATGAAGATCCACAGCACGCCGGCCACCGCAGGCGCCACCGCGTAGGGCCAGATCATCAAGGTCTTGTAAACCGGGGCCGCTTTGAGGTTCTTGTCGGCCTGGGTCGCGAACAACAGCGCGATCGAGAGCGACAGCACCGCGACCAGCGACGAGAACACCAGCGTCGTCAGCATGGCCTTGTAGTATTCGGGCTGCGCCAACAGCGCCTGATAATTTTCCAGGCCGATGAATTCGGAACTGAGCCCGAACGCGTCCTCGCGCAGGAACGATTGCCAGACCGCCTGGCTGGCCGGCCAGTAGAAGAATACGAATGTAATGATGAGCTGCGGCACCAGCAGCAGATATGGAAGCAGCTTGCTGTTGAAGAAGGCCGACTTTTCCATTCAGGGCGACTTGCTCGTTCAGAAGTCTTGTTCGGAAATTTTGGAGATACGTGCGACGCGAAGACGACTCCCTCTCCGAACACGGAGAGGGAGTTGTTGGGGAAGATTACTTTGCGGTCTTTTCGAACGTCCGCAGCATCACGTTGCCACGCGTCACCGCAGCGTCGAGCGCTTCCTTGGCGGTTTTCTGACCGGCAAGTGCGGCCTCCATTTCCTCGGCCCAGATGTCGCGCATCTGCACCATGTTGCCGAAGCGCAGGCCGCGCGAGTTCTCGGTCGGCTCCTTGTTGGTGAGCTCCTTGAGCGGCGTCTGCAGGACCGGGTTCTTCTCGTAGAAGCCGTCCGCCTTGGTCTTTTCATAGGCCGCCTTGGTGATCGGCAGGTAGCCGGATTCCTGATGCAGCTTGGCCTGGCGGTTGGTGTCGGACAGGAACGCGAAGAACTTCGCGACGCCCTTGTATTCTTCCGGCTTCTTGCCGCCCATCACCCACAGCGACGCGCCGCCGATGATCGAGTTCTGCGGAGCGCCGGCGGCGTCGGGATAATAAGGCATCGGCGCCGAGGTGAAATCGAACTTGGCGGTGCCTTTCGCGGTCCCGTAATAGCCCGACGAGGTCAGGAAGATCGCGCACTCGCCGGAACCGAAGCGGCTTTCGCTGGCGTTGGCGCGGCCGGAATAGTCGTAGGTCTTGTCCTTCTGCAGATCGATCAGGTTCTGCAGGTGCTTGACCTGCAGCGGTCCGTTGAAGTTCAGAACGGTATCGAAGCCGTCGAGCCCGTTCGCCTTGGTGCCGATCGCCACGTTATGCCATGCGGAGAACTGCTCGATGTTCGCCCATGTCGCCCAGGCATTGGAGAAGCCGCAGGTCGCGTGACCTGCCGCCTTCAGTTTCTTGGCGGCATCGAAAACCTCGGGCCAGGTTTTCGGTATCTCGGCGACGCCGGCCTTCTTCAGCTCATCCTTGTTGATCCACATCACCATCGACGACGAGTTGAAGGGAAACGACAGCATGTCGCCCTTGGAGGTCGAGTAGTAGCCGGTGATCGTTGGAAGGTAGGCTTTGGGATCGAACGGTTCGCCGGCATCCTTCATCAACTGATAGACCGGCTTGATGGCGCCGGTGGCGCTCATCATGGTCGCGGTGCCGACCTCGAACACCTGTATGATGTGCGGCGCATTGCCGGCGCGGAACGCGGCGATGCCGGCATTCATCGTGTCGGGATAGTTGCCCTTGAAGGACGGGACGACCTTGTAATCCGGCTGGCTGGCGTTGAATTCCTCGGCGAGCTTGTTGACGACGTCGTTGTTGCCGCCGGTCATGGCGTGCCACCACTGCAGCTCCGTCACCGCATAAGCGGGATTGGCGAGCGCGAGCGTGGAAGCCAGCGTGGCTGCAATGCCGCAGTGTCGAAAATTCATCAAAATCCTCCCGGTTGGATCGTCATCATCTTGATGCGCGTTATCAGCGCCGGATGACGTGCAAATGACCGTATAAGCGAGCGGATGGTACGGGGGAAGCGGAGCCTATGGGAAGCGCTAAAATAGGCGGAGGCAATGAGCTCGCGCCGACGGAAACGCGCTCCCTCCCCCGCATGCGGGAGAGGGGGCATGCCGCCGTCGACGCAACTCATCGGTTCAATCGACCAGGGAAACTTTTACCGCTTCCGTTGCGGGCCGCAGACCACACCCTCGGCGATCAGGCCGTCGATCTCGCCCGTCGAATATCCAAATTCCGCCAGCACTGAGGTCGCGTGCTCGCTGAATTTCGGCGGCACGTTGCGCAGACTTGGCTTGCTGCGCGCAAGCCGGATCGGGGAGGCGACGCCCTTGTACCAGTCCTTTTCGATGACGTCGCCGCGGTGGACGGTATGGGCGCTGGTCAGCGCCTTGTCGATCGACTGCACCGGTCCGGCCGGCAATCCAGCGGCAAGCAGCCGATCGCACAGCGGTTCGGCGTCGTGCTGGCTGAACACAGTGGCGAGCTCGGCGCGCAGCGCATCGCGGTTGGCGATGCGGTCCTTGTTGCGCGCAAAACGCGGATCGGACCCGAGTTCGGGCTTGCCGATCTCCTTGGCCAGCTTGCGGAAGGTACCGTCATTGCCGACGCCGATGAAGATATCGGCGGTTCGGGTCGGGAAAATCGCGTAGGGCACCAGATTGGGATGCTCGTTGCCGGTAAGCTGCGGCGGCTTGCCATGCATGAAATAATTCGCCGCGTGCGGATGCATGATGGCGAGGCCGGTCTCGTACAGCGTGGTTTCGAGAAACTGTCCGGCGCCGGATCTTTGCCGCTCCGACAGCGCCATCAGAATGCCGATCGCCGCGTAAAGCCCGGTGGTGATGTCCACCAGGGGAACGCCGATGCGCATCGGCCCTGATTGCGGCGAGCCGGTCGCGGCAATCATGCCGGTCATGGCCTGAATGATGGCGTCATAGCCCGGATTGCCGCCACGCGGGCCGTCGGCGCCGAAGCCGGAAATCCGGCAGTGGACCAGTTTGGGAAATTTGGCGCGTAGTACGTCGTTGCCGATGCCCCATTTGTCGAGCGTGCCCGGCTTGAAATTCTCGATCAGGACGTCGGCGCCCTCCAGCATCTTCATCAGCACGGTGCGCCCGCCCTCGGAAGCAAGGTCGAGCCCGATCGAGCGCTTGTTGCGGTTGATGCCGACGAAATAGGCCGCGTCATCGCCGTGGAACGGCGGTCCCCAGTCGCGCACCTCGTCGCCGGCGGGCGGCTCGACCTTGATCACGTCGGCGCCGTGATCGGCAAGGATCTGCGTGCAATAGGGGCCGCCGAGAACGCGGGTGAGGTCGATCACGCGCAATCCGGTCATTGCGCCGGGAGACGCTGGGGAACTCATGGAAGCAACCTTCGCTCAGATGGAATCGAATGGAATGGGAGGGGCATTCATTCGATGCCAGAGCTAGCGAGGTTCGGGCCCGGCAGCAATGCCTTCCGGCGCGTAGGCGCATGTCGGGTCAGCCGCAGAAGCGCGCCGGCGAATGGCCCGCCGATTGTCGCAGAGAGCCATTCAGTCGAGAGCGCTTTCCAATTGGGTTGAATCGGAAGGCGCTCTCGATTCCTTGTTTGATCGCATTTTCTGCGGAAAACCGGTATCCACTTTTCCGGAAG
>WNGL01063368.1_pt1 | contig 11579 bp, 18 predicted proteins | sample 5400591 | NCBI WGS metagenome assembly WNGL01 (sample SAMN13153377, study PRJNA577476) | soil metagenome | isolation source: 80 cm soil or saprolite under Garry oak tree replicate 1 | place: USA:California | collected 2016-06-15
ATCTGTTGTATCACATCTTCAGTCCAGCCCGCCTCTCTCAAGACGAACTCAGCTGGCACCCCTGCCTGAGCAGCATACCAGACTCCTTTCCACATCAACTCATTCTCTAGCCCGATTTCCTGCCTGGTCGGGACCAGCAAGGGACGAGGCATAATCGCCATGTCCAGGTCGCCTTTGTCGTAGCTTTTCAAATCAAACGGCGTGAACTTCTGCTGCTGGCGGTTGAGCGAGCCCCAGGCACCACTGTTCGCGCGGAAACCCGCGATCGCGACGGCCATTTGAAAGAGCTTGACATTCGCCTGGTCACACACGGCTGCTACCTCTGCGAAGCGGTTCGCCACGTCCCCGACCAGGCGCGCTGCAGCAGGGCCTGTGACCTGGCTCATCGCGCGCAATTCCTTGTAGAACGTCAGTTCAGGATGGTCTTGCTCTACTTCCGTCAGCAGTTCCTTCATCGCGGCCAGTGTCCCGACAAGATCGAGGTTGCCTGCCAGGGAGGAGACTTTGCTATCAGCAGAGCCCTTGAGCAGGAGAATACTCTCCTGGTCGGTAGCGGGCTCGACAAATTCCGAGGTAGGCACACGCTTGGTCACTTGCGAGATGTTCGCGATAGCGGTTGAGGAGCTAATCAGCATAGGAGCCCCGATGATCTTGTGAATCTGGTCATGAAAGTGACTGGCCAGATTGTTCAGTTCGTCTATCTTACCAAAGCTCCCAGCGATGGCAGGGGAGCCGTGCTGCCCACCGATATCGACGTGCTTGAGCCACACTGCCGGGCAGAAGCCGTAGGGGTTCTCTGCCACGCTCCCCGGCCCGTCAAATATGCCACTACCATAGTCATAGGGCTTACCATTCCTGTAGTAGCGAAACTCGTTCTTATCGACTTCCTTGCGGTAGAGATACCCCCCGGTCTCGTCCTGGGCCAGGTACTGGATAGCATAGGATTTCACGTTATCGGCGCTGTCGAGGTGTAAGTCCACTACGAAGCCCGGCCAGATGACGTTCATGCTGACTTGCCCATGCTCAACGTCATCAGCGATCTCTATCAGCGTGTTACCCAGGGCCGCGCTGAAACGCACCTGCACGCTCTTCCGTGCCTGCCAGTTGCTCCACTGCCAGAGTTGGGCGATAGCGCTTTTCAGTTCTTTGCTCGTGTCCTCTGAGAAGGGCACAGCGAGCGGTACACCATCGGGCAGCTTCAGCCCGTCTTCACTGAGCACACCAGGGTACACTTGCCCTGCGTAAAAATCCACAAGTCTTCGCGTCGGGTTGTAGATCATGCGGATATTGCGATAGAGGTTGTAGTTTTGCTTGTAGACGGACCAGCCACCGGCAAAGGTTACCGAGTTCAAGGCGCCGGCAGTCGTGACGATACGCTCGAACATGGCATTATTGTAGTAGGACCACAGCAGATTGTAGGCCGCTTGCTGGTTGAGGTAGAGCAGTTGGTTGTGCGAGGTTGACGGGTCCTCAAATACCCGTCTGGCAGCCGTATAGGCGGCCGTGCCAGCCATGATCATTGTGTTCCACCATCCCATCTTAGTATCCTCGATAGCCCGATAGGGCTGCTACAACAACCGGGTCCAACTCCTCCAACGCTTCTCCTCCGTCAACATGCATCACCATATAGCGGGTCGTATCCATGCCATGATTATCTTTGTCCACTGGCAACTCCCCTACCTTGCGGCCTTCCCTGGTATCCCATTCGTAACTCTCATATTCACTTGTGGTACAAAGCGGGAGCTTCTTTTGCTCAAGTACCGGGTCAGTCTCTACCAGGCTATCACGCAGGTAGAACAGAGTAGGTCTGCCGCGCCGGTCGCTGCGTAATCGCTTCTTCACGGCCTTAATACCCACGTCGATAGACTTCGATGCCGGGGTAGTGCTCATGCCGCTATGCTTCTCAAATGTGGCCCTATCTCCTGCGTCATGGTCACAAATCACAGCAACGGGTCGGGGGTCGCCTGCTGTCACCTGAAGGACTTGTCGGGCCAGGTCCTCAACCAGCATCCCTGTTCTATATATCTCACGATAGCAGTACAGGTCACCATCATGTGACTCGGCGAATGCTGACCAACATGCAGGGTTACGGAAGCCCCAATCAATCGCCCAGTAGCGCGGCCAGAGCGGGGGTGCCCGAGCCTATAGCGCCTGTACCATACGCCGGTCAGTGCGTCCAGGGCTGCCATGTCCTCGGGCGCCACTGCCGGGTTATCCGCGTGTCGTGAGTGGAGCATCAGGGTTTGCCCACGGTCACAGCGGGCCTTTAACCAGTGGTTAGCACGTCCAGGATTGCAGTCAGCAAGCATCTGCTGGTAGGGCATGTGGTGCCAGCGCATACGGATACTGAGCGCCTGCCAGTCATCTTCTGAGAGTTCGGTCGCTTCCTGGGGATAGATCATATCCCACTCTGAGGACATTACTTTCTGAGGGTCATCCAGCCCTGCCACAGCGATGATAGAACCGTTGGGGTATTCATACTGCTGGTCGGTCGTGTTGAAGTGGATGAGGTTGTCAAGCCAGCCCTGGGGGAGCACCTTCTTTTCATACGTCACCATGCCGGTCTGGCGCAGGCTCTTCATCGTCTTACGCAGCATGAGCCCGCGAGCGCCTTTGTAGCGGTCCATGCAGTAGTGCAACTTCTCAAGCGCTGCTCTACTCTTGCCTGTGTTGGAAGGCCCACAGAGCAACACCTCACGGCGACGAGAGTACCAGGCTTTGCGAGCGGCACCAAAGGGGGTATAGGGAGCGCGTTCTTTGGGCCTGGTCAACACCTGGGCTGCTATCACGGCTCACTTCCTTCACGCGATGGGTCAAAGCCGACGTATTCCTTGGGTAACACCACGTTGACGGTTGCGCTCTTATCGCGGTATTCAGGCATTCTCCGCTTGGCGTAGAAAATAAGCAAGGTGTCGCTATACTTGCGCACAGTTCCCAGTCGCTTGCCAGCGCTTATAAGCGGCTCGTCCCATCCCTCAATTGCCCTACGGCGTATCTCTGCTTCGATGCGCACCAGTAGTACACTAAGGTTCGATCTATCTCAGCCCGCTCAGCAGCCATGAGCACATTAGCAGTCTCCTCATACGCAGCAAGAAACATCGCTTGCGCCTCTATACGCTGCTTAGGTGTCATGCGCTGCCCTTTGCGCCTTTTTTTAAGTGTGGAAGTGTAGAACGCCTCACTCACGATCAAACCTCAAACGGTAGTCGATCATCTTGTTATGCTTCCTAGAGTTACAAGAGCCACAAAGAGGCTGAATAGTAGAGATGGAACTAGAACCCTGTTTCACAACAGGAACGACATGATCGGCAGTGAGTTTGATTTCTGGTTCTCTACGTCCACAACAGAGACAGGTAAAGTTGTACTTTACCTTGAGAGTTTCCCATTCAGCAATGCTATAAGAGCCTCCCGCTCGAGTGAGACGAGTACGTCGTCTTGCCTTAATCCCTTTGAACATAGTGCGAATTTTCTCAGGGTGGGTCTGACGATATTGCCTGTCACGCTCTCTCAACTCCTCTGGATGCGCCTGGCGATAAGCATGCTGTCTTGCATGGACATGGGGCTTATGGGAATGGTGATAATCTAATGCAGCAGACTTAGCTGGGGCAGGGTTGGCATGATAGCGTGCTCTACGTCGCGCCTCGATTTTTTCACCGTCTACTTGACGGTACAATTTAGCCTGTTCTCTATTGTATTCACGGTGAGATAGACGCCACTGCTCACCATACGTTTTAATTTCATCTGAATGAGATTCACGGTAAGACTGCTGCTGCTTGCGTATCTCGTCATGGCGAGATTGATAATAGGCCCGATTGTAGGCTCTTTTGCGCTCTTGTGGCGTGAGGTCATGAGATGATAGACTGTCCACGACGAACCTCCTAAACAGGTTTGTCCACGCCTGGGGATACTTGCAATATCGCCCAGGCAACACGTTATTTACTCTTCTATTGTACCATAAATCCGCTTGTAGAGCAAGTTTAGCCACTTATCCCCTGCCAGTCTGCCATGTGTGCTCATCCACTCCTCATGATGACTACTCATAGTGTGAATATAGCACACACGGCAGCACACTGCAAGAATCAGCCAAAGCTGAAACCCACGACGAGGTGCAATGAGAACACATGTTTCGGGGAAAAGGGCAAAAGAAAAGCGCCCGCTCCGAAGAGACAGGCGCACGGGATGGGAGGGATTATGCGAAGACGATATCTTGTACTTCCTCCTTTGAGGAAAGATACAGTTCTACCCGTTCGCCAGGAAGAATATTCCTGGAGACACTCTCTTCATGAATAGATGGCGAGTGCCAGGGATAGAAACACTCCCCTCTACCACCAGAAAACTGATTGAAGGTGATACCATCTGCATTGAGCGCCATAACGCGCCCAATCACTGAATTCTTTTCTACATTCTTCATCACTTCTTTCCTTTCGTCACAAGGCGGTCGCCCGCCTTACTTGCTTGCGCCCGGCTCACACGAGACAGGCGCGCGGGAGGAGAGGGATTACTTTGGCCGCTCTGATCGCCCCGGCTCTACATATCCCGGCATCCATTCAGGATGATAGTACCGATCATGCATTTCCGACGTATAGGGCCAGATATGTGTCTTGCCCTCCGGATCGACTTCCACATGCACAAGATCATCAGGCTCATAGGCGCTAGGATCATCATCCCCGATGGGATGATACACAAACTCTGTCGGGGTATTTCTCATTACGACTGTTGGCTCTGCTGGCACGCAGCAGAACCGCTTGAGAATACGTACCGACCGCGCTTGCTCACCGACATGATGGGCGGCGATACTCTCTGCACGCCGGATCGTCACCCCATTGGTATGTCCTTCTCGATCAAGGACAGGACCGACATAGAGGACATCACGATCACCATAAAAATCAACAACCTCCACAAGAACATTTTCAGCATGTTCGTGAGGGCGACCTGCACCATCACGAACACCTCCCCACTTTTTCTTACTCAACATCTCTACCTCCCCATCTTCGCTTCGATAGCGGCTTTTTGCGAAGCACTGACGCCTACATTGCCGAGCTTTGCAACGATGCCAGCGGCGCGGGCGGCTTCAGCTTGCTTTGCCGGTACCTGGCTGAATTCAGCGGGGTTGGCAGCATGCCCATCGATGCTAACCGCGATCTGATTGCCGTAGACGTAGACCTCGATCAACTGACCGCTCCTGGCTGTCCAACTAATCGCCTCATCGCGTGCCTCTGCATGCTCTTGCTCCATCTCGGCATCCATGCGCTTTGCAATTTCGCGCTCTTCGGCGGTTGGGGCAACATACTTTGTGTGTCGGCGCCACTGACTGTAACTGCTCATCGATTTCTCCTCTTGACTAGTGTTTCATCTTCTATATGAATTATATACTATTCAAGTTTGATTGTCAAGCATTTCAAGACGGATATTTGCAATTCAAGGGAAACTCACAAGAAACTCGCATCACACCCGCACGAATGGTATCGGGCGCGTCTTCGTTGGGGAATTGCCAGGGCGGGAGTTGAACCCGCGTCTCCCCGTTATGAGCGAGGCGCTTTCCGTAAGCTACGAGGGCCTCGGGCTATTCCTCGTCGTCCCACTCGTCATCCTGCTCGTGGAACGTGTCGTAGCACTCGTCCGAGCAGAAACCGTCTTGCCGCACGCACTCAGCACAGATGGGCTCCTCGCACTCAAGGCACGCGGACATGTCGAGGAAGCGCGTCTCTTCGCCGCACACGACGCACGGCACGAACAAGCGGCGTATATCGATCATGGCTGATGCTCCTCGCGGCGTGGGTCGTCTTCAGGTTTACGATTCCTATATGTGATGATGCCCTGAATATAGGACTTATGCACGCCATATCTTTTCGCTAGTATGCTGTGTGGAAGATGTTCAGTCGCATAGAGATGCCGAATTTCATCCACTTGTTCCCAGGTAAGTTTCGGGTCGGTAGATTTCACTGCATAAGGTAGCTCTAAATACTTGGGATCATGTTCAGGCTTCCAATGCTCACCCCTATTAATGTGTTTGATAGATGAATGACTAACTCCATACATTTCCGCAAGCTCTTTCTGTGATGCTTGTCCAGAAGCGTAGAAGTGTCGTATCTCACGTACCTTTTCCCAGGTAAGCTTCGCTTTGATATTATTTTCCCCTGCCTTTGCATGAGGCCTTTTCCACAGATGACGCCTTACAAGTAAATGAATATGCGAAGAGGAGACGTCATATTTCTCTGCAATTGTTGCTTGTGTCATCCCTTGCTCATAAAGGATGCGTATCTCTTCTACTTGTTCCCAGGTGAGTTTCTTTGGTTCTGGCTCTTTTTCATGTTGGCACGCATAAGAGCAATAGTCCCTACTCCGATGAGTTTTTGTTTTCCGATGAAACTCCTTACCACATGTTTTGCAGATATGTAGAGTGATTCCACCTCGAAGTTGCCTTGGAATATCTGGCCTGCGTAGTATATATTCACGATCTATAGATGTAGCGATGTGTGTTGCTACTCCTGTCCCTGCGAGCATCTCTACTTCACGCAATGCTTTTCTTGTCTCTGGAGCATAACTTCCCCACTTTTCTGTGATAGATAATCCCATGTTCTTCGTATGGTGATATCTATGAGAGCATGCTTGACCGCAAAAAAGTCTTCTCCCGCCCTTCTGGGGTTGCTCTATAGGTTTGTTGCACATCTTGCAAGTTGATCTTCGTGCTTCTTCCCAGTAGGACGGATGTATCGATGAACCTACTGTACGATATCTTTTCCCGCATACAGGATTGCAGAAGACTTTCTTGGGCCAGTGATCCTTCTGCTCTAAAGCCTTACCACAATATTTACAAAATGCCCTCCCTGCTCTGTAGCATTCCAGGCTACAGAATTCCTCTCTGAAGCCTGTTATAATTAGCCCTCCGCATGCTGCACAGGTTTTCGGTTCAGCGCTCATCTTAGCCCCCTCATGCAGAGGCTCCCAGCAACTTCACCAGGGTAGACTCCTTGATACGATACGGCGTACGCTTGCCCTTGTGTGGCAGGGTGACAGCATCCAGCGTCTTCGCCTTGATCCATCTCCTTACCGTCGTATCGTCCACGCGCAAGATGCGCCCAACTTCTCTGACTGTTAACAACTTCTCAACCTGTTCTGTGGTCATCTGGTCATCTCCTTCTATTAAAATTGATTGCCGTAGCGTGCTCGCAGGGCCTCTGCTGCTCTGAGAAACAGGCGCAGCGTCGTTTCTGCCAGCACGGTTTGACCATCGGGCAATTCGATACGCACGGTGACGCTGGGACGACCTTCCACCGTTCCATGTGGGAGCCCTGCTATGCCACTCAACGAAGCTTCAATGTAGCCCTTTTCTTTCAGTTCAGGCCAACAGTTGTCACCATCTAGCTGTAAATCCAGTCCGATCATAGTTTCCTCACAATATCTCGATACAATGGTTGCTCCTCGACGCCCAACTCCCGCGCTGCCGTGTCAATGGCGATATGCAGGGCGATCAAGGTATGCTCATCCAGCGCATAGGGCTTGTGCTCGCGCCTTGCCTGCATCGCACTCTTGTAGAAGCTGGCGGCGGCGGGCAAGAGCGCAGAGAGCACGTCGGTTGAGACGATGACGGCCTGCCGCCTGGGCCACTCATGCGGATCGTGGTAGTCGTTGGGGTCTTTTTGTTGTGGCATTAGCGTATCACCTCGCCTTCGATGACCCCGGTCCCGATCTGCTTGCGGTGATTGGCCCCAGGCAGAAGCGGCGGCATCTGGCCCGTTTTGTATACTTCATTCAACTGTGGCTCCATCCACTCCCCCACCGTCTCACCATTAGGCATCACTGTGTAGGCGAGCAGCTCGCTCTCGACCGTCGCAATCCCACTCGCCACGGCCTCCAACTTGCCCTTGACCAGCAGCACCAGCCCGCGCCAGAGTCGCTGCTTTTCGGCTTCGTAGGCAGCTTCAATCTGGCCAGGCGTTCGCCTGTACTCGCTTTCGGCATACTGGTTTTTCCTTCCCCAGGTATACTCTGAGCGCTGCGGGTATTTCAGTTCCATGCGGTAACGCCTGCCGGAAAGTTCAAAGGCAATCATTGCGCGGCTGCCCTGCTCGCCATAGAGAAAGCCGGTTGCATTATGACGGGCAAGCAGCCGCTCTATTTCATCACGACTACGTGCGATAGAGACGCTGGTGCCTTCTGCGTACTTTGCTGGCATATCTATTCCCTTCCTGTGCTATTGTATCCCCTTAATGGGGAAAGTGCGAAATCGGCATAAACTGCCCACAGAGCCCGCAATAGTAGTACAAGCCGTTATCTTTGTAGTAATCGTCTCATGCTGGCTTTCCTTCTCCTGGCACTTCCAGGCGCTTCTTCCACTTGCTTGCAGTAGGAACGGAGCAACCCACAGATGTCGCAATTTCAAGAGCGGACAGACCAGGATGCGAGCGCCAGAGCGCCTCGATTTTGTCGCCATAGGAAGGTAAACCCTTTATTGGCTTCTCACCTTGATCTGCTATTTCTGTCACTAAAGATTTACCTGGCTCTGGAGGCGGCAGTAACCCTGCTATCATGGCAGGGGTGATAGCAGGCATTTCCTGGCTGTTTCCTACGGCCTGGTCGATCTTGATTTCGATTTCCCTGTAGACCGCTTCAATGTGGCGCGTCATGCGGCTATCAAGCTCGTCAACAATCTGATGGATATCAATCGGAGCCTGAACCGGGGCCAGGACTACTTCTTCTTTCTTCTCCTCCTCCTTGTGCTCACGAAACCAGCCGGACATGAAGATCAACACGAGTACAAGGGCACTGCGTTCCCAAATGAGGGCAATCGTGTTTATCCCGAGTTGGGCCGCTGACACATCGATGCTGATATTTTCAGCGTTCACGCGAGCTATCACACTTTGCATCTGCACTGAGACGTAGGAAATGGCAGCGGCTATGACCATGGCCAGGCCAATTTCAAAGGCTTTTCGCTGCCATGATTTATCTGAGATGTAGACGCGATGCGAACGCACACCCAGGCAGAGCACCTGGAAGTCCAGGGTCAATAAAAGTGTGATCGCCCACACGAGTGAGAGCCACCACATGCTCTTTAAGATGTTGCCGCCAGTCACGAGATCCACCCCGGCAATAATGCCACTAATGGCGAGTGCTGGCCCACTAAGCACAATGATTCCATCTTCCAATCCTGCAACGGACTTTTTGAGTGAAAACTTCGGTAAGGTCATACTACCTCCTCCTTCTCATTACCGATGATTTCCATGTATTGTTGAGGAGTTTTGATATAGAGCTTCACATTTGAATACCACCCTTTCCTTTCCATGCGAGCTTCCTTGATGGATTCGGAATAAAGGAAAGAAGTGGCTAGGGCTGCACCTCCACAACCCGCCGTCAATAACCCTACTATAAAAAGCCAAAGCCACTGTGTATTCATCCATGCAACTATGGACACGCATGCAACGACCCACATGAAGAACACTATCGCTGTCAAGATCAATGCAAGAGGATAGACATGGTAGAATGTTGTATCTCTTTCATCCTCCATGATGCGCCTCATAGCACCAAGTACCATGAACCTTTTCTTCTGAGGAGTACTCTCCTGTTTAGGTGATATATCTTCTAAGAGAGGGTATTGCATCGTGTAGGTGGGTCTGGAAAGCACATCTTTCGCTTCATCATTATGTAAAGGATGCCCTGCCTCGAGGTAGTGATTAATCCAGTGCCTCTCTCGCTGTAATGCTTCCTCACGCGTCGAGATACGTTCAATCTCACGCATACAAATCATGACCTTGGCTTGCCTACAGGCGAAAATCCAACTGTTCTTTTCGATGTTTCCTCCACTTCCGCTGACATGTTCATCAAACCTTCTGTACATATCGGTGGTGATGCCAATATAGTGATAGAGGTTGTCTCTTGGATCCTCTAGACCATACACGACATGCTCTTTCTCAACTTTGCTCATTTCTCTTCCCTGATCTTCCCGGGTGATATACACAGGCAATTGGCAACAATTCAATGCAACAACCTGTGTTGTCGTGCTCAATTTGAGTCTTGTTCCTATTGATCAACAACATGCTTGCAGTTGATCAATGAGTCCTGTCAATCGCCTTGTGATTGATCAACAACAGTTCCACTCGTGCCATAGGCTTTGGCTAGCTTCTTCTTCCAGGTAGAGGTGATCTTTTGCACTCGGTAGTATGTCGTGTTGCAAGCCGTTGCGATATCTTCTAATGACATCCCTTTCCCCCACAACTCCAAGATGCGCCATTCATCGACTTCCGGCTTTCCCTCCGCCTCTTTTTCTTCTGTCACCGTAACCGGTGCAGGCAATGCCAGTTGCGGGATGTGGAGCAATTCCAGCCGCCGCGTATGGTAAGAGCCATACTCAGCAAGTGGAACAATCGAGGAATGAAGCCAACGACGGCGTAAATCGATCATCCCCACGGCGATGATGTAGCATGCTCCAAATGCAAGGCATGCCCCTGCCAGGTAGCGGATAAACGGCAGGAGCGGAAGAAGCGCAATGAAACACACAATAGAGAGGGATGCGCCGATGAGCCCGGCGCAAATCAGCATGATTGCACGTACTGTCTGCATATACTTCCCTTTCAGTGCCATAAACGTTATACAAATTGATGACTCCGAACTCCAAGTCGGGGTTGTTGCGCAGGGGCGTGCCAGCCACGCCCACTGCTTTGGGTGACGCACTACGATGTGACTTGCTTACTTGCTTTCTCTTGATACTGTTTCATGCGCCGCTCGCATTCACCGACAAGCGGCTGGTAGTGGATACCCGAAGCCTGGACGAGTGAACGTGCATCAGAGGCTGCAATCTCGTACGCCCAACTCACCCACGCAGCGCCTGTCAGCGTTTCGCGTGGTGGCTCCGGTTCCCCTGGCTTGTGTTCTTTGACATATCGCCAGTTTGTTATCTCTTCGCCACGTTCGTAGGCTGCCGCCTGGTCGTCCGCATAGTCACGTGCAGCCCTGTAGCGACGATACCAGTTCCGCTCGCCCATAATTGTTTGCCTCCTCTCATGGCCCGATGCCGAGTACGACAATAGCGAGAAACAGCAGGAGCACCAGCAAGACGAAGAGGAGAACGCCCAGCGTCTTGTACATTGCATGTGTTACCTTCTGCGCTCTCTATCGCGGAATTCCCGCCGCCATTGCCGGTTGCGTTCTAACTGCTTCTCCAGATACCGCATAGGAATTTCACTGTCAAAATGTACCCGCGCTGTATTGAGGCAAGGGCGGAAGTGTTCAATCATGGCATCTTCCGCCATGTTTTTCGCCTTAACTTGCCAGTCGCCTCTCGGTTGCATGCTCTTTAATGAACGTGAGAGCATCGGCAAGCGTGTAGAGTTCAAAGATCCAACCCAAAGAATCCGGAAGGTTGTCGCCGATCATCCAGCCAAGCGAATCGCTTCCCGTTCCTGGAAACTTCAAAGCGGTTCCTAGATGGTCGCTTAGTCGCGTTATCGGGTCTATTGATTGCCCTACGTAAAACATCGTTTCTCCATCTCTGATGAGGTAGAGGTAGTGATCTTCGGTATCAGGTGCATCCCTCCCTGTTGCCTGTTCAATCGTCATCGTCAGCATGGTTACTTCACCCTCCT
>WNGL01009041.1_pt1 | contig 11578 bp, 9 predicted proteins | sample 5400591 | NCBI WGS metagenome assembly WNGL01 (sample SAMN13153377, study PRJNA577476) | soil metagenome | isolation source: 80 cm soil or saprolite under Garry oak tree replicate 1 | place: USA:California | collected 2016-06-15
TTCATGCGCCCCGGCCCGGCAGTGCTCGCCGCCTTCGGCGCGCGCGCCGATCCCGTCTCGCTGCCCGGCGGCGAGGGCACCGCCTGGCGGGCGGGTGCGCTCGTGCTCAAGCCGGCCGCGGATCCTCGGGTGGCACGGTGGACCGCCGATCTCTACCAGGCGCTGGCCGAGCGCCCAGGCTCTGGCTTCCGTGTGCCCCGGCCGGTCCGCGCCGCGTCCCGGGACTGGGTGGCCGCCGATCAGCCGACCGGCGCCTGGGCGGCCTGGGAACTGCTGCCGGGCGAGCCCGCCGACTGGTCGGGCGTCTCGCCGTCCTGGCCCCGGCTGATCGCGGCGAGCGAGGCGTTTCACGCGGCCCTGGCCGGCCGCCCCGCGCCGTCCTGGCTGGGCCGCGACGGCAGCCCGTGGACGGTGTCCGACCAGGTGGCGTGGGGCGACCGCGACCCCTGGAGCATCCTCGCGGCCGCGCCTGGCCCGCTGCGCGGGCAGGTGCGCAGGCTGCTGGCCGCGCTGCGGCCGGTCCGCCTCCCGGCTCAGCTGATCCACGGCGACCTCGGCGGCAACGTGCTGTTTGCCGACGGCGAGCCGCCCGCGGTGATCGACTTCTCACCCTACTGGCGGCCCGCCGGGCTGGCCCTGGCCGTCGCGGCAGTGGACGCCCTGCTGTGGAGCGGCGCCGATCCGGTCATCCTCAACGACCTGGCCAGCCAGCCCCAGTGCGGCCAGCCCCAGTTCGACCAGCTGCTGGCCCGCGCCCTGGTGTACCGGCTGGTCACCGAGATGATCATCCGGCGCGGCGACCAGGCCGGCCTGGCCGCCGCCGCGCGGGTGGGCGACCCAGTGACCGGCCTGGTCCTGGCCCGCCTGGCCTTACCGATCTCGGTGGTGGCGTGTGCACCACCAGCCACTGCTGTCACAGCGTTCGTTACCGTGAATCGCAGCTGCCCCCTACAGGTGGCCGTCACGCAGCCTGTTCGGTTCCTGGAGGTCCCGGTCTACCACGGCGACCTGTACGTCACCGCGATGGCACGCCACACCCCGTACCCCTGACCGCCCGGGCGGGCACGTCGCCGGGTCGCGCCACGGCCACCATGTCGCATACTTGAGGGCAACCCAGAAACGGGAGGTGGGGACGTGACCGAGGCCTCTCAGCCGGACGGGGCGCGGCTGCGGCTGGCCAGGCAGGCCCGCGGCCTGTCCCAGCAGCAGCTGGCCGGCGTGGCCGGCGTCACCAGGCAGGCGGTGTCCGCCGTCGAGTCCGGCCATTCGGATCCTTCGCTGCGGGTCGCGCTCGGCCTGGCCCGGGCGCTCGGCATGACGGTGGAGGAGCTGTTCGGCCCGGGGGATCTCGGCGACCCGGTGCTGGCGCGGCCGGTGGCGGCGGTCAGCGGCCCGGGTTCCCGGGTCGCGCTGGCCACCGTCGGCGATACGTTCGTCGCCCTGCCGCTGCACGCCGACACGGGCGCGCGGCTGGGCTTCGGGCCCGCGGGCGGCCTGGTGGCCGCGGGCGGCCTGGTGGCCGCGGGCGGCGAGCACCAGATCGCCGTGCGGCCCATCGGGCCGCCGCGGCCGACGGTGGTGGTGGCCGGCTGCGACCCGGCGCTACCGCTGCTCGAGACGCCGCTCTCCCTGCTCGACCCGCCGCTGGCGTTCGCCTGGTGGCCGTGCGGCAGCGGCGAGGCGCTGCGGCTGGCCGCCGCCGGTCTCGTGCACGCCGCGGGGGTGCACCGGGTGGGTCCCCATGACCCCGGCGACCCCGACGGCGTGGCCGAGATTCCCGGCGGCGCGGACGTGGTCGGGTTCGCCTCCTGGCGCGAAGGCCTGGTGGTCCGGCCCGGCGCGCGGGTCCGCGGGCTCGACGACGTGGCCAGGCAGGGGCTGCGGCTGGTGAACCGCGAGCCGGGCGCTCAGGCGCGCACCCTGCTCGACCGGGAACGCCGTCGCCTCGGGCTGGACCCGGCCGAGCTCCCCGGCTACGACAGCCGGGCCGCCGGCCACCTGCAGGTGGCAGCGGCCATCGTCGGCGGCCTGGCCGACGCGGGCGTGTCCAGCGAGCCGGCCGCGCTGGCCTACGGCCTGGACTTCATCCCGCTGACCGAAGAACGGTTCGACCTGGTGCTGCCGGCCAAGCACGCCGCGTCCCGCGAGGTCCAGGGCCTGCTCAAGGTGCTCACGTCGCCGTGGCTGCTGGCCCAGCTCGCCAGCCTGCCCGGCTACGACGCCGCCCGCTGCGGCGAGCGCCCCGCCTGATAAGTACCGTCTGACCGGCGCCCCTTCGATCAGTGCCCGTACACGGGGATCATCACGGCCCGGGCGATGGTGTGGAAGCGCAGGTTGAAGCCGGCCACGGCCGCCGAGATCTCGTCGTTGACGTCCAGCGACTCCACGTCGAGGGCATGTACCGCGAACACGTAGCGGTGCGGCGGGTCGCCGGCCGGCGGGGCCGCGCCGCCGAAGTCCTTGGCGCCGTAGTCGTTGCGGACGTGGAACGCTCCCTCGGGCAGGCCCCTACCGCCGGTTCCGGCCGCGCCGGTCTCCAGTTCGGTCACCGAAGCCGGGATGCCGAGCACGATCCAGTGCCAGAAGCCCGACCCGGTCGGCGCGTCCGGGTCGAAGCAGGTGACCGCGAAGCTCTTGGTCTCCGCGGGGAAACCGGACCAGCGCAGCGACGGGGAGACGTTCCCCCCGGTCATGCCGAACCCGTCGAATACCTGGCTGTCCGGCATCATCTGACCGTCGGCGACGTCATCGCTGCGCAGTTCGAACGACGGGACGGCGGGCATGAAATCGTAGGGCAGCGGCGGGCGGTTGGTCATAAGAATCGCGCGGCGCGAACCCCGGCATCCAGGCCAGGGAAGAGCGCCGCCCTCCTTTCGGGGGAATGGTACATGTGTCTGCGGACCCGCCGCAGGGCATGCGGTGGCAGCGCGGGGAGCCTTCTAGCCGTTGGGCGAGGCCGTGAACCTCTGCGTACAAGCTGACAACTCGCAGAAGACGCCATCTGGCAAGGGCCGCCGGTACCGCGATAGCCAAGCGGTGGCGGCCTTTGCGCTATTCTGGGGGCCGTCAGCTTGTACGCAGGAATCCTCGCCCTTCAGGGCGATGGAGGATGTCAAGGCGTACCTCCTCGTCTGTCCCACGTTATCGGTAAGCCGGGCGACCGGTGTTCTCCTACGGTGGTTGGTGTGAGGCAGCAGCGGGGGCGCACGATCTCCGGCCGGACGCGCCGCGGGGTGGCCGCGCCGTTCCTCGGCCGGCTGCACCGCCGGGCCGCGCACGGCTTCCTCGGCCGGATCCGCACCGGCACGGCGGGCACGTCGCCGCGGTGGCGGCGCTGGGCCCTGGCCCTGGCCCTGCTCGGTGTGGCCCTGGTGCCCTACCCGACCCAGGGCGCGGCCGGGACGCCGCCTGCGGCCGCCTGCCGCCTCGGCTGCCGCTCCGGGGCCGTGCCCAGCATGGTCAGGTGGACCGCCTCGCTGCCCGGGTCATGGAACGTGGCCTCCGGGCTGACCGGCACGGTGCCCGCCGCCGGGCTGGCCTACGCCTCCGTCGGCGGCGGCGTCGCCGCGGTGGGCGTCGGGCTGACCGTGTACGGGTACTCGTCCACGACCGGCACGCTGGAGTGGCAGGACACGCTGACCGGCTTCCCGGCCGGGGCCGCCATCGTGTCCGTGCGCGCCTGGCCGGGCGAGGTCACCGCGGGCGTCACCTACCGGTCAGGGGGCAGCTCTGGCGCCCAGCAGCGCACCGAGGTGGTCATCTCCGACGCGCAGGGCGCCCAGACCGGCCGGTACCCGGCGGCGGCGTTCGGCGGGGCGGTGGTGGGCAGCCCGGCGTACACCGTCATCGTCGGCGCCACCGCGGTGACGAGCTACGACAACGCGACGGGGCACGTCCGCTGGCGGCGGCCCACCGGCCCGGTCGCCCAGGCGTGGCGCACCGACGGCGACTGGCTCTACGTGGCCCAGTCGGCCCGCGGCTTCGTGGACTCGGCTCCGGTCACCGCGCTGCGCCGGATCGCCGTGGCCACCGGGACCGAGCTCGTCGTCCAGCCGATCGAGGGCCTGGCCTTCCGCGGGGCGTTCAGCACCGCCTTCGACGGCGTGGTGCTGTTCTCCTCGGCGGCCGGGGTGACCGCCTACGACGGCACGACCGGCGCGCGGCTGTGGTCCGCCGACGGGGCGGTGCCGGAGGGCACCGACCGTCAGCCGCGCCGGATCTACCTCACCGAGGGATCCAACCTGGTCGGTGTCGACCCGCATACCGGCCGGGTCAAGGCGACCGCCTCGGGCTCCGCGGTCAACGGGGCGGCCGGGGTCTATGCGGTCAGGGGCGGCGTGGCGCTCGGGCTCGACCAGGGCGCGGGCGGGGACGCCTGGGGCTTCGACCTCGCGGCGCAGCGGGTCACGCTGGCCGCGGCCGGGCTGCCGTGGCCGCACTACTTCGTCGACCTCAGCGGCGTCGGCGGCAGCGCCGACCCGGTCAGCGACCTGGTGATCATCGCGGCCTGTACCCAGCTGGCGCCGACGCCTGCGGCCCCGCCGAGCACGTCCACGTCCTCCGGGTCCGGGTCCGCCACGGCACCCGCCAGCCCTTCGACCACCCCTTCCGCCTCCCCCGACTCGTCCGCCCCTGCCACCCAGAGCCCCGGTGCCACCCCCTCGGCCCCGGCCGGGGGCGAGGGGACCGGCCAGGGGTGCCTGCGCCCCGAGCTCGTCGCGCTCAACTTGTAGCACCTGCCTGTAGCACAATCCCCGCGCCAGCGTGATGGCCTGCGATAACGCGGCCCCGTCCTCCGGCGGATGGATGCGCTGCGGCCGGGTACGTCTTCGTGTCGATGAACATGACAAAGAGAGCCCTCCGGGCCGCGGATGAGTTCCAGCAGCAGCGCGCCTGGCTGGCGTTCCCGGTCGCGGTGTGGAAGAAGTTCGGCGACGACCAGGCGGGCAACCTGGCCACGCTGATCGCCTACTTCGCCTTCGTGAGCATCTTCCCGCTGATGCTCGTGCTGGTCACGGTGCTCGACATCGTGCTGGGCAGCCACCCGGCGCTGCAGCACCAGCTGCTCAGCTCCGCGCTGAGCCAGTACCCCCTGATCGGCCAGCAGCTCGGCCACATCGGCCGGCTGCACCAGTCCGGGCTGCCCCTGGTGATCGGCTTGCTCGGCACGTTCATCGGAGCCCGGAGCGTGGCCACCGCGATGCAGAACGCGCTCAACACGGTATGGGAGATCCCATACGAGCGCCGTCCCCGTTTCCCCTGGTCCTGGCTTCGCAGTTTCGGGCTCATCCTGGTGATCGGGCTGGGCCTGATCGGGACCACGGTCTTGTCCACGGCGGTCGGCGGCGCCGGCCATGTGCTTTCCGGATTCGGCGCGAAGCTGGCGACCCTGGTGGTGTCCCAGGTGCTCAGCGTCGGGCTGTTCTGGCTGGCCTTCCGGGTCGGCACGGCTCCCGAGATCGGCTGGCGTCAGCACCGGCTCGGCGCGATCATCTCCGGCGTCATCTGGCAGCTCCTCCAGTCGGCCGGCGGCTACTTCGTCTCCCACCAGCTGGCCCACGCATCGCCGGTCTACGGCACCTTCGCCGTGGTGATCGGCCTGATCACGTGGCTGTTCTTGGAGGCGGAGCTCACCCTGTACGCGGTCGAGGCTAACGTGGTAAAGGCCTACCGGCTGCGCCCGCGCAGCATCGCGCCACCGCCGTACACCGAGGCGGACCGCCGCGCGTTCCAGCGCTACGCACACATGGAGACGCGCGTCAAGGGAGAGGACATCGAGGTCCAGGTCGGAGGTGAGGACGATCGCGAGAAGACGTCAGGCTGACCCGAACGCCCCGCACGTGGTCATCTGCGGCGCGGGTTTCGGCGGCCTATCCGCCATCTCCAGGCTCACCCGCTCCGGGCTGCGGGTGACCCTGCTGGACGGCCACCTGTACAGCACCTTCCAGCCGCTGCTCTACCAGGTCGCCACGGCGGGGCTGAACCCCGGCGACGTCGCCTACCCGGCGGGCGGCTTCGTGCGGCGGTACGGGGCGGTCTTCCGCCGCGGGGAGCTGGCCGCGATCGACCCGGCATCCCGCCGGATCAAGTTCACCAACGGCCGCGACCTCGGCTACGACTACCTCATCCTCGCCACCGGCGTGTCGGCCTCGTTCTACGGGATCAAGGGAGCGGCGGAGAACACCTTCGGCCTGTACACCAGGACCGACGCCATCGTGCTGCGCGATCACCTGATGGCGGGCTTCGAGCGGCTGAGCGTGGACAGCGGCGACCTGTCCGTCACCGTGGTCGGCGGCGGCGCCACCGGCGTGGAGCTGGCCGGCACGCTGGCCGAGCTGCGCCGCACCGTGCTCGGCTCCACCTTCCCCGACGTCGATCCGGCCCGGGTGCGGGTCCGGCTGGTCGAGATGGCGCCGTCGCTGCTCGGGCCGTTCCACCCGAAGCTGCAGGAGTACGGCAAGGCCCAGCTGGCGGCCCGCGGCGTCGACGTGCGGCTGAGCACCCGCATCAACGAGGTCACCGCGAACCAGGTGCGCCTGGCCGACGGCGAGGACCTGCCGAGCGACATCACCGTCTGGGCGGCCGGAGTGGCGGCCGCCCCGGCCGTGGCGGGCTGGGGGCTGCCGCAGGGCAAGAACGGCCGTCTCGTAGTCGGGCCGGACCTGCGGGTACAGGGCCAGGACCGGATCTTCGCCGTCGGTGACATCGCGGTGAACCCGGACGATCCGACGCCGCAGCTCGCCCAGCCCGCCCTGCAGATGGGACGGCACGCCGCCGCGCAGATCGTCAGGCTGGAGGGCAAGACGGCCACCGAGCCGTTCAAGTACCACGACAAGGGCATCATGGCCACGATCGGGCGCAGGTCCGCCGTGGTCCAGCTGGCCGGCGGGATGCGGCTGCGCGGCACGCTGGCCTGGCTCGCGTGGTTCGCGCTGCACCTGGTCTACCTGCTCGGCAGGCGGAACCGGGTGTCCACGCTCCTCAACCTGACCTACCGGTACGTCACCTGGGGCCACGGCGGCGCCGTGATCGTGGGTGACGAACCCGTCATCCCTCAGTAGCCGGCCAACTCGAATCCTACAAACTGTAGTAGTCGGTTGAGACGGCGCGGAACGGTCGCAGTAGGCTGTTGTCGCCATGAACAGGTTCCGCGCGCGTGGTGCGCTGTCAGCCCTGGCCCTGCTCGGTGTGCTCGGCGGACTGCCGGGCCTGGCCGGATGCAGCACCGGGTCGCCGCCTGCCGCGCCGCCGGCAGGCTCGCAGGCCACGGGGCCGAACTCCGCGGCGATGCAGAACCCCAACCTGGATCTCGGGACCTCGCTGGGCTCCCGTCCGGCGCCTGATTTCCGGCTGCGGAACCAGTTCGGCCAGCCGATGTCGCTGAGCCAGTTCCGCGGCAAGGTCGTCATGCTGGCCTTCGAGGATTCCCAGTGCACCACGGTCTGCCCGCTGACCACGCAGAGCATGCTGATCGCCAGGCAGATGCTCGGCGCCGCGGGTGAGGGCGTGCAACTCCTCGGCGTGGACGCGAACCCCGACGCCACCAGCGTCGCCGACGTGCTCTCCTACTCGCGGGCGCACGGCCTGGTCAACCAGTGGGCCTTCCTGACCGGGTCGCCGGCCCAGCTGAAGGCGACCTGGGGCCTGTACCACATCGCCGTCCAGATCGAGCGGGGGCAGATTGACCACACCCCCGCCCTGTTCGTGATCGACCAGCAGGGCCGGGAGCGCAAGCTCTACCTGACGCAGATGGCGTACTCCAGCGTCGGGCAGTCCGCGCAGGTACTCGCGGACGAGCTCGCCAGCCTGCTGCCCGGCCGCCCCAAGGTCGCCAGCCAGCAGTCGCTCGCGTCTGTCACCATGCGGGGCCCCGCGGATCACCTCACCCTGCCGTCCGCCGGATCCGGAGGCGGCACGGTCACGCTGGGACCGGGGCAGCCGCGCCTGGTCATGTTCTTCGCCACCTGGCTGGCCGAGGTCCAGGACCTGAAGTCCGAACTCACCAGCGCCAACGCCTACGTGGCGGCGGCACGCCGGGAGCACCTGCCGCAACTAGTGGCGGTGGACGAGACCGCGGTCGAGTCCTCCGCCCAGGCCGTCCGCGCCTACCTGCGGAGCCTCGGCACCGCGCTGGACTACCCGGTCGCCCTGGACACCTCCGGCCGGGTGGCCGACGGTTACGCCGTCCAGGACCAGCCCTGGTTCGCCCTGGTCTCCGCCTCCGGCAAGATCATCTGGTCGCACGGCGGCTGGCTCGCGCCGTCCGCCCTCGAAACAGCCGCCAAGCGCGCCCAGCACGCCTAGCCCGCCGGGCCCGCCGAGCCGGGGAAGTCGCGGCGCATGCACACCCGCCACCTGCGAGATGGCTCACGAGTCCGCGGGTTCCCCCCCGAAGCCCGCGGACTCGGATGCTTCTACGGAGGGCCCTGCGCGCCGCTAGATACACGAATCCGCGAAACAATGAAGAAGAAATCAGCCCGGAAGTGGGCAGAGCCGCCACGGCTCAGGCTTCCCGCCGCCGGAAGCCGAACCACTTCAGATCGTGATCCACCCGGTCAGCACGTCGGTGCCGTCTGCCGCGCGGCACCGCAACCGAAACGGGCTGTCCGGGATGGGGTCGACGGCGAAACAGCCGATCTCGTCCACCTCGGTCGTGCTGATCTCGCCCGCCCTGGTGTGGATCTCGAGCGCGCCGGCCCGCGGCGGGATGATCTGGCCGAGCAGCGAGTTCTCGGTCACCTCCAGCTCCAGGCTCAGATGCGCCGAGGTGAAGGTGAGGGCCCGGATCGAGGCCGTCTCCGACCGCATCACCGCGGCCTCGCGGCGGTCCACGTTGGAGTCGTAGGTGAGCTGAGCCAGCTCGGCGTCGATGTTGTGCCAGGCAAAGGCGTTCTTGCCCGTCTCGATGAACCAGGAGGGGACAGCCTGGCGCGCCTTCATCGCCTCGCTCAGGGCTGACAGGAGTCGCTCGTCGTCCCAGCCGTCACGCACCTGGCTCGCCTCCCCGGGTATTGATCTTAGCTTCACCCTCACCGAGAGCAGCGAAGGCACCGGACCGGCGCAGCCGTTCCAGGCACCGTGCTCGCTGCGGCCCGATGCTGCCGACCGGGATGCCGAGTTCCGCGTGGATTTTCGCGTAGGAATGCGGCGGATCGCTGATCAGCATCGACAGTAGCTGCTGGCAGCGGGCCGGCAGCTCGGCGAAGGCCACGCGCAGGGCCGCGTTCTGCTCAGCCATCAAGATCTCCTCGTCGATCGCCACGTCATCGACGAACAGCACCGAATCGTCCAGCCCCGTACCCAGCCGTTCGGCCTTGTTCGCCGCCGTCACGACGCGCAGGCATTCGCGCGCCGTGGTCGTCGCCAGCCAGCCCGGCAGCGCGGCAGGCTCGCGGAGCTTGCCGAGCTGTTCCACCAGCAAGAGCCAGACATTCTGTGCTACGTCCTCGATGTCATGATTTCTCAGCCGATACCGGGTGCAGATTGTATACACCAAAGGCGCATAGCGGTCGACAATCTCGAACCACGCGTCCTGGTCGCCCCCGGACGCGCGGGTAACGAGCGCGACGACATGCGGGTCGTCACGCATGGCCGGTTCCGGCCAGCTTGTTCTCCACCATGATCAGCACCTCGGTTGGTGATAATCATCCGTTTCTAACTCAGAGAGCGCCTTAGCGCATCTGATACACCTGTCAACTGATTTTTTTTCCTCGCACACTCGATTGTCTTCCGGAAATTATGCGGCCACAGCCACCATATACAGCAGGATTTGCATGCGTCGAGATGTCGGGGCACCCCGGGCCACGTCCAGCGCCAGCCGCTCCGGCCCGGACCCGCTACGTCCCACCCACGCATTATCACCCGTCACGTTCGTAGCATGAACGGTGTGACCGAACGGGACTGGTACGCGTGGCACCATGACTACGACGAGCCGGACACGGCGCTGGCGCAGCGCCTGGCGGCGGTCCGGCACCAGATCAAGACGGCGCTGGACGCGGCGCCGCCGGGCCCGCTGCACGCCGTCAGCCTGTGCGCGGGCCAGGGACGGGACCTGATCGGCGTGCTGGCCGGCCATCCCCGCCGCGACGACGTGACGGCCCGGCTGGTCGAACTCGACCCGCGCAACGCCGCCGTGGCGCGGGCCATGGCCAGGGCCGCGGGCCTGTCCCGGGTCGAGGTGGTGACCGGCGACGCGGCGCTGACCGATCACTACGCCGGGATGGTGCCGGCCTACCTGGTGCTGGTGTGCGGGGTGTTCGGCAACATGACCGACGAGGACGTGAGGCGCACGGTCGGCTACTGCGCCCAGCTGTGCGCGCACGGCGGCACCGTGGTGTGGACCCGCGGCCGGTGGGAACCTGACCTGCTGCCGCAGATCTGCGACTGGTTCGCCGAGCGCGGCTTCGAGCCGCTCTGGGTGTCCGACCCGGCCCTGGGCTGGGGCGCGGGCGCGCACCGCTTCGCCGCGACCCCGGCCCCGCTGGAGCGCGGGGCCCGCATGTTCACCTTCACCGGCCATCACCCCCGGACCGGTCCTCCCCGGCACAGGTTTTTAACGCATAGTGATCCCGAACGGGCCTGGCGCGTGCCCCGCCGTCCCCCCGGTTAGGCCTCAACGGGCCCGTCGCCCCGGTCGGGTCCCTGCCCCCGGTCCGCGATCCACGCGGCGATCTGGGTCCGCGAGTTGAAGCCCAGCTTGGCCATGATGTTGGCGACGTGCCTGGCCGCGGTGGTGTGGCTGATGGACAGCTCGTCCGCGATGGCCTTGTTGCTGTGGCCGCCGGCCACCAGCGCGGCGATCTGCTGTTCCCGCGCGGTCAGCGAGCTCGGCGGCGCCGAAGCCACCTCGTAGCTGCCCACCACGGCCAGCGCCGGGCCCTCGCCGCCCGGAGCCGCGGCCGGCGCCACGGGCGCCGGCCGGTCCAGCGCCAGCGCCACCGCGGCCTCGCTGGGCGTCGCCCGGCCGGTGGCCCACAGCCGGGCGACGGCGGCGTCGCCGAGCACCCGGCGCGCCGGGGCCAGGTAGCCTTCGACGCGCGCGCCGGGCACCGGCGGCAGGCCCGCCGTCTCGCGCAGCGCGGCCGCCGCCGCGGCCAGCTGCACGGCCAGCTCCGGTCGGCCCTCGTGCCCGGCCAGGGCGGCGAAGGCCTCCAGGCCGCGGGCCACGCCGATCCGCGAGCCGGTGACGTGGCTGAGCCGCAGGCTCCTGGTCAGGTGCCGCCTGGCCTGCTCGATCGCGCCGAGGTCCATGGCCACCCGGCCCAGGCCCGCCAGGCAGCGGGCGATCTCCGGCCGGGCGCCGATCTCCCGCAGGATGGCCAGCGCCTCCACGTACCAGCCGTGCGCCTCGCCCGGGTGGCCGCGGAACCTGGCCAGGTCGCCCAGGCCGAGCAGGGCCCGGGCCGCGCCCCACTGCTGGTCGATCCGCCGCATCACCGCCACCGAGGCGGTGGCCAGCTGCTCGGCCTCGCGGAGCTTGCCCCGCCGGGCCGCGATGGCCGCCCGGGTGCCCAGCGCGTAGCCCTCGTTCCAGCCGTCGCCGGCCGCCTGCGCGATGGACAGCGCCTCGTCCGCGCTG
>WNGL01009043.1_pt1 | contig 11576 bp, 11 predicted proteins | sample 5400591 | NCBI WGS metagenome assembly WNGL01 (sample SAMN13153377, study PRJNA577476) | soil metagenome | isolation source: 80 cm soil or saprolite under Garry oak tree replicate 1 | place: USA:California | collected 2016-06-15
AACTGACGCGTGTAGGCCATCTGCAGAAACGCGAGGGCCCCGACGCCGTCGCCGCGTTCACGCAAGAGATTGCTATAGCGGGCGCAGGTCTCGGCGAGCTCGGCCAGCGCTCCACGCCCGAGGAGAATGTCGCACGCCCGACGAAAAGCTCGATCGGCCACGGCGTGCCGGCCCTGGCGGTCGGCCGCCATCCCTTCGAGACCGAGGGCGCGTGCCTGGAAGATATGGTTGCCGGCCTGTTCGGCCGCCTGCCGCGCCTCGGCGGACCGCTCGATGGCCTCGCCTAACTTGCCCTCGGCCAGCGCATAGCGGGCCAGTTCGGCGGCCGACGCGGCGACCGCCGTGTCGTCCTTGAGCGTCCGTCCACGCTCCAGGCACTGGCGCTGCAGGCGACGCGCCTCATCGACATTGCCCTGCGCGTAATAGACGTCACCGAGGTTGTTGAGGATCTCGTTGGCGACCCGTTCCTGCCCGAGGCGCTTGTGTAAGGCGAGCGCCTGGTCGCAGTGTTGCTTGGCGACCTGGAGCTGTCCCATGGCACGCGCGGTGACGCCCAGTGCCATATGGGCCTTGGCCATGCGCATCAGAATCTCGCCGTCGGTCGCGACGGCCAGCGCCTGCTCGAAGTAGCTGGCGGCCTCCGCGGTGCGGCCCACCGCGTACCAGCACTTGGCGATGTTGGTGAGCACGCGGGCCTTGACGTCCAGGTCGGGATGGCGCGACTCGTCGAGCCACTTCAGCGCCCGCAGGCTGGCCTCGACCGATGCGTTGAACAGCTCCTGCTCCCCGAGGGCGGCGCCGATCTCGGCGTAGATCGCGGCAGCGACCGCGGGGTCATCGGCCGGCGCCAGGGCCGCCGCTTCCTGCAGCGTCCGCAACCCTTGCGAGTGGCGGCCGGCCGCCCGTAGCGCGACGCCGCGCAGCCGGCGCGCGTTCGCGCGCTCATCCGCGGCCAGCTCATCCTCAGCGATTTCGTCGAGCAGGGCCAGCGCGCGGTGGGCCTCGCCCGCTTTGGTGGCGAGCTCGGCCGCCTTCATCAAATAGTCGGCATCGGCCGGAGGCGGCGCGGTATCGAGGAAATACGAGATGGGACGGCCCAGGCGCTCGGCCAGCAACCTCAATCGCGGCAGCGAGGGCGTGGTCTGGTTGTGCTCCACCTGGCTGATGAAACCCTTGGTGGCAAGACCCTCCGCCAGCCGCTCCTGGGTCAACCCCTGGGCGATCCGAGCGGCCTTGAGACGTTCGCCAAGCGAGTTCATAGTCCCTCCATTCGTTTAGCTTGCCTAAACAACCGGCGATGACTATATTGACAGCATTGGGGGCCGGGGGTAAGTTGCGCGCTCGCAGCCACCGGCGCGAATGGGTTTTTGGAGGAGGAAACCATGTTCCGTCTGAGCCTTGCCGTTGTGGCCGTCGCGTCGTTCATCCTGGCGTGCGCCGACATCATGCCCGGCTGGCAATAGGGGCACCGGTCATCTAGAGCGACCAGGGAGGGGGCGATGGGAAACGGCTTGACCGTCCTGCTGACCATCCACGGCATCGGGTTTCAGCAACCACCGGAGAACGGCACGCCCGGCTACGCGGACGGGCTCCATGAGAACCTGCGCAAGGGCCTGGGCGACCAGCTCAACGACGACCCGAAGCGGGCGCGTGGCCCGGTGTACGTCTCCAGCAGCTGGCCGCCCGGCAGTGACAACGAAGAGGCGGGCCTGGCCCGGCTCGGATCGTGGAGGTCGGGGATCGCCGGCATCGATGGCACGCAAGCGCCGCTGGGCGGTGACCACGGGATCTCGCATGTCGCGCTCGTCTACTCGCAGCTCGAGGACGACGCGCCGCGGCCCGGCGCCGCCATCGAGGCGGCGGCCCGGACTGCCCTCGCCCTGCACCAGTACGCATCGGTGCGAACCGCGCTGCACATGATCATCACCGACGTGATCGCCATGATCCGGCCGCCGCAGCATGACGTGGCGACGCCGAGCCTCCAGCCTCGCACCGACTTCGTCCCGGAGCAGCGGCACATGCTGGCCGCGATGTACGCGGACGCCGGGCGGCCCGCACCAGCGGCGCGGGCCAGCCTGATCAACACCATCCGCCACCTCGAGGACGACGTGGCGGCCTATGTCGCCCGCAACGACTTGCGGGAACGGGTGCGCGGCTTCCTCCAGGAAGCCCTCCTGCGACTGGTCCATCGCGACGACGTCGAGCGTGTCGTGGTCAATTCGCACAGCCAGGGGACTGTCCTCGCCTTCGACGTGCTGCGCGAAATGTCGGTGTTCAGCATCCCCAAGGTGAAGTGGTTCGTAACCGCCGGCAGTCCGCTGCGCAAGTACAGCGACTTCTTCTGCTGGGGGGCTGAGGCCGGCACCATCAAACAGGTGCCCGGCTGGACCAATTTCTGGGATTCCAAGGATCCGGTCGCCGACCCGCTGGCGCCGCCCCGCTCCTGGCGGCCAGGGACCGATGCGACCATGGCTCGCGACGCCACCGGCATGTACCAGGCCCTCGATCCCAATCACGGCCAGCTCCTCAATCTCGACATCGAGGATCAGCCAGTCGACAACCTCGCTCACAGCAAGGGCGGCGGGCTGCAGGCGCACAACTATTGGGACAACGAAGTGGAAGTGGTGCCCGCGATGGTCGACATCCTGAAGCACGTGCAGACTGGCGCCCCGCGACTGGTTCGCAAAGACGTGCTTAGTCCGGCCCCGCGTTAACCTCGGATACCGACCGTCATCATCCGCGCGTTCGGTCGTCGCGAAGCTTCGTCGAAGAGATCTTCCCCGGTGTGACCGGCTTCGAAAGACCCGGTTGCGAAATGGCTCCCGGCTCCTCCTCAGCCGGTTCGCCGCCCGCACCGAAGCGACCTGATTGGTTGTACGACGTCATGGCGCCGGGAAGACTGGCCTTTACCCGGACTTCCGTCGCGGCCGGAACGTCGATGTTGTGGCTGGACGCGAACGGCCGTGCCTCCTCGTCGGTGAGGTGAAATACCGCACGGATGTTGGACTGCTCCGCGCTCAGTGTCATCGAGTGGTCGGCGGCCTGGACGGAAAATCGCCCGAAGCCCTCCTCGCGAAGGATTGCCTGGATCCGCTCAACGATCTGCTTGTTCATGACGCCCTCCTCTTTACGGCAGGACGGCGATAGCCACGTCCTGATCGGCATTTTCGGAAAATCCGCCGCCGGTCTTCGTACCGGACCCCGGCAGAAGGTAGAGGTTGCTGAAGGTGAATGCCGACGCGAGGGCCAGGGTCGAGTTCAAGATCGCTTGCACGGTTGCCATCCCCGCCGGCACGCCGGCGTCGAGCTTCCCGTTGATGGTGCCAGTGCAGAACGGGCCACCCCCGTTGTAGTGGTAGCTCCAACCATCGACATAACCCTGGACGTGTCCGCTCCCGTCAAGGTAGACAACCAGGTAATAGGAGATGTCGCCATCAGCGTCCGAGCAATACCACGGCGTGCTGACATGGAAGTTGAAATAGACGCGGATGAGCATGTCCCAGTCATGGTGGCGAGTCGGATCCTTGCCGTGGTAGGGGACGGAAGGCCAGAAGACGCCAGCCGCCATGATTCCACTCGTCATACTCGCGTCGCTACCGAGGATTTTCTTCACCTTGGCGATCGTCGCCGGCGAGTTCAACTGAGCGGCGACGTCGACCACAATCTCGTTGTCCTGACGGTTCCAGACCAGCGTTGCGGCACTGGAGCCCGTATTCGAGATCCAGGCCCAGCCGCCGTAGGGGACGTTCCAGCCGTCGAACGGTCCGGCGAAGAAGCCGTTTCGAAACCAGTACTGGCTCAGGGTAGGCATCAGACCACCACCACCCAAGGCAGTCCGACGTAGTTCGCGCCGCCGTCGAGAAAGTTGATCTGGGCGTGTGAGCCGTCGCCGCGCGCATAAACATCGAGGCGGAGCGTCACTCGCAGGTAGGCGAAGTCGGGGCCTCCAAGGAGATCACCGTAAAACGCGAGATAGACATTGTCGTCACGAGCGTTGACGTCGATGTTCTGGCCGTCCTGGTAAAGAACCGTCACGCCCGAACTCGCCTTGTAGTTGTACTGATAGCCGACGGTCGAGATATCGAGCTTTATCTTGGCTTCCTTGGACGTCCAGAAACCGTCGTCGGCGTAGGCAATGTAATAGCCGTCGACCGGAACATGGATGGTGTAGCTGTACCAGCGAGAAACGTCAGCATGGAAGTAAAACCACCAATCGATGTGAGCAACCGCCTCCTGGGCGCCCGTGCCGAACCAGCCGATACCGGAGCCGGTCGCCAGGTCAGAGACCCGAAGATCGCCCGGGTAGTATCCCTGCCAGGGGATCGTGCCGTCGGAGGCGTAAACCGTGGCGTAATAGGGCGTTAGGAAGAGGGCCGGATTCGACCGAAAAAAGCTCGGCCGGCGCTCCCTCGCGAGGATGTCGGCCGTCGCGGGCACCGCCAGCTGTTTCCGGAGCTCATCGATCCGGCTGCGGGCCGCGTTTGCGTCATTCGCGTACATCCGCTCGAGCTTGCGGACGGCGTTCGCCATGTCCGTGCCGAGCGCCTCGAGGACGGAGTTCATCTGTCGGCGTCCACTTTCCTCCGCACTATGGAGGCGATCAGCGCGGCTCTTCCGCAGGGCGTTGATCTCCTCGGTCCGCTGGCTGACCAGCTGGCTGAGGACGACATCCGGAGAATCAGTTGGCGGTGCCATCTAAGTGATCTCCTTTGCGATTGCACGCCGCCGAAATTTTGAGTTGGACGATACTCCGGATTCGAGCCGGTTCAAGTCGCAAAAGTACCTAAGCGTCCGAGGCGTGCGGCGTGGCGTCAACTCAAAGTCTGCCGGCGTCACATGGAGGTGTGATTGCCGTCGCATTCCCGTCAGGGTCCGGGCTGCGGGGGCCGCGGTTTGCGGTCGATCGTGAGGTCGATCACCGGGCCGTTCACGAGGCGCGGCAGCAGGACGGCCGACGTGATCGACTGGTCAACCTGGCTCTGCCACTTCTTGACGTCGTCGGCGGTGATCGCCACCTTCAGCTCGTCGGACAATTTCTTGGCGAGGGCCACCGGCTCCTGCTTGACGAAATCCGCCGGCGTTGCGATTCCCCAGCGAACGAGGGTGGTCGCAACCGCCGGCGGCAGCATCGGGAGAGACAGCACCTGGGCTTTGTCGAGCGCGGGAGCGAGCTGACCGGGCGTCACCTTCTGCAGCGCTTCTTGGCCGGCCACGTTGCGAGCCACGCGCTGCAGGTCGTCGACCGAAAAGACGCGGCGTTCCTTGAGCTTTGCCACCTGCTCGGGGGTCAGTCCGAGGCTCTCCAGCGGTTGAGTGGTGCTCGCCGGTTGCGCCTGGATCACGGGTGGCACCGGCTTCAGCCGCAAACGCAGTGACGATCCGTTGTGGCCGTCCTGGTCCACAGCCACCATCGTCTGGCCGAGGTCGTCGACGCGCATTCGGACCGGGATGCTGACTTCCAGCTCGTCCATCACGTACGAACCCAGCGCGCTCGTGTAGCGCGCCAGTTCCTGCTGAATCTTGCCAACCGCCGCCGCGATGCTCTCGCCGAGTTCGTGCAGCACCACCTCGGAGGAGGGAGCCGGCGTCGAGGCCGGGCCGGGGGACGGCGTCGGAGTGGGTCGCGGGGCGGGCTGGGGGTCGGGGCCTGGCACCGGACTAGTCCTCGTCGATGGGGATGAGCTGATAGCGAATGCTGACGGTCAGCCGCGCGTTTGCCCTTGGGCCGGGCTGGAGCCAAAGGCTGGTGCTTTGCGTCACACCGTCCTTGGGCGCGCAGGCCAGCGGGATGGGAAAGGCAAGCGTGCACTGTGAAACGGCCCAGGCGTGTGGCGGGATGCCGTCTTCCTCCCAGAGCCTCATGCGCGCCCGCGCGTCATCGTCGAGGGCTTGCTGGGCATCGACCAGGCCGCGCGTGGCGCTGGCAAAGAACTCGTGCATGGCAACCGCCGGCGGCTCGGCGAAGGTGATCATTTCGGCTGCGGCACCTCGAGGTGGTAGCTGGAGTCCTGCGGCGGTTTGAAGAACTTCGAGACGCGGCGCTCGCCGTTGATCGCCTCCTCGAAGTCGCCCTGCTTCGCGACCGACCGCGGCGAGATGTCGAAGACGCTGAGCACGGCCGGGTCCCAGTTGTGGTGCGACACGTTGGTGGAACCGAGCTCTTTGATCTTGTGTCCCATGTCGTCGATGATCCGCTCCGGCGGGTTGCCGGCGCCCTTGGAGCGCGCGTATTCCTTGATGACCTCTCGCCCGGGCTTGGCGTAGAGACGCAGTTCGTGATCGACGCCCTGTTTCTCGACGTTGGCGTACATCACGCTGGCTTCCTCTTCGACCGTGCGGTAGGTGCTGGTGATCACGACTCGGTCGACGCCGGCGGTCCGCATTACACCGGACAGGACGTCGCGGGTATACGTCGAAACCACGTCCTGTTTGGCGTTCGGCCCAAACTCGATCTTCAACTTTGTGGCGCTTCCGTCCCCATTCCCTGAGGCGGATGAGGGCGCGTGCGTGCAGGCGGGGACACTGTCGCCGAGGAGCGTCTCGAGCCCCACGGAGGGACGGGTCGAGTGCCCGGCGAGCACCGTCACGGCGTCGTTGAAGAACGGGATGAAATGATCGAGGTAGGCGCCCGTGCCAATCGGATACTGCCGCAATTTCCAGCGATTCTGGGCGCCGCTCTGCGCGAAGAGACCGCCGGCGTTGTAGGCGGCGCCCACGAGCGGCGGATCGAGCCCGGTGATGCGGCTCAGCTCGGCGATGTAGCAAGTGCCGGCCTGGATGGAGTTCTCGCCCTTCAGCAGCCAGTTCCGGTCGAGGCTCATCTTGAGCGTATCGCGAGCCGTCTTGATCAGCGTCTGCATCAGGCCGGCGCTGATCTTGGCCGGCGTGTCCTCGTCCGAGACGTAGCCCGGCTCCTGGCGCACGGCGTCCTCCAGTCCACGCGACTCGATACAGATCGTGCCGACGATCAGAACGCAGGGCACGCGGTAGGCCCGAGCCACCCGGTTGATTGGCTCGGACCACCGCTCCCAGATGCGCGTAGCCGTGATGGGCTGGCCACGGGTGCGTTCGACGCCGGTTCCCTCGACTTCGACGCCGCTGTCAGCGAGGCGCCAGCGGACGCCTCCAAACGGACCGGGATGCCACTCGGTGAGCGCCATCCGTCAGAGCTGCACCCCGATGGTCTCCGTGATCAGACCGAAGGAGACCGTCACGATGGCCGACAGGATCTTGGCCGGGTCGTAGGCAGCTCCCTGCCGTTGCAGGTTGATGACGACGTCGCCACCCGCGTCGGTCGCCTGGCTGGTCACGGACCAATCGATCAGTGGCTCGCTCACGCGGATGTCCAGCATCTTGCCGGCGTTCGCCGTCGTGCCGTCGGCCTTGGTGAGATGCGCCGTCAGCGGCAGCTTGTGCCCGACGACCTTGACCGGGTCACTCGCGCTGGCACCCGCTTGCGTGATGTCGGTGCGTCCCGCCATCGTCAGTTTCAGGCGCGGGCCTTTCTGGATGACGAACGGCTTTGGCAATGCGACGTCGGGGCGCGGTTCGAGGGTCGCCTCCATGTGCATCTGGCCGGCGGCCGTGCTCTGGCTGGTCGAGAACCCGCCCGACGCTGACCGATTGGAAAAACCGCCTTCCACATGGCCGCTGATGCTGCCACCGAAAGTTCCATAGCTCCCCGAAACGCCGGCCGAGAAGTTATCCGAGTGACTCTTGATGTTGAAGCCGTTTTCGCTGTTGAACTGTGAGACCTGCATGTCGGCGGTGAGGAAGACGCGCGTCCACTGGTAAGCCGTCGGCATCAGGTAGTTGATCAGGGGAAGCTTTGCCTGGTGGGGAATGCCCTGCTTGAGCTGTCCATCGTCGTCCAGCACCTGCTCGAAGACGGCGATCACGTCAATCGTTGTTTCGGAAAGTTTCTTGGCCGTGTCGACGAGATCCTGGTCGAGCTCCTTCTGGGCCGCCGCGGCTCCCAGTCCGACGCTCTTGATGAAGGCGCCGAAAGCTGGGCCGCCCTTCTCCTGCTCGTCGACGATGCTGGCCGAGGTCGACAGCGAAGGCGCGGTCGTGTCGGCGAAACTCGGTCCACCGGCGAGCGCGACCTCGGTCGCCTTGCGCAGCGTTTCACGGATGTTCGGCGCGAGCTTCTTGACGAGGTCAGCGCTGATCTGAGGGGCGCCACCGTTCGGCTTTGATGGCCCCGCCGCGTGCCGGACCAGTTCCTGGACATCGGGTGGAAGATTGGCGAACACCTTACGGGTCCGAGCCGCCAGATCACGCTCCGGCTGCCGCGGCTTTGCCGCGCTCCGTCGTCTCCTGGTTGGGGTCGATACTGCCATCTCGTGCCTCCCTTGCTTGATCTCTTGCTGGCTACTGTTTGACGTTCGAGAGTTCGCGTTCCGGAGTCGCCGCCTTCGCTTTGCCATTCGCCGTGCTCGACATCCACTGGTTTCGCGGGAGACGCCGGCGTTCCCGCCGGCTCCCGATTCGCGGCCGCTCTTCGTAGCGATGCCCGTCGGGCAGTTCGAGCGCCGCCCGCACGGCCTGGAAGTCCGTGGCCGAGAGCACGTTCGCGGGCCGCAGCTGCTGCCAGCCCGTGCCGGAGCCCATGTCAAAGATGCTGATGTAGCCACCCGGGAGCAGCTCGAAGGGCCGGTGAATTTCCTTCTTGTGGTCGAACTGGGTGGCGTCCGCCGCCCAGAACGACTCGAACCAGGCGGGATAGACGAAGTCCGAGACCACGACGCCGTCGATCTCGTAGGCATACTGCTCCGCCTGGCAGGCATCGCAGACTTCGCGCGAGTAGAGCACGCCGTGTCGTGGGTCTGACTGGACGAAGACCGTCAGGTTGATATCGGCGTCTGCGAGCATCTCGAGCAACTCGTGGCTGAGCGTATGCGTCCACTTGTGGTTGTAGGCAATGTCGGTGGCGGCGAAGACCTTGCCGAGAGGCAGTCCCTCTTTCGTGAGGTCGTGGTAGCCGAGCGCGCCCGCCTGGTCGGAGTTGTCGAGGATCACCAGCCACCACGACCCGGCGGCCGGCTCCGTATCCGCGGTAACGAACGTGAGCTCGGCGTCGACGCCCCAGGCCGGAGCGAAATCGCGCTGCACCTGCGTCTGCAAGGCGGGAATCGCCGCCCGCACCTCGTCATCGGTCAGCACGCTGCTGACATTAAGGATGGAAATCGTGACGTTAGCCATTGGCGTTCCCTCCCTCGTCGCGGATCATCGGGGCGAACGAATGCTCGCCTCAGCCGCGCAGCGATTTACCCACACAATCTGGAGGCCGGCAATCCGCGAAACTACGACCGCCGAACTACGGACAAACAGATGAGCGGCAGCCTTTCGCATCGTTCCCTCCCCCGCTTTGCGGGGGAGGGTGGGGTGGGGGCAAATCGTTACGTATGGCTGACCGACTGGACGTCGAACACGTCTAGCTCGGTCTGAGGCGGCCATGTGCCTTGACCGTTATCCCATAGCCCGAGCAATTGGCTCCCGCCTGGAGACCACACCATCTGAGTCATGGAGCGATCGGAAACCCGAACGAAGCTTCCGCTTGACGCCGACACCAGCCAGGTGCCGCCGCCGTGACCTGGGATGTCGCTTGCCGAAAAGGCCAGCCAGTTGCCGTCTGGTGACCAGCTCACGCCTGCCGGATCTCGGACATCATGAACGAGCTCGTGCACGCTCAGCGTCGCGGCATCCATGAGATAGATATTTCCGGGAACCTCCAGACGATCCGGGCCGCTACGGCCTATTGCCTCCGGGAAGGCCGTAAAGGCGATTTGCCGCCCGTCGGGAGACCAGTCCGGCCCATCCGCGCGACCGATTGCGCTGCAATCGTCGCCCGGCTTGCGTCGAAAGTAGTCATCGAGTCGCCACTGTCGCGTTCCGTCAGTAACGCTTGCCGAGATGGGTTCGACGCCGTTGCAAGTCAGGTAGGCAATGGTTCCACAGACGCTTCCACCCTGTGCGGTGACTGCCCGATCATTTGTGCGGTTGAAGCTCAGGCCGCTCGGATGGAGTTTGTCCTCCAGCGGAAAAAGCTGTTCGACCACACCCGAATGGGTGTCATAGGCGACCGCTCCATAACTGGCCGAAGGTGAGGCTCCCACCGGCAGGTCACAAATCTTCACTACTCCTAAGCGACCGTCGCGCAGCACTCCGAAACCCTGATACTGCGTACGCCGACAAGCAGAATCGGCTGGCAAGGTGACAGTCACAAATTCGGAGCCATCGGTCTTCAGTTGCCGAACCTCAGGCAGTGTGACAACCTCGGCGCGAACGTACCCAACAAAAATTTGCTCGCCCCGCGGCCAGGCCACCGTGCTGACGTAGCCGTCGCCTTGCGGCCCTAAGATCGACCGGTACGGAAGATTCCGAACGCCTTTTGTGGGCCCCGGAAGCGGGCCAAGGCCGCATCCAGCCAATAGGAGGATCAGCAATAGCACCGAGGTGAGTCGCCTGATTCCATGGACCATTGGTCAAGGCCATAGAGCCTGCCTACCTCTGTACCAATTTTAGTGTCGCGTCGGCCACGCAGATTTGGTGCCACCTGTACTCGCGGCGTTGGGAGGCGCCCGGCGCGCGGCATTGCCCGTGGCTTGCTGGCCGCATCGGCGGCGTCTGGCGGCAAAGCCATCCGCGATGTCCGCGCATAACGGTCGAGTCGACGTCTTCGTTCGCGGAACCGATAACGTCCTGTGGCACTGGAGCGCGCTCGGCGGCAACTCAACCGGATGGGATCGCATCGGCGGTCAGATCATGAGCTGGCCCAACGGCGTAACGGCCGATGGCGCTTCGCTCCACGCCTTCGTGCGCGGGACCGACAATCGTCTCTGGCACGCCTGGTCGAATGCCGGCGCCCCCTGGTCCTGGGAGGATCTCGGAGGCGTCATCGTAACGGCGCCGGCGGCAACCGCGGATACGGCGCCCGAGTTCCACGTATATGTTGAGGGTGCTGATTCGGCGCTATGGGATCGGCCCTACCGCTAACGCCCGTCACCCCTGCGTGATCGCGAACTCACACCCTCTTCTCGAACCTGTGTAATCCGTCGCACAAGGCGCCGGAATCGACCCACGTTGTATGGCTGGGAGTGCCCTGCGTGGGGCGAGGAGGGTTCTGTGGGAGAGAGCCGTCGGTCGGACGCGGTCAAAAAGGCGAGGGCGGCGGTGGTGGCCAGCCTCGGAATCCTGAGCCTGACCGCAGCGGTGTTAACGGCCACCCCCGCCGCGGCCTCGAACATCGGCGTGTTTGTCGGCTACGCGGACACCCTGCACGCGGCTGCCGTCAACTTCCCGACGCCGTGGGCCGGATCGCCCCGCACCACCTTCGAAGGGTGCCTACCGGCCTCCACCTGCGAGTACGACGGCGGCGCGATTCAGGTCGTGAACAACTCGGGCAACACGGTCCACGTCAATGCCATCGCGCTGCACCTCGACACCTGCACCTACACCGGCTGGCCGGGGGCTGTCCTTGCTCCTGGGACCGACCTGATCGTGACCCAGCTGAAGAGTGGCGCGGCCGCCGGTTGCACCGGCCCGACGCCGGATGGTCTGGACACATCCGACAT
>WNGL01009044.1_pt1 | contig 11575 bp, 4 predicted proteins | sample 5400591 | NCBI WGS metagenome assembly WNGL01 (sample SAMN13153377, study PRJNA577476) | soil metagenome | isolation source: 80 cm soil or saprolite under Garry oak tree replicate 1 | place: USA:California | collected 2016-06-15
AGTGATCAGGTATTTGCGGAGAAGGCGCTCGACGGCCTCGGGCACAAGCGGCGCGGGGCAGCGGTATCCAACTGGGCGAGAGATGGCGGCATGCTTGCCGACCGATCCGCCGAGGCAGAAATAGTACGCGTCAGTCAGCTTGCCTTCATATTTGATTTTCTTGCCTTCCATACCGATGTCGGCGATCCAGTGCTGTCCGCAGCCGTTGGGGCATCCAGTCACATGGAGGCGGAGTTCCTGATCGAACTGGGGCAGGCGCTCCTCAAGCTCATCGACGAGCCAACGCGTGAAGCCTTTGGTCTCGGTGATTGCGAGCTTGCAAAACTCGGTGCCTGTGCAGGCAACGGCCCCGCGAAAGAAAAAGGAGCCTTCCACTTGGAGGCCGATCTTGCCGAGTTCGAGAACCAATTCCGCGGTCTTGTGGTTTGGAACATCGATGAACAGAAGATTTTGGGAGACAGTGGCGCGAAGCGCTCCGCTGCCGAAGCGCTCGGCCAGCGCGGCTGCGGCTTCCAACTGCTCGCCGGTGAGACGGCCGCGCAGGACCGAGGCTCCCACGTAACTGAGGCCGGGCTGGCGCTGCGGGTGAACGCCGACATGATCGCGAAACACGTCGCTCGGAACTTGTTCTGGAACACCTGGCAAGAGCGCGAATTCGAGGTGTGACTGGAGTTCAAAAAGAAAACTCCCCGCAGTCCAACCCTCTTTTGTGAACAGGTACTTGAGCCGGGCGCGTTCGCGGCTTTCGCGCAGACCTTGTTGGTCGCGGAAGATTTCGGTGATGGCTTGCACGACTCGAAGAGCCTGTTCGGGCAGAACGAAGGCGTCAAGACGCAGAGCCAGATGCGGTTCATTGGAGAGACCGCCGCCGACGCGAAGGGAGTAGCCAACCTGTCCGTCGTGCTTCACCGGTGTGAGCGCGATGTCGTTGATCTCGGGGTATGAGCACCACGATGGGCAGCCGGTAACGGAAATCTTGAATTTGCGCGGCAGGTTGTAGAACTCCGGATTTGCCGTGAGCAGATGCGCGATTTCAACCGCGAGGGGAGAGGAGTCGATAATTTCGTCCGCAGCAACGCCAGCCAGTGGGCAGCCCGTCACATTGCGTACTACATCGCCGCATGCTCCTTTGGGCGAGAGACCGATAGCATCGAGCGCATCGACAATTTCAGGGAGCGACTCGATGGTGAGCCAATGCAGCTGGATGTTCTGGCGCACGGTGATGTCGGCGAGATTGCGGGCATGTTTGCGAGTGATTTCACCAATGGTGCGAAGCTGGCTGGCGGAGACGATTCCATTGGGGATGCCGATGCGCATCATGAAGTAGTCGGTGGTGAGGCCCTCACCGCCTTTGCCACCCGTGGCGCCCACTCCGTCGCCTTGTGTGTAGATGCCCCACCACTTGAAATAAGTGGAGGCCCATTCGGGGATTACACTCGTGCGCCCCTCGCGGGCAAAGGCGCGCACCTCGTCAAATGCCTCCCAGGGATTTTTGGCGCGCTTGAGGCGCTCCGCCCGTTGGGCCTTGGTTTCCTTTACTTGTACAGCTTCAGTCATTTTTTCCTCGTCAGGGGAGTGCGATGAAAACAGAAAGCCCGCGGCAGCGGAGAGGCTGTATCGCGGGCTTTCGGAAACCTTGGAATTACGGATGGACTTTTATCGGACCCAGGTCACCTATTGCGCGCGAAGCTGCATACAGCGGCGACAACAGGGGCGACCATGCATATATTGATATTCGCAGGAGGACAAGGAAAAAGCAACTGCGGAATTGGCCCGGCTCATGGCCAAGGTGAGGTGCCAAGGCTTCGTCGCGTGCCATCCCCTTTGATTTGAAAAACGTGCGAACGAATCAGAGACGTTGAATTGATCACGGCTAGAGTGAATTTGACGGTGTCGCAGGGCGATTTCATGAGGCCACGCCTGCTAGAAGATTGTGCATCTAACCCCTCAGAATGCGCGTGCCAAGAGGTGGCTTGGGGAGTGCCAAAATGAAAATCGCGCAAGTCGCGCCTTTATACGAGAGTGTGCCACCCAGACTTTATGGCGGTACCGAGAGAGTTGTTTCCTATTTGACTGAAGAGCTTGTAAAGATGGGACACGAGGTGACGCTGTATGCGAGCGGAGACTCCTGCACCTCGGCGCGATTGCGATCTGTGTGCGCACGAGCTTTGCGGCTGGAAGGTGGGAAGCTGTTGTCCCCCCTTGCGCATCACATGAACCTTATCGAGACCATCGCGCAAGAGGCGGACGAGTTTGATGTTGTGCATTTTCACTTAGATTTCCTGCCTTTTTCGCAGATTCGTCGGCTTGAAATTCCGGCAGTAACCACGCTGCACGGCCGGTTGGATATCCCAGATTTGCTTCCATTGTTTCGAGAATTCGACGACATGCGCCTGATCTCCGTCTCAGACGCGCAACGGGCACCGATGCCTTGGGCGAGTTGGCTGGCAACGGTGCATCATGGGCTGCCTGAAAATCTCTATAATGCACGGGTAACGCCGGGCAAATATCTCGCATTTCTCGGGCGCATCTCGCCGGAAAAACGTGTAGACCTGGCGATCGAAATTGCCAGGCTGGTGGGAATGCCGCTACGCATCGCCGCGAAGGTCGATCCAGCTGATCAAGAATATTTTGAGGAGAAAATTCGCGACTTGCTTTCGGGATCGGATGTCGAATATCTAGGCGAGATCGGCGAGCAGGACAAGGCAGAGTTCCTCGGAAACGCTTTGGCTTTGCTGTTTCCCATCGATTGGCCGGAGCCGTTCGGACTGGTGATGATTGAGGCCATGGCGTGCGGGACCCCTGTGATTGCTTTCCGCGCAGGGTCTGTCGCGGAGATCGTGGACCACGATGTGACGGGATTTGTTGTGGAGAATGTTGCGGGAGCTGCTGAAGCGGTGCAGCGCATTCCATCCATCGATCGAAAAGAGTGCCGTGCGAGATTCGAGCAGCGCTTCAGCGCACGTCGGATGTGCGAGGACTATTTGAAGGCCTATGAGCGGGGGATCTGGGAAAGGAAAAGGGCAGCCAAGGGCAAACGAGGGCTATCTCTCACCGCCTAATTGAGGAGAAGTTTATTGATGCCATCGCTTGAGGACATCCAGAACCGAGACGTAATCGAAGTCGGGCACCAGTTTTACATCCGCGCGTCATCTGCACTTGCAGATGATCGTACGCGGGTCTTGTTGAATGGCGACACGTTTGCAATCTTCGACCGCAGTGGCGACATTCAGCCGGTTGGGTTCGGTCAGCAGGGTATCTTCCACAATGAAACGCGTCATTTGTCGCGATTGGAGATGCGTTTTTGCGGTCTTCGGCCGCTTCTGCTCAGCTCCACGATTCGTGAAGACAATGTGCTATTCGGCGCGGATCTTACCAATCCTGATTTGAGGCTTGCGTCTGGGTCCTCGTTACCGCGCGGCACAGTTCATATATATCGGACTAAGTTTTTGACGGACGTCGTGTGCTACGACCAAATCACGCTCAATAATTACGGAGAATGGCCTCTCGATGTAGAGGTTTCATTTGCCTTTGAAGCAGACTTCGCCGACATCTTTGAGGTGCGCGGGGAAAAACGCGCGCGAAGGGGAGAGAGGATCCCTCAAGAACTGAAGCGTTCTTCCGTAACACTGGCCTATGAAGGTCTGGATAGCATCCGTCGGAGCACACGCGTGGAGTGCTCGCTGCCCTCGGGCTCGCCGCATTCCGGGGGCATTACGGTGCCGATTCACCTGGAACCACGGGGGGAAGCGAGCTTTACGCTCAATGTGGCGTGCCAGAGCGAAGGGATGAACGGACATGCGCCGATCGGCAATTATGGCGAAGCGCTGCAGGTGATGAGCGAGAGGCGCAGCGCCGGTCCGCTCGCTGATGTTGATATTCACACTTCGAACGATCAGTTCAACGACTGGATCCGCCGTTCGCGTGCCGATCTGGCAATGATGGTGACGCAGACACAGCATGGTCTGTATCCATACGCGGGTGTGCCATGGTTCAGCACTGTCTTCGGGCGGGATGGCATTATTACCGCGCTGGAGATGCTCTGGCTCGTGCCGTCGATTGCAAAGGGTGTTCTGACGTACCTCGCCGCAACTCAAGCGACGAGCCACGATGCGCAGCGCGACGCGGATCCCGGAAAAATCCTGCACGAAATGCGTAAGGGAGAAATGGCGCGGCTCGGAGAAGTACCTTTCGGTCGTTACTACGGGACGGTGGATGCAACCCCGTTGTTCGTGATGCTTGCAGCCGCCTATTACGAGCGGACGGGCGACGTGGAGTTTTTGCGCGGGATCTGGCCGAACATTATGGCCGCTCTCGAATGGATCGAAGTTTACGGGGACTTGGATGGGGATGGATTTGTCGAGTATGCAAGGCAGACAGATCATGGGCTGGTGCAGCAAGGTTGGAAGGACTCGAACGACTCCGTCTTCTACTGTGATGGCACGTTGGCCGTAGGCCCGATCGCGCTGTGCGAGGTGCAATCGTATGTTTTCGCCGCCAAGCAGGGAATTGCTGCGGTTGCGAAGGACTTGGGGCATCCGGATCTCGCAGAGAAGCTGCTCGCACAAGCAGCGCAGTTGCGTGCGAAATTCCACTCGATGTTCTGGTCCGACGAGCTGTCGATGTTTGCCTTGGCGCTGGATGGAGAGAAGAGACAATGCGGGGTAAGAAGTTCGAATGCGGGACAATGCCTGTTCTCGGGAATCGCGACGGATGCGCAGTATCGGTCAGTGAGCGATGCGCTGTTGTCTCCGGCGTTCTTTTCCGGGTGGGGCATTCGAACACTCGTAACGGGGGAGCGGCGTTACAACCCCATGTCATATCACAACGGCTCGGTATGGCCTCATGACAATGCATTGATCGCATTCGGAGCGTTGCGCCGCGCGGAGAAGGATCTTGCACTTCGCGTGATGTCGGGATTGCTGGACCTGTCGTCTGAGGTCACGTTAGATCGCCTTCCCGAACTAATTTGCGGTTTCGGGCGACGGCCGGGCAAGGGGCCAACGCTCTATCCGGTTGCTTGTTCGCCACAGGCATGGGCTGCAGGGTCGGTGTTCATGGTGCTGCAGGCGTGTCTTGGATTGGAGATTCGCGCGCAGGAATCGCGGCTGTATCTCCATCACTCGGCGCTTCCTGAGCAGTTGCAGCATGTTCGCATCCGTAATCTTAGGATTGGAGACGCGAGCGTAGACCTTTCTTTCGAGCGCTATTCCGAGACTGTAAGCGTGAATATTCTGCGCCGAACCGGAGCGGTGGAGATTGTGGCGCTCCGTTAGGGGCCATCAAGGCCGTTGGCGCAGCCCAAACCTCCGCCGATCGCGGTTTATGATGCGTACATGACAGCTGCCGATATGAGCCGGGTATCCCGGTGGACGATGGAGTATGGCCTGAAGCCGTGCGCCATTGCAGGCTTCTTTGTTCTGGTGGCGCTGTTATGGACCTTTCCGCTGCAGCATGTCATTGCCTATCCATTTGTCTTTTTGTTTTTCGGCGCGGTTATGGGAAGCGCGTGGTTTGGCGGTGTAATTGCCGGGTTTATCGCAGTGATACTGTCGTCATTCATCATCACGTACTTCTTTATTCCTCCACTTTTTTCAATCTATGTCGCAAAGGAATCGCAGAGCTTTCTGGCGGCCTTTATTCTCTCTTCGATAGCCATTTCTATCGTGAGTTCTACGCGCAAGCGAGCTGAAAGCGCAGTTCGCAATGCGCGAGATGAGCTTGAGGTGAAGGTTCAGGAGCGCACCGCGGAACTGCAGCGCTCGAATCTTGAAATTCAGGAGAGTGAGCGTCAACTGCGGATGCTGACCGAGGCGATCCCGCAGCAGATATGGCGCGCAGATACGGCCGGCCAAATTGAGTACTGCAATCAGCACCTTTGTGATTACGTCGGAGGATCACCAGAGTCGCTGCGGTCCGAATCGTTCTTCAGCATTCTGCATCCCGAAGACGCGCCGCTATTTCTTCAGGGTTGGGAGGCGGCGCTTGTTGCGGGCGGCCGGTTTGAGGTGGAGGCACGCGTTCGCGGCGCGGATGGCGCATATCGATGGTTTCTTGTGCGCAGCATTCCACAGCGATCGGAGAATGGTCAGATTGCACGTTGGTATGGCATTCACATCGACATCGAGGAGCAGCACCGCGCACAACAGAACCTGGTCCTGGCGCAGGATGATTTGACTCGCCTATCGCGCACCTTGAGCCTGGCGGAGATGGCGGCTTCGATTGCACACGAACTCAATCAGCCGTTGACCGCTGTTGTTGCGCACGCATATGCCTGCCGGGAGTGGCTCCACGGCAATCCGGCAAATGTGGAAAGAGCTTCAGCAACCGCCGAGAAAATTGTGCAGGAGAGTACGCGAGCCAGCGCGGTGGTGAAACGTGTGCGCTCACTTTTCCGCAAGGAGGCGCAAGAGACCGAGTCGACCGATTTGAATCGGTTGATCCAGGAGTTGGTTCGGTTGCTGCGTGATGAGGCAATCCGCAGAGGTGTGACAATCCAACTGATTTTGGCGCGCGATCTTCCCAAACTCGAAGTTGATCCGGTGCAGATCCAACAAGTTCTGTTAAACCTGGCTACGAACAGTATGGACGCCATGATGCAGGTTTCAGGGTCTCGCGAATTGACGATTCGCACGGAGAGTCGCAGCAAAGACGAGATTGTGGTTTCGGTGGAGGACCAAGGTCCGGGCATCGATTCCAAGATTGCACATAGAATTTTCGAACCATTTTTCAGTACGAAATTACAGGGAACAGGGATGGGTCTGGCGATCTGTCGCAGCATTGTCGAAGCGCACGACGGACGGATCTCGGCGGCAAATTCGGCTTGTGGAGGCGCGGTCTTTCAATTCACGCTGCGCGCGCGATCCTGATCGACGACAATTAAGCTGCTGTCGCGATACTCTGCAAGCCTATACTTACGTATAACTTGTTCGGGTGTTTCGCACTCCTATATACTCTCGCCTGACTCGAGAAAGGAGATCGAAGGGCTATTCCGTGGACTGCGTACGTTGATTTCTCAGCGCGGATGCGGTGCACGAAGCGACGTTGGAGTCACCAGGGCGAATTCAACCTGCAGAGCCCAGGCTGCGATTCCATTTCTGTCGCCGAGTGAGAGGCCCGATCGTTCGTGACGATGGCTGCCAAACTGATGCAATGGGGTATCGAACTGCTCGAAGTCCTCTTCTTCACCGGCCTTATTGGCTGTGCGGTGGTCGTGGTAATCAGCTGGATTTCTATCTTCAAGAGCGGCTTCTCAGACAAAGACTGAAAAATTTGGCGCTGTCATAGACGATCTTTGGATGGGGCGTGTAGACCCTGTCGTTCGAACGACGACTCTTCCAAATGCTTCTCGGTTTGCTTGACGACGTACATGGCGGCGTCCGCGGCGCTTAACAAGCTGTCCCTGCTTGTGCCGTCCTTGGGGTAAAGAGCAAAGCCCACGCTTGCCGAACCGTGCAGAACGTACCCTTCAAACGCGAACGGGGCATCGAAGCTGCGTTTCAGTCGATGTACGATTTCCTCGACCTCTGCGCGGCTGTGCACCATTGGAACCAGCACGGCAAACTCATCGCCGCCGAGCCGCGCCAGCATATCGTGTGAGCGCAATTGCCGCTTCATACGCAGAGCGGCCTCACGCAAATACATGTCTCCGACGAGGTGTCCGTACTGGTCATTCACTTGCTTGAATTTATCGAGATCGATGTATATCAAACCGAAGATTCCCGCCTTCTGGCGCGCCACTTCGATCTGCGTGTCCAGATACTGTTCCAGGGAGAAGCGATTGTGGATCTCAGTGAGGAGGTCGAACTCCGATCGGTGCTGCAGATCGGAGTACAGCCGCCGCGTTTCAATGGCCAGAGTTGCCTGCGCTGCCGCAGTAGAAAGGGCCTCAGACTCCATGCCGCGGGGTTTTGTGATCGGATCGAAGGCGGCATACATCGTGCCGAGCGGCGGTCCGGTGCGGGCGGGAATCTGCTCGTGGACGATGCGGAAGGAAGTGAGCTCTCGCGGACTATTTCCGAGTTGTGCTCCATCGACGATCTGACACCAACAGGGGGCGCCACTCAGCTTGAAAGAGACGAGTTCCGTGATCTGCTCAATAATCTCAGCGAGAGGACGAGAGCCATTGATGTCCTCGAGGATGCGGCTGCGTCGGCGCTCGACGTAAGCCGCCGCAGCGTTCTGCCGGCGCACTTTGCGCTCCATTACGAGGCCCCTGGCTCCGGCGACGAACAGCAAAGCGAGCAGCAAGCCAACCAGGAGGATGAGGTTTCGGACGTTAAGCAAAGTAGGTCGGGCGACGACTGTAATATCGTCAGTCGAACGCATCAGGATGTCGAACGGAACCTCTTCTCCGGGGTTGATTGCGGTGTCATCGATGGAGCAGATGCCAGTGACCCTGACTCTGGAGCCCGGTGGAATCTGCAACATCGGCGCGTGAGCCGAGGCTCCGCGAGGATGGCGATAGATTGCGCTGAACAACTTGCCATCGGCGCTTAGATCATATTCGTCCTGCGATGCCACTTGCACCTCGCCGACCACTTCTCCTTCGATAGAGACCAAATCGTTCTGGTGACCGATTGGTTTGCTGCTGCTCCAGATAGCAAGTTGTTGCCAGTTGGCCGGTTGCGGTTTGATGGGTGCCCAGATGTTGCTGTCTTGGATTTCGCCGTCAGTCAGGGTTAAGAGACGGTTGCGTGCGCTGGGAAAACCGCTTGCAACCGCGTGGTTGCCGACCCGTAAGGGTTCGCGGGTCTGGGTCGAGATCCAAAGGCTTTTCGAACCCTCCTGAAGTACAACGGCCGAGCCGGGCTCGTAATACGTAATCGTTCCACGAACGAGCACCCTTCGCGTGAGATCTTGCACGTAATAGTTGGCAAGAATCCGGTCCATGGGCGTGACCGGAAGAGACCAGAATCTGGTGTTGGCGCGCTTAAGAATCTGAATGTCGGCTAGTTTGGAAACATAAAGGACAATCCCGGTCTGCTGCATCTTATCGTCGAACCTGCCTGCCGCGACCCCGGTGATCTCTACCTCGTCGTCAAGCATGCTCTTGAGCGTGCTTTCTTCGTCACTATCAACGTTTGCCTCGATGTGTCCCCCATCCATGAGCAACTGGAGGCGGGCACTGCGCTTAGGAGCCGATGAGCTCGCCACCAGATCCGCCGCGCGCACCTTGGCACGCACACTGACCAGCTGACCGTCGTACTGCGCACGAATCAACTCCTCGAAGGTGGCTGGCGAGGGCTTGGGGAGGGCCCCGTGGTGAAGCAGGGCGATGGCACTGGCTACCACAATGGGGCGGAAGCTTTGCTGCGTATTTCCCTGGATAAGAACGCGATCACCGGGAAGTAGTTCTGCAGTCGACGGAGCGTTGACGAAGAGTGCGGCGTCGCCGTCCTGCACGAAGAGCAACCTTTGATATCCACGGGAATAGACAACAGTGGCCTCGAAGGCGACGGGAACTGCTTGGCCTGCCTCGGCATTGCTGAGTGCGTGAATGGCGCTAAGTGATGTAAGTCTTGCGGGCTCTGTTGCCGAGGCCGCAGTCAGTAAAAGGGTAACGGTCACTATTCCAAGGACTTGATTTCGGATGAAGGAGCTCCGCAGCCCGCGTGCGCAGCGTTGTCCGATTTCCTTTATGTCACTCATTCCTTTGACCTTCCGCGATTGCCAGTGATTGAAGCCTCCTGCACGGGCAGTGTCCGCGGAATGCTCGAAGCCCTGACCTTTATCAATCTCTGTGCGCCCCATCCTACGCTTATCTAACACACCTAGTACAAGGCGATGGGCTGCGCCGCCCGCACAAATTTAGTACTTATGTTTCATTCGACGACCTTGACTACAAGCTCCTAAATCGATCCCACGCACTGTACCGGCATTATGGGGATCTGAGGGTGGCTGACACAGCATCGTCCGGCAATTCTCGATGAGCAGTGATTTACATCACTCCGGTCTGCGCAACTATCGAGGGATTCCATTATTCGGCCCATTGAGGTTCACTCAATGTGCATCCTCTCGTTTTGAGGACGTCCTATGCCTTGCAGCCGATTCTGTGGATCGTTGCGATCGAATCGGTGCGGTGTTTGCTGAATCTGAGGTTTGCAAATGAAGCTTGCCCCATCGACGCCCCGGCAAAGGTCGCATACCAGAGCAGAAAGAACCATTACGAATTCCGAGGAGCAGTATCGGCTCCTCTTTGAAGCCAATCCGATCCCAATGTGGGTCTTCGATCGCAACACTCTCCGCTTCCTTGCGGTAAATCAAGCAGCGATCCGCCAATACGGCTTTACAACTCGGGAATTTCTGGCGATGGCTATCACGGATCTGCGCCCCGAAGAAGATATACCCGATTTGCTGAAAGATAATGTGAAGTGCAAGCACGGACTTCAGGAGTCCGGGGTCTGGCGCCATCGTAGGAAGAACGGCACGATCATAGACGTCGAGGTTGTCTGCCACAGCGTAGATTTCCACCAGACCGAGGCAGCGCTGGCAGCCGCCTATGACGTTACGGAACGGAGAAGTTCCAAAGAAAAACTGCAGGACAGCGAGAACAAGTACCGGGTGTTGTTCGAAGATTCGGCAGAAGCGTGCTGGTTGTTGGACGACAATGGTTTCGTGGATTGCAATTCCGCGGCGCTTGAGATGTTCGGATTCTCAACCAAGGGAGAATTCAAACACCCGGCTGATATCTCTCCTCCGAATCAAGCAGACGGCACGCTATCGCGGGTTGCAGCCGAACAGAAGATTGCCACCGCGCTATTGAATGGCAAGAACAGCTTCGAGTGGTTGCACCAGCGGAAGAATGGCGATGTTTTTCCTGCCGAAGTGTCCTTGGCAGCTCTGACTCTGGGTGGGCGGCCGATGCTGATGGCCACGGTCCGCGACATCACTGAGCGCAAACAGGCCGAGGAAGCCTTGTTGTTCAAGACTGCGCTGATGGAGGCCCAGGCTGAGTCAACAATTGATGGCATCCTGGTCGTCGACGATTCCGATCATATCGTTCTGGTAAACAAGCAATTTGGCCTCCACTTTGGAGTGCCGGACGAACTATTGAGCGGACGAGACGATCTTATCGTGCGCAAGTACGTGACTGACCAAGTTGAGGCCCCGGAGTCTTTCCTCGATCGGATCAAGTACCTCAGTAGTCATCAGGATGAAAAGAGCAGGGATGAATTCAAACTCAGAAATGGTAAGACTTTCGACCGATACGCTGCACCTCTCGTGGACTCAAAAGGCAAGCACCGAGGGACAATCTTGTACTTTCGCGACATTACCGAGCGGGTGCGGGCGGAAGCTGCGGTTCGGCAGGCGGAGGAGAAGTATCGGGCGATTTTCGAGGATTCTGTGGTCGGAATATTTCAGGTCACCCCAGAGGGGCGCCCTATCAGCATCAACCGTGCTTTGGCGCAGCTATATGGCTACGATTCGGCAGGAGAATTAGTTGCTGAAGTTCAAAACATGGCAGAGCAACTCTTCGTTGATCCCAGCCAGAAGATAGAGCTGGCAAAATCGGTAGCCAGGCACGACATAGTACGTGGCGCGGAAGTTCAGGTTTTCCGCAGGGACCGCACCA
>WNGL01009048.1_pt1 | contig 11573 bp, 10 predicted proteins | sample 5400591 | NCBI WGS metagenome assembly WNGL01 (sample SAMN13153377, study PRJNA577476) | soil metagenome | isolation source: 80 cm soil or saprolite under Garry oak tree replicate 1 | place: USA:California | collected 2016-06-15
CCTGTTCGAGCAGGCCACCGAGTCCGGCGTGGTCTACGGCTCCAAGGCGGTCGGCGAGCCGCCGCTGATGGAGGCGTTCAGCGTGCGCGAGGCGCTGCGACAGGCGGTGGCCGCGTTCGGCCCGGCGGGCTGGAGCGTCACCCTCGGCTGCCCGTCCACGCCGGAAGCCGTCTACTGGGCCGTCCAGGCCGCCCGCGACGCCGGCCCGAAGACCCGCACCGGGCAGGCCGTTCCCGTGCACGCGAGGGCCTGACGATGGACTGGCCCAGTATGGATTGGCTGGGCGCGGTGCAGCAGCTGCGTCACGACGGGCAGCCCGGCGTGCTGGTGACCGTGGCCGAGGTGCGCGGCCACGCGCCGCGCGAGGCCGGCGCCAAGATGGTGGTTAGCCGCGACCGCACCTGGGGCAGCGTGGGCGGCGGCAACCTCGAGGCGACCGCCGTGGCTCGGGCCAGGGAGCTGATCAAGTCCGGGGGCACCGCCCCGGAGATGCGCGAGACCCAGCTCAGCCCGCACGCGCGGAACGAGCACGGCCGCCAGTGCTGCGGCGGCGTCGTCCGCCTGCTGCTCGAGCCGCTCGCGGTCCGGCCGGTCATCGCCTTGTTCGGCCTCGGGCACGTCGGCTACGAGCTGGCGCGCATCCTGTCCCGGCTGCCGGTCCGGCTGCTGCTGGTCGACTCGCGCGCCGAGCAGCTGGACCGGGTCCGCCTCGCGGACGTGATCGACGGCACCGCCGACGTCGGCATCTACCACACGCTGCTCGGCGAGCAGGTGCTCGAGCAGCTGCCGCCCGGCGCGCAGGTCGTGATCATGACGCACGACCACGCGGAGGACTACGCGCTGTGCGACGCGGCGCTGCGGCTGCCGCAGCCGCTGGGCGGCATCGGGCTGATCGGCTCGAGCGCCAAGTGGACGCGGTTCCAGGCTCAACTTGCCGCAGCTGGTCACAGCCCGAAAATAATCGCCCGTATCACCTGCCCGATCGGCCAGCCCGGCATCGCCGGCAAGGAGCCTGCCGTGATCGCCGTCGCGGTCGCCGCCGCGATGCTGGCCGCCCTCCCCGCGAGCCAAAGGGGCGCCGGCGCCGACTGGACTGAGGAGCGACGGAGGAGCGACGAGGGAAGGAGGCGCCTCGAGGGCGCCCCGGCGGCGAGCGGGAAAACAGAGCGAGCGAAATGACCATATATGGAGCGACGGTCGTGGACACCCCGGGCGACCCGTTCGCCGGCGACCCGGCCGCCGCCCTCGCCGAGGACGGTGCCCTGCTGGTCCGCGACGGCGTGATCCGCGCCCGCGGCTCGCTGGCCGCGCTGCGCGCCGCGCACCCCGGCGAGCCGGTCACCCGGCTGGACGGCGGGCTGCTCGTCCCCGGCTTCATCGACACCCACGTCCACTTCCCGCAGATCCGCGTCATCGGCGGCCTGGGCCTGCCGCTGCTGGACTGGCTGGAGCAGTGCGCGCTGCCCGAGGAGAGCAAGCTGGCCGACCTGGCGTACGCGCGGGCGGTCGCCGCCGAGTTCCTCGACGGCCTGGTGGCGTCGGGCACGACCAGCGCGCTGGTGTTCGGCTCGCACTTCGCGCCGGCCATGGACGAGCTGTTCGCCGCGGCCGCGCAGCGCGGCCTGAACATCACCTCGGGCCTGGTGCTCAGCGACCGGATCCTGCGCCCCGAACTGCTCAACTCACCGGAGACCGCGCTGGCCGACAGCGCGGACCTGATCCTGCGCTGGCACGACCGGGGGCGGCTGCGCTACGCCGTCACGCCGCGGTTCTCGCTGTCAGCCTCCGACGACATGCTCGACGCCTGCGCCCAGCTGCTCGGCAAGGGCGTCTGGTTCACCTCGCACATCAACGAGAACCTCGCCGAGATCGCGACGGTGGCCGGGTTGTTTCCCGGGGCGCGGCACTACCTGGACACCTACCGCCGGCACGGCCTGGTCACCTCGCGCAGCGTGTTCGCGCACAACGTCCACCCCTGCGACGCCGAGCTCGCCGTGCTCGCCGAACGCGGCGCGTCGGTCGCGCACTGTCCGACCAGCAACTGCGCCCTGGGCAGCGGGCTCTTCCCGCTGCGCCGGCACGTCGAGCACGGCGTGCACGTCGCGCTCGGCTCGGACGTGGGCGCGGGCGCGGGCCTGTTCCTGCCCAAGGAGGCGCTCCAGGCCTACTTCATCCAGCAGCTGCTCGGCGACGGCGGGCTCGCCCTGACCCCCGCGCACCTGCTGTACCTGGCAACGCGGGCCGGGGCGCAGGCGCTCGGCCTGGACGACCGGATCGGCGACTTCACCGTCGGCAAGGAATTCGACGCGGTCTGGCTGCGCCCGGCCGACGGGAGCACGCTAGCCGTCAACCTGCGCCACGCCCGGGACACGAGCGACGCGCTGGCCAGGATCTTCGCCCTGGCCACCCCGGCGGACGTGGCCGGCGTGTGGATCAGGGGCCAGAACGCCGCAGGTCAGGACCCTCACTGAGCGAAGCGGCGCGGTAGGCGCGCCAGCCGCCGTGGCCGGTGATGTCCTGGTGGATGCCGAGGGCGTGCTCGGCCTCGCGGAGCACCATCGCGAACGACAGCGCGCCGTCCTCGAGCTCGATGATGGAGAGCTCGAGCTCGGGAGGTTCGGTGGCCAGCAGCGCGCTCAGCGGGCCCATGGGCACGTCGTACAGCTCGCCCAGGACGGGCTGCCCGCCCTCGGCGGCGGGGTAGAGGGCGGGGAACTCGTCGCGGACCGAGTAGAACCGGTACAGCGGCGCGGTGCGCCGCTCCCCGATCAGCGGCACGCCCTCGATGGTGTAGTGCGCGCGTCCCCCGCGCATCCCGTCCCCGTTGAGAAACATCAGGGCCATCACGCCTCCGTCCGAACAAGATCCGGTGGTGTGTCGTTACTACCCCCCTGAGGGAGGATCTGACCCACGGCAGGGCTGGGGGTGGCGGCGGGGCAGGCAGCGGAGTTGCTGGAGCGGTTCGGCCTGGGAGAAAAGCGGGCAGAATACCCGGACCGGCTGTCCGGCGGGCAGCAGCAGCGGGTGGCGATCGTCCGGGCGCTGGCCGTGCGGCCGCGGCTTATGCTGCTCGACGAGGTCACCAGCGCGCTCGACCCGGAACTGGTGGCCGACGTGCTCGACGTGATCAGGGAACTGGCCGAAGGCGGGATGACGATGCTCGTGGAACAGGCGCCCCCCGCGCAGTTGTTCAGCCAGCCGTCGGACGAACGGACGAGACGTTTCCTGCGGCGCATCGTCGACGCGGGGCGCATGTGAGGGGCTAAATGAGCGAGTCGCCGGAGGCACCCGGGGTCATCGTGCCCGACCAGGCTGACATGGAGGCGGCCGAGGCCGAGGCCCTGGGGTCCGGGGACGCCGAGGTGGTGGAGGAGACCGGGGGGCCGTTCTCCGGGAAGACGGCCTGGGTGCGGCGCATGGAGACGCCGCTGCGGATGTTCCTGCGCACCGAGACGGGCAGCGCCGCGATCCTGGCCGGCGCCACCGTGCTCGCCCTGATCTGGGCGAACATGAGCATCTCGAGTTACGACCGGTTCTGGGCGACCCGGCTGGCCGTGTTCGTCGGCGGCTCGGGCGTGACGGTCGACCTGCGCGAGTTCGTGAACTCCGGGCTGATGGCGCTGTTCTTCCTGGTGGTCGGGCTGGAGGCGCGGCGCGAGTTCGACGTGGGCGAGCTGCGGATACGGAGCAGGCTCACGCTGCCGCTGCTAGTCGGCCTGACCGGCATGGCCGTGCCGGTGGTCATCTTCCTGATCGCCAACGCCGGCCGGCCCGCCATGCATGGCTGGGGCATGGCGATGTCGACCGACACCGCGTTCGCGCTCGGCGCACTGGCGCTGGTCGGCCGCAGGCTGCCCGACCGCGTCCGCACCTACCTGCTCACCTTCTCGGTCGTCGACGACCTGGCCGGGCTGGTGGTCATCGCGGTCGCGTACAGCGGGCACATCGAGGTGGCGCCGCTGGCCTGGGGGTTCGGGTTCATCGGCGTGGTCCTGCTGCTGCGGGCGCGCGGCATCAGGTCTGGGCCCCTGTACTTTCTCGTGGGGATCGCGGCCTGGGTGGCGTTCCTCAAGTCGGGCGTCGACCCGATCGTGGTCGGCCTAGTCCTCGGCCTGCTGACCTACGCGTATTCGGCGACGCGGGAGTCGCTGGAGCAGGCCTCCGAGGCGTTCCGGCTGTTCCGCGAGCAGCCCACCGCCGAGCTGGCCCAGTCGGCGCGGGACGTGGTGCGCGTCGCGATCTCGCCGAACGACCGGCTGGCCCAGCTATTCCACCCGTGGACCAGCTACGTCATCGTGCCGTTGTTCGCGCTGGCCAACGCGGGCATCGTGCTGAACGGCACGTTCCTGGCCCGGGCCTACACCGCCCCGGTCACGCTCGGCATCATCGTCGGCTACCTGGTGGGCAAGCCGCTGGGCACGGCCGGGTGCGCCTGGCTGGTCACCAAGCTCAGCCACGGCCGGGTGCGGCCGTCGGTCGGATGGGGAGCGGTGGCCGGCGCCGGGGCGGTCGCCGGGATCGGCTTCACCGTGTCCCTGCTGATCGCCTCGCTGGCGCTGACGGGCGACGTGCTGGCGGAGGCGAAGCTCGGCATCCTGTCCGCCGTGGTGGCCTCGGCCGTCCTGACCTGGGTCGTCTTCCGGCTGGTGAACATGCTGCCGGTCCGGACCAGGCTGCGCGCGCTGCTGGGCACGGCCGAGGTCATCACCGACCTGGCGGCGCCGGTGGACCCGGACAGGGACCACATCCGCGGCCCGGAGGAATCGATGGTCACCATGGTCGAGTACGGCGACTTCGAGTGCCCGTACTGCGGCCTGGCCGAGCCGGCCGTCCGGGAGCTGCTGCGCGACTACGGCGAGGTCAGGTACGTGTGGCGGCACCTGCCGCTGACCGACGTCCATCCGAACGCGCAGCTCGCCGCCGAGGCTGCCGAGGCGGCCGGGAAGCAGGGCGCGTTCTGGGAGATGCACGACCTGCTCCTGGAGCACCAGGACGCGCTGCACCCCCGCGACCTGGTCGGGTACGCGGCCTCGCTCGGGCTCGACACCGGGCGGTTCGCCACCGACCTGCGCAAGCACGCGGGGCTGGCGCACGTCAGCGAGGACGTGGAATCCGCCGATCTGGCCAGCGTGTCCGGTACGCCGACGTTCTTCATCAACGGCAAGCGACATTATGGCGCCTATGACATAGAAACGCTGAAAAAGGCCGTGAAAATCGCCAAGGCCCGGGCGATGATCAGCGTCTGATTCCGGCGACACGGCCCCTATGCCGCCGCCGCGCCTGCCCAAGCACTTCAAGCCCGCCGTGACCGCGGTGGCCGGGCCGCCCGCCCCGGCGAAGACGCCGCTGGGCAACAAGGGGCACTGAGCCGGCCTCGTTCGCTGGTAGCCTCTCCGAGTTCCTGCCCCAACGCCCGCACGCGGGCGCAGGACGTGAGAGGCTGACGGTGAGGACGAGGAGGAGGTAAGGCGTGAACGCGCAGCCAACCGCCGCGGCGGCCGGAACTATCGATGTCGGCGGCGACCTGACCGTCAACCGGCTTGGTTTCGGAGCCATGCGGATCACCGGGTCCGGGATCTGGGGCGACCCGCCCAGCCAGGACCAGGCCATCGCCACGCTCCGGCGGGTGGTGGAACTCGGCGTCAACTTCATCGATACCGCCGACTCCTACGGCCCCGAAGTCAGCGAGACGCTGATCGCCGAGGCACTCCACCCTTACCCGGACGACCTGGTGATCGCGAGCAAGGGCGGCCTGGTCCGGCCGGGCCCGAATCGCTGGGAAGCCAACGGGCGGCCGGAGCACCTCCGCGCGGCCTGCGAGGGCAGCCTGCGGCGGCTGCGGCTCGACCAGATACCGCTGTATCAGTTCCACCGCCCCGACCCGGCGGTGCCGCTGGCCGAATCGATCGGCGCGATCGCCGAGCTGAAGAACGAGGGCAAGATCCGCCACGTCGGGATCTCCAACGTGTCCGAGTCGCAGCTGCGCGAGGCGCAGCAGATCGTCCCCATCGTGTCGGTGCAGAACAGGTACAACGTGTCGGACCGCAGGTCCGAGTCGATGATCGACCTGTGCGAGCAGGAGCAGCTGGTGTTCCTGCCCTGGGCGCCGATCCAGGAGACCGACAGGAAGGTCCCGGTGGCCGTGGCCGCCGAACGGCACGGCGTCACCGAGCACCAGGTCGTGCTGGCCTGGCTGCTGGCCATCTCACCGCAGATCCTGCCCATCCCTGGCACCGGCTCGCCCGCGCACGCGCAGCAGAACATCGCCGCCGCGTCGATCGAGCTCACCCCGGACGAGGTCGACGCGATCAGCAAGGGCGCATTACCCGCTCGCGGCCGCGCCGGGGCGGTGATTTCCGGCTTGCTCCGTCGTCTGGCAGGCACACCTGCTAACTAGCACATGGAGTGGGTGAGATGGAAACCCGGAGCGTGGCGGAGACTGTTGCGATCACCGGTGGCCGGATCGTTCCGATCGAGGGTGACCCGGTGGACGGCGGGACCGTCCTGCTGCGGGACGGGAAGATAGCGGCGGTCGAGGGCCCCGGCTTCGCGGTCCCTTCCGGCGCGGACGTGGTGGACGCGACCGGCACATGGGTGCTGCCCGGCTTCATCGACGCCCACGCGCACGTCGGCGTGGCCGAGGAGGCCGAAGGCTGGGCGGGCCAGGACACCAACGAGCGGACCGATCCGGTCGCCGCCCACGTCCGCGCGCTCGACGCGATCAACCCGGCCGACCAGGGATTCCGCGATGCCATCGGCGGGGGCGTGCTCGCGGTCAACGTCAACCCGGGCTCGGCCAACCCGATCGGCGGCCAGACCGTGGCCATCAAGTGCTGGGGCCGCACCGTGGACGAGATGGTCCTGCGCGAGCCGGCCGGCCTGAAGTCCGCGCTCGGCGAGAACCCCAAGCGCGTCTACGGCGAGCGGAACGAGACCCCGTCGACCAGGCTGGGCACCGCCGCGGTGATCCGTGGCGCGTTCGTCGCCGCGCAGAATTACCAGGCGAAGCTGGCCGCGGACGACTCGGGCCCGATGGAAAGGGATCTCAAGCTCGAGGCGCTGGGCCGGGTGCTGCGCCGGGAGATCCCGTGGCGGCAGCACTGCCACCGGGCCGACGACATCGCGACCGCGATGCGGATGGCCAGGGAGTTCGGCTACGACCTGGTCATCGACCACGGCACCGAGGCGTACCTGCTGGCCGACCAGATCGCGGCCGCGTCGATCCCGGTGATCATCGGCCCGCTGCTCACCAGCCGGTCCAAGGTGGAGCTGCGCAACCGGTCGCTGGCCAACCCGGGCCGGCTCGCCGCGGCCGGGGTGACGATCGCGATCACCACCGACCACCCGGTGGTGCCGATCCACTTCCTCATCCACCAGGCCACGCTCGCGGTCAAGGAGGGCCTGGACCCGGTGATCGCGCTGCGCGCGGTGACGATCCACCCGGCGCGCATCATCGGGTGCGCCGACCGGATCGGCTCGCTCGCGGCAGGCAAGGACGCGGACCTGGTGATCTGGTCCGGCGACCCGCTGGACGTGATGAGCCGCGCCGAGCGGGCCTACGTGGACGGGCGCGAGATCTACCGGTACGACTACGGCCGGCGCGAGGGCGTGTTCGCCTCGTTCTAGCTCCGTGCCGCCCAGGGACGCGGCGCCTGCGGGGGGCGGGTTAGGTGGGGCGGCCGGTGAGGAGGAAGCGGCTGCGGGAGCGGAAGTTGCTGACGATCTCGGCGGGGGCGCGGTCCGGGGAGCCTGCGTCGTAGGGCGGCTGGGGGTCGTACTCGATCATGAGCTGGATGGCCTGCGCCACCGTGTCGCCGGCGATCCGGCCGGCCAGCGCCAGGCCCATGTCGATGCCGGAGGAGACGCCCGCCGCGGTCACGTACTTGCCGTCGAAGACCACCCGGTCGGCGACCGGGGTCGCGCCGAACTGGCCGAGTGCCTCCAGGGCCAGCCAGTGCGAGGTCGCGCGGCGGCCGGCCAGCAGGCCGGCCGCGGCCAGGATGAGCGACCCGGTGCACACCGACGTGGTCCACGTGCTGACCTGGTCGGCGGACCTGAGCCACTCGTGCACCAGGCCGTCCTGCATCTGCTGGTGCTGGCCGGGACCGCCCGGCACCACGATGATGTCCGGGTGCGGCACGTCGGGCAGCCCGGCCTGGGCGGACAGGATCAGGCTGCCTTCCTCGTCGCTGACCGGCCCGGGACGTTCGGCGACGAAGACCGCCTCCGCGCCGGGCAGCCCGCTGAGCACCTGGTAGGGACCGATCGCGTCGAGCACGGTGAACCGGCTGAACAGCAGGATGGCGATCTGCATGACTCTCCTTAGTCGTGGAGGGCGGCGGGCCGAAAGCGGCGGCGGTACTCGCCGGGGCTGACGCCGAGGGTGCGGATGAAGGCGCGGCGCATCGCCTCCGGGGTGCGGTATCCGCAGGAGCGGGCCGTCTGCTCGACGCCGTCCGCGGTGTCTTCCAGCCGGCGCCTGGCCGTCTCCAGCCGGACCCGGTCGACGTAGCGTCCCGGCGACATGCCCACCTCGGCCGCGAAGGCGCGGGCGAACTGCCGCGGCGACAGGCTGGCCTGGCCGGCCAGGGCCTCGACGGACAGGTCAGCGGCCGGGTGTTCGGCGATCCACCGCTGCACGTCGCGCAGCGGCTCCCGGCTGGCCAGCTGCCCGGCGAGCTGGGCGCTGAACTGGGCCTGGTTACCGGGGCGGCGCAGGAACACCACTAGGTGCCTGGCGATGTCGAGCGCCGCGTCCCGGCCGAGATCGTCTTCGACCAGGGCCAGCGCGAGATCGATCCCGGCGGTGACCCCGGCAGAGGTGGCGACGTGGCCGTCCCTGATGAAGATCGGGTCCGGGTCGACGCTGAGCGCCGGGTACCTCTCGGCCAGCGAGCGGCAGTAGGCCCAGTGGGTCGTCACCCGCCGCCCGTCGAGCAGCCCGGCCTCGGCGAGCAGGAACGCGCCGGTACAGACCGAGACCAGGCGGCTCGCGTGGCGGGCGTGTGCCCGCAGCCAGCCGACGAGTTCGGAGCCGGGCCGGCGGGATCCTTCTCCCCCGGGCACGATCAGCACGTCCGGGCGGGGAGCCTGGAACTCGCGCAGGTCCTCGTCGGGGGCGACGCGCAGGCCGCTCGAGGTCCGCACCATGCGGCCGCCGAGGCTGGCCGTCCGGATGTCGTAGACGGGGGCGTCGCCGTGACTGGTGCGCCAGCCGTTAGCCCCGGCGAACACCTCGAGCGGTCCGGTCACGTCCAGGCTCTGTACCTCGTCGAAGAGGACCATCAGTACCGTGCGCACGTGTCCCAGTCTGGCCGCGCCTCGCTATGGCAGCAATGACGAAAACCCAACCTTTCATGCCATCAGCCCCCGCGGGGGCGGGTGAGGCCGGGCCGCGGCGGGGGCGGGTTTGGCCGGGCCGCGGCGGGGGCCGCCGGGTGCGAATCCTCACGCTAGTGCTGGCTGAAGGCCCAGTTCAGGATGCGGATGGCGTCGAATGGGTTCGGGGTGCTGATGGAGCCGGGGCTGTGCAGGGTCACGCCGATGACGGAGTAGCCGTTCCTTGTCGCCTCGAACAGCAGGCACTGCCCGGCGGCCCCGGTGTAGCCGGGCTTGATGCCGATCGCGCCCGGGTAGTGGCCGAGCAGCGGGTTGAGGTTCTGCCACAGGTAGGCGTGGTGCCCCGAGCCGGCGGCGAGATGGTAGCTGCGCTCGTCCACGACCGAACGGAAGGCCGGAAGCAGCATCGCGGCGCGGCCGAGGGTGAGCAGGTTCGCGGCGGTGGAGTAGGTCGAGTACGAGGTCGGATAGGGCAGCCCGTCGAAGTTGCTGAAATGCGTCCGGGTCATGCCGAGCAGCCGGGCGGTGGCGTTCATCTTCGCGATGAACGCGGACAGGCCAGGACCGTAGGCCTGCGCGAGGGCATAGGCGGCGTCGGCGCCGGACGGGAGCAGCAGCGCGGCCAGGAGCTGGCCGGCGGTGAGCCTGTCCCCCGGCCGCAGGCCGGCGTTGCTGGCGTTGTGCTCGCGCACGTAGGCGACCACGGCGGACGGGACGGTGATCTCACGGTTCAGGCTGCCCGCCCTGATCACCAGGAAGGCCGTCATCACCTTGGTGATGCTGGCCATCGGGCGTTCGGTGTTCAGCTCGCGGCTCCACAGCAGATGGCCGTTGGCCGCGTTCTCCACCGCGGCCGCCGGGGCGGCGACGCCGGCCGGGCCGGACGGGCCGGCCCCGGGTGAGGACACAGCGGCGCTCGCGGCGGGGGACGCGGCCAGGGCGACGCTCGCGGCCAGGGCCGCTCCGGCCAGGAAACCCGTCAGGCGGGCGGTCGTCCCCATGACACCCCCGTTGCGTAGCGACCGGACAACAGGGGCAAGCCTGTCAGTTGCGGCACGCCGCCGCAACGCCTTGGGTAAGTTGGCCGGCCACGCGAACACGGGCCCGCGGGCCCGGAGCGTCACCGCCGAACCGACCGGGCGAGGGGGGCCGCCGGTGATCCGCACCACGACCGGGGAGGTCTCGTCGTCGCCGTCGGGCTGGACGCTCAGGACGGCGTCGTGCCCGTGGTAGCGGTAGGAGGTCACGCGGGCAGAAAGGCCAGGCCCGTTCGGCTCGATGTCTATCTGTTCCGGCCGGATCAGGACGGTTACCCGGCCCGCGGGCCCGGCGCTGGCCGCGGCCGCGTCCAGCGGCAGGGCGCCGAGCGGTGTCGTCACGACGCCGCCGGACAGGACGCCGCCCAGCAGGTTCGCCGCTCCGACGAAGCGGGCCAGCGCGGGGTCGGCGGGCCGGCGGTAGAGGTCTTCGGGCGGCGCGCACTGCGCGATCGTCCCGTCGCGCAGGGCGGCGACCCGGTCGGCGGTGGACAGGGCCTCGTCCTGGTCGTGGGTCACCAGCACGGCCGTGGTCCCGGCGCGGCGGAAGATCTCCTGGACGTCGGCGCGGACGCTGGCGCGCAGGCGGGCGCCCAACCCTACCGTTTCGAGCATGGCGCCGACCTGGCCCGCCATCAGCCGCAGCAGCGTCGTCTTCCCGCTGCCGGACGGGCCGAGGATGGCCGTCAGGGAGCCGGCCGGCACCTCCAGGTCCAGGTCGGACAGCACCGGGTGGGCGCCGAAGGCCTTGTGCAGGCCGGCGACCATGCAACGCTCGCCGAGCCCGCGAGCTTGCTTGTAGCCGGCACGCTGCCCTGGTTCCGTGGGCAGGGCTTGTGAAAGTCAATGCGCTGCGAGCGAGTCGTCCTGATGTTCCCAGGTGTCCTTTCCCCGCCGAGGTGGCGAAGTCCACGTGATCATGGCGAGTGATCTGGCCAATCCACGTTTAGTTGGCGAGCCGCTCGAACCATTGAGGCGGCCCGTTCGTGACTGCCTTCATGAGCACGTTGCAGGCCGTGCACGGTGCGGCACCTGACCCGCCATGCGGTGAGTTCGACATCGAGGCCGTCGCTGAGGACGGCAGGCGGCGCAGGGTGCCGCTCGCATCCGCGACCAGAATCCCGTTCGCGGACGTGACCCCGGCCTGGACGGCCGGGCCCAGCGGACAACAAGGTCCGCTCACGCGGCGCCAGGACA
>WNGL01013442.1_pt1 | contig 11573 bp, 9 predicted proteins | sample 5400591 | NCBI WGS metagenome assembly WNGL01 (sample SAMN13153377, study PRJNA577476) | soil metagenome | isolation source: 80 cm soil or saprolite under Garry oak tree replicate 1 | place: USA:California | collected 2016-06-15
GAGATAGCGCCGCACTTCAAAGCTCCGAGGCTTCCATAGGCTGACCGCTGTTGGCGAAGTGCGCAGAGCGCTCAGATCTGCGCCATGCCGCCGTCGACGAATAGCTCGACGCCGGTGACGTAGCTGCTGTCGTCCGAGGCGAGGAACAGCGCGGCTTTCGCGATCTCGTCGGGATCGCCCATGCGGCCCATCGGCACCGTGGCGACGATGTTCTTCTTGAACTCCTCGGTTTGCTCCCCGGTCAGCCCCATGTTGTTGATGCCCGGCGTGTCGATCGGTCCAGGGCTGATGGCATTGACACGAATCCCGCGGTTCTTCAGATCGACCGTCCAGGTCCGGGCAAACGATCGCACGGCGGCCTTGGTCGCGCTGTAGACGCTGAAGGCTTCCATGCCTTTGGACGCCACGATGGAGGCGTTCAGGATGATGGAGCCGCCGTCCCGGAACAGGGGGAGGGCCTTTTGCACGGAGAACAGCAGCCCTTTGACATTGACGCCGAAGATCCTGTCGAAGTGCTCCTCGGTAATCGCCCCGAGGGGCGCGAGCTCCGCGCTGCCGGCGTTGGCGAAGAGAATGTCGATGCGGCCCTGCTGCCGCTTCACCTCGGCGTAGAGGCTGTCGAGATCGCTGAGGCTCGCTACGTCGCCTCGAACGCCCGTGGCCTGCTTTCCTATCAGCTTCACGGCCGCGTCGAGCTCGGCTTGCCGGCGGCCCGTGATGAAGATGTGGGCGCCCTCCTCGGCAAAGCGTCGGGCCGTGGCGAGACCGATCCCGCTGTTGCCTCCGGTTACGACAGCGACCTTTCCTTCCAGCCTTTTCATGGCATTGCTCCTCTTTATCGATGTTGCGGAACGCGATGACGGTTCGTGCCTTCTGTCCTGCACGGTAGAGATGCCGTGGGGGAGGGAGGGGATTCTCGGCATGAAGTCTGACCGTTAAACCGCCACGAGCGCCGGAAGCAACCCGGCGCTCGTGAACGAATGACGCGTCGTCTGCTCGCTACGCTTCGTAGATCTTCTTCAGCTCCCCTTCCGCCCACTTCACCGCGTCTGCGGCGGGCGTCCCCTGGGCGGCCTTGGCATACATGTCGGTGATGATGTACTTCGTGTAGACTTCGGTGGCCTTGGCGGTGGGGGGCCCGGCGTGGCCGAGCATCCGGGTGCCGCGCGGGGACAGACGGAATGGCTTGAGCGCGTCATCGAGCCGCTCCCACATCGGGTTGCTCTCCCAGGACGTGGTGGCGCCGACCGCGTATCCGTTCTCGATCTCGAACCACTTCCCGAACATGTCCTTGCCGTGGAACCACTTCAGGAACTCCTTGGCCGCCTTCTGGTTCTTGGAATACTTCATCAGCCCGTGCGAGAAGGCGACCGCGTACGGGGGCGTGCGGCCGCCGGGGCCGTCGGGAATCGCGAAGTGCGAGATGTCGGGCCACATGGGCTCGCCCTTGTCGTTCTTGACCTTGTCGGGGTTGCGCTTGGCGAAGATGAAGATCGACGCGCCGTTGAGGGTGGCGCTGATCTCGCCGGCGTGGAAGGCTCGGTTGTTGTTGGTGTCGTCCCAGGCCAGGGCGCTCTCGTCGCACGCCTGCTTCCAGAAGTCGGTCATCCACGCCACCGCCTCCACTGTGCCCTTGGAGTTGAGCACGACCTTCTTCCCACTGGAGTCGGTCTCGACGCCGCCGAACGTCCACGTGAACGGATACGTCCACGCCGGCGCGTCCCCGAAGGTGTGGCCGAGTGTCTGGCCGATCGGCTTGCCCTTCTTCTTCAACGCGATCCCGATCTTCTTGTATTCCTCGAGCGTCTTCGGGGGCTGGTTGGCGCCCACCTCGGCGAACCACGACTTGCGGTACGCGATCAGAGGCGCGCCCGTGAAGTACGGCAGGGCCAGCCACCGCTTGCCCAGTCGCGCGGCGGCGTCCGAATGGGGGTAGTACCCGCCCTGCTCGCCCGCCTTCCATTCGCACAGGTCCCCGATGTCGGCCAGCCCGCCCGCGTAGAGATGGGGCCAGTTGTGAAGCATCATGATGATGTCGGGCCCCGCTCCGGACTGGATGGCCGCGGTGATGCGCGCCTGCAGGTCATTGGCGTTGATGGTCTCGAACACCACCTCCACCTTCATCTGCTTGGTGTACTCCGCGACCTGTCGTCGCACCTCCGTGTCACCCTCGGGGATGAAGTCCACCCACTGGAGCAGGTGGATCTTGGTCCCCTGGGCGAAGGCCGGCGCCCTCCGCGCCTCGAGGATCCCTTCGAGTCCGGCCGTGGCCGCTGCCCCGACGGCGGCCCCGCGCAGGAACGTGCGACGATCGATCGAGACCAGAGACCCGGGACGCGGCTCGACGTGGCTCATGTGTGTTCCTCCTCAGGACGGGTCGGAGGCAGGCCGGAGAAAGACGTCGTCGTTCGGGACGGCGTGAAGGAGCCCCATGGCTTCCCTCAACTGTCGGTCGGTGCGCTGCGAGAAAACGCGGCGAGTATGGGCGCCTCGATCTGGCGTGTCAACGGGTCTTGTGACGCGAAGGTCAGCTCGGCGACACGATGCGAGGGGGCTCGGCGGTCGGCCCCCTCGCAGGGTGGTGGCGCACTCGGGGAAACGCTGCTCCTAGCGCCCTGTCGGCCGGTTGCCTGGCTGACTCGGGCTGTTGGGATCGCTCGGCGATCCGCCCGGCTGGTTGTACGGGCTGGTCGGCTGGGTCTGGGTGCCGGGCGAGCCGGCGGGCTGATCCCCGCTCCGTCGATCCCGCGCGGGGCTCCGGCGGCTCTCGACTCCGCTGGTCCCGACACCGAGCTGACCGAGCGTCGCGCTGTCGAAGCGGCCGGTTTCACGAATGCCCGCGCTTCGCTGGAAGTCGCTCACCGCGGCCTGCGTGTGTGGCCCCATCCGACCGTCGACGGCGCCCGGATCGAATCCCTTGGCCTTGAGAGCCTCCTGAGCGGCCCGAACGTCGCGTGCCGCGACCATGCCACGCCCGCGCGGCGCCTGGGCTTCTTGGTTTTCGCGGGGCGCTTGCACGTCCTGATTGCCACGCGGGGTGTCCGCGTCACGATGCGGGGGCTTGACTACGCGGGGGCCCGGGCCGCGGGGGATCGGCGCAGTCATGGCTGGGCTGAGGCGGTCTGGCTCCTTGCTCTCCTTCTCGACGGGATTCTGCGCAGGAGCGGTCTGACTCTGGGCCAGGGCCGACCCCAAGATCAGGCACGTCGCGCCGGCAAAGCTCACGATGCCTATCAGTCTGCTCATTGCGTTCTCCTTGCATGTGCTCGCATTGACTCGTCGATGTGTGGTCAGCGGCTGCAATCGACGTGCCCGCGTAGATTCATCTGGAATCGACGCGCACACGCGCACACCACCGCTCTGCATAGGCTCGATGCGGAAAGACTTGCCAGGCAGGGCGGCGCCGACTCGGTCATTGATTCCGGGTGTCGAGGGAGCCGCGAGGCGCGGGCTAGCGGCCACCGGGAACCCTCTGTGCCTGGACACGAGGGCTAGACTGAAGAAGAGATTCGTTGGAGGAGGTGCGACATGTTCCGGAAGACGCTCAGTCTCGTGCTTGTCGTCGCCGTGCTTTCCCTCATGCTCACCGCGCCGGCTTGGGCGGGCAGGGGCGGAGGCGGATTCCATGGCGGGTCCCACCACGGCGGATTCCATCACGGCGGCTTTCACCGTGGGTGCTGCTGGGGTCCGGCGTTCGTGGGCGGTGTGTTCGTCGGCGCGGCGCTCGCGTATCCCTACTACGGCTACCCGGCCTACGCCTATCCTTACGACTATCCCGTGTACGCCGAGCCCGCCTACCAGCCGCAGACGCAGGTGGCCGTGTCGCCGTCCATTCAACGCGACGTCTGCTACTCGACCGGCTGCTATCACCTACGAGGCGATGGCGTCACCATCCCGTACTCGTGGGTCTGGGTGCCTGCCGCGCCGGCCTTGCCCCCGGGCCGTTGAGACGCCGGGGTCCCATCTCATTGCCTGGCCTCAGCGGACCTCGTAGCCCGGGGAAATCTCCGTCTCCATCTCCGCGGGCGAGGCGGCGCGGCCGTCGAAGAACATGGAGATCTGATCCCCGAGCGTGCGCTTGCGGTTGATCCTCACGAAGATGTTCCACTCGTCGTGGGCGCCGGCCGAGTGCGCGGCGGAGGCGCGCATGGCGTAGTAGCGCAGGAAGGCGCGGCGCGTGTCCGGGTTGTCGGCGATCCGCTTGAGGTCGGCGTCGGCGGCGGCGCGGCCGGCCAGCCACCGGCCGAGACAGCCGGTGATGTCGTCCCCGCTGCAGCCGAAGAACGCGCGCATGTCGCCCGGGCCCGTGAAGTGCGCCATGTCGAAGTCGCGCCCGGCCCCGTCGTCGCCCGCGAGGACGCGCGTGAACATCACCATGTAGTCGCCCCCGCCGGGCGACTTGGCCCCGATGCTCGGCATCTGATGCGCGCCGGGATCGAGGATCCACGCGCCGCCGCCGTAGACCTTCTCGAGGCGCGCCTTCACCGCCGCGGCGATCTCGACGTTCACCTTCTCCACCCCGCCGCCCCGCGGGCTGATGGGGGTGCTCATGTAGATCACGAGGCGTCCCGCCTGCCGCGCCGCCCGCGCCTCCTGCCGGAGCCGGAGCGTGAGGGTGTCCACGGCCCCGCTGAACGCCGGGTCCGTGCAGTACTTCATGCCGAGCACCGTGTCGACGAGCGCGCGCGGGGGCGGGCAGCCCTGCGCCGCCGCCGGCCCGGGGCCCGCGAGGAGAACGGCCACGACGAGCGCGCCGAGAATTCCCAAAGTTCGCATGGTCAGCTCCCTGGCTCGGCCGCGAGCGGTCGGATGGACGCCGCGTCGCAGCTGACGCGCACGCGCGATCCGACCTCCGCGACGCCGCGACGGGCGGGATCGTACGTCACCGCGTGCAGCGAGGTTCCCGCCACCTCCACCGTGTACTCGACCTTCTCACCGAGGAACGTTCGGCTCCGCACGATACCGACGGCCGTGGCCTCGCCCTCGGGCGGCTTCGCGTTCTCGGGGACGAGGGTGATGGACTCGGGGCGCATCACGAGGAAGATGGACTGTCCCTTCGTGCACGCGTCGTCGGCGACCACGCTCAGGGGCGATCCCCACACCTCGACGTCGACCCGTCCCCCGCTGACGCCGAGCACGCGGCTTTCGACGAGGTTGACGCGGCCGATGAACTGGGCCACGAAGGCCGAGCGCGGCGCGCGATACAGGTCCACGGCCGTGCCGAGCTGGGCCACGGTGCCCTGGCGCATCACGGCGATCCGGTCCGAGATGGCCATGGCTTCTTCCTGATCGTGGGTGACATAGACGGTGGTGATGGCGAGCTGCTTCTGGAGCCGCGAGAGCTCGGCGCGCATCTGGACGCGTAGCTTCGCGTCGAGGTTCGAGAGCGGCTCGTCGAAGAGCAGGAGCTGGGGCTCGACGACGACGGCGCGCGCGACGGCCACGCGCTGTTGCTCGCCGCCCGAGAGCTGGTTGGGGAATCGCCGCTCGTAGCCCGGCAGGCCGACGAGGTCGAGCACGCGTCCGACCTTCTCGTGAACCTGCGCGCTGGACATCCGGCGCACGCGGAGGCCGTAGGCGACGTTCTCGAACACGGTCAGGTGAGGAAAGAGGGCGTAGTTCTGGAAGACGAACCCGATGCTCCGTCGGTAGACCATGAGCTGGGTGACGTCCTCGTCGCCGATGTAGATGCGGCCCTGGTCGGGCTGCTCGAAGCCCGCCACCATCCTGAGGGTGGTCGTCTTCCCACATCCGGACGGCCCGAGGAGCGTCAGCAGCTCGCCGGGCTCGACGGAGAGGCTCACGTCGTGCACCGCGGCAACGTCGCTCTGACCTTCCCGGGGGAAGCGCTTGGACACCCCCTCGATGCGGAGCCGCGTGCCGGCGGTCATCCGCCGAGCAACGAGCCGGCCTGGCCGAGGCTGCCCGCGTTGAGCTTTCGCATGGCCAGGCTCGCGAGCACGACGGCGAGGTAGACGAGGGCGATCACGAGCATGGAGAAGGCGGAGGCCTGCCCGAGCTCGAGATTGGTGATCCCTTCGAGGATGCGCACGGTCACGAGCGACCAGCTGAGCGAGACGAGGAAGATCGTCGCGCTGATCGCCGTCATGGCGCGGATGAAGAGCACGGTCATGCCGGCGAGGAGGGCGGGCCGGACCAGGGGCAGGACGACACGCCGGAAGGTGACGTCACGGCGTGCGCCCAGGCTCGCGGAGGCTTCCTCGAGCGAGGGATCGATCTGCGCGAGCACGGCCGTGGTGGCGCGGGTCCCCGCCAGGCTGTAGCGGAACACGTAGCAGACGACGAGGATGAAGGCGGTGCCCGTGAGGACGAGGGGCGGGTCGTTGAAGGCGACCAGATAGGCGATGCCGACGATGGTGCCGGGCAGCGCGTAGTTCATCATGGCGGCAAACTCCAGAGCGCGGCGCCCGGGAAACTCGGTGCGCGCGACGAGGAAGCCCAGCACCACCGCGAAGAGGCCGCCCACGGGCATGCAGAGGACCGCGATGATCAGCGTGTCGCGCACCGCCTTGAGCCCGCCGCTGAAGACGTGGGCGTAGTGCACGAAGGACAGGCGGTTGTCCGCGCCGAGGCCTTTCACGAGGGAGGCGGCGGCGATGAGCGAGTAACAGACGAGGACGAGGAGAGCCACCGCGCCGCAGAACACGCCGAGGCCGGCGATGGCGACGGGGGAGAGGCTCTTGATCCGGGTGACGGCTCCGAGCTTGCCCGTCACCGTCACGTAGGAGCCGCCGCGCCGCTCGATCCACCGGCGCTGCCCCACGAAGATGGCGAGGGCGGGGACGAGCAGGAGAAAGCAGAGGGCGGCCCCGCCGCGCATGTCGTAGAGCCCGGTGATCTGCAGAAAGGCCTGCGTGGGCAGCACGGGAAACCTGGTGCCCGCGAGGATGAGGGGCGTGGCGAAATCCGCCAGGGAGGCGGCGGACACCAGGAGGAAGGCGTTGGCGATCCCGGGGATGGCAAGGGGGACGGTGACGGTCCTGAAGACGCGCCGGCGCCTTGCCCCGAGGCTGAAGGCGGAGTCCTCGAGGTTCGGGTCGATGTTGGCGATGACGGCCTTGAGGGTGAGATACGCGATGGGGAAGTACGTCAGGGTCTCCGAGAGGAAGGTGCCGGAGAGGCCGTAGATGCTGACATTGGTCAGCCCGAACACGTGATACGAGATGAGCCCCCGCGGCCCGAGGGCAAAGATGAGCGCGATGGCCGCCGTGAAGGGCGGCGAGATCAGGGGCAGGAGCACGACGGCGTCCAGGACACGGCCGAGCCATCTGGGAAGACCACCGCGCAGCGCGAGGAGCGCGAAGGCGAAGCCGAGGACGGTGCCCGCGACGCCCACGAGGGCGGCGAGCACGAGACTGTTCACGAGCGCCGCGCGGTGGGACCAGTCGGTGACGAGGCCGCGCACGGCATCGAGGCTCGGGCCCTCGTTCCAGAAGACGAGGACGAGCAGGCGCCCGAGCGGATAGAGCACGAAGAGGAAGACGGCCGCCCACACCACCATGGCGGTGGGCAGGATGACGGGATCGCGGACGGCCTGGCGGTTCACCGGGGCGGCTTAGTCTCTGATGACCTCGTTGATCCAGCGGTCCACCAGGCGCTTGCGATTCTTCCCCACCCACTCGAGGTCCACGGGGAGGAGCTTCGCTTCCTTCATGAGCGCCTGCACGTCGGCATCGATGCTGGCCCCGGGCAGGGTCGGCAGCATGTAGACGTTGTTCTTGTCGAGGAGGTCCTGCATCTCCTTGCTGAACGTCCACTCGATGAACTTCACGGCCGCCTCGCGATTCTTGGCGCCCTTCACGAGGGCAACCCCTTCGATGACGGCGGCCACGCCTTCCTTCGGGAAGCTCACGACCACGTCGTACCCCTTCTTCTTCGCTTCCATGGCGTCCGGCATGTGGGCGATGCACACCATGGTCTGGCCTAGCGAAGCGGGCACCGTGCAGCCCCCGCCGCTCTTCGTGTAGACCTGCACGTTCTTGTGCAGCTTCTTCTGGTAGTCGATCGTCTTCTCCTCGTCCTTCCCGAACGCGTAGTAGATCGACAGGATGCGCGTGAGGGCGGTGCCCGACGTGCGCGCGTCGGCCGTCTGGATCTGGCCCTTGAAGGCGGGATCGAGGAGATCGTTCCACGACGTGGGCGCCTTGAGGCCCTTCTCCTTGAGCAGCTTGGCGTTCGACATGAAGATGAGCGTGTTCTTGCTCACGGCGGTGTAGTACCCGTCCTTGTCCTTCAGCTCCGCCGGGATCTTGTCGATGTTGGCCGTCTTGTACGGCTCGATGATCCCCGCCTCCTTCGCGGCCGCGAAGCCGTCGCCGGGCGCGCCCCAGATGACGTCGGCGCGCGGATTGTTCTTCTCCGCGGTGGCGCGGGCGACCAGCTCACCCGTGGACAGCCGGATGAAGTTGATCTGCACGCCCGTCTTTGCCGTGTACGCCTTGAAGATGGGCTGGGAGAGCGACTCGGGCCACGCGGTGTAGACGTTGACGGTCTGGGCCAGCCCGGGGCCGGCGAAGACCAGCACCAGGAGCAGCGAAGCGAAGAGTCGCAGCGTCGACGCCATCGTCAATCCCTCCCCTCGTTGGGCGGAAGTTCGCTCCACCGCATCAGGTGGCCCCGGGCTATCCGTTTGCCGTGGCGATCCTGCCAGAGCGCGGGGGAGAGGTCAAACGCATCGTTCAAGGGTGGGCGTCGACATGTCGCGCTCGAGGAGGATGACCGTTTTACCGGGTAGAGAATTTCCATCGTTCGCGCCATGAGACCGCGGGCCCTCAGGGATCTTGCGTGAGGCTGTCGATTCCCTCTCTCCGCTTCCGACAAGGCTTGGCACGCGATGTGCCTCACACAAGCCAAGGAGTAACGACGAGACGAGAGATGCTGGGCGGTGAGCGACGCCCGGATCCCTGGGGAGAGAGGGGTGATCATATGGCGGCGAAGAAATCTGGCCGACGGAGATACAGCGCAGGCGCGAGCAAGGACGTCGAACGCGCGATGCGTCGACGGAAGCGCGGCACCTTGCGGAGCGGCAAGGGCGGGAAAGGCGGCAAGGTGAAGAGTCGCAAGCAGGCGATTGCCATCGGACTCTCGGAGGCCCGCAAGAAGGGGAAGAAGGTGCCGCGGAAGCGTGCGCGGCGCTGACGTGGACACGGCAACCGAGCCGCGGAGGGAGACCATATGGCTGGCCAGGAACCGAAGCCCGACTTCGGGCAGAGCAAGTGCCCTGACTGCGACACCGTCATGAAGCCTGTCAGTCTGCCCAAGGGCGCGGCGCATGGCGCCGGGTACGATGCTCGTGACCCACGCGCGCAGGGGAGCGCCCTGGGGGTTCACGAGCTCGACCACCGCCTGTAGCTCCACGCCCAGCCGCGCCGCCGTGTCCGCGTCGAGGCGGACCGCGCGGCCGCGTCCCTCGTCCAGATCACGGCCGGTGGCCAGGCGAACGCGTATCCGGGCTTCGCGAAGCGACGCGCGGCGGGCTGCGGTGGCGGCGGCGTCGATCACGCCCGCGCGAGAGACCACGCCGTAGCTCGCTTCCGCGGCCGCCGGGGAGACGTAGCCCTCGGCGAGATCGCGGGCCACCGACTCCAGGTCCCGGTCGAGCGCGTCACCGAAGCCGCCGCCGCCCGAGCTCTCCATGATCAGGAGATCCTCCGGCAGGATGGGGAAGCCGCTGATCTTCCCGGGCAGCGCCGACGGCTGGATGGGCTGGTCATTCCGGCGCACCCAGAAGCGGTTGGTCGCGCCCGCGCCGCCGCTGCAGACGCCGAAGGGCGGGAGGACGGCCCGTTCCGCCAGCACGGAGAGCTGGCTGGCCGGCGCGTGAATGCGCACCTCGCGCACGAGGCCGAGCCCGCCGCGCCAGCGACCGGCGCCGCCGGAGTCGTCGCGAAGCGCGGTCCGCTCGACGCGCAGCGGGTAGAGCTGCTCCACCGCCTCGATCGGCTGCAGCGTGGTCATGTCGCTCTCCGTCCACGTGCGCACCGCGTTGTTGCCGTCGCCGCCCTCGAAGCCTCCCGTGCCCCCCGCGGGGTACTCGTAGAAGATGAAGGTCTCGCCCGTGCGCGGATCGGGCCCGCCCACGTAGCAATGGTTGCCGCCTCCCTTGTGGTCGCCGGCGACCCGCCCGTCCAGGGCCTGGGCGAGGGCGCCCATCACCGCCGTCTCCACGCAGTACTTGACCTCGACCATGCCGCCGCAGGGCGCGGGCGGGTTGGCGTTGACGATGGTGCCGGGTGGCGTGATCACGGTCAGCGGGCGGAACGAGCCGGAATTGACGTCGGTGCCCGGGTCGAGAAAGGACTTGATGACGGTGAACGCCCCGGTCGGGGCCATGGCGGGGCCCACGTTGGTCGGGCCGGCCGTCTGCGGGGAGGTGCCCGTGAGATCCACGGTGATCGTCTCGCCCGCCACGGTGACGGCGGCGCGCACGGTCAGCGGCTCGAGCCGCTCTCGACCGCTCTCGAGGTGCGCCTCGTAGCGATACCGGCCGTCGGGAAGCCCGGCGATGGCCTGCCGCATGCGCGTCTCCGCGCGATCCATCAGGACGGCGATGGCCGAGCGGATCGTCGCGGCGCCGTAGCGGACGGTCAGACCCTCGATGCGCTCCGCCGCCTTCTTGCAGGTGCCGATCATGGCCTGGAAATCGCCCTGACGCTCCCGCGGTCCGCGCATGTTGCCGAAGATGACGTCGAGCACCGCCTGGTTCGGGCGGCCGCGGTCGACGATCCGGATGGGCGGGATGCGGACGCCCTCCTGGAAGATCTCCGTGGCGTTTCCGGAGAGGCTGCCCGGGCTCATCCCGCCCACGTCGCCCCAGTGAGCGCGAACGACGGGAAAGACGAAGAGGCTGCCGTCCGCGAAGAGCGGGTAGATCATGGCCACGTCGTTGAGGTGCGTGCCGCCCGTGTAGGGGTCGTTGTGCAGGAAGATGTCGCCCGGGTGGATGTCGTCGCCGAACTTCTCCCCCACCGCCTTCATGGACCAGGCGATGGGCACGATGTGCAACGGATGGTCCTGTCCCTTGGACATGGCCACGATCTGAGCAAACCCGTCCATGAGCACGCAGGAGAAGTCCTCGCCCTCGTAGAGGATGGACGAGTAGGCGGTGCGGACGAGGGTGACGCGCATCTCGCGCACGATGGACCCGAAGGCCTCGCGGAGCACCTCGAGGGTGATGGGGTCGATCATGCCGTCGCCTCCCGATCGAAGCGCAGGTTGCCGTGCTCGTCCACGGCCCCGCGCCAGCCCGGGGGAATGACCGTTGTGGCGCCGAACTCCTCCACGATGGCCGGGCCCCGCAGGAGGGCGCGCGCGGGCAGGCGTTCCCGCTCCCAGACCGGGCAGTCCCGTGGCGCATCCTCGAACCAGACCGTACGGCGCTCCACCAGCGAGGCGTCGAGGGAGGTCACGGCCGTCGTGTGGCGAGTGGGGGAGGGCTTGGGGACTAGGCCGTAGGCTGCGAGCCGGGCGTTGACCAGCTCGACCGTCGCCGCCGGGTCGGCGTGGCCATACATCTCGAGGTGCCGGCGGTGGAACGCGGCTTCGACGGCGTC